>OKJC01000018.1_pt1 | contig 92585 bp, 79 predicted proteins | sample 1613781 | NCBI WGS metagenome assembly OKJC01 (sample SAMN04436877, study PRJEB24849) | human gut metagenome | biome: human gut; feature: NICU; material: stool | host: Homo sapiens | place: USA: Saint Louis, MO | collected 2011-12-03
CGCCCTGCCCTGCGTCAGGGCCTCCCAGGAACCGCCCAGCACGCCATTAATAAAAACCAGCCGCGTGACGCTATGGCGCTGATAGAACGCCTCAATAAGCGGAGTAAGCAGGGAGAAAGGGAAAGTATCATCAACCCCAATCACCAGCTCATTTTCCCAGCCCTGGTGAAGTTTGACGGCCTGTTTTTCCAGCTCGCGAACCGTATGCAGCACGTCACGCCCTTTTTCCAGCAGCATCTGCCCTGTGCGGGTGAAACGCGCGCGATGCCCGGTGCGGTCAAGGATTTGGATATTAAGATCGCTCTCGAGCTTTTGCACGGTGTAGCTCAGAGCCGAAGGGGTTTTATAGAGCTTCGCCGAGGCGGCGGCAAAGCTCCCCTCTTTTTCCAGCGCATCCAGAATAACAAGAACATCCAGCAGCGGTTTCATCTTCGCCCCCTTGCGGTGTGCGATTGTCTCCGCCGGCGCAATTATTCCATGGGCATAACCAGCGGATCGGGATACTGATATTCAAATCCCAGTTCATGGCAAATACGATTGCCATCAATAATTTTGCCTTTGCGTTCCCCCTGCGCCTCACTGAATACCGGCGGCGCCAGACCCAGCTGGCGCGCCATCAGCGGATAAAAGGTACTGCGCGGCGGATGCGAAGGCGCACATATATTATAGATGTGCCCCCCTTTCGGAGCCTGCAAAAGCAGTTCTATGGCGCCGATAACATCCTCAAGATGCACAAGATTAACCCCGTGCTGGCCATCCGGCGCGGATTTACCGGCAAAGAAGCGCCCCGGATGACGGCCCGGCCCCACCAGCCCGGCCAGACGTAAGATATCCACCTGCGTACCAGGCAGATTGTGCAGCCAGTCTTCCAGCTCTTTCAGCACCCGGCCGCTGGCGGTCACCGGACGGCGCTCGGTGTTTTCTTTCGCCGTACCGTCGATATCGCCATAGACGGAGGTGGAGCTGGTGAAAATGATACGCGGGATATGGTGCGCCAGGGCGCTGTCGACGATCTCCTGCACCGCCTGCAAGTAAAAAGACTCACCCGGGCCGCTGCGCCGCGCCGGTAAGGTAATGACCAGCGCGTCCACATTCATCAGTTCATCCAGCTCGTCGGTATCGCAGATAAGCTCGGGTTCGAGACGCAGCTCGACACCATCAATGCCGCACATGCGTGCCGCTTCAACCCCATCCCGGGTGGTCTTACTCCCTGTCACCTGCCAGCCTTTCGCGGCTAATGACATCGCCAGTGGCATTCCTAACCACCCTAACCCGACAATCGCGACCTTTTTCATGACATTCTCCGCTTAACGACGCTTGTTATAAGGCTACGCCAGCCTGGTGGAACGCACAATTCATACCATCAATATGAAATGAATTAATGATCAAAAAAAGCCCTTGCTTTATGGCGTACAACTGGTTTAGGTTAAAAGACATCAAATGCATAAGCATTCAACGAGAATTTATATGACCCGCGTTCCTTTTAAAAACCACCATCATCACCATCATCCTGACTAGTCTTTCAGGCGATGTGTGCTGGAAGACGTTTGGATCTTCCAGTGGTGCATGAACGCATGAAAAAGCCCCCGGAAGATCTTCTTCCGGGGGCTTTTTTTTGGACCGCATTCAGACAGGTTAAAACAGGTTAACGAGGAACACAGAATGTTAGATAACTCACGTTTACGCATAGCTATTCAAAAATCAGGGCGTTTAAGCGACGATTCACGCGAACTGCTGGCCCGCTGCGGGATTAAAATCAACCTGCACACCCAACGCCTGATCGCCCTGGCTGAAAATATGCCGATCGACATTCTGCGCGTACGTGATGACGATATCCCGGGCCTGGTGATGGATGGCGTCGTTGACCTTGGCATCATCGGCGAAAACGTACTGGAAGAAGAGTTGTTAACCCGCCGCGCGCAGGGCGAAGATCCGCGCTACTTTACCCTGCGTCGTCTGGACTTCGGCGGCTGCCGCCTGTCGCTGGCCACGCCGGTCGATGAAGCCTGGGACGGCCCGGCCGCGCTGAACGGCAAACGTATCGCCACCTCTTACCCTCACCTGCTGAAGCGTTACCTCGATCAAAAAGGCGTGCAGTTTAAATCCTGTCTGCTGAATGGCTCTGTTGAAGTGGCGCCGCGTGCGGGCCTGGCCGATGCCATCTGTGACCTCGTCTCCACCGGCGCCACGCTGGAAGCGAACGGCCTGCGCGAAGTGGAGGTGATCTACCGCTCCAAAGCGTGCCTTATCCAGCGCGACGGCGAGATGGCCGACGCCAAACAGCAGCTCATCGACAAACTGCTGACCCGCATTCAGGGCGTGATTCAGGCGCGTGAATCCAAATACATCATGATGCATGCGCCAACCGAGCGTCTGGACGAAGTGATTGCCCTGCTGCCGGGCGCTGAGCGCCCAACCATTCTGCCGCTGGCGGGCGACCAGCAGCGCGTGGCGATGCACATGGTCAGCAGCGAAACCCTGTTCTGGGAAACGATGGAAAAACTGAAGGCGCTGGGCGCAAGCTCCATTCTGGTGCTGCCAATTGAGAAGATGATGGAGTAACGACCATGAGCTTTAACACAATCATCGACTGGAATACCTGTAGCGACGCGCAACAGCGTGAGCTGCTGATGCGCCCGGCAATTTCCGCCTCGGAGAGCATCACCCGCACCGTGGCGGAGATCCTCGATAACGTCAAAGCCCGCGGGGACGACGCGCTGCGCGAGTACAGCGCGAAGTTTGACAAGACGGAAGTCGGCGCTTTACAGGTTACCGGGCAGGAAATTATTGATGCCAGCAATCGTCTGGGTGATGACATCAAACAGGCGATGGCCGTCGCGGTGAAGAATATTGATACCTTCCACACCGCGCAGAAATTGCAGGCGGTGGATGTGGAAACCCTGCCCGGCGTACGCTGCCAGCAGGTGACGCGCCCGGTGGCGTCCGTCGGCCTCTATATTCCTGGCGGCTCTGCCCCGCTGTTTTCGACCGTCCTGATGCTGGCCACCCCGGCGCGTATTGCCGGTTGTCAGAAGGTGGTGCTCTGCTCTCCGCCACCGATCGCCGACGAGATCCTGTATGCGGCGAAGCTGTGCGGCGTGCAGGCGATCTATAAAGTGGGCGGTGCGCAGGCGATTTCTGCCCTGGCGTTCGGGACGGGATCCATTCCGAAGGTCGACAAAATCTTTGGCCCGGGCAATGCCTACGTGACCGAGGCGAAACGCCAGGTCAGCCAGCGTCTGGACGGCGCGGCGATTGATATGCCTGCCGGTCCGTCTGAAGTGCTGGTGATTGCCGACAGCGGCGCTACCCCGGATTTCGTGGCCTCTGACCTGCTATCGCAGGCCGAACACGGCCCTGATTCGCAGGTGATTTTACTGACGCCAGATGCCGACATGGCAAAACGCGTGGGCGACGCCGTTGAGCGTCAGCTGGCTGACCTGCCGCGTGCGGAAACGGCGCGTCAGGCGCTATCCGCCAGCCGCCTGATTGTGGCCCGCGATCTTGACCAGTGCATCGCCATCTCCAACCAGTACGGTCCTGAGCACCTGATTATTCAGACCCGCAATGCGCGCGATCTGGTCGACAGCATAACCAACGCAGGTTCGGTGTTCCTCGGCGACTGGTCACCGGAATCCGCCGGGGATTACGCCTCCGGCACCAACCACGTGCTGCCGACGTATGGCTATACCTCAACCTGCTCCAGCCTGGGGCTGGCGGATTTCCAGAAGCGCATGACCGTGCAGGAACTCTCCCGCGAGGGATTTGCCTCGCTGGCGTCGACCATTGAAACCCTTGCCGCCGCCGAGCGCCTGACTGCCCACAAAAATGCCGTGACGCTGCGCGTTGCCGCCCTGAAGGAGCAAGCATGAACATCGAAGAATTAGCCCGCGAAAATGTCCGTCGCCTGACGCCCTATCAGTCTGCGCGTCGTCTGGGCGGGAACGGCGACGTCTGGCTGAATGCCAACGAATATCCCACGGCGGTGGCCTTTGAGCTTTTGCAGCAGACGCTGAACCGCTACCCGGAGTGTCAGCCGAAAGCGGTGATCGAGAACTATGCCCAGTATGCAGGCGTGAAGCCTGAGCAGGTGCTGGTCAGCCGTGGGGCGGATGAAGGGATTGAGCTGCTGATCCGCGCGTTCTGCGAACCGGGTAAAGACGCGGTGATGTACTGCCAGCCCACCTACGGGATGTACAGCGTGAGCGCCGAAACCTTTGGCGTGGCCTGCCGCAACGTGCAGGCGCTCGACAACTGGCAGCTGGATTTGCAGGGCATCGCCGATAACCTAGACGGCGTGAAGGTGGTGTTTGTCTGTAGCCCGAATAACCCCACCGGGCAGATTATTCATCCGCAGGATATCCGCACCCTGCTGGAGATGACGCGCGGCAAGGCGCTGGTCGTCGCTGATGAAGCCTACATTGAGTTCTGCCCGCAGGCGACGCTGACAGGCTGGCTTGAGGAGTATCCGCATCTCGTTGTGCTGCGTACCCTTTCCAAAGCCTTCGCCCTCGCTGGCCTTCGCTGTGGATTTACGCTGGCGAATAAAGCGGTTATCGACCTGCTGCTGAAAGTGATTGCCCCGTATCCGCTCTCAACGCCGGTTGCCGATATTGCGGCACAGGCGCTGGCCCCGCAGGGCATCAGCGCGATGCGCGAGCGTGTGGCGCAGATCCTGGAAGAGCGTCAGTATCTTGTTGATGCCCTTAAAACGATTCCGTGCGTGGAGCAGGTGTTCGACTCGGAAACCAACTACATCCTGGTGCGCTTCACCGCCTCAAGCGCGATATTTAAATCGTTGTGGGATCAGGGCATTATCTTACGAGACCAGAATAAACAACCTACCCTGAGCGGCTGCCTGCGTATTACCGTCGGCACCCGTGCAGAGAGCCAGCGCGTGATTGACGCCCTGAAAGCGGAGAAAGTATGAGTCAGAAGTATCTCTTTATCGATCGTGACGGCACCATCATCTCGGAGCCACCCAGCGATTTTCAGGTCGATCGTTTCGACAAGCTGGCGTTTGAACCCGACGTGGTCCCGGTGCTGCTGAAGCTTCAGAAAGCAGGCTATAAGCTGGTGATGATCACCAACCAGGACGGTCTGGGCACCGACAGCTTCCCGCAGGTAGACTTTGACGGCCCGCACAACCTGATGATGCAGGTGCTGACCTCGCAGGGCATCGCCTTCGACGAAGTGCTGATCTGCCCGCATATGCCTGCCGACGAGTGCGACTGCCGCAAGCCAAAAGTGAAGCTTGTTGAACGTTATCTGGCGGAAGAGGCGCTGGATAAAGCCAACAGCTATGTGATCGGCGATCGCGTCACGGATATCACGTTGGCGGACAACATGGGCATTGCGGGCCTGCGCTATAACCGCGACACGCTAAACTGGGAGATGATTGGCGAGCAGCTCACCCGACGCGACCGCTATTCCCACGTTGAACGCAACACCAAAGAGACGCAGATCGACGTGAAGGTCTGGCTCGACCGCGAAGGCGGCAGCAAGATCCACACCGGTGTCGGTTTCTTTGACCACATGCTGGATCAAATCGCCACGCACGGCGGCTTCCGCATGGAGATCACCGTTAAGGGCGACCTGTATATCGACGATCACCACACCGTGGAAGATACCGGCCTGGCGCTGGGCGAAGCCCTGAAGCTGGCGCTCGGCGACAAGCGCGGCATCAACCGCTTCGGCTTTGTTCTGCCTATGGACGAGTGCCTGGCGCGCTGCGCGATGGATATCTCCGGGCGTCCGCACCTGGAATACAAAGCCGACTTTACCTACCAGCGCGTGGGCGATCTCAGCACCGAGATGGTGGAACACTTCTTCCGCTCGCTTTCTTACACCATGGGCCTGACGCTGCACCTGAAAACCAAAGGCAAAAACGATCACCACCGCGTCGAGAGCCTGTTCAAAGCCTTTGGCCGTACCCTGCGCCAGGCGATCCGCGTGGAAGGTGACGCCCTGCCCTCGTCGAAAGGAGTGCTGTAATGAACGTGGTGATTCTGGACACCGGATGCGCCAACCTGAACTCCGTACAGTCGGCGATTATGCGCCACGGCTACGAGCCGGTAGTGAGCCGCGACCCGGACGTGGTGCTGCGTGCGGATAAACTCTTTCTGCCGGGCGTTGGCACCGCCCAGGCGGCGATGGATCAGATCCATGAGCGCGAGCTGGTAGATCTCATCAAAGCCTGTACTCAGCCGGTGCTGGGCATTTGCCTCGGCATGCAGCTGCTTGGCCGCCGCAGCGAAGAGAGCAACGGCGTTGATCTGCTGGGCATTATTGAAGAAGACGTGCCGAAAATGACCGACCACGGCCTGCCGCTGCCGCACATGGGCTGGAACCGCGTTTATCCGAAGGCGGGCAACAGGCTGTTCCAGGGTATTGAAGACGGCGCGTACTTCTATTTCGTCCACAGCTACGCCATGCCCGTGAATGCCTACACCATCGCCCAGTGCAATTACGGCGAGGCGTTCACCGCCGCCGTGCAGAAAGATAACTTTTACGGCGTGCAGTTTCACCCGGAACGCTCCGGCGCCGCCGGTGCGCAACTGCTGAAAAATTTCCTGGAGATGTGATGATAATTCCCGCTTTAGATTTAATTGACGGCACGGTTGTTCGTCTCCACCAGGGCGATTACGGACAGCAGCGCGACTACGGCAACGACCCGCTGCCGCGGTTACAGGCTTACGCCGCCGAGGGCGCTGAGGTGTTGCATCTGGTCGATCTGACCGGCGCGAAAGATCCGGCCAAACGCCAGATCCCGCTGCTTAAAACACTGGTGGCTGGCGTGGACGTCCCGGTGCAGGTGGGCGGCGGCGTGCGTACGGAAGCCGATGTTGCCGCCTTACTGGACGCGGGCGTGGCGCGCGTGGTAGTCGGTTCGACCGCTGTGAAAGATCCTGAGAGTGTCAAGGGCTGGTTCCGCCGCTTCGGTGCGGATGCGCTGGTGCTGGCGCTGGATGTGCGCATTGACGCGCAAGGTAACAAGCAGGTCGCGGTCAGCGGCTGGCAGGAAAACTCCGGCGTAACGCTGGAAGAGCTGGTCGGGATGTATCTCCCCGTAGGGCTGAAGCATGTGCTGTGCACGGATATTTCACGCGATGGTACGCTCGCAGGCTCTAACGTCTCGCTGTATGAAGAGGTTTGCGCGCGTTATCCGCAGGTGGCGTTTCAGTCCTCTGGCGGTATCGGCGACCTGGCGGATATCGCCGCTCTGCGCGGAACCGGTGTACGCGGCGTGATCGTGGGTCGCGCGCTGCTTGAAGGCAAATTTACGGTGAAGGAGGCGATTCAATGCTGGCAAAACGGATAATTCCCTGCCTGGACGTGCGTGATGGTCAGGTTGTAAAAGGCGTGCAGTTCCGCAACCACGAGATCATTGGCGACATCGTTCCCCTGGCTAAACGCTATGCCGAAGAAGGCGCAGACGAACTGGTATTTTACGATATCACCGCCTCCAGCGATGGCCGCGTGGTGGACAAAAGCTGGGTGGCGCGCGTGGCAGAGGTGATTGATATTCCCTTCTGCGTGGCGGGCGGGATTAAATCTGCTGACGATGCGGCGAAAATTCTCTCTTTCGGTGCGGACAAAATTTCGATTAACTCCCCTGCACTCGCAGATCCGGAGCTGATTACGCGTCTGGCGGACCGCTTTGGCGTGCAGTGCATTGTGGTGGGGATCGACACCTGGTTTGATACCGCGACGGGCAAATATCACGTTAACCAGTACACCGGCGATGAAAGCCGCACGCGCGTCACCCAATGGGAGACGCTGGACTGGGTGCAGGAAGTACAAAAACGCGGTGCAGGTGAAATCGTGCTGAACATGATGAACCAGGACGGCGTACGCAACGGTTACGACCTCGAGCAGCTGAAAAAAGTGCGCGCGGTGTGCCAGGTTCCGCTGATTGCCTCCGGCGGCGCAGGCACCATGGAACACTTCCTTGAAGCCTTCCGCGATGCGAACGTAGACGGCGCGCTGGCCGCTTCCGTGTTCCACAAACAGATTATCAATATTGGTGAGTTAAAAACGTACCTGGCCGACCAGGGCGTGGAGATCAGGGTATGTTAACAGAGCAACAACAGGCGCAGCTGGACTGGGAAAAAACTGACGGATTACTGCCGGTGGTTGTACAGCATGCCGTTTCAGGCGAAGTGCTGATGCTGGGATACATGAACCAAGAGGCACTGGCAAAAACTCTCGACAGCGGCAAGGTGACGTTTTTCTCGCGCACCAAACAGCGCCTGTGGACGAAAGGGGAAACCTCGGGTCACTTCCTGAATGTGGTCAGCATTACGCCAGACTGCGACAACGACACCCTGCTGGTGCTGGTCAACCCGATTGGGCCGACCTGTCACAAAGGCACCAGCAGCTGCTTCGGCGAGGCGAGCCACCAGTGGCTGTTCCTCTATCAGCTGGAACAGCTGCTGGCAGAGCGTAAATCAGCGGATCCCAAGAGCTCGTACACGGCGAAACTGTATGCCAGCGGCACCAAGCGTATTGCGCAGAAAGTGGGTGAGGAAGGCGTTGAAACGGCGCTGGCGGCCACCGTGCATGACCGTGAGGAGCTGACGAACGAAGCGTCGGATTTGATGTATCACCTGCTGGTGCTGCTTCAGGATCAGGAGCTGGATTTAACGACGGTGATTGAGAATTTGCGGAAACGGCATAAATAAAAAAAGACCGGGGAGACCCTAATGCTGGTCACTTAAGATGACCAGCAGTTTTTTTATCCGGGTATTTCTTGCCCTTCACCCTGAGCTCTCTCGGGTAACTTCGCTCCCGTCTTCCCGGTAATACCAGCCATCTCGCCTGTTCGTACGGTGACGGTACAGCTCGCTCACCGCACCCGCCGGATAACGACAGGGGTCTTCCAGAGACGTGAGGACTTTCCTCTCCTTTCCGTCCACTTTCCGGCTCAGAAGTCTGGCAGCGACCTCTTCCGGCAGTCCAGGCCATTGTTTCCGGGCCTGCGGGCTCGTTTTTAGCTTCACCCGCTCGTCACCCCGCCCCAGACGGCACACGACCTTATACTCCGTATTCTTTATCAGGGGCAGCAGCCAGTGCCGGTTCTATTCGGCGTGCTGCCAGTGATGCAGCAGCCCCGGGGAGTAATATCCCTTGTCGAACAGGGGGATACTGTTGTCCGGTACCCGGTCCGTTAACTGTGCCGCCAGACGCATTTCGCTGACGCTCTCACTGTCGAAAGCGCTGGCGTTAATCAGATGGCTGCTGAGCTCCATCAGACAGACCATGCGCACCTGCGGATAGTTGCCTTCGCTGTGCTGGTTGCCGTGTTTGCTGAACGCTTCGCTGTTCTCCCGCATATCAGGCGTTCTCCAGACCACACCATCCACCGCAAACAGGTTCAGTCCGTGCCATTGCGGGTGTGACGCCTGCTGCTTCCAGTATTGCTGTGATATCAAAAAGCTCCCGGACAGCCCCCTCGCCGAGCTTTTTGCCGCGCTGGATAATGGCGCTTCGTGCGGTGAATGGCGCGCCCGAACGGTCAGTGATATCCATGAGATTAACAATATTGGTCATCGGCCTGTCACAGAAAACAGATATGCCGACAATAAGCCATGTCATTGATTCAAGGGTGGTTTACGTTTACGGAGCGTCACGGTATCGGTCAGCCTGAAGGCTTACCGGATAAGTTCTGCGTGGATGAGTTCGGAAAGGGAACAGGCATGTTCCGGTGCGCTGAGATGAATAATGCCGGGAGCCTGAGAAAGTTCCATTTAAAAAGGGTCCATGAAGAGACATGAACCCTTTTTACACCAGCCACTGGATCGGTCAACCGATCCTTAAATGATCGGTATTAGGGACGACCCGGTCTTTTTTTTGTAAATCAGGCTCTTGGTTTGTAGTTTCTCAGCGCGTTGCGGCCAAGGACGACAGCAGAACCGATAACACCACCAAGCAGTATCGCGAGGATGAGGGTTACGGCCTTTTTAGGACTATCACGGCGGAAAGGAAGGTCCGGTTTCATAACGTAACGATAGACATGAATGGTATCAGGATTAACGTTGAGGTTCTGAATATCCAGTAAATTCTTTTTGGTCTGATAGTAAGAGCCCGAGAACACCAGCGGGCGAGATGCTTCGTTATCAACCATTGATTTGAGGGCAACAGTACCTAACAGAAACATCGTTTCCTGGGTCACATCCTGAGTTTGCTGAAGCTGCGGTGTGCTAATTTTTGCGGCTTCTGCGTTTTTAAGCGCCTCTGAAATCTGCTTGATACGCAGATCTTTTTGCTCCTGTACGACTTTCTCCTCATTTTTGAGGGAATCGTTCAATGTAATAATCTGCTGCTTGAGGTTGTCTCTGAGGTCAAGCGCCAGTTCTTTAGCCGTTTGCTCATCGATCTGCTGAATATACTGCGCCAGCTGCTTCTGTGCTGCCTCAGCCGATTCACCCTGATAGCTAACGGTTAAGGGTAATGCCTGGCCTTTCACGGTCGGTTCGATAGTAAGTTTCTCCGGATCTTCCTGATTATCAAGCGCCTGCGCTAATGCGGAGAAGGAAGAGTTGAAACGGCCAATGGCGCGATTCTGAATGTCCAGCATAGAAGGTGCGGCACCGCCATAAAGGATGTTCAACGCGTTTGCATAGGTGGCAATTTGCGCCGCATCAGGCTGGGAAATGATGGCGGATGAAGTCCATTTTTCTTTAGCAACGGTAATGTATGCAACAGCGAGAACAATAAAAGCAGCAATAAACGCTCCAATTACCCACTTACCGCGCCATAGTTGTACTACTAAATCCAGTAAATCAATTTGCTCCGGGTCATTGCTGCGATTGACCAGGCTATCGTTGTTCTGCGTCATACAATCCCTAACAGATGAAAAAGGGCAAAAATAATCTTGTTTCCATAGTGTATCTCTTGTTGTAGAAAATTCTATAAGAATACGATGAGTTATATCGGAAAGATGGGTTATGTATGTGAAGAGCAACGCGCTATCATAGTCGGAATCTGATGTCCTGGGACATCAACAAGAACACTGTGAATGAGGGAAGCTATGAAATTTCTGGTAACGGGCGCGGCGGGCTTTATCGGTTCTCATGTCAGCAAGCGCCTGCTTGATGCAGGGCATGAAGTTGTTGGGATTGATAATCTGAATGATTACTATGACCCTAACCTCAAGCTCGCTCGCCTCGAACTGCTCAAATCCGAGAGTTTTACCTTCCACAAGCTGGACTTAGCGGACCGCGAGGGCATGACTGCGCTCTTCGCCAATGAAAAATTTGACCGCGTGATCCATCTTGCCGCACAAGCGGGCGTGCGTTACTCGCTGGAAAACCCGCATGCCTATGCAGATGCTAACTTGGTAGGTCACCTGAACGTGCTGGAAGGCTGTCGCCACAATAAGGTTCAGCATCTTCTGTATGCGTCATCCAGTTCTGTTTACGGCCTCAACCGTAAGATGCCGTTTTCAACTGACGACACCGTAGACCATCCGGTATCCCTGTATGCGGCAACCAAAAAAGCCAATGAGTTGATGTCGCATACCTATTCGCATCTGTATAACCTACCGACCACTGGCCTGCGCTTCTTTACCGTCTATGGCCCGTGGGGACGCCCGGACATGGCGCTGTTTAAATTCACCAAAGCCATGATTGAAGGCAACAGCATCGACGTATACAACTACGGCAAGATGAAGCGCGACTTCACCTATATCGATGATATTGCGGAGGCGATTATTCGCCTACAGGACGTTATTCCTCAGGCCGATGCCGACTGGACAGTCGAAACCGGTTCGCCAGCAACCAGCTCTGCCCCGTATCGCGTGTATAACATCGGCAACAGTTCACCTGTCGAACTGATGGATTACATCAACGCGCTTGAAGAGGCGCTGGGCAAGGAAGCGGTAAAAAATATGATGCCGATCCAGCCGGGTGACGTGCTGGAGACCAGTGCGGACACCAAAGCGCTGTATGACGTTATTGGGTTTAAACCACAAACCTCAGTCAAAGAAGGCGTGAAAAACTTCGTCGACTGGTACCGCAACTTCTATAACGTTTAAAAACAAAAAACCCGGCAGAGCGCCGGGTTTTTTTATATCACGATATTAATCAGTCGCTGCCGAACAAATCGCGGGTATAGACTTTATCTTTAACGTCCGCCAGCTCTTCCGCCATACGGTTGGAGATAATTACGTCCGCTTCTTTTTTGAATGCATCCAGATCGCGGATCACACGCGAATGGAAGAACTCGTCTTCCTGCATGGCCGGTTCATAAATAATGACCTGCACGCCCTTCGCCTTAATACGCTTCATGATCCCCTGAATGGAAGAAGCGCGGAAGTTATCGGAACCGCTCTTCATGATCAGACGGTACACGCCGACCACTTTCGGCTGGCGCGCAAGAATAGAATCGGAGATGAAATCTTTACGCGTCCGGTTAGCGTCAACAATCGCCGATATCAGGTTATTCGGCACAGCCTGGTAGTTTGCCAGCAGCTGCTTGGTATCTTTTGGCAGGCAATAGCCACCGTAGCCAAATGACGGGTTGTTATAGTGGTTGCCAATACGCGGGTCGAGGCAAACCCCTTCAATAATCTGGCGGGTGTTCAGCCCAAGACTTTCTGCGTAGCTGTCGAGCTCATTGAAGTACGCGACTCGCATTGCCAGATAGGTGTTTGCGAAAAGCTTAATCGCCTCCGCTTCGGTGGAGTCCGTAAACAGCACCGGAATATCTTTCTTCACTGCGCCTTCCTGCAGCAGTGCGGCAAAGCGTTCAGCGCGCTCAGAACGTTCGCCAATAACGATACGGGAAGGATGCAGGTTATCGTAAAGCGCTCTCCCCTCACGCAGGAACTCTGGCGAGAAGAAGATATTATCAATACCAAACTTTTCTTTGATGGATTTGGTAAAGCCGACAGGAATGGTCGATTTAATAACCATCACCGCATCAGGATTAATCGCAATAACATCTTTGATAACCGCTTCTACGGTTGAGGTGTTGAAGTAATTGGTTTTTGGATCGTAGTCAGTAGGCGTCGCAATGATGACGTAATCCGCATCGCGGTATGCATCTTCTTTATCTGTCGTGGCGCGGAAATTCAGCGGTTTGTTGCTGAGATAGTCCTGGATTTCTTTGTCGACAATCGGCGATTTCTTCTGATTGAGCATATCCACTTTGGCCTGCACGATATCCAGCGCAACCACTTCATGGTTCTGAGCAATCAGAATGCCGTTAGAAAGACCGACATACCCTGTTCCGGAAATTGTTATTTTCATTCGCTAATGACTTCTTTTAGTTAACTGTATTGATGGCCGGCAGACCATCGCGATAAACATAACTGTTGGGCTTTGTACCTCCTGGCAAACAGCACTGTCAAGGCAAACCAGGAGTAATCATTACGAGGGGGATGAGATTCAGACTACTTCGAATAATGCGCGGCATTTTTTGCATAAAAAAAACCCGGAGACATGCTCCGGGTTGGTGTTATTGCGAAGGTTTTAACTCACTCCATCCATTCGGTATGGAACACACCTTCTTTATCCGTGCGCTTGTAAGTATGCGCGCCGAAATAGTCACGCTGTGCCTGGATCAGGTTGGCAGGCAGAACAGCAGCACGATAGCTGTCGTAGTATGCCACCGCAGCAGAGAAGGTTGGAACCGGGATACCGTTCTGTACAGCGTAGGCAACCACGTCACGCAGCGCCTGCTGGTACTCGTCTGCAATCTTCTTAAAGTACGGTGCCAGCAGAAGGTTAGCGATACCTGCATTTTCAGCATAGGCATCGGTGATTTTCTGCAGGAACTGCGCACGAATGATGCAACCCGCGCGGAAGATCTTCGCGATCTCGCCGTAGTTCAGGTCCCAGTTATTCTCGTCAGACGCCGCACGCAGCTGTGAGAAGCCCTGCGCGTAGGAGACGATTTTACCCAAGTACAGGGCGCGACGAACTTTCTCGACGAATTCAGCTTTGTCACCTGCTGGTTTAGCCTGTGGGCCTGACAGCACTTTAGAAGCCGCAACGCGCTGCTCTTTCAGAGAAGAGATATAACGCGCAAAGACGGATTCGGTGATCAGAGACAGCGGCTCGCCCAGATCCAGAGAGCTCTGGCTGGTCCATTTACCGGTACCTTTGTTCGCTGCTTCATCCAGAATCACATCAACCAGGTATTTACCTTCTTCATCTTTCTTCGTGAAGATATCTTTGGTGATGTCGATCAGGTAGCTGTTCAGCTCGCCTTTGTTCCACTCGGTAAAGGTTTCAGCCAGCTCTTCATTAGAGAGATTCAGGCCGCCTTTCAGCAGGGAGTATGCTTCTGCGATCAGCTGCATATCGCCGTATTCGATGCCGTTGTGCACCATTTTTACATAGTGACCCGCACCGTCCGGACCGATATAAGTCACACACGGCTCGCCATCTTCCGCAACAGCAGCGATTTTAGTCAGAATAGGCGCAACCAGTTCGTACGCTTCTTTCTGGCCACCAGGCATGATAGATGGGCCTTTCAGCGCGCCCTCTTCACCGCCGGAAACGCCGGTACCGATGAAGTTGAAGCCTTCAGCGGACAGCTCACGGTTACGACGAATGGTGTCCTGGAAGAAGGTGTTACCGCCATCAATGATGATATCGCCTTTTTCAAGGTAAGGCTTTAGGGAGTCAATTGCAGCATCGGTACCCGCGCCTGCTTTGACCATTAACAGGATACGACGGGGCGTTTCCAGAGACTCAACAAATTCTTTTACCGTATAGAAAGGAACGAGTTTCTTGCCTGGGTTTTCGGCAATCACTTCTTCAGTCTTATCACGGGAGCGGTTGAAAACGGAGACGGTATAACCACGGCTTTCGATGTTGAGCGCCAGGTTGCGCCCCATCACAGCCATACCGACAACGCCGATCTGTTGCTTGGACATTACATACTCCTGTCAGGTGTGGTCACTGTCGGGTAACCCCGACAGATATAATTTGCAAGAATCTTAACTCATAAATCAGGGACAGAGGTAGGCATTTGTGGCCTTGATCACGCCAGACGACACAAAACGGGATATATCAAATCCCCACAAAAGGTGCAGGTATATTTTATTTATAAATGAACTAAATCACAACAGATAATAAATTCTCTTATTTATTATGTTTTTTATTAATTGCTTTTTGATAAAGTTCAACCGTTTTATTATACATTGCGTTGAATGAGAAGTTTTCAAGGAAAAATTCATTTCCTGACTTGCCTAATTCAACACGTAAAGCACTATCACTAATTAAGTCAGCGAGTCTGTTTTTAATGGCATCAATATCTGCACGAGGAACGAGATATCCCGTTTTGCCATCAATGACAGATTCAGAAACGCCACCAACGTCTGATGCTAAAACAGGCAAGCCTGCACGCATAGCCTCGAGAATACTGATAGGGAAACCTTCCCAGTTAGAAATTAACAGGAAAATATCACTGTCTGCCAGCAAGGCATCAACGTCTAAACGTTAGCCTGTGAACAGTACATTTTCGCTAATTCCAAGATCCTGTGAAAGCTGTTTCATCTCATCTAACCTGGGACCTTTTCCTACCAGCGTCAACGCCCAGTTTCTTGTTTCTAATCGACTCAGCGCTTTCAATAGGCTTTCATGATCTTTTTGTTCTGAAAAACGAGCTACCGAAATCAACTTCACTACGTCATGAGTATGGTAAACATGAGGAGCAGCACTTTTTAACGGCACGCCATTATGGATCACCGTTTGCTGACTGGCAGACGCAACGTTATGTTCGATTGCAAGTTGTTTATCTTGAGCAGAGACTGTGATTATTTCATCAGTAATTTTACTGAATAATCGTTCAATAGCAATGTACAACCGACGTTTCTTATCATTAACACCATTTGCGAATGACCAACCGTGTACGGTGAAAACAACAGGAATATTCAGGAAAAGAGCTGCCAATCTCCCTACAATTCCAGCTTTAGAAGAATGAAGCGCAATAACATCCGGAGAAAATTTTTTTATAATTTTGCGTATAATTAAAGCACATTTAATATCTTTATAAGGCGATATTTCCCTTACCAGCTCAGGGATAATATGAATCTTCACATTTAATGCGCGAACTTCATCAACCAGAGCGCCTTGCTCTCCAACGATTAACTCAACTTGATGACCATCCTTTACTAAACCAGATGTCATATCACGCAAATGAGTCTGAGCCCCACCGATTTCATTCGCGCGTGTAATTATATAAAGAATTTTCATAGTTTTTGAAACAGTCCGATAAGTATATCGTTACAAACGCTCATTAACTTGCAACGAGACAGCCACAGGGAAATTAACTTCTATTAAACGGTCCAAATTTTCCTGTAAGACCATCAGAAATACCATAAAATATCATCATCAACGTTTTCTTTTTTTCTTTGTTAAGAACTAGTGATATTCCTGCACGAGCAAAATTCAAGAAAACCTCACGTATTTTATATCCAACAGGAATATACGGCTTCCTAATCATAAAGAAACTATTTCTTACCAGGAAGTAACGTCGCATAGGACTATGGATAGATATTTTACGCCCTAATAGATTCAGCCTTGAATCACCTATCGTGTGAGCCATTGAGGCTCGATTAGTCATTGCCACACGATACCCTAATTTTTTCGCACGCAGAGCCCACTCCACATCAATATAATCCACGAATAATGCTTCTTCCATCTTGCCAACTTTCTTAAAAACTTCAGAAGAAAAGAAGGAACCAGATGCAATAACATACGTTACATCGGTTATTTCCTGTATCGGCGTTCTTTTGATAAATGGTCCGATATAATTAGTACCCCAATAAAATTCGTTTGTGTTTGGATCATAAAAAGAAGGGCCAAGGATACCAACATTGTACTGAGCATACATCTTACTCATAGCCATTATAAAATCCTCGCCTAGCACACTGTCCTGATCAAGCAGTAATAAATAATTGGCGCCGCGGGAAATTGCATCTTCGATACCAATATTTTGTGCATAGGAAAGTCCACGATTTGTATTCAATTTAATTAAATCGTATTGGTACTGTTGGCACAGACCTTCAATCTCCGCTACATTTTTTGAACCATTGTCAACAATCACGCAATCATCTAGTTGATATTGAAGAGATTGCAACTGTGCTTTAAAACAATCAATGTCTGGATTATAAGTTACAGTGACTGAACTAATCAATTAAAACTCCTTTGAAAAAAATGTTGCAGTTGCAATGCATTTAACCTAAAACTTCCCATATTTCCCCAGAATGCCATCTTTCCAGCCACGAAGAATATATTTAATATACATTCTTTTTTTATCCACGCAGGCAACAAACATTATTGTACGAATCGTTGAAAAAATGGCCTCTCTAAATTTATATCCAATAGGGACATATGATAATCTCATCATGTAAATTGAGTTTCTTGCAAGATAGTAGCGTCTTAATGGGCTATGTATGCTTACTTCTCTTCCCATAAAAAGCTTCCGCTCATCTCCAATCGTATGACTCATTTGGGCATCCGGTATTGCATAGAAAGAATACCCATTGCTGGCTGTTCTCAAACACCATTCGATATCAATATAATCAATAAATAATTCATCCCGCATTAAACCGACTTTTTTTATTACTTCAACAGGAACTAACATTCCTGAATTTATAAGAAAAGAAACTCTTAGTGGTTCATGTGATTGTGGATGAATGCTTCTAATACGACATCCATCAATTAATGAAAAAGGAGTATTTGTTCCTGTTCTGGGATCATAAAAAACAGGTCCAACAGCACCGACTTTATGACCTTTGGCGTTAAGTTCTATCAAACCTTGTGATAAAGAACCAATAAATTCATCAGTCGGTTCTGAATCCTGATCAAAGAAAAGTACTGCATCTGAATCAGAATCCATGATTTTTTTAAGTAGAATGTTTTGAGCTCCCGCCAACCCTACATTTTCTTGAAGAAAAATAAAATCATGCTCTGGCAAATACTTCTTTTTTAAAACATGAGCATTTTCACTTGCATTATCGATCAAATATATTTTTAAACTCAGTTTAGAAGCTTTCAGACGCTCAATTAGCCTAGCAAGGATTTTTACATCAGGATTAAACGTTACTATTAATGCTGCGATTTCTAACATTTCTCTTCCCATGCATCATAAGATAGCCAACAAAAACTAGCAAGATCCAATTCGATAACCACGTCATGTATTGATCATCAAAAAGCTGCATTAAAATTGCGTAAAGTACTATCGGATAAATAACATAATAAGCCTTTAAGTTCTTAGATTTCCAAGTACAAACTCGCCCTGAAAGGAAACCAAAAAACGCTGGAAAAATAACTGAAAAATATCCAAAATCAAGAAAATAAGGTCTTAAATAAGTATATATATTTGTTGGGAATGGAACATTTACCCAATCTTGTAAAATACTAGCTATTTTAAAAGGGTGAATGAACGTTAACCATAGATATATATTTCTAAATGAATAATAACCGAATTGTTGAGAGGCAGAATCATTTAATTGTGAAAATGCTAATATTCCACCAGAAACATAATTATAAAGATAATAGAATATTAATTCTATAGAAGCTTCAGGATAACGTATTCTCATCCCCCCAAGAAAACATAATATAAATCCACCTCCAAAAATTGTAACTTTAGAAAGCTTAAGTCTTTTAGGGGTCAAAATAAGAATTGTCGATAGATATAGCAATACCAAAACTTTTGCACCGAGCAACAATAACATTGGTACAGAAAGAACAAAGGTCAACAAAAATAGCTTTCGATGAGCTATAAGTAAAAAACATGACGAAAAAAGCGAGAGCAAGGCCAAACGCCCTAAAAGGCCAAAATTTGCACCATCATCTGCAACTAGATAATCTCGAAAAGCAGAAATATTCCATAGTGTGCTAACGCTGAACTTTACTAGGATAACAGAATAAAATGAAACTATGAATATAAATGGAATAATATTTGGCCAAACATGTTGCCGTCCACAATCAATTCTTCCCATAATTTTAGGAGAAGTGGTTTCCCCACCAATAATCGCAGCAAGAAAGAAAGCCAAATTAGCATACAGTATAAAGTAAAACTTTGGTAAAAATTCATCCTCAGAAAAGGCTAATGCCAGGACGGAAGAAAGTAACCATAGTAATGCATGAACTACAGCTGGATGAATCCACTCAAGCTTGAGATAAAAACAAAGCAATAAACCGCATGTATAAACTATTATCAACGCGATTAAAACATCCATTTTAGCCACCTGTTTTCATACGAATTCCAAATTTTTCAACATAAAATAAAATTAAAAAATCGGCAAATGTTCTTAATAAAAATGCAACGGCGGCACCAAAGATGGAATAGGTTGTAGTCAGATAATATAGAATCGCGAGGTACGGGAAAAATTCGATAATATGAACAATTCCCGTCCATTTTGCATGTCCTGCGGACTGTATTTTTGCAAAGCAGATCTGCGCAACTGAATTAAAGACAAAACCTAATAATAAAATCTTAAATATTTGTGCCGCATCCCCCATATATTCTTTACCTAACCACAAGCCTAAAATCTCGCTTGAAAACATAAAAAAAGGAGTAGCAAGTAGTATGGAAAACAAAAATACCGACCACAAAGTACGATGATAGACTGAATGAGCATCTTTCGATTTCGAATAGCTTAATTTTGGAAATAATGCTCTTGCAACAGCACCTGGGAATAAAGATAATCTTGCGACCATATCAGAAGGCCCAGAATAGTGAGCCACAACGCTTGCACCAGAAAAATGAGAAACTGCAAATCGATCGACAAATCCCATGAGTGGCCCGATTATATTACTTAGGGTAACCCATCCACCGAAGCTCATTAGTTCTGAAAAAACATCCTTTCTGAAAATCCGTCGAAATTCTTTAAGGTGGCTTTCACAAACTTTCCAACTTATTAGTGCAACTATCCATCTTCCAGCAACTAACCCACATACAGCAGAGGTCAAGGTCGGAGAATATAGTACTGCAAAAAGAGGGAGTAAAATGATAAATGGACTTGTTGTGACTTGTTGAATATTGAGACTTAAGAATTTCTCAACGCCCTCAAGATAGGCTCTCCATACTTGTGTAAGCAACAAAGCCGGCACGCATAATACTAACAAACGAAGCGCTAGCGTCAATTCATTGAGGAGCTCAGGAGAAACATTCAAAAATCTTGCTAACGAAGGGGCAAAAAAATATCCAAGCAGAACGATAATAATGCTAAGCCCTGTAACAGCATAAAGCGATGTTCCAAGAATAGCATTAACTCGATTATCATCGTTTCTATGTGTAGAAACAAATCGTATAACAGCCCTCGATATTCCACCATCGAAAACGCTCGCATAGCCCATTAGGGCATATGCGATTGTAAAAAGACCAAAGCGTTCCACTCCGAGTGATCTTGCTAAAACCCCCATTACGGGGATAGCCATTAATAATGGAAGCGCAAGTCCAAATATATTCCAACTGCTGTTCTTAATTAAACTCATATAATTTTACTTTTAATCAAAAAACTCATCAGTGGAGCATCTTTATCCTTACTAGATAAAATAATATTGTCTTCTTTAGGCCAATCTATACCAATGTCTTCATCATTCCAGAGAATCGAACCTTCAGCTTCTGGATGATAGTAATCTGTTGTTTTGTATAAGAATTCAGTATTATCTTCTAATGTAAGAAAACCATGGGCGAATCCCTCAGGAATCCACAATTGGCGTTTATTTTCGGCAGAAAGAATAATACCGACCCATTTACCAAGAGTCGGAGATTGCTTACGAATATCAACAGCTACGTCAAATACTGCACCTGCGACACAGCGAACCAGCTTCCCTTGAGCATAGGGTTCTTTCTGATAATGCAATCCTCGAAGCACTCCTTTAGATGATTTTGAGTGGTTATCTTGAACAAAATCTATTTGTTGTCCGACTGCATCTTCAAATTTCTTTTGATTGAAACTTTCCATGAAAAAACCACGTTCATCCCCAAATATTTTTGGTTCAAAGATTAATACATCTGGAATCTCTGTTTTAATAATATTCATCAGTTAATAACCTTTAATGATTTTCAGCAAATATTGTCCATATTGGTTTTTTGATAAAGGTGCTGCAAGTTTTTTAACCCGATCAGCATCAATAAACCCTTTACGGTAGGCAATTTCTTCAGGACAAGCAACTTTTAGACCTTGACGCTCTTCGATGGTTGCAATGAAGTTACTCGCTTCAATCAGGCTCTGATGAGTCCCTGTGTCAAGCCAGGCAAAGCCACGGCCCATCATAGCCACGGAAAGCTTTCCTTGCTCCATATAAATACGGTTAATATCCGTGATTTCCAGTTCACCACGTGCTGACGGTTTTAAATTCTTCGCCATCTCAACGACACTGTTATCGTAGAAATAGAGTCCCGTCACCGCATAATTACTCTTCGGTTCCAGCGGTTTTTCTTCGAGGCTGATGGCGGTACCACTTTTATCAAACTCGACAACACCGTAACGCTCAGGATCGTTCACGTGATAGGCAAAGACCGTTGCACCATTTTCTTTATTAACCGCGGCATCCATCAATTTAGGAAGGTCGTGACCATAGAAAATGTTATCCCCCAACACCAGGGCGCAATCATCGTTACCAATGAATTCTTCGCCAATAACAAAAGCCTGTGCCAGACCATCCGGGCTTGGCTGGACTTTGTATTGCAGATTCAGACCCCACTGGCTTCCATCACCCAGAAGTTGTTCAAAACGCGGTGTATCCTGCGGAGTACTAATAATTAAAATATCTCGAATACCAGCCAGCATCAGCGTTGAAAGAGGATAGTAAATCATCGGCTTATCATAAATAGGCAATAATTGTTTACTAACAGCCATGGTCACTGGATACAAACGAGTGCCAGAGCCACCCGCCAGAATAATACCTTTACGCGTTTTCATTTCATCATCTCTATAGTCATAGGATGCCCATTCCCAGGCATCCCGATCATTATTAAATTGCTGTTGCTGTAAACCACTCAGTCAGCATACGCTTAACCCCCTCGTCCCACTGAGGCAGTACGAGGTTGAAATTCTGCTGGAACTTTAACGTATTGAGGCGGGAGTTTGCCGGACGTTTTGCAGGCGTAGGGTACGCACTGGTCGGCACTCCATGAAGCAGCTTTAATGCCAGTTCAATTCCTGCTTTGCGCGCTTCATCAAATACCAGAGAGGCATAGTCGTACCAGGTTGTTGTACCACTGGCAACCAGATGATAAGTCCCTGCCACTTCAGGTTTATTCAGGGCAACCCGAATAGCATGAGCCGTACAGTCTGCTAATAACTCAGCACCCGTAGGGGCCCCAAATTGGTCGTTAATAACAGACAGCTCAGAACGCTCTTTTGCCAGTCGCAGCATAGTACGCGCAAAATTATTCCCTTTACCGGCATAAACCCAGCTAGTCCGGAAGATCAAATGGCGTGAACAATTTTCACTTAACGCTTTTTCACCAGCAAGTTTGGTCTCACCATACACATTAAGCGGCGCTGTGGCGTCCGTTTCAAGCCACGGCGTATCACCATTACCAGGGAATACGTAATCAGTAGAGTAGTGAACAACCCAGGCCCCCAATTTTTGGGCCTCTTTGGCAATCGCCTCCACACTCGTGGCATTCAGCAACTGAGCAAATTCGGGTTCTGACTCGGCCTTATCGACGGCGGTATGCGCGGCCGCGTTGACGATGACATCAGGCTTAATGCGGCGCACCGTTTCTGCAATGCCTTCAGGGTTGCTGAAATCACCGCAATACTCCTGCGAATGGACGTCAATAGCAATCAAATTACCCAGCGGCGCAAGGGCACGTTGTAGCTCCCAACCCACCTGACCGGTTTTACCGAATAGAAGAATATTCATCAAGCACGGTCTCCATAGTTTTCTTCAATCCAGGACTTGTAGCTACCGCTTTTTACGTTCTCTACCCATTGTGTGTTCGCCAAGTACCATTCTACGGTTTTGCGAATGCCACTTTCGAACGTTTCCTGAGGCTTCCAGCCAAGTTCCTTACTAATTTTTTCTGCATCAATCGCGTAGCGACGATCGTGACCCGGACGGTCAGCAACATACGTTATCTGGTCACGATAGGAACCTTCCTTCGGCACAATTTCATCCAGCAGTGAGCAGATGGTATTTACCACATCAAGATTCTGCTTTTCATTGTGGCCGCCGATGTTATAGGTTTCACCTATCTTGCCCTGTGTCACTACGGTATATAATGCGCGGGCGTGATCTTCCACGTACAGCCAGTCACGAATTTGGTCTCCTTTACCGTAAACTGGCAGAGCTTTACCATCCAACGCATTGAGAATGACCAACGGGATAAGTTTTTCAGGGAAGTGGTAAGGACCGTAATTATTAGAACAGTTAGTCACAATAGTCGGGAAGCCGTAGGTACGCAGCCAGGCACGGACCAAATGGTCGCTGGAGGCTTTTGAAGCAGAATATGGACTGCTTGGCGCATAGGCGGTTTGTTCAGTAAACAGAGGGAGTTCAGAATCCTCTGTAACTTCATCCGGATGCGGAAGGTCGCCATAAACTTCATCTGTTGAGATATGGTGAAAGCGAAATGACGCTTTTTTATCAGCAGTTAACTCAGCCCAGTATTTACGGCTGGCTTCCAGCAGAACATAAGTGCCAACAATGTTAGTCTCGATAAAAGCTGCCGGGCCGGTAATTGAGCGATCAACGTGGCTCTCGGCGGCCAGATGCATCACAGCATCCGGCTGGTGCTCTGCAAAAATACGCGCCATGGCGTCGCTGTCGCAGATATCAGCATGTTCAAAATGATAGCGATTGCTGAGTGAGACACCAGCCAGCGATTCAAGATTTCCTGCATAAGTCAGTTTATCAACGTTAATAACAGAGTCTTGCGTATCATTAATAATGTGTCGTACCACTGCAGACCCAATAAAGCCTGCTCCACCAGTGACCAGAATTTTCACGTTTATTTCGCTCTTAATGTTTTCAGGAACAATGAATTATATTCCGTCGCCCCGATAACTATCGAATAGTATCCGGGGCGGAGAAAATGACAATCTGCTATTTTAACTTGCCTTTTCATTCCAAAGTAAATCGCAGATACCATCCGTAGGATTGAACGCAGCAGGTGCTTGCAAGAGTATCTCACGCACACGTTCATAGTCGAATTCGCAGCAGGCTTTGTCGAGATCGTTGAGAATCATACTCATCTCACTCCAAGGCAACATCACTTCGTTAGCAGTCCTGATACGCGGGTGCTGTGTTGCAGAGACATTGTCGCCGATAAGCAACTCTTCATACAGTTTCTCACCTGGACGCAGACCCGTCGTTTTTATCGTAATATCACCATAGGGGTTTTTATCATCACGAACGGTTAGCCCTTGCAGCGTAATCATGCGGTGTGCAAGATCGATAATCCTGACGGGTTCCCCCATATCCAGAACAAAAACATCGCCGCCCGTGCCCATGGCTCCCGCCTGGATCACCAATTGAGCCGCTTCAGGAATGGTCATAAAGTAACGCGTGATGTCTTCGTGAGTCAACGTCACCGGGCCACCTGCAGCAATCTGTTTTTCAAATAACGGCACAACTGAGCCTGATGAGCCTAACACGTTGCCGAATCGGACCATACTAAAGCAGGTTTTGCTGGATTCCTTCGCCAATGCTTGCAGTACCAGCTCTGCCATGCGTTTGGTCGCCCCCATTGTGTTGGTGGGCCGTACGGCTTTATCGGTCGAAATCAAGACAAAGTTTTCAACACCACAGCTTGCCGCGGCCTGTGCGCAGCTCAATGTACCAAAGATATTATTGCGCACACCGTCAAGAACGTTGAACTCGACAAGCGGTACATGCTTGTACGCCGCAGCATGATAAATTGTGTCGACTTTAAATGCTCTGATTAACCTTTCGAGATGCTCTTTATCCTGAACGTTACCGAGGATTGGATAGATTTTTACTTTAAAATCCTGACCAAGATTTAGGTTACGCAGTTCGGAATCAATGGAATAGAGTGAGAACTCTGACAATTCGAACAGAATAAGCTGGTTTGGCTTATTTTTAAGTATCTGTCGGCATAGTTCAGACCCTATTGACCCCCCTGCCCCGGTAACCATCACTGTTTTCCCGTTAATATTACGGGATATCAGTTCCGGAATGGGTGAGACAGGATCGCGGCCCAGCAGGTCTGTAATAACGACTTTACGTAAGGAATCAATACTTGCCTTCCCCTCCACCAAATCGACCATTCCCGGGATGGAGAGCACTTCGCACGGCAGACCTTCCAGTGTTTTAATGACTTCGTTCTTTCTTGCCCGGCTTGCGCTTGGCATGGCCAGCAGAATTTTCTTCGCTTCGTATTTCTCAACCAGCCAGGGCAGTTTTTCTGGCGCAAAAACGCTTACCCCGTGAATCACCTGACCTTGCAGGGCACGGTTATCATCGACAAAAGCAACGGGGTAATATTCGTCCATCTGGCTCAGCGCAGGCAGTAATTGACGACCGGATGCACCTGCACCATAAATAACTACCCGAGTGCCCAGATTCAACCCACGATTCACCAACATTCTCATCCCAAGCCGTGATCCGGCAATAAGCAGTAGACCGAATGAGAAATAGATAAAAGGAATCGTTCTCGGCAAATAGAGGTTGGTATAGAACGCTGCGATAATAAGTAAAATGGACGATATGACCATCCCCATCGTTACGACCAATAATATCTTGGCAGTAATATAACGAATTACTGCCCGATACAGTCCTAATTTAACAAATATTGCCAGAGTAACTAAAATAATTGAGAAAATAAAAAGCCAATGCTCCGTACTATATAATGGAGTCATTGAATCAATACGCACCCAAAATGCAAACCAAAATGCGCACAACAGAAGCACAACATCTATAGAGAGTGTGATAATACGTTTTATTGGTCGTGGTAAAGATATTAAATAATTTAGCATACTAAAAACTGGTCGCCTCACTAAAGCTTGCATTCAGTTTATAAAATAGTACCAGCAGGACACACTGAGTAATCGTCTACTTTAGTATTATAGCCGCCCACTGTCCCCGCCTGGAGAAACGCTGCTTTCCCAATCACAGCGCTGCCCGCAAGATGGACACCAACACCTAAATGAGCGAAATCACCAACAATGGCATCGTGATCTATTGTCGAGTGGCTATTCACAATCGTCGCCAAACCTAATTTTGCGTTGGCACCCACTACAGCTCCCGCTAACACAACAGTTCCCTCAGCAAGGGTCGCCGATGGACTGACAAATGCAAAGGGATGTATAAGCGTTACAGGATGAATACCTAAGCCGAGCAGTTGCTGATAGAGCTGCTCTCTGACTTTATTGTTTCCGATGCCAATAGCGACATGACTGACCTTACCAATATGTAACTGTAGTTCGGAAATTTTTCCAATAATCAGCTGATTAATTTCCTGGCAGGCAGAGGTATTATCGTCGAGGAAAACGATATCCTTATATCCCAGCAGTCTCGCTGTCTCGTACAGCGTACGGCCATGACCACCCGCGCCCAAAATCAATAAGTCATGCATTGACGTTGCTCTCTTTGTCTTTAACTCCTGCACCACATTTCAGTGCAACAACGAGAAGCGGGAACCAGGCGATGAGCAGCCCCACAACACCATCAATTTTGCCTGAGGCAATAAAAAAGGCGAAGGGGAAAAGCCACAGCAGATTGACTGCAATTGCCAATGATGTCACCGGAACGTGGCTGCCATATTTTCTTGCGAGGATTTGGTAGCCATGGCTGGCATGTGCTTCATAGACCTTTTTACCTGCTACGAGCCTCCTCAATAAAGTTGTCGTGGCATCGACGATAAATACGCCCAGCAAACATAATTCTGCAATAAAGAAATGTGTATCTGCTTTCGCAATATGGAGAATCATCAGTCCGATAGTTATCCCCAGGAAACCACTCCCGGCATCGCCCATGAAGATTTTTGCTCTCGGGAAATTCCAGACAATAAAACCGGCCGCGGCACCGATAAGAGCAAGCGTCAGCGGATAAATACTTCCAGGCGCGTCCGTGTACTGGTTTACAACAATTAATATAGCACTACATGCGGCAAATGTTATTGCTTCAGCGCTGGCTAAGCCATTAATCCCATCCATAAAATTATATAAGTTCAGCATCCAGACCAGATATACACAGCCGAGAATCATACCAATCCAGGATAAAGAAAGATCGTAACCAAACAGCGTAATTACAGGGAAGGAACCCAGGAAATAGATGCCAATTGCTGCTGCCATGAAATGCATCAATAGACGCCAGCGTGCCGCAATATGACCATGATCATCAAGGAAGCCAATGATAGCGACAATTACACCTGGAATAAATAAACCCAGGAAACTGTCGAACGTAAGCGTATGGTTAAAATAAAATCCTACCAAAGCGACCAGGAGCGTCAGGACGATCGCTACTCCACCACCTCGCGGGGTCGGCACAGAATGAGAACTTCGCTGGTTTGGGCGGTCAATAACATTATGCTTTATTGCATACCCCCGCAATCCCCAAGTCAGTGCGCAGGAGGCTAAAAAAGCGAATATCACAATCCCATAATTCGTCATTATTTATTACCTTCGATATAATATTTCGCCGTTTTTTTCATCGTTTCATAAAGCGTTATCGGGGGCGTCCAGTTTAAATGCTCCCGGGATTTAGAGGCATCGACTTCCAGATCGCCAAACAGCTGATCGTAAATACCTCGTTTACCAACAGAAGAAAGCAATAACCTGAAGATACCCGTTGGGAAAGAGACCAGTTTCGCTTTAATGCCCATTCCTGAAGCAAAGGCATTAATCATATCTGCTGTAGAAGGTCGTTCCACATCTGCGAGTAAATAGAGTTGATTTTTGGATTTCTCATTTACCACGCATTCGTTGATGAAACTGACGACATTATCCAGAGACACCAGCGCTCGCTTGTTCCTGACATTTTTAAATGGCAACGGTAGGTTTTTAGAAACCAGTTTTAAAAGGCGCTGTATATTACCCGGTGCATTTTCACCACAAATCAATGCCGGGCGAACAATAGTGATCGCCATATCGCTTTCTGCAAATTGATTAAGCAGACTCTGCTCGGCTTCTCGCTTGGAAATGGCGTAATCAGAGGTGGGTTGTGGCTCCGAGGCTTCAGTAAATGGGATCCCTGAGGTGGCATTACCGTTAACGCCGATTGAGCTTACAAAGATAAAATGTTTAACTCCGCTGGTCGCAGCATCGCTCGCTAATTTCATCGTTGCGTCGTGATTGACACGGCGAAATTCCGCTAAAGCGTCCTGTGCATCATCATTAAGGATATGCGCCCTTCCTGCGGTATGAATGACAGTGTCGCATCCTTGCAGGAGATTTAACCAGTTGGTATTGGCTGAGATATCACCCAGGTTGTAAATGCCCTGTTCAGGGTTCTCCTGCTTGCGCGTTGTTAATATCACCTCGTGTCCTGATGACTTCAACGCCTGGACTAAAGCAGTTCCAAGAAACCCGGTCCCGCCCGTCACCATTACTTTCATTGACATCCCCTATCCGCTCAATCTGATATTTACGCCCGCACGTAGTGCAGATTTGCGTGAAACTGTCTCGTTCACAACTGTTCGTTTAAAATTCAATTGTAAATGCCAGGCACGCTACCGCCCCTGGCTTAACAGCTACCAGTGCACTGAGCGATGTTTGATTAATGATTTTGCTTGTCTGGTTACAGACAAAAACAGGCGTTAATTGTCGTCCTAAACGACCAGAGAAACAAGCACAAATCGCTACAAAGCTGCTGAGATTTGAATCAGATAACCGTATGTAATCATTAAAATTAATAACAAAAAACGGCAGTTATCACTTTGGTAATGTCTCAACATCCCAAAATGGTAACTGCCGTTGTTCAGGCCTTGGCAGGACTATCAGTCGTTAGCCAGCAACTTCTCAATCCGGCTTCTGAACTTCGCCCCTTCCTTCAGGTTACGCAGGCCATAGTTCACAAACGCCTGCATATACCCCATTTTCTTACCGCAGTCATAGCTGTCGCCGGTCATCAGCATCGCATCAACAGACTGCTTCTTCGCCAGCTCAGCAATCGCATCGGTCAGCTGGATACGATCCCAGGCGCCCGGCTCGGTTTTTTCCAGCTCAGCCCAGATATCCGCATTCAGCACATAACGGCCGACTGCCATCAGGTCAGAGTCCAGGGTCTGCGGCTGATCGGGTTTTTCGATAAACTCAACGATCCGGCTCACCTGCCCTTCCGTCTCCAGTGGCTCTTTAGTCTGGATAACAGAATACTCGGAGAGATCGCCCTTCATACGTTTCGCCAGCACCTGACTACGACCCGTTTCATTGAAACGTGCCACCATCGCCGCCAGGTTGTAACGCAGCGGATCGGCGGAAGCGGTATCAATAATGATGTCCGGCAGAACCACGATGAACGGGTTATCACCCACCACCGGGCGCGCGCAGAGGATTGAGTGGCCCAGACCCAGCGGCTGCGCCTGACGCACGTTCATGATGGTCACGCCAGGAGGACAGATAGACTGAACTTCTGCCAGAAGCTGACGCTTAACGCGCTGCTCAAGCAGCGCTTCGAGTTCATAAGAGGTGTCGAAGTGGTTCTCAACGGCATTCTTCGAAGAGTGCGTCACCAGAACGATTTCTTTGATCCCCGCAGCAACAATCTCGTCGACGATGTACTGAATCATCGGCTTGTCAACGATCGGCAGCATCTCTTTAGGAATGGCCTTTGTGGCGGGCAACATGTGCATGCCCAAACCCGCTACCGGTATGACTGCTTTCAAATTAATCATTATTTCTTCCACCTTAAAATGGTTGACGAATTATAGCTTTTAAACCTGTTTTCGCCAGCATGTTTTGCCGTAAATATGAAGTAATCCTAAGTCACCCCACCACAAATTACAGTAGTTGTAATCTGAATAGATCGCGATTCCGTACCAGGAATAGTCGCAAAATAGGCTGTAGGATTACCTGTGCGGCAGCGCAAAATTCAACCGTTCCGTATTCACCACGTGTTGATCGACCCGATCAATATCCACCGAACTCTGCCCTTTTTCATTTACCGCATGAATGTTTGCCAGCGACAACAGCGTCTCGTTTTTGGCCATAAACTTCCCGCGCACGTCTTTGCGCAAGTCGAAGTTCATCTTAAGCGCTGGTCCCGTCGCTGACTCCTGCATCACGTTGATATTACGCAAGAAAAGGTGCTGTGGCTTGTTGTGCAGCTCAAGCGTTGCCCGCTGCATGTTGACATTGGTGATGGCGACAAACGACGTGGCATTGCCCGAAGAAATCTGTATCCCGCGCAGCTTATAGGCAAGCTGTCGGTTATCCAGGCGAATATCGTTAAGTTTGAAGTTTTGCGGTATCGACAGATAATCGCCTTTAATCACGCCATAGCCGATTAGCATTCCGGCGCTGTTGACCATATCGACATTATCAATAACGAAATTATCACAGCCATAAATAGCTACCGTCGCGTTATCAATGCCGGCCTTTTTACTGAAGTCGGGGGTAATATTGCTGGCCTTGATATTACGGATCACAAAGTGTTTACCGTTTTCAACATGGACCAACTGCCGACAGTTGCTGCCGGTGATATTTGCCACCACGAAGTTTTTAACGGTCTGCTGTTCCGGATAGTCATTGTCGTACGTGCTGCCAGCCAGCCCAATGCCTATGCCCCAGTTGATCTTGCCGTTTGTACAGTTGATGTTATCGATCACGTGGTCTGAGATCAGGATATTGCGGTCGTTAATCGCCACGTTCCACTCAATCGCGTCACCCTGCAAGTGGCTGAATTTACTGTTGGTAATGCGCGCACCGTCCACCTGATTATGGAAACCCTGGCGCAGAATGGCGTAGTTGGCCTGGCTCACGGCAATGCGATCGATAAGCAGGTTACGCATCACTCTCGGCTTTTTACCGCCTATGTAGATCTGGGTGACGGGGCCGAAGCCGCTCATCGCCAGCCCTTTAATGACACAGTCGGAGCCACGCACGTCCAGCGTAATGTTATGCGTGCGCCCCTCTCCTTCCCCAATGACCTTGCAGCCTTCCTGGAGCACAAACCGCCCGCGGCCGTTGCCCTTCAGCGCACCGCGGATCAGCAGGGTTTTGCCATCAGGAATGAAAATGCCGGTATTGATGTTTTCACAGGTTAACCCGGCGGGAACAACAACGGTATCGCCCTCGGCAAATGCCTGCTTAAAGGCGGCGATCCAGTCGTGATTGTTGTAGCGATCGACAGAAACCGTCTTCCCGGTTGCCGCCCGCACAGCGCGGGGCGACAGCAGTGGCATGGCAGCCAGGACGGATAATGAAGAGACAAATCGGCGTCGGGTAATCTTTTTCAGCATACAACCTCAGCGTTACAGCGTTTGCAGCAGGCTCGCTAACTGGCGATTAATCACCTGCTGATTGAATTCTGCTTCAACTTTTTGCCGCGCATTTTGCAGCACAGGGATCAGCGTCTGCTGATCGATATCGCTGAACGCGGCCAGACGATCCGCCAGCGCCAGCGCATTGTTTTCAGGGACCAGCCAGCCGGAATGCTCAGAGGTGATCAGCTCCGGGATACCGCTGTGCAGGGTCGAGACCACCGGAATGCCGACCGCCATCGCCTCCATCAGCGCCACGGGAATGCCTTCCATATCGCCGTCGGCGCCGGTTACGGAAGGCAGCAGGAACACATCCGCGTCATCAAGCATGGCTTTCACTTCATGGCTCGGCTTGAAGCCCGGCATCTCGACCACGTCTTCCAGCTGATACTGTTCAATCAGCGTGCGCAGGCGACGCTCCCACGGCCCGATACCCAGGATGCGGTAGTGGAAGTCCACGCCGCGCGCCTTCAGCTGGCGACAGGCTTCGATGGCTACGTGCAGCCCTTTCTTTTCAGTCAGGCGGGCAACAGAGATAATTTGCAGCGGCTTGCCCGGCACCTTGACCGGTCGCTGGGTGAAGCGTTCCATGTCCACGCCCATGCGTGAAACGGTGATTTTCTCGCTCGGGCAACCCATGGTTTTCAGGCGTCCGGCCCACAGGTTGCTTATCGGCAGCATCATGTCGCCACGGCGAAACAGCTGCTGATATTCCGGCGTGTAGTGATTCAGCACTTCCCGACTGGAGATGTCGATACCGTGGAAAATGGTTGCGATTTTGCCGTCAATCACCCCCAGCTCACGCAGTTTTGCCGCCGTTACGCCCGCCGGGCCAAAGTGGGCGATAAAGACATCGGCCCGGTACGGCTGGGCCGTTTGCCCGCAAATGGCGGAAAGGATCAGGTTGCGGGCCTCTGCCCCATAGCGCGACATATTCAGCGCCCGCCACGTCGAGGCGCGATGCAGGCCGCGCAGCGTCTGCCCGGCGCGATAACGCAGTTTGTTCATTCGTCCGGCGGGTTCGTCCTGCAACCAGCGGGTTTTCGCCTCCAGCCCATACCGGGTATACGCCGCATGGGTGTTTTGCGTATCGCCCTTTTGCAGGGCGATAATCTCCACGTCATACCCCATATCGATAAACGCGGTGATTTGGTTCAGCACAAAAGTTTCAGACGACAGCGGAAATTTCAGTAAGAAGAAACCAACCTTCATTTCCCCTCCCGGACGCGGTCGAGTACGGATTTCACCATGCCAATACCTTTTTCGCGTTCGGCTTTTACCGCCACCGCCAGACGTTCGTTGATCGCAGGCAGCTGGCCGAGCGAGTCGCCCACCATCGCCCCCAGCGATCCGTCCAGCAGATGACGAATATCAACGGCCATTTCCGGCATACCGAGCTGCTGCATAATGCCCGCGGACTTGTGTTCGTAGTTGATGGCGATGGCTGGCGTGCCGAAGTTCATTGAGATAATGGCCGAGTGCAAACGCGTGCCCACGGTCAGGTCGCAGGCGGAGAGCAGCTTGCCCATCTCCAGATCGTTCAGCTCGTCCATCACCACGTGATAGCGGGACGGATCGTTCACCAGGTTGCGCAGGTTGAGCGCCACCATACGATCATCTTTGTTGTAGCTGTCGATACCGGTACAGGTGGAAAGCGCCAGCACCTGGTAACCGCTGTCCAGCACGCGGTTCACCACGTCGGCAAAGGCTTTCTCGTATGCCGCCTGGGTCGTGCCGAGGCGTTTATCGAACGGCGCAAGTTCACGCAGGGTAATGGCGACGGTTTTCTGTTTTGCCGCCACGTCCAGCCAGTGCTGTACCGCGTAGCTGGCCTGGAAACTGTCATCCTGATGATCCACCAGCCAGGCGGTGTCTACACCGTGCTCCACTTTGGTGGTGTCGATTTCGCTGCGCTTCATCATGTCGAGGCTGACCGATTCACGCAGGATCAGCGCGTCGCAGTGGCCGAAGACATAGTTCGCCAGCTGGTTAAACTGCGGATCCTGGAATGGCCCGACGCTGTGGCCGATCATAAACAGCGGTTTTTTCGCCATGAAGGTGCAGAGTGCATGCTCAAACTGCGGCACGCCGTAGAGATCGACGAAGAACGAACCGCCCACCTGAATAATCGCGTCATAGCCGGACAGCAGACGCACAAAATCGGTAAAACCCTGCGCGATGGCAATGTTGCGCAGCTTGCCGGTATCGGTCACGCGGGAAAGCAGTACCTGATGCTGGTAGCGGCGACGCAGCACTTTCTTCACGCGCCCCATCACGCCCGCAGCGTTGTTGTGCTGTTTCATCTGACTGTAGAGCGGATCGCCCATCACCGGGCGGTTCAGTAACCAGGATGAGCTGACCGGATAACGGCTCATCACATCCACTTCAGTCTCAGGCTTAAGGGTGTTAATTGCATCCAGTAAACCGCGCAGGATGGCGCTGTCGCCACGGTTGCCGCAGGTATGGTTGCCAAGAATAAGTAATTTCATAATGGCCTCGTAAAATTAGCCTGCGCGAAGCAGCGTTTTCATTTTTTCGTTACGGCAAAACTGGCGCTTCATCTCGACCACCAGCGCATTGCGTGACAGCACAATCATCACGCCGAACGCCAGCGCGCCTGCCGCGACCTGCACCGCAAGCAGCGCCGCCAGCGGCAGATGCCCGTTGAGCACCACGCCCAGGCCGTAGCTCACCGCAAGCGTCGGTAAGGAGAGATAAAACGGCAGCCACAGGCTGAGGATGTACTGCCGGTAGCTGGAGCCCAGCACCGGTTTGATCATCACGAAGTAGCTCAGCACGGTATTGACGATTTGTACCAGCAGGAAGCCGAGCGTCACGCCAATGGCGCCCGCCATGTGGCCGCCCACAATAATTGCCGGAATAAACAGGAAGGTTTTAAACACGTTGAACTTGAAGCTGATATCCACGCGCGCCTTCGCCATCAGCAGAGAACCAATCGGGTTCCCCACCGAGCGCAGCAGCCCCACGACGCACAGCAGTTGCAGGATCGGGATGATGCTGTTCCACTTCTCGCCAAACACCAGCGGCACGAAATTGCTGGCGACCACCATCAGTCCCAGCAGGACCGGGAAATTGATGATCCCCACCACGGAGAGCAGCTTGTAAAAGTTCACGCGCAGCTTTTCGGTATCGTCCTGAATTTTGGCGAACGCCGGGAACAGCACGCGGGTGATGATAGGGTTGAGCTTCATCGGCGGGACAACCGCGACGTTATACGCCAGGTTGTAGCCACCCGCGACGCTCGCGCCCAGAATGCGCGCCAGCACCAGCGTGGAGAGGTTAGTATTCACGTAGTTGATAATGCTGTCTGCCGTCAGCCACGCGCCGAAGCGCAGGTTGGATGAAACAGACGCCAGCGAAAAATGCAGCCCCGGGCGATAAATCTTACGGCCAAAGAAGCCGAACAGCAGCGTGCGCACGGCAGAGTTAACGAGGTAGCCGAGGATGGCGGTCATTGCCAGCGGCCAGAAATGGGCGCTGACCACGGTGAAGGTAAAGCCCGCCAGCACGGCGCTGGTTTCAATCATGCCGATTTTGTTGAACTCCAGCTCCTTCTGCATCAGCGCGCGGAACTGCTGCCCGTGCGGGATCACCACGAAAGCGAACGACAGGGTGCGCATCAGCGGCGCCAGGTCCGGGTTATGCAGCACGCTGGCAATCACATCGCTCAGCAGGAACACCAGCACAAAAACGAAGATACCCAGCCCGACGTTCAGCCAGTAGAGCGTGGTCAGCTCCAGATGGCTGATCTCCTTGCGCTGGATAATGGAGTTGGCGATACCAAAGTCCGACAGCGTATCGGCCAGGGCGATAATCACCAGCGAGACGGTCAGCAGACCAAACTGGTGATTATCGATAATGCGCGCCAGCACCGTCATCTGCACCAGGCCGAGGCCAATGATGACGATGGTGGCCATGGCTGACCATTTCGCGCCGCTGATGGTTTTTTCTCGTAAGCTCATCTTAGTACGCCGCTTTGTTCACGAAACCTTTGAAAATGGTCAGAAAAACAATCTTGATATCGAACCAGAGGCTCCACTCGCGGATGTACTCCAGATCGAACTCGATACGTTTTTCCATTTTTTCCAGCGTGTCGGTCTCGCCGCGCCAGCCGTTGATCTGCGCCCAGCCGGTGATGCCTGGCTTCACCTTATGGCGCAGCATGTAGCCTTCAATCAGGGTACGGTACTGCTCGTTATGGGCCACGGCGTGAGGACGAGGCCCGACGATGGACATCCCGCCGGTGAACACGTTGATGAACTGCGGCAGCTCATCAAGCGAGGTACGACGCAGGAAGTTGCCCACGCGGGTGACGCGCGGATCGTTCTGCGTCGCCTGGGTCACCACCTTGTCGTTCTCCATCACCTTCATGGAGCGGAATTTCCACACCATGATCGGCTTACCGTCCATGCCGTAGCGGGTCTGACGGAAGATGATCGGCCCCGGCGAGCTGAGCTTCACCGCCAGCGCAATGCAGCACAGCACCGGGGAGATGAGCAGCAGGATCAGGGACGAAAGGACGATATCTTCCACGCGCTTCAGCACGCGGTTAATCCCCGACAGCGGCGTGTCGTACAGTGGAACAACCGGTACCCCGTTCACCTCTTCAACACGGGAGTGGAGAATATTGAAGGTGAAGACATCCGGGATGAGGATCACCGAGCAGGTGGTATCCGCCAGCTCGCGCATCAGTTTCTTGATGCGGGATTCATCTTTCATCTGCATGGCGATGTAGACGTTATGAATTTTGCCGGCTTTCGCATCGTCAATAAGCTGTTCGTAGTTACCTGCCCAGTCGGACGGCACGCCGCCGGGCTTCGCATCGTGATAAATCCCGACCACTTCAAAACCTAACCACGGCTCTTTGCGGAAGCTGTCGAGCAACACCTGCCCCACCGGCAGGTCACCCGCCACGGCAACGAAGCGACGGTTATACCCGCGGTTGCGCAGCCAGCCCGCGCCAAAGCGGATCAGCGAGCGGCAGACCACCATGCCAATGCTGGTTAACAGATACCAGCAGAGATAGGTCACAAGACGGTTATCAAAATCATGGCTGAACGCCACCAGCCCTGCGCTGAAAACCAGGCTTAAGGTCCAGTTCTGGAGCAGCAGCATCAGTTCGGTGGTCATTTTGACGCCGCGCCATGAACGATAGAAATCGGTCATGCCGCCGATCATCTGAAACACCACCAGCGCAATCAACGCCATCAGCAAGTGCATGTATAAGAACGACTGCCCGCTGACCCAACACACCGCCCACAGTCCGCCGACCATGATGGTGATATCAGAAAAACGCTGCACCATAGAGATTAACGATGCATTCGTTCTCGCTCGTTCGCGCTTTTTTAGATTTGTCATCGTTGTTCCTTTAGTTCTAAACCTTACCCCTCGCCCCTCACCCCGGCCCTCTCCCCAAAGGGGAGAGGGTGTTCAAGTTCCCTCTCCCCTTTGGGGAGAGGGTTAGGGTGAGGGGTAAGGTTTTCTTTTTACTGATTCAACAGCGCCAGAATGTCCTTCGTTCGGGCTTCCATCAGCGCGGTATCGGCGCGGGCCTCCACGTTCAGGCGCACCACCGGCTCGGTGTTGGAGGAGCGCAGGTTGAAGCGCCACTGCGGGAACGCCATGCTGATACCGTCGGTACGGTCAATCTCCAGCGCATGAATGGCAAAGTGCTGTTCGACGCGGGCAATAGCCTCAGCGGGCTGCGCCAGTTTGCTGTTGATCTCGCCACTCGCCGGGAACGCCGCCATGCGGTCGCGCACCAGTTCGCCCAGGCTCTGCCCTTTCAGGCACAGCAGCTCAGTCACCAGCAGCCACGGGATCATCCCGCTGTCGCAGTAGGCAAAATCACGGAAATAGTGGTGGGCGCTCATCTCCCCGCCGTAGATGGCGTCTTCCTCACGCATACGCTCTTTGATAAACGCGTGGCCGGTTTTGGACATCACCGGCTCGCCGCCCGCGGCCTTCACCACGTCGACGGTGTTCCAGGAAAGACGCGGATCGTGAATGATTTTCGCCCCCGGGTTTTTCTCGAGGAACGCTTCCGCCAGCAGGCCAACGATGTAGTAGCCTTCGATAAACTGCCCTTTCTCATCGAACAGGAAGCAGCGGTCGAAGTCGCCGTCAAAGGCGATACCCATATCGGCGCCGTGCTCAATCACCGCGTTGCGGGTGTCGTCGCGGCACTCCGGCAGCAGCGGGTTAGGAATACCGTTCGGGAAGTTGCCGTCTGGCGTGTTGTGCACTTTGACGAAGGTCACCGGCACGTTCAGCGCCTTAAAGCGGGCTTCAAGTGCATCGACAACCGGGCCTGCCGCGCCGTTGCCGGAGTTAATCACCAGCTTCAGCGGTTTGAGGTTTGCCACGTTGATGTAGCCCAGCAGGTGGTCGATGTACTCTTTTTGCAGGTTAATCTGCTTATAGCTGCCGCGTCTGGCTTCATTCACCGGCGGGAAGTCGTTGGCCTCGGCCAGACGCTGCACGTCGCGCAGGCCGGTGTCGCCGCTGATAGGACGCGCGCCCTTGCGCACCAGCTTCATGCCGTTGTAGTCCATCGGGTTATGGCTGGCCGTCACTTCGATACCGCCGTCCACGCCCAGGTGGAAGGTGGCAAAATAAATCTCTTCGGTACCGGAAAGACCAATGTCCAGCACGTCGACGCCCGCGTCCTGTAGCCCTTTCGCCAGCGCCAGCTTCAGGGATTCGCTTGTCAGACGCACGTCGCCGCCCAGCACGATAGTTTTTGGTTTCAGGTATTCGCCGTACGCGCGACCGATGCGCCACGCAATGTCTTCGTTCAGCTCTTCGCCCAGCTTGCCGCGAATATCGTAGGCTTTAAAACAGGTTAATTTTTCCATGATGACCCCTTTTTCAGGCAACAGTTGGCCCTGACCATGTAATGGCCAAATTTATTTTTGTCATTCGTAGGCCCGGTAAGCGCAGCGCCACCGGGCATGATGCGGAGTGCTACACGCGCCCGTAGCGATCCTGGAAGCGGATGATGTCGTCCTCTTCCAGATAGGAGCCGGAACGCACCTCAATTAAGTCGAGCGGAATTTTCCCCGGGTTTTCCAGACAGTGCGTGGCGCCCAGCGGAATATAAATGGACTCGTTTTCACCGAGCAGCTTCACTTCACCGTCGATGGTCACTTTGGCGGTCCCCGCCACCACCACCCAGTGTTCGGCGCGGTGATGGTGCATCTGCACCGACAGCCCTTCTCCCGGCTTCACGGTGATGCGTTTCACCTGGTAACGCTCGCCGGCGTCGATGGAGTCATATTTGCCCCACGGGCGGTAGACTTCACGGTGAATATGGTGTTCGTGGCGGCCATCGGCCTTGATCTTCTCCACCACTTTTTTAACGTCCTGCACGGCATTACGGTCGGCAATCAGCACCGCGTCTTTGGTCTGCACGACCACCAGATCCTTCACCCCTACCGTAGTGACGAGGCCAGATTCGGCGTAGACGTAGCTGTTTTCCGTTTTGTGGCTGATCACATCCCCGTGATGGACGTTACCCTCCGGGGTATGCGCGCTAATCTCCCACAGTGACGACCAGGAGCCGACGTCGCTCCAGCCCGCATCCATCGGTACCACTACCGCATCTGCCGTACGTTCCATCACCGCATAGTCAATGGACTCTTCCGGACAGGCGAGGAAAGCTTCTTCGTCCACGCGGATAAAATCGAGATCCGGATCCACCACCGCCATCGCTTTTTCGCAGGCGCGTAAGATATCCGGGCGATATTTTTCCAGCTCTTCCAGGTAGCGACCGGCGCGGAACAGGAACATACCGCTGTTCCAGTAGTATTCACCGCTGGCGACGTACGCCTGCGCGGTTTCCAGATTCGGTTTTTCGACAAACTGCGCCACGTCAAAGGCCACGCTGTCGCCTTCACCCGGCGTAACGCTGCCGCGGCGAATATAGCCATAGCCGGTTTCTGGCAGATCCGGCACGATGCCGAAGGTCACCAGCTTGCCGTTCTCAGCGTAAGGAATCGCGGCGCGTACCGCATCGCGGAAGGCCTCTTCCTGCTGGATGACGTGGTCAGCCGCCAGCACCAGCATCAGCGGGTCGCAGTCCGGGCTGCTGCGTTTTGCCGCCAGCGCCGCGAGGGCAATGGCAGGCGCCGTGTTACGTCCGGCAGGCTCCAGAATGATATTTTCGGTCAGTTTGTTCAGCTGGCGCAGCTGCTCGGCAACGATAAAGCGGTGCTGTTCGTTACAGATCACCACCGGGCTTTCACACTCCACGCCGTGCAGACGATTAACCGTCGTTTGCAGCATGGTGAGGTCGCCTTTCAGGCACAGGAATTGTTTTGGATAAAGCACGCGGGACAGTGGCCACAACCGGCTCCCGGATCCACCCGCCATTACGACCGGATACAAAGTGGTTTGACTCATGATTTATCCCCGTATATCTGCAATAAATTGGCTCAGCACGTTCTCTTTCTCGAGCGTGCGTTCGGCATATTCACGTGCCACCGTGTTCTCTTTTGGCATGGCGAGTGCCTGCTCAATTCCGGTCACCAGCGCAGGAACCGATTCCGGCTCCACGCAAACGGCAATGCCCGGGTAGCTGTTGCACAGCTGGCCTAATTCTGTTGCGGCTTCTGCCGTAATCACCGCGTTTCCGCCCACTGCCAGAATGTTGGTCAGCTTGGATGGCAGCACCGCATCCGCCGCGCCGCGTTTTTGCACCACCAGATGGCAATCCGCCATTTTCAGCAGCGCGGGCAGCGCGTCATAAGACTGAAGCGGGAAGAAGCGGATGTTGGTCAGTCCGCGCTCGCTGGCCATTTTTTCCAGCCGCGCTTTACCGCCGCCCTGCCCGACTATCACGAACATCCACGGGTGTTCGCTCAGCTGAAGCGCGGCGTCAATCACGCTCTCCAGCCCCTGTTTTTCGCCGATGTTGCCTGAGTAAAGAATGATTTTTTGCTCAGCAGGCAACCCGAGCTGCGCGCGTAACGCCTGCGCATCCTGGTCTGTCACATCGCGGAAGCGCGCCACTTCGGACCAGTTCGGAAAGAAGATCACTTTTTCCGCCGGGACGCCCTTCTCCTGCGCCTTGTTCATCATCGAGCGCGAGATGGTCGAGACGTAATCCACGTTGTGCAGGCCGCTGCGCTCAAAGGCGCTGGCGAGCTTCGCCACCTTGCCGCCCTTGCCTTTCCCCGCCATCCCCAGCCCGAGCATGGCGTCCACTTCATAATCCTGAATGTGCAGCAGGGTGCGCGCGCCGGAGAGTTTTCCCAGCAGGCGCATGCCTGGAGTGCAGAACAGCGTCGGCACCACGCCGATGATGCGATCCGGCTTCCAGCGACGCTGCGCCATCAGCGGGAAGAAACTGCTCAGGGCAAAGCTGCCCAGATGAATTAAACGTTTCAGCGTCGAGGGCTGTTTCGGCACGTAGAGCGGGCAGCGCCAGACGGTCGCGGCGCCCTCTTCGCGGCGGTAGCGCCAGCTGGAATAGCGTTCGCCTACCTTCCACTCCGGGTAATACGGCGGGGCAGTAATCACCCGCACGTCATGTCCCTGGCTCGCCATCCACTCGACCATCTCGCCGGTGTATTTCCCGATACCGGTAAGCTCCGGCGAGTAGTTAATTCCGTAGACGAGGATTTTCATAGACCTGGCACCTCGGCCTGACGTTCCGCAAGGAAGTACGCCCGACTGTTGTCATGGACGTTGTCGCTTGCCAGCAGCGCCTCTGGCGTTAACCAGCGGTAATCGTCATGCTGAGAATCAGGCAGACGCAGGTCTGCCTCACTCACCTTCAGGCGGAACCCCAGCACGACGTAGTGCGTGGTGAACCCGGTGCCTGAAAAGTTATCGTCATAGAAGTGCTGCCAGACCCCGTAAAACTGGCCCGCTGCCATCGGCAGTTGCAGGCCCAGTTCCGCCAGAGTGAGACGCTCAAACGCATCGGTAAGCGTCTCATCCTTCTGCACGCGCCCGCCGGGCACGAACCAGAAGCCCTGTGCAGGACGATTGGTTCGTTTCCCCAGCAAGAACTCGCCGCGTTCGTTCTCCACGATCAAATCAATTGAGATCAGCGGAGTGGAACGCACTACCGTGGCAAAATCTTCCTGACTTAAAAACATCATTACCCCCGGAAGCGGTGCTGGTTTTCCAGGAACCACTGGTAGGTGCTGGCCAGCCCCTGCTCCAGTGAGACCTCGTGATACCAGCCCAGCTGATGCAGACGGGTCACGTCCAGCAGCTTGCGCGGCGTGCCGTCCGGTTTGGTGGCGTCAAACACCACGCGTCCTTTGTAGCCCACCACCTGCGCGATGGTCTGCGCCAGCTCGCGAATGGTGCAGTCCACGCCGGTCCCGACGTTAATGTGCGACAGCATCGGCTCGGTGTTTTCCTGCCACACCTCGCGATCCAGCTCCATGACGTGAATGCTGGCCGCAGCCATGTCGTCCACATGCAGGAACTCGCGCATTGGCGTACCGCTGCCCCACACCACCACGTCCGGGGCGTTTTCGGCAGTCGCCTCGTGGAAACGACGCAGCAGCGCCGGGATCACGTGCGAATTGCTCGGGTGGAAGTTGTCGTGCGGTCCGTACAGGTTGGTCGGCATCACCGAGCGATAGTCGCGGTTATACTGACGGTTGTAGGATTCACACAGTTTGATCCCGGCAATTTTGGCAATCGCATACGGCTCGTTGGTGGCCTCAAGCGTGCCCTGCAACAGTTCGCTCTCGGCGATCGGCTGCTTCGCCATTTTCGGGTAGATACAGGATGAGCCGAGGAACAGCAGCTTATTCACGTTGTGCAGATGCGCCGCGTGAATGATGTTGCTCTCAATCATCATGTTCTCGTAGATGAAATCCGCCGGATAGGTGTTGTTAGCGACAATGCCGCCCACCTTCGCCGCCGCCAGGTACACCTGGTCGATACGTTCGCTGGCGAAGAAGTCCTGCACCGCAAGGCTATCAAGCAGGTTCAGCTCGTCGCGGGTGCGAACAATCACCTCAACGTCGCCGCGCTGTTCCAGCTGGCGAACAATCGCGGAACCCACCATTCCGCGATGACCGGCGACAAAAATACGTTGTTTTGTCATTCTCAGGACTCCAGCGCGATGGCAACCTCGTAGCCATGAGACTTGAGCAGGGAGTGTTTTTTCGCTGCTTCAAGATCTTTGGCCACCATCTCGGATACCATTTCTTGCAGGGTGGTTTCTGGTTTCCAGCCCAGCTTCTCATGCGCTTTGGTTGGGTCGCCCAGCAGGGTTTCCACTTCAGCAGGACGGAAGTAACGCGGATCAACCTGGACAATCACGTCGCCTGGCTTCACGCCCGGTGCGTCGTGGCCGGTCACGGAAACAACGATACCCCTCTCTTCCACGCCGGTGCCTTCGAAGCGCAGCTTGATGCCCAGCTGTGCCGCAGCCATCTCAACGAACTGACGCACGGAGTACTGTACGCCGGTCGCGATCACGAAGTCTTCTGGCTGTTCCTGCTGCAACATCATCCATTGCATTTTCACGTAGTCTTTCGCATGGCCCCAGTCACGCAGGGAATCCATGTTGCCGAGGTGCAGGCAAGACTCCAGGCCCTGAGCGATGTTGGCGATCGCGCGGGTGATTTTGCGGGTCACGAAGGTTTCGCCGCGACGCGGAGATTCGTGGTTGAACAGAATGCCGTTACAGGCGTACATGCCGTAGGATTCACGGTAGTTCACGGTGATCCAGTAAGCGTACAGTTTCGCCACAGCGTACGGAGAACGCGGGTAGAACGGGGTGGTCTCTTTCTGCGGAATTTCCTGCACCAGACCGTACAGCTCAGAGGTAGATGCCTGGTAGAAGCGGGTTTTCTTCTCAAGACCAAGGAAGCGAATCGCTTCCAGCAGACGCAGCGTACCCATCGCATCCACGTCAGCGGTGTACTCCGGGGACTCGAAGGAAACCGCAACGTGGCTCATCGCCCCCAGGTTGTACACTTCATCCGGCTGTACTTCTTGCAGGATGCGGGTCAGGTTGGAGGTATCGGTCAGGTCGCCGTAGTGCAGATGGAATTTCGGGTTTGCCGCATGCGGATCCTGGTAAATGTGATCGACACGCTCGGTGTTGAATGAAGAGGCACGACGCTTAATACCGTGAACTTCATACCCTTTTTCCAGCAGCAATTCTGCCAGGTAAGAACCATCTTGTCCGGTAACGCCGGTGATGAGAGCGACTTTAGACATGTTTATATTCCTCTGTACTTATCAAAGTTTTTCAGTTTCAACGCGTTCGCGTATCACCACTGCGGGGTTGCCACGGCAAATTTTATTTGCCGGAAGCGATTTAAAAACGCTGCTGCGGGCACCGACTACCGTGCCATCGCCAACAGAAACACCGGGTGCAACAAAGACGTCTGTTGCCAGCCAGCATTTTTCACCGATCACAACAGGCGAAGCGGTAATATCAAAATGCGGGCTCATAAAATCGTGGCTGCCGGTGCACAAATAACACTTCTGTGAAACCACCGAATTTGCGCCAATCGTAATCTCGCCAAGGGTATATAACACCGCGTCATCCCCAACCCAGGCGTAATCCCCAAGCGTTAATTTCCAGGGATAAGTAATTTTCACCGAAGGTCGAATGACTACGTTTTTTCCTATTTTTGCGCCAAACAGACGCAGTAAAAATGCGCGCCAGCGGTACAGTATTTGCGGCGACCAGGCAAATAACGTTGCCTGTACAGCCCACCACAGTTGAACTTTAATACCGCTCCCGCCCCGAAAACCTTTCGGCACGGAGAATCCATTTAATTCCTGCATTACGTTTCCTTATATCTCAGGCTTTGTTATATAAGGCTTTCGCTTTACCCGTCGTTTTCAGACGTAAGAAATAAGATAATTCCGCCCAGAACCCCGGCACGCGTAATATTTTACGCTGCACGTTTTTGGCATCCTGGCACAGTTCCAGATTATTCGAGGTTGACACGCCACCCATTGAAAATTCAGATACCAGTCCTTTAATTCGACGGAACGGGTAGCCAGATTTGTACAGGCTGGCGGCCAGGGCATAATCTGATGACACTTTATAGCGCAAATCGTAAGGCTGTTTTTTCAGGCCGCTCATTGGGAAGAAAATAGCCTGATGACTGGCCGGCAGGCTGTGGTAGATATACCAGCCTGGTTTCGCGCCGCGCAGCACTTTTTTCCCCTCGCCGAAATCAAGCAGCGCATCACCGATAAACATGGCATCTTCTTTCTGGCGCGCCAGCTGACGGGCAAACAGCGCCACATCTTCATGGAACACATCGCCGGAATTGAGGAAGATCGCGTAACGCCCCTGCGCCATGTTGATGCCTTTATTCATGGCATCGTAAATACCTTTATCTTTCTCGCTGATGTAACGTAAGTTGAACTCACCGTTGAGTTTTTCCAGGAACTCCGCCGTGCCGTCGTTCGAGCCGCCATCGACCACGATCCACTCAAATGTGAGGCTCGGATCGCGCGCCAGGTTGCGCAGCGAGCGCCAGGTTTTTACCACCCCTTCGTAGTTACGAAAGGCGACAGTAATGACGCTAAGAAACATAAATCACCTCATTTCGTCATACGCTCGTAATATTCAGCGCTTTGCGCAAAATAAACGGACATACAATTAAGAATGCATATTCCGGGCTAAATATTGACCCGGTAAAAAACAACGACACCGGTGTGAACAGATAAAGTTGCACGCGAAAGTTCTGGTTATCACCAAACGCGTTAATCATCATTTTGAAAACTTTAAACAGATACCACAGTGTCAACAGTACGGCGAACCAGGAAAAATAGATAATTAACAGATACAGACCATTGTCTATGGTTTTACCGACATCCGCACCGTTAAAGATTCCGAATGATGCAACATATTCGTAAAGTGAGCCGAATCTTACTACGCCATCAATATGGGTTAAGGAATAACCCACCATCACCAGTGGACCAATGATGCGATAATAGGACGACGAACCTTCCGTTCCCAAATCACCCAGACGTTCAGAAATGTACGGAAACGCAAATATTACGCCCACTAAAAATACCGTCAGAGAAATTATCGCCAGCGGCAGTTTTTTCTTAATCGCCTCTTTGTTCAGGTACTGGAACGCCCACTCCAGCAGGTAAAACAGAATAAACGTCATTACCCCGGAGAACGACCCTGACAGAACGATTCCTGCAAGAATCATAGCATCGGTCTTGGGGGTTTTGATACCGAACTGTTTGATGCTGAGCCAAATTGAGATTAATGCCAGAGCAAAAAACGCCGGTTCAAAATAGAGCGCGGTTGTACGCTTGCCACCAAACTTAATGAAGTTCAGTACATAGCTGTTACTGTATATAAGATATTTCGAAATTATTTCCATCAGGCTACTGCCGCCTGTGAGAATAATTTGCGCCATCTCCATTGCCGCAAGCACAACAATCAGCCCGACGACAATATAAAAGAACCTGAGGATTTTCCTATAATTGTGCGGAGAAATAGTTTTAAAGCGAATACTCCACACCATGCCAATAATGATAACGATATAAACAAACAGCATGGTGGAGGTGACATATTTGCTGGCGTCCAGCGACTGACCAAAGATGTAGTTAAACGCCGTCAGACCAAACCCGATGCCCAGTGAAATCATCAGCTTTTTGAGGTTAAGCTTGTCAACGTAAAGCAACAGCAGAACCGGCAGGAAGGTGACGATAGTGATCGGGAAGCTTTCACCGAGCTGGGCAATCTTAACGTTGACCAGCAGGTAGATCAGCGGCAGCAGCAGATAACTACAGATTCTGATAGAACGAGACATACTCCTCCAGCATCTGTTGTCCACTGTACGCTTTGCGGCTACGGTTGCGGAACGATTCCAGGTCAGTGCCAAAAACAGCCTGCGCGATATCGGCCTTCGACAACTGCACCAGCGGCAGCACCTCGTTTTCACTGAAGGTTTTACCGCCGGATTTCTCCAGCACTTCCCGCGCGGCGTCGCTGTGGGTGGCAATCACCGGTACGCCGATGGAAAGCGCTTCGCACAGGATCAGCGGGTAGTTGTCCACGCGGGAGCTGAACACCAGCGCGTCCATACCGTTGAGCGCGCTCATCAGTTTGCGTTTGTCGGTTTCAAACCCGTGGTTCACCACGTTAGCGCCTTCGAACGGCGAGAATTTGCCAAAGGTATGCAGCTCAATTTTGTCGCCGAGCGCCATCATGTCGCGCACCAGCTGCTGGTTGGTTTTGCCGTCGTAGCGCAGGTCATGGGCGACGACCGCAATTTTCGGCTTACCGGGGGTAACGGCTACGGGCGTCAGTTCGGCCAGGATCGCTTCCGTTGCCACATCAATACCGTTGTTGATGATCTGGCAGCGCCCTGCTCCGTACAGGCTATTAAAAGCGTCCGCCACGTGCTGGCTTGGGGAGATAAAGGTGCAGCCGAGCGAGAGCATATCGCGGAACAGCTGACGCTTACCCTCAACCAGCTGATGCGCGCGATCGACCTTCACAGGCGGGTAGTTGCTGAGCGTAGGGCATTTCTGGCAGTTATCTTTCCAGCCTTCGCAGCCGTCGGTAAAGGCGCAACGTCCGGTCACGCTCCAATGGTCGTGCAGCGTCCAGACAAATCGGGTATCCGGCTTGTGCGCCTTCACCTTGCCACAAAACGCCACCACCTCTTCCAGATTCAGCCAGTAGCTGTGCAGCACGTGGAAGTGCAGCACAACCGGGCCGCGAGTGCGGGTGACGGTGCGGTAGAGATTATTCAGGTTGCCGAACAGGTCGCGGTTAAACAGGCGGAACAGCGCAATATTGGCGATGGAGGTCAGACGTGGCGTCTGCTTCAGCACCTGCGGATAGTTATCATGGCTGACGCTTTTCTTGCCGCCTTTACCGTAACCGTAAACAAAGCGCGACTGGAGTCCTTTTTGCAGCGCGCGCTGGTGCAGATCCAGCGCTACGCCTGCCGCCCCGCCCTCTGCGAGGCGTACGTTAAATTGCAGAATGTTCATTTAATCACCTTCACGCGGGCTTTCTCGCCCACCACCAGCGCGTTGTCCGGAATGCTGTCCAGCACCACGCTGCCTGCGCCAATCGTCACGTTATTACCCACGGTAATGTCCCCGATCATCACCACGTTGGCGCCCAACTCGACGTTATTGCCAATCACCGGGCAAGCCAGGCTGTCTGGCCCGCGGTTACCGATTGTCACCCCGTGGCGAATGGTGAAATCATCACCCGCGACGACGAACTTGTTGATGACCACCGCATAGCCGTGATGAATGGTAAAGCGGCGGCCAATGGTGGCAGCGGCCTGAATTTCATAGCCAAAAAAGCATTCGGTGATGATGCGGTACAGCACCAGCACCGGCGCGGCCCAGATATTGTTCAGCACATTTTTTTTGCGCCACACCGAGCAAAAGTGCGCAATACGGTAGGCCAGAACCATGCAGCACGGGCGCAGGCTCCAGCTGTTAGCGCGGCAATCTTCCAGAAACATTATTTCCCCCGAAGCCCGTCAGCCAGACGCTTGCCGTTACGTACCGACAGTAGCGTCAGCAGCGTGCGCCAGTTCATGCGCTTGTTACGGATCTGATACAGGGTGAAGAGCTGATACTTCCGGCTGGCACGGTCAAACTTGTCCTTGTGCTTGCGGTAAAAATGGAAGTAGCCCGAGAATTTCTTCGGCGACGAGGTGATTTGCATCTCCCCGTGATTGATGTGCAGGATCTGCGTGGCCTCTTCCACCTTCCACGGCTCGCCGTACTCCACCACCATCCGCAGGAAGATGTCGTAATCCTGCGCGGCCTTCAGCTCGGTGTCGAACAGGCACTCCTTAAAGCGCCATGCCCAGGTAAACACCTGGTTGCCAATAATGTTGCGCTTGTAGAACAGGCGGCGGGAATACGGTGATTTCGGATACAGCGGCAGGCTGGCCGGCTGCGAATAGACCTCGCCCTGGCAGACATAGTCGTTGGCATACAGAAACGCGTGGGTCACCAGCTGCGCTTTGTGCGACAGGAAGATCGACAGACGGTTTGGCGTCCATTCGTCATCGTCGTCGATACCGGTCAGATACTGCCCTTTCGCCTGCATAATCGCCTGGTTGCGCACCGCACACGCCCCGGAGTTGATGGCGTTGTGCGTGTACATCACGCGCGGGTCGTTCAGGTCTTCAACAAACTTTTGCAGCTGTTCGTAAGAGGAGGAACAGTCATCCACGATAATCAGTTCCCAGTTATCGTAATCCTGACGCAGGACCGATTTAATCGCGCGGATCGCCAGCTGCTGACGATTCCATGTCGGCATATAGATAGAAATCAAAGGGCGTTGTGTGGTCATGGTCTTCCCCTTATCCCTCACCCCGACCCTCTCCCGGAGGGAGAGGGAGAAAAGCTGCACCATGCAGTCCTCTCTCCCCCCTGGGGAGAGGGTTAGGATGAGGGGGATTATTATTTACTGTCAGACTTGTATTCGTACTCGTAGTAGCCGTAATCCTGATACCCGGTCGCGCGGCGGAAGATGGAGTTCAGAATGACCCCCTTCACCTCAATACCGTTCTGCTCAAAGCGGCTCAGGCTGGTTTCCACTTCCTTCAGGGTGTTCACCGCATAGCGTGCGACCATCAGCGTGGTGCCCGCATGACGCCCTACCACGGCAGCGTCGGTAACCGCCAGAATTGGTGGGGTATCGATCAGCACCAGGTCATAATTTTTGCTCGCCCACTCAATCAGCTGCGTGAAGCGCTCGCTCATCAGCAGTTCAGACGGGTTCGGCGGCACCTGACCACGCGGGATCAGGTCAAATTTCGGAATCGAGGTCGGCTTGGCGCTCTCACTGATTTCCCCTTTACCGAGCAGGATTTCCGACAGACCGTTAACGTTGTTGGTGCCCAGCAGCTCGTGGGTGTAGCCCTTACGCATATCGCAGTCGATCAACAGCACGCGCTTGTTGGTCTGGCTCACCACCGCCGCCAGGTTGGCGCAGACGAAGGTTTTACCGATTGACGGGCTGACACCGGTCATCATCAGGACGTTGTTTTTGGCCTGCATCATGGCGAAGTGGAGGCTGGTACGCAGGCTGCGCACCGCTTCAATCGCCAGGTCGGTCGGGTTACCCACGGCCAGCAGCTGGCTCTGTTTGTAACGCTTGACGCCCTTAACGGTTTTGACGCTGTCACGGGACTTCTGCCACTCTGAAAGCGGGATGCTGGCATACACGCTGATCCCGTTCTCTTCCAGCACCTGCGGGCTTTCGATACCGCGGTTGAACAGCGAGCGCAGCAGCACGCCGACGATGGAAAGCATCAGGCCGAGAATAATACTGCCGAGGATAATCAGCGCTTTCTTCGGCTTCAGCACGCCCGGCTGGGTAATCGCCGGGTCAACGATACGCACGTCGCCGACGGTGCTGGCTTCGGTGATTTTCAGCTCCTGCTGTTTGTTCAGCAGCTGCATGTAAACCTGCTGGCCGGATTCCACATCACGCGTCAGGCGTACAATTTCCTGCTGCGTCTTCGGCATCGCGGTCACGCGGTCATTCAGCTTCGCCTTCTCTTCTTCCAGGGTACGACGTTTCTCCAGCAGCGTGCGGTACGCCGGGTGACGTTTGGTATAGAGCTTGGAAATCTCCGCCTCTTTGAAGGTCAGCTCGTTCAGCTGCGCATCAATATTCACCATGGAGTCGAGAACCGATTTCGCCTCCAGCGGCAGATCGACGGAATCCTTGTCCTGACGGTAGGCGTTCAGCTTGTTCTCCGCGTCATCCAGACGGGCGCGCACCTCCGGCAGCTGTTTACTGAGAAACGCCAGACTTTTTGCGGCTTCCGCTGACTTACGCTCAACGTTCTGCTCCAGATAGTTGCGGGTGATGCTATTGAGGATGTCGCGAATTTGATCCTTGTCTTCACCGGTGAAGGTCATGCTCAGGACGCCGGTGTCCTTGCCGTTTTCGGTGACGGTCAGGTTGTTTTGCAGGTTGTTGATCATCCCGAGCGTCGAGAATTTGGTGACCGTAAACTCCCCGCCCTCATGCGCCTGAATTGCGCTGACCTTGATGCTGACGCCCTCTTTGGTCAGCATCTGCCCCACCTCGCCGCGCGCGCTGAAGCCCGCGTCGCTGGTCAGCTGATACTGTTTTGGTCCCAGCACGGTCAGGGTAAAGGTTTGGTCCCCTGCCCCTTTTGGGATCACGAAGTCGGTCACTTTTACCGTATCGTTACTGCGCCCCATCAGGCGATCCCAGCCAGCGCCAAACACCGGGAAGGTGTTTTTGGTGACCGCGATATCCAGCCCCAGATCGTGAACCGTTTTGCCCAGTACCAGGCGCGACTGGATCAGCTGAATTTCGGCTTCCGATGCCGGCGGCTTGTTGGCCAGCGCCGAGCCGATATCCTGAACCAGCGAGTTTCCGGTATTTTGTTCGATCTGCACCAGCGCGTCGGCGCTGTAAATTGGCGTCGCGAACAGCGTATAAACGATCGCCGCCACGGCAAAGATGGCGGTAATACCCAGCACCCACCATTTCGCTTCAATAACGGTCCCGACCAGGCGACCGATATCGATTTCATCACTGCCCGACGTCGGGGCGGCAGAAGGTCTTGTTTTTTCTGTCATTGTTATCCCTGCTGAGCTTTCAGTGCCTGCGCCCACTGACGGGCAGACTGGTCTAGTAAGGTGTATACCGCCTCAAAGGCCTCGCGGCTCTTGCGATACGGATCGGGAATTTCGCGCTCACCATCCCAGTGACCAAACAGCATCACCTTGCCGCGCATCTCCGGTGCGATATCGCACAGCGCGTGAATGTGGCGTTTTTCCATCGCGAGGATCAGGTCGTATTCCCGGCACATCCGGCCAGAGACCTGACGGGCAACGTGCCCGTCGAGTGAGAGGTTATGCTCAAGGGCAACGCTTGCGGCACGTTCGTCGGCACCTTTTCCGACCAGCGCGCCCAGCCCTGCGGAGTCGACCGTTAACGCAGGCTGGTAATTTTTCAACAGCCTTTCAGCCGTGGGGGAACGGCAAATGTTCCCCACGCACACCACCAGAATTTTGTTAAACATCGCGGCTTACCAGTTATGAACGTCGCTCGCCGTATCCGTCATGTAGCGAACGCCACTGATGGTAGGCAGCAACTGGTTGATCAGACGGTTCCAGCGGGCAACCGGCGCGGTGGTGACATAGACCACATCGTACGGCTGGAGACGGAACGACGTTGCCATGACCAGGGACGTCGCGTCGGACATATCCAGCTGGTAGATGTTGGCAATCTTGCCCTTCGCGTTCTCGCCTTTGATAGGACGGATCACGAAGATACCGCTGGCGTTGGAGGCGGTCAGATCGATGCCTTCCGCATTGCCCAGCGCTTCGGTCAGGGTCATACCGCTGAAGTCCATCTTGAGGGTGCTCTGTTTCTTCACTTCACCCATCACGAACACTTTCAGATCGTCGTTGCGCGGCACGTACAGAATGTCGCCCGGATAAAGGAGGCGGTTCTGGGTCAGGTCACCGTTTTGCATCAGCGCCTGAAGCGAAATGCGCTGCTCTTTGCCGTTGTGGGTCAGCACCACGTTGCGCCAGTCAGCGCCATCGGTTAAGCCGCCTGCGGCATTGATCGCATCGAGAACGGTGAGCGGGACGTTAGTGATCGCCTGCTGGCCGGATTTATTGACCTGGCCAGAGATATAGGCTTTCTGGGATCGGAACGCGGCGATATTAACGTCCACCTGCGGGTCAGCAATGTACTGCGCCAGGCGGCCGGTAATATCACTACGGATCTCAGCAAGCGTTTTGCCCGCGACGTGCACTTTGCCAATGTAGGGATAGAACATGGTGCCGTCGGACTGTACCCAGTTACCGGTGTCGCTTGAGCTGCGGTACTGGCCCGCAGGCGTGGTCAGTTCAGGATGATCCCAGACGGTCACGTTAATGACGTCACCCGGACCCACGCGATACTGGTAAGAGGCAATTTCCTGGTCCAGAGACATATTTGGCTGAGCAACATTTGGACGTGGGCGTAATTGTTCTACCAGACGTGGGGTTAATGGATACACATTCACCATTTTGTCGAGATCAAAATCAGCATCCTGCTGTTTAATCACATCCTTGCCCATTGTCGACATATTGCTGCCGGGAAAGACCGTGCAACCACTCATCAAGGTCACAGACACCAATAATGGCATCAATTTCATTTTGGATTTCATCATTGATTATTTATCACTTTGGCAGAGTAATTATCCTGTGCAATTAAAATAAGCGCGGGTCGTGGTGACAATCAGAATGCAGTTAATCATTTAGCAATATAACTGGCATCAGTCCTAAAAAAAGCTTATTCATCGATTGGCTATTGACAGAATAATTGAGGCTGATTCACACGCTTTCAGGCACGCTACCGCCCTTGGCTTTCAGTTACCAATCCACTGACTAAACAATGCTTTATGGTTAGACACCCTCTTGGATAAGGCCTTTTGCGAAATATATCAAACGCCTCACAGGGGCGATTGATAATGTATAACCTTCACCAAAGACCGAAACAAAAATAGCAACAAGGAGATTTAACATTTGATGCTGGAAGAATTGTTGCAGCTAACCTAATAGCAGGCAAGGAGACAACCGTCCTAATATTCGTTTTTAAGATTAATATTAAGAGCAAAGTTTTAAGGTTTTCGGATTTTCTTTATATTGACAAAATAGATCGCCGGACCATTTATTGCGATATTTCCTAAATATCGACTTGTATAATTAAATCTTCGCAATTAACTTATTTACACCGCCCGGAAAATGGGGTTTACCAGAGTGTAGCATTAAGAGAAATCTCACCCCGGCATTGCAATTTCCGTCGGCTTTATCCATGATCGAAGTGTGACATTAGTCATATAACAGAAGGTATTGCATTTACTATGGAATGGATTGCCGATCCATCAATCTGGGCCGGGCTGGTGACGCTGGTCGTCATCGAATTAGTGCTCGGCATTGATAACCTGGTGTTTATCGCCATCCTTGCCGATAAATTACCCCCTTCACAACGCGACCGCGCCCGCGTGACGGGTCTTCTGCTCGCCATGGTGATGCGTCTGCTGTTACTGGCCTCAATCTCCTGGCTGGTGACGCTGACCAAACCCTTATTCAGCGTGCAGGGTCTGAGCTTTAGCGCCCGCGACCTGATCATGCTTTTCGGCGGATTGTTCCTGCTGTTCAAAGCCACGGTTGAGCTTAATGAGCGGCTGGAAGGAAAAGACAGTGAAAACCCCACCCAGCGACGCGGCGCTAAATTCTGGCCGGTGGTCGCACAGATAGTGGTGCTGGATGCCGTCTTTTCTCTCGACTCCGTGATCACGGCCGTCGGGATGGTGGACCATCTGGCGGTGATGATGGCCGCGGTGATCATTGCCATCACCCTGATGGTGCTCGCCAGTAAAGCCCTGACGGGCTTCGTGAACAGTCACCCGACTATCGTCATCCTCTGTCTGAGCTTCCTGCTGATGATTGGCTTTAGCCTGGTGGCGGATGGTTTTGGCTTCCATATCCCGAAAGGGTATTTGTACGCCGCCATTGGTTTCTCGGTGCTGATTGAGTTTCTCAACCAGCTGGCCATTTTCAACCGTCGCCGTTTTCTCTCCGCGAACCAGACATTACGACAGCGCACCGCAGATACGGTGATGCGCCTGCTGAGCGGCAAAAAAGAGGATGCCGAGCTGGATGCTGAATCCGCGGCGATGCTTGCCGACCACAGCGACGGGCAGATCTTCAACCCCCAGGAACGCCGGATGATAGAGCGCGTGCTTAACCTCAACCAGCGCTCGGTGAGCAGTATCATGACCTCCCGCCATGACATTGAGCATATTGACCTGACGGCGCCGGAAGAGCAGATCCGTGCCCTGCTGGATAAAAACCAGCACACCCGCGTGGTTGTGACCGGCGGTGAAGAGGAAGAAGAGCTGCTGGGCGTCGTACACGTGATTGACCTCCTGCAACAGCAGCTTCACGGCGAGCCGCTCAACCTGCGGGCGCTGGTGCGCCAGCCGCTGGTGTTCCCGGAAGCGCTGCCGCTGCTCTCCGCGCTGGAGCAGTTCCGCAACGCGCGTACCCACTTCGCGTTTGTCGTTGATGAGTTTGGTTCTGTGGAAGGGCTGGTGACGCTCAGCGACGTGATGGAAACCATCGCCGGTAATCTGCCTAATGAGGTGGATGAGATCGATGCGCGTCACGATATTCAGAAAAACGCCGACGGCAGCTGGACCGCCAACGGCCATATGCCGCTCGAAGATCTGGTGCAGTTCGTTCCGCTTCCGCTGGACGAGAAGCGCGAATACCACACCATCGCCGGTTTGCTGATGGAATATCTGCAACGTATCCCGCAGCCGGGCGAAGAGGTTCAGGTGGGGGATTACATGATCAAAACCTTGCAGGTAGAGAGCCATCGCGTGCAGAAGGTGCAGCTGATACCGCTGCGCGGTGAAGATGAGATGGATTTTGAGGTGTAGGTAAAAGCAAAACGGCAACCTCGTTGCCGTTTTTAGTGTTTGCGCCCTCTCCCCGTGGGAGAGGGCCGGGGTGAGGGCATCAGGCCGCACATGCCACCCGGCACAACAGCCATCACAGCTTATCGAGCAGCTTTTTCACGTCCTTACCTGACTGAGACTCTTTATTGCGGTCCGCCCAGTCATTCAGCCGACGTTTCGCTTCATCCTGAAGGTGCTTACGCAGGATCTGATCGACCTGTAAACTGTAATTCAACTCCTGCCATTTTCCGTACACGCGCAGCGGTATCGGCGTCTCTTTCAGGAACTCAACAAGCTGTCCTTCGCCTTCCCAGCCAGCCTTCACGCGGACGTTGAAGCGGGTGTCTGCCGTCTCTTTCACCAGATCCAGCGCGCCGGTTCCGGTCAGGGCCAGCAGTGACGACGTCCCCTGCATGTCGTCCAGCGAGAGCTGACCGTTGTCGAGGGCAAGCTCACTGGTAAAGCTGTCGAGACGGGTTGCGCTGTCGTAGTTTTCATTCGCTTTCACGCTGCTGCTGCGCTCTACCGCCTGCTGCACCAGCTGCTGGAAGTTCAGCCCTTCCATGCGCGAATCTTTCAGCTCAACGTGCGCCTGCCCCTGCCAGCTACGACGGAAGGCGTCCGCATCAATCTTCGTACCAGAGAAATCCCCTGCCAGCGACAGCTGCCCCGTGAGGGCAATCGGGTAATTAAAGGCTTTCAGGATGGAGCCAATCTCAACGTTTTCCAGACGCGGCTGGAACGCGGCGCTGGCAACGTCGTTGCGTACATCCAGCGTGCCCGGCAGGGAGAGGTTCCCTGCTCCCATTTTTCCGCTGAGCTCGGAGATGACCAGCAGGCCGTTGTGGTTGAACATCTGGCTGCTGACGTCAGTGAAATCAATTCCACGCCAGCGCACGCTGTTCGCTTTCAGCAGAATGTCGGCGGTAAATCCGCGCAGGCCATTGTAGTCAGGCAGATCGAGATTTGAGGAGATCACCGGACGCGACTGTGTGACCTGGCTTTGCCCCTCCTGCGCGACTCCCTCATCGGTCGCGTTCACCGGTTGGGGCGCAAGCAGGTTCTCGAGGTTCAGCTTGTCGAATTGCAGATCCAGCACCCACTTAGGTTTCTCATCAAGCGTGACGCTCGCCTGCCCCTTCAGGGCACTGTCGTTGGCCTGGAGGTTGAGCGCGTTCAGTTCGAGCTGTTTGCGCTCTTCATGCCACACCGCCTGCATCGTGCCCTGGCCGACAATCCCCTTCGCGGGTAAATCCGCGCCGGTCAGCTGCCAGTTGAGCTGCTGAACGTCCGCCGTCAGCTGGTGCGGATAGTCAGAGGCGTTCACGTTCGCGTTCATCGACAGGTTGAGATCGCGCTGATTGCGGTTGATCCGCCCGGAGAACTCCATGGTGGCGTGATGGTTGGCGTCCTGCTCCATTCTGAGGTTGATATTGCGTACGGTGATCTGTTCGTCATCCTCATGCTGGAAAACCAGCACGCTGTCAGCCACTTTCAGATTACCAATATCGAACGACCAGCCGGTGTCAGAGGGGACGTCAGGCAAGGTGTTTTCACGCGGTGCGACCGGCGCATCCGCCTGACGAACGGCTTCGGTTTGCGGCGTAAGCTGAATCACCGCCCCTTTCAGCATCACCTGTTCTACCTGGAGCTGATGGGATAAAAGCGGGATGAGCGCGACATCAAGACGCATGTTATCCGCCGTGACCAGCGGCTGCGCGGCGCCCGGCGCGGTGAGAGACATACGTCCGGAGAGAATGCTGAGCTGAGGCCAGACGTGCCAGCGCAGCGGCCCGTCCAGCTTGAGTTCATACCCGCTGCGCGCTTCCCCCTGCCGCACCATATAGGCCCGGAAGTCATTCGGGTTAACCAGCAGCACCAACGCTGAAAGGCCAGCCACCAGCACCACCAGCAAAATCATCAGCGTTGTCAGAACTCTTCTCATGGCTTCCTCAGTGAACTCACAGATCAGTCTTTATCGATACGACTGGCAACCGCACCCTGCTGGTCGCGATATTTTGCGTCCTGACGGCGGTTATAAGGACGGTCTGCCGGGCCGGTCAGCGGTTCAAAGCTCAACGCACCGATCATCATTCCCGGACGAAGCGCCAGCGGCAGTTTACCGGCGTTAAAGAACTCCAGCACGATACGGCCAGACCAGCCCGGATCGATACGGTGCGCGGTGACGTGCACCATCAGGCCCAGACGCGCCAGGGAAGAGCGTCCATCAAGCCAGCCGACCAGATCCGCAGGCAGCGTGACCGATTCAAAGGTCACCGCCAGCGCCAGTTCGCCAGGATGGAGATAAAACGCCTCTCCTTCTTCGATGACGATTTCGTCGCTCATGACGCGATCCAGCGCCGCGCTGACTTCGTCTTTCGGCCCGCTGAGGTCGATAAACGGTGCCGTGTGGCCGCTGAAGGTGCGGAATTTATTCCCCAGACGCACATCGACGGTCACGCCGTTAATACGCTCAACCGGCGGACGCGGGGTGATAGACAGGCGGCCTTCATCCAGCCAGGCTTCTATATCGCGGTCACAAAGACGCATGGCACTTTCTCCTTTCGTGCATCGCGCCCTGAAGCCTTACGGCGTCAGGGCAAAACCAGGTTATCTCTGAACGGTACACAATTCACACGGCTTATTCAAAAAACTGACTGATTTTCGCTTTTAAGATATCAATGGCAATCCGGTTTTTACCGCCGCGAGGCACGATAATATCGGCGTATTGTTTCGAAGGCTCAATAAATTGCAGGAACATCGGGCGAACGGTTTTCTGATATTGCGCCATTACGGAGTCCATGGAGCGGCCGCGTTCATTAACGTCGCGTTTAATACGCCGCATCAGGCAGATATCCAGCGGGGTATCGACGAAAATCGAGAAGTTCATTGATTCGCGCAGACGGGCGTCGGTGAGCAGCAAAATCCCTTCAAGGATAATCACCTTCTTGGGCTCGATGCGGATCGTTTCCTGAGTGCGGGTATGTTCCACGTAGCTGTAGACGGGCAGCTCAATCGCCTCGCCGCGCTTCAGCGCTTCCAGATGCTGGAACAGCAGGCTGTGATCCATCGCACTGGGATGGTCGTAGTTGGTTTTTACGCGCTCTTCCATCGAGAGATGGGATTGATCTTTGTAATAGCTATCTTCGGGAATAACACCGATATGCTCATCACCCACTTGTTCACGCAGTTCGCGATAAAGCGTACTGGCAATAAGACTTTTACCTGAAGCCGATGCGCCGGCGATGCCTATGATGACGCACTGATGAGACTTATCAGTCATAAATTTAGCGACCTGATTAACCTGGATGTAAGGAAGGACGACGCCGGAGCGTCAAACGCGGCAATTATAGGGATTTCGGGGACGTGATACCAGTCGAATGCGCAGGTTATGCGAGGCGGGCTGAAAAGCGCCGTTTCACGCCTTTAGCGAAATTTTTACGCGCGGTTTTTCGCCATTTCATCACCCTTCTTCGCAGAGTAACTATTTTATAAGTCTATGAAGTCAAAATCTGACCACTCAGCATATGAATTGTAAAATGTTTGTACTAGCATAAACCAAATTAATAATTTCACGCGTCCGGACCTGGCTCCTGACAACATGGCGTCCCTGGATAGAGCGGTAATGAATAAACAATACCAGCGGGTTTTGGTTACTACCCCACATCCTTTACTGCGGCTTGTCTGTCTGGGTCTGGTCACGTTCATCTTCACCTTATTTTCCCTCGAGCTGACTCGCTTCGGTACGCTGCTGGCGCCATTATGGTTCCCGACTTCAATTATGATGGTGGCGTTTTACCGCCACGCGGGAAAAATGTGGCCCGGGATTGCCCTCGCCTGCTCCTTTGGCAATATCTTTGCCTCGTGGATGCTCTTCTCATGGGCATCGCTCAACATCACCTACACGGCGATCAATATCATTGAGGCCACGGTTGGCGCGCTGTTACTGCGTAAACTGCTCCCCTGGTATAATCCGCTGCAAAACCTCAACGACTGGGTCCGGCTTGCCCTCGGCAGTGCCCTGGTGCCGCCGCTGGTGGGGGGCGTACTGGTTCATTTTCTGGTGCCGAGCGCGGAGCCGCTGCGTAATTTCCTTGTCTGGGTACTTTCAGAGGCCATTGGCGCGCTGGCGCTGGTGCCGTTAGGTCTGCTGTTTAAACCGCATTACCTGCTGCGCCACCGCAACCCGAAACTGCTGCTGGAAACGCTGGTGACCCTGGTCGTCACGCTGGTTCTTAGCTGGACGGCAATTACCTGGCTGCCGTGGCCATTCACCTGCATCATCGTTCTGCTGATGTGGAGCGCGGTACGTCTGCCGCGTATGGAAGCGTTCCTGATATTTTTATTCACCATCATGATGGTATCCCTGATGATGGCGCGAAATCCGCTCTCCATGACGCCCTCCACCATGATCGTCACCTTCAATGCGCCGTGGCTCCCCTTCCTGATGATGCTGCTCCCCGCCAACATTATGACGATGGTGATGTATGCCTTTCGGGCCGAGCGTAAACATATTACGGAAAGCGAAGAACGTTTTCGCAATGCGATGGAGTATTCCGCGATTGGTATGGCGCTGGTGGGCATTGAGGGCCAGTGGCTTCAGGCTAACAAGGCGCTGTGCAATTTCCTCGGTTACAGCCAGTCAGAGCTTCAGTCGCTCACGTTCCAGCAGTTAACCTGGCCGGAAGATTTAAATACCGACCTGGAGCAGTTGCAACAGCTGATTCACGGCGAGATCAACACCTACAGTCTCGAAAAACGCTACTACACCCGTAGCGGCGAGGTGGTGTGGGCGCTGCTGGCCGTCTCCGTTGTGCGCCATGCCGACGGCACGCCGCTCTACTTTATTGCCCAGATTGAAGACATCAACGATCTGAAACAGACCGAGTGGGTGAATAAGCGTCTGATGGAGCGTATCACCCTCGCTAACGAAGCCGGTGGCATCGGGATTTGGGAGTGGGATCTCGAGCCGGACGTGATCAGCTGGGATAAACGGATGTTTGAGCTGTACGAGATCCCCCCGCACATTAAACCCACCTGGCAGCTCTGGCATGCGGCCATGGTGCCTGAAGATCGTACGCACGCCGAACAGGTCCTGCGTGAGTCACTCCAGGCCAGGGTGCCTTTCAAGCTGGAATTTCGCATTCGCGTCAAGGATGGCATTCGCCACATTCGTTCGCTGGCGAACCGGGTGCTGAACAAACAGGGCGAAGTGGAGCGGCTGTTAGGCATCAACATGGATATGACCGAGGTGAAGCAGCTGAACGAGGCGCTGTTCCAGGAAAAAGAGCGCCTGCATATCACCCTCGACTCCATCGGCGAAGCGGTGCTGTGCACCGACATCGACATGAACATCACCTTTATGAACCCGGTCGCCGAGAAGATGAGCGGCTGGTCGCAAAGCGAAGCGCTGGGTCAGCCCGTTCTGAAGGTGCTGCACATTACCTTCGGCGAGAACGGTCCGTTAATGGAAAACATCCACAGCGGCGATATGTCCCGTACCGATATCGAACAGGATGTGGTGCTTAACTGCCGCAATGGCGGCAGTTTCGACATTCATTACAGCATTACCCCCCTCAGTACTCTGGAAGGGCACACCATCGGCTCGGTGCTGGTGATTCAGGACGTCACCGAGTCGCGCAAAATGCTGCGCCAGCTGAGCTACAGCGCTTCCCATGACGCCCTGACCCACCTGGCGAACCGCGTCAGCTTTGAAAACCATCTGAAGCGTCTGTTGCAGACGGTACAGGAGACCCATCAGCGTCACGCGCTGGTCTTTATCGATCTTGACCGTTTCAAGGCGGTGAACGATACGGCAGGCCACGCGGCGGGCGACGCTCTCCTGCGCGAACTCTCTTCACTGATGCTGACCATGCTGCGCTCCAGCGACGTGCTGGCGCGTCTGGGCGGCGACGAGTTTGGCCTGCTGCTGCCGGACTGCAACGTCGAAAGCGCACGCTATATTGCGGGCCGGTTGATCGACGCCATCAACAACTATCATTTTTCCTGGGAAGGACGCCTGCACCGCATTGGCGCCAGCGCGGGGATTACGCTGATTGACGACACCAATTACCAGGCTGCGGAAGTGATGTCGCAGGCTGATATCGCCTGCTACGCCTCGAAAAACAGCGGGCGCGGCGTGGTCACCGTCTACGAACCCCAGCAGGAGCGGATCCACAGCACGCGCAGCATGATGTCGCTGGATGAGCAGTGGCACATGATTAAAGATAACCATCTGCTGATGATCGCCCGCAGCGTCGCCTCGCCGCGCATTCCCGAGAGCAGTAGCTTCTGGCTGATTTCCTTGCGGCTGTGGACCAGCCAGGGGGAAGTGCTGGAAGAGCATGCCTTCCGCGCCGGGCTGGCGGAGCCGGAGCTGCTGCACGCCCTGGACCGACGGATATTCAGCGAATTTTTCCGTACCTATGCCGCACAGGTGGCGGCCAAAGGGATGGGCGTCGCGCTGCCGCTCTCAGAGGCGGGTTTAGCCAGCGTCACGCTGGTGGATGAGCTGCTTGACCTGATCACCAAAGGACCGCTGCCGGCGCGGCTGCTGCATCTGGCGATCGCCGCTGATGTGCTGAGCAATACGGATGAAAACGTGCAGCAGGGTCTGCAAAAGCTTCGTCAGGCTGGCTGTCGCGTGGTGCTGACCCGGGTCGGACGCGATATGAACGTCTTCAGCCAGCTCAGCGCCAACACCGCTGATTATCTGCTGCTGGATGCAGACGTGGTGACCAACGTCCACGGCAATCTGATGGATGAGATGATGGTGACAATCATTCAGGGCCACGCCCAGCGTCTGGGCATAAAAACCATTGCCGGGCCATGCCATCAGTCGATCATGATGGATACGCTATCGGGCATCGGCGTTGACTTCATTTACGGCGACACCATCGGGGAAGCGCAGCCGCTTGATCTACTGCTGAATACCAGCTATTTCGCCATCAACTGACGGCGACCAGCCGTCGGTGTACCAGATATGTAACAGCGCATACGAGCGCCACGGCTGCCAGCGCTCGGCGTAGCGACGGATCTGCGCGGGCGTCATACCGGCAAAGCGCTGTTTAATCAGATAGTCATCCGGCAGGAAAACATCCTTCGCCTGCCAGCCGCGCAGGGCCAGGTAATTCGCGGTCCAGCGCCCGATGCCGGGGCGCTGCTGTAGCGCCTTCATCCCGGCCTCAACGTTCTCAGGCGGGAACAGCGGGAATTCACCGTCCACCACCGACTGCGCCAGATGAATCAACGACTCCGCACGCCTGAGCGGCATCCCGAGGGCTTTCAACGCCAGCGGATCTGCCGCGGCCAGCACCTCTGGCGGAGGAAAGCAGAGATAGCCCGGCGCATCCTCAATGGGTTCACCGCACAGCGCCACCACCCGAGACGCCAGTTTTGCCGCCATCGCCACGCTCACCAGTTGTCCGAGAATGGCGCGCACGCCCTGCTCGTAGGCATCCATCGCGCCCGGCAAACGTAAGCCCGGCCGCGCCGCGCCGAGATCGCCCAGGGTCTGCGCAATGTGCAGCGGGTCGCAATCGAGGTCAAACAGGCGGGAGATGCGGTCGAGGCAGATATCCGCCACCGGGATCAGGCCAGGACTGAGCGACACCGCCAGCGTATGGGTTGCGCTGTCGGGCGTAGCCCGGAAAACGCCCTGGTGCCCGGCATAGCCAAAACTGCGCTCGTAGTAATCCGCCGTAACGGTCTCAACCCCCGTGACCGCACGCGCGGCAAGAAAGCCAAACATCCACGACCAGTCATAGGGCGGTTGCCAGTTCAGGGTGTACATTGTCTCTCCTTTTGTATTTACCTCAGCATAAACCGAAAGATCGCGTTGCGCCTTGCTTTCATATTCCTGTTGTCGCCTGGCAGACATTTCGCTAAAGTCTCGCCCCTTCTCACCGGCATGGGGATTTATTGTGTTTATTGGATTCGACTACGGCACCGCAAACTGCTCGGTTGCGATAATGCAAAACGGACAACCGCAGCTCCTGAAAATGGAAAACGGCAGTACGCTGTTGCCGTCAATGCTTTGTGCGCCCACGCGTGAAGCGGTGAGCGAGTGGCTGTTCCGCCATCATCAGGTTCCGGCCACGGCGGCAGAGACCCAGGCGCTGCTGCGCCGTGCGGTCAGCTTTAACCGCGAGGAAGATATCGACGTTACCCCGTCCAGCGTGCAGTTCGGCCTCTCTTCCCTCGGGCAGTACATTGACGATCCGGAAGAGGTCTACTTCGTTAAATCACCGAAATCATTCCTCGGCGCCAGCGGCCTGAAGCCGCAGCAGGTGGCGATGTTTGAAGATCTGGTCTGCGCAATGATGCTGCACATCCGCAATCAGGCGCAGTCCCAGGTGCCGGATGCCATCACCCAGGCGGTGATTGGCCGTCCGATTAACTTTCAGGGGCTGGGCGGCGACGAAGCCAACCAGCAGGCGCAGGGGATCCTTGAGCGTGCAGCGCACCGGGCAGGCTTCCGTGACGTGGTGTTCCAGTATGAGCCGGTTGCGGCGGGGCTGGATTTTGAGGCCACGCTGACGGAAGAACAACGGGTGCTGGTAGTGGACATCGGTGGCGGTACGACGGACTGTTCATTACTGCTGATGGGTCCGCAGTGGCATCACCGTCGCGATCGTGAAAACAGTCTGCTGGGGCACAGCGGCTGCCGCGTGGGCGGGAACGATCTGGATATTGCCCTGGCCTTCAAGAGCCTGATGCCGCTGCTCGGTATGGGCGGTCAAACCGAGAAAGGCATCGCCCTGCCGATCCTGCCGTGGTGGAACGCGATTGCCATCAACGATGTGCCTGCGCAGAGTGATTTTTACAGCACCGCGAATGGCCGTTTCCTCAACGATCTGGTGCGTGATGCGCAGGATGCAGAGAAGGTCGCGCTGCTGTATAAGGTGTGGCGTCAGCGCCTGAGCTACCGGGTCGTGCGCACCGCCGAAGAGAGCAAAATTGCCCTTTCCGATCGTCCAGAGCATGCGGTTTCGCTGCCGTTTATCAGTGACGATCTGGCTACGGCAATCACCCAGGAAGGGCTGGAAATGGCGCTGACTCAGCCGCTTCAGCGTATTCTGGAGCAGGTGCAGTTGGCGCTTGAGAACGGCAAAGTGAAGCCGGACGTGATTTACCTGACCGGCGGTAGCGCCCGTTCGCCGCTGATCAAGAAAGCGCTGGCAGAACAGCTGCCGGGGATCCCGATTGCCGGCGGCGATGACTTTGGCTCCGTTACGGCAGGGCTGGCGCGCTGGGCGCAGGTGGTGTTTAGCTAATGGGGTTGTGCCGGGTGGCGGCTTCGCCTTACCCGGCCTACAAGATCTTCCAACCGTAGGCCGGGTAAGCGCAGCGCCACCCGGCGAAGGCGAAACAGCGCGCCACACTCAGACAATTCCCGACAGTCTTCCATATTTCCTCCATTTTTCCGCTGTGTTAGCTGACTAAACTAGTATCATTCCCCGAAAGAGTTTCAGGATGAGAACGTATAACGATGAAAGGCAGTAACAAATCCCGCTGGGCAATCGCCGTTGGTCTGATTGTGGTGGTCCTGGCCGCCTGGTACTGGCACAGCCAGTCCGCGAACTCCACGGCACCTGCTGGCGCTAATAGCCCCTCACAACGCTCAACGGGCGGCGGGCGCCACGGTATGCGCGGCGGTGCGCTGGCACCGGTGCAGGCGGCAACGGCGGTGAATAAAGCGGTGCCTCGTTATCTCTCCGGGCTGGGAACCATCACTGCCGCCAATACCGTGACGGTACGTAGCCGCGTGGACGGTCAGCTGATGGCCATCCACTTCCAGGAAGGTCAGCAGGTGAAAGCGGGCGATCTGCTGGCGGAAATCGATCCAAGCCAGTTTAAGGTAGCCCTGGCGCAGGCGCAGGGGCAGCTCGCGAAAGACAAAGCCACCCTCGCCAATGCCCGCCGCGATTTAGCCCGCTATCAGCAGCTGGTAAAAACCAACCTCGTGTCGCGCCAGGAGCTGGACACCCAGCAGTCTCTGGTCAGTGAATCTCAGGGCACCATCAAGGCCGACGAAGCCGCGGTCGCCAGCGCCCAGCTCCAGCTCGACTGGAGCCGGATCACCGCACCGATTGAGGGCCGCGTGGGCCTGAAACAGGTTGATATCGGCAACCAAATCTCCAGCGGCGATACCACGGGCATCGTGGTGATCACCCAGACGCACCCTATCGATCTCGTCTTTACCCTGCCGGAAAGCGACATTGCGACGGTGATACAGGCGCAGAAGGCCGGAAAAGCGCTGGTGGTTGAAGCCTGGGATCGCACCAACAAGCAGAAGCTGAGCGAAGGTTCGCTGCTGAGCCTGGATAACCAGATCGACACCACCACCGGCACCATCAAGCTAAAAGCACGCTTCAACAATCAGGACGATGCCCTGTTCCCGAATCAGTTCGTCAACGCGCGAATGCTGGTCGCGACCGAAGAAAACGCGGTGGTGATCCCGACGGCGGCCCTGCAAATGGGCAGTGAAGGCAACTTTGTCTGGGTGCTGAACAGCGAAAACAAGGTCAGCAAACATCTGGTGAAAACCGGCATCCAGGACAGCCAGACGGTGGTGATCAGCGCCGGGCTGTCCGCTGGCGACCGCGTCGTCACCGACGGTATTGACCGGCTGACCGAAGGGGCGCAGGTCGAGGTGGTGGAAGCGCAGGATACAGGAGCAAAAGCCTGATGCAGGTCTTGCCGCCGAGCTCTACAGGTGGGCCATCACGCCTGTTTATCTTACGTCCGGTTGCGACGACCCTGTTGATGGTGGCGATCCTGCTGGCTGGGATCATTGGCTACCGTTTTCTGCCCGTGTCGGCGCTGCCGGAAGTGGACTACCCGACCATTCAGGTTGTCACCCTCTATCCGGGCGCCAGTCCGGATGTGGTGACGTCCGCCATCACCGCCCCGCTGGAGCGTCAGTTTGGCCAGATGTCTGGCCTGAAGCAGATGTCCTCCCAGAGCTCCGGCGGCGCTTCGGTCGTCACGCTTCAGTTCCAGCTCACGCTGTCGCTGGACGTCGCCGAGCAGGAGGTGCAGGCCGCGATTAACGCCGCCACTAACCTGCTGCCGTCTGACCTGCCGAATCCACCGGTTTACAGCAAGGTCAACCCGGCGGATCCGCCGATCATGACCCTTGCCGTCACCTCCTCCGCCATGCCGATGACCCAGGTGGAAGACATGGTTGAAACCCGCGTGGCGCAGAAGATTTCGCAGGTGACCGGCGTGGGGCTGGTGACGCTGGCGGGCGGCCAACGCCCCGCCGTGCGCGTCAAACTGAATGCCCAGGCCATTGCCGCGCTGGGGTTAACCAGCGAAACCATCCGCACCGCCATCAGCAGCGCCAACGTCAACTCAGCGAAGGGGTCGCTAGACGGCCCGACCCGCGCGGTCACGCTCTCCGCCAACGACCAGATGCAGTCCGCCGATGAGTACCGTCAGCTGATCATTGCCTACCAGAACGGCGCGCCGATCCGCCTGGGCGACGTAGCCACCGTCGAACAAGGCGCGGAAAACAGCTGGCTCGGGGCGTGGGCCAATAAGCAGCAGGCGATAGTCATGAACGTTCAGCGCCAGCCGGGCGCGAATATTATTGATACCGCCGACAGCATTCGCACCATGCTGCCGCAGCTGGTGGAAAGCCTGCCAAAATCGGTCAGCGTGAAAGTGCTCTCTGACCGCACCACGAATATTCGCGCGTCAGTGACCGACACCCAGTTCGAGCTGATGCTGGCGATTGCGCTGGTGGTGATGATCATCTACCTGTTCCTGCGCAACGTCCCGGCAACCATCATTCCCGCCGTCGCCGTGCCGCTCTCGCTGGTCGGAACGTTCGCGGTGATGGTGTTTCTCGACTTTTCGATTAACAACCTGACGCTGATGGCGCTCACCATCGCCACCGGGTTTGTGGTGGACGACGCCATCGTGGTAATCGAGAACATCTCGCGCTATATCGAAAAAGGTGAAAAGCCGTTAGCCGCCGCGCTGAAGGGCGCGGGGGAGATTGGCTTTACCATTATCTCGCTCACCTTCTCGCTGATTGCGGTGCTGATCCCGCTGCTGTTTATGGGCGATATCGTCGGGCGGCTGTTCCGCGAGTTTGCCGTGACGCTGGCGGTCGCCATTCTGATCTCTGCCGTGGTGTCGCTGACGCTGACGCCGATGATGTGCGCCCGCATGCTGAGCCACGAGTCCTTGCGCAAGCAAAACCGCTTCTCGCGCGCCTCCGAGCGGATGTTCGAGCGCATTATCGCCGCCTACGGCCGCGTGCTGGCAAAAGTGCTGAACCATCCGTGGGCGACGCTCGGCGTGGCGCTCGGCACCCTGGCGCTCAGCGTCATGCTGTGGATTTTCATTCCGAAAGGCTTCTTCCCGATTCAGGACAACGGCATTATTCAGGGCACGCTTCAGGCGCCGCAGACGGTCTCCTTCGCCAACATGGCGCAGCGCCAGCAGCAGGTGTCTGAGATCATCATGAAAGATCCGGCGGTGGAAAGCCTGACTGCCTACGTGGGCGTGGACGGCACCAACCCGTCGCTCAACAGCGCGCGCCTGCAAATTAACCTTAAACCGCTCGATGACCGCGACGATCGCGTCAACGCGGTAATTGAGCGCCTGCAAAGCGCGGTGGCGCGCGTGCCGGGCATTGAGCTGTATCTGCAACCGATCCAGGATTTAACCATTGATACGCAGGTGAGCCGCACGCAGTACCAGTTTACGCTCCAGGCCACCTCGCTTGAGGCACTCAGCACCTGGGTGCCGCAGCTGGTGGACAAGCTGAAAGCACTGCCGCAGGTTTCTGACGTCAGCAGCGACTGGCAGGATAAAGGGCTGGCGGCGTACGTGAACGTCAACCGCGACACCGCCAGCCGTCTGGGCATTACCATGTCCGACGTGGATAACGCCCTGTATAACGCCTTTGGTCAGCGACTGATCTCCACCATTTACACCCAGGCCAACCAGTATCGCGTGGTGCTGGAACATAACACCGAGAACACGCCCGGGCTGGCCGCGCTGGACACGGTGCGCCTGACCAGCAAAGACGGCGGGATTGTGCCGCTCAGCGCCATTGCCAGCGTGGAAGAGCGTCACACCCCGCTGTCGATTAACCATCTCGATCAGTTCCCGTCCACCACCATTTCGTTCAACGTGCCGGACGGGTATTCCCTTGGCGAAGCGGTGGAGGCCATTCTGGGCGCGGAGAAAGAACTCAGCTTCCCGTCAGATATTCAGACCCAGTTCCAGGGCAGTACGCTGGCGTTCCAGGCCGCGCTGGGCAGCACCGTCTGGCTGATTGTCGCGGCGGTGGTGGCGATGTATATCGTGCTTGGCGTGCTGTATGAGAGCTTTATCCACCCGATCACCATCCTCTCCACCCTGCCGACGGCGGGCGTGGGGGCGCTGCTGGCGCTGATGCTGGCGGGGAGCGAGCTGGACGTCATTGCGATCATCGGCATCATCCTGCTTATCGGCATCGTGAAGAAAAACGCCATCATGATGATCGACTTTGCGCTGGCCGCCGAGCGCGAGCAGGGTATGGCGCCGCGCGAGGCCATTTACCAGGCCTGTCTGCTGCGTTTTCGTCCGATCCTGATGACCACCCTCGCCGCCCTGCTGGGCGCGCTGCCGCTGATGCTGAGCACCGGCGTGGGGGCCGAACTGCGCCGTCCGCTGGGCATCGGGATGGTGGGCGGCCTGCTGGTAAGCCAGGTGCTGACGCTGTTTACCACGCCGGTTATCTACCTGCTGTTTGACCGTCTGGCTCTGTGGACGAAAAGTCGCTTCCCGAAACGTGAAGAGGAGGCGTAAGTGAAGTTTTTCGCCCTCTTCATTTACCGTCCGGTGGCGACGATTTTACTCTCCATCGCTATCACCCTGTGCGGCGTGCTGGGCTTCCGGCTGCTGCCGGTGGCCCCGCTGCCGCAGGTCGATTTCCCGGTGATTATGGTCAGCGCCTCGCTGCCGGGTGCATCGCCGGAAACCATGGCGTCATCGGTGGCGACGCCGCTTGAGCGCTCGCTTGGGCGAATTGCCGGGGTTAACGAGATGACCTCCAGCAGCTCGCTGGGCAGCACGCGCATCATTCTGGAATTTAACTTCGACCGGGATATCAACGGCGCGGCGCGTGACGTGCAGGCCGCGATTAACGCCGCCCAAAGCCTGCTGCCGAGCGGCATGCCGAGCCGTCCAACCTACCGCAAGGCCAACCCGTCCGACGCGCCGATCATGATCCTGACGCTCACGTCAGAGACCTACTCCCAGGGCGAGCTGTACGATTTTGCCTCCACCCAGCTGGCGCAAACCATCGCCCAGATTGACGGCGTGGGCGACGTGGACGTCGGCGGCAGCTCTCTGCCCGCCGTGCGCGTGGGGCTGAATCCGCAGGCGCTGTTTAACCAGGGCGTGTCGCTGGACGACGTGCGTTCCGCCATCAGCAACGCCAACGTGCGTAAGCCGCAGGGCGCGATTGAGGACAGCAGCCACCGCTGGCAGATCCAGACCAACGACGAGCTGAAAACCGCCGCCGAATATCAGCCGTTGATTATTCACTACAACAACGGCGCGGCAGTGCGCCTGAGCGACGTCGCCAGCGTCACCGATTCGGTGCAGGACGTGCGTAACGCCGGGATGACCAACGCCAAACCGGCGATTTTGCTGATGATCCGCAAGCTGCCTGAAGCCAACATCATCCAGACGGTGAACAGCATCCGCGCGCGCCTGCCGGAGCTTCAGGAAACCATTCCGGCGGCCATCGACCTCCAGATTGCTCAGGACCGCTCCCCTACCATCCGCGCCTCGCTTGAGGAGGTAGAGCAAACGCTGATCATCTCCGTCGCGCTGGTGATCCTGGTGGTGTTCCTGTTCCTGCGCTCGGGGCGCGCCACGCTGATCCCGGCGGTGGCGGTCCCGGTATCGCTGATAGGCACCTTTGCCGCCATGTACCTGTGCGGCTTTAGTCTTAACAACCTGTCGCTGATGGCGCTGACGATTGCCACCGGGTTTGTGGTGGATGACGCCATCGTGGTGCTGGAAAATATTTCGCGTCATCTGGAAGCGGGCATGAAGCCGCTCCAGGCGGCGCTTCAGGGGACGCGCGAAGTGGGCTTCACGGTCCTGTCCATGAGCCTGTCGCTGGTGGCGGTGTTCCTGCCGCTGCTGCTGATGGGCGGCCTGCCGGGGCGACTGCTGCGCGAATTTGCCGTCACGCTTTCCGTCGCCATCGGTATCTCCCTGGTGATTTCGCTGACGCTGACGCCGATGATGTGCGGCTGGATGCTAAAGCGCAGCCAACCGCACTCGCAGCCGCGCAGGAAAGGCTTTGGCCGCGTCCTGATGGCGATGCAGTCCGGCTACGGCAAATCGCTGAAGTGGGTGCTGAACCACACGCGTCTTGTCGGGCTGGTGCTGATCGGCACCATCGTGCTCAACGTCTGGATGTATATCACCATCCCGAAAACCTTCTTCCCGGAGCAGGATACCGGCGTACTGATGGGCGGTATTCAGGCGGACCAGAGCATTTCGTTCCAGGCGATGCGGGGCAAACTGCAAGACTTTATGAAAATCATCCGGGAAGATCCGGCCGTGGATAACGTGACCGGCTTTACCGGCGGCTCGCGCGTTAACAGCGGGATGATGTTTATTACCCTTAAGCCGCGCGGTGAACGTCACGAAACGGCGCAGCAGATCATTGACCGCCTGCGGGTGAAGCTCGCCAAAGAGCCGGGGGCGAATCTCTTTTTGATGGCCGTTCAGGATATCCGCGTCGGCGGACGACAGGCTAACGCCAGCTATCAGTACACCCTGCTCTCGGATGACTTAGCCGCCCTGCGCGAGTGGGAGCCGAAGATCCGTAAAGCGCTGGCCGCGCTGCCGCAGCTGGCGGACGTGAACTCCGACAGCCAGAACAACGGCTCGGAGATGGCGCTCACCTACGATCGCGAAACCATGTCCCGCCTGGGCATTAACGTTGAAGCGGCCAACAGCCTGCTTAATAACGCCTTCGGGCAGCGTGAAGTCTCCACCATCTACCAGCCGATGAACCAGTACAAGGTGGTGATGGAAGTTGATCCGCGCTATACCCAGGACATCAGCGCGCTGGACAAAATGTTTGTGATCAATAATGACGGCAAGGCGATCCCCCTGTCGTACTTCGCCAGCTGGCAGCCGTCGAACGCGCCGCTGTCGGTGAACCACCAGGGGCTTTCCGCCGCCTCGACCGTGTCGTTTAACCTGCCAACCGGCTCGTCGCTGTCTGAGGCCAGCGACGCCATAAACCGCGCCATGACCCAGCTCGGGGTGCCCTCCTCCGTGCGCGGCAGCTTTGCCGGCACGGCGCAGGTGTTCCAGGACACCATGAACTCGCAGGTCATTTTGATCCTGGCGGCTATTGCCACGGTGTATATCGTGCTGGGCGTGCTGTACGAAAGCTACGTGCATCCGTTGACCATTCTCTCCACGCTGCCTTCTGCGGGCGTGGGGGCGCTGCTGGCGCTGGAGCTGTTCGGTGCCCCATTCAGCCTAATCGCGCTCATCGGGATCATGCTATTAATAGGTATTGTGAAGAAAAACGCGATTATGATGGTCGACTTTGCCCTGGACGCCCAGCGTAACGGCAACCTGACGCCGGACGAGGCGATATTCCAGGCCTGTCTGCTGCGTTTTCGCCCGATCATGATGACCACCCTGGCCGCGCTGTTCGGTGCCCTGCCGCTGGTCATATCCGGCGGTGACGGCTCTGAACTGCGCCAGCCGCTGGGGATCACGATTGTCGGCGGCCTGGTGATGAGCCAGCTGCTGACGCTCTACACCACGCCGGTAGTCTATCTGTTCTTTGACCGCCTGCGGCTGCGTTTTTCGCGTAAAAAGAGAACCACGGTGACCGAGTAAATGACCGACCTACCCAGTAACGTTCGCTGGCAATTGTGGATCGTCGCGTTCGGCTTCTTTATGCAGTCGCTGGACACGACCATCGTGAACACCGCCCTCCCCTCGATGGCGAAAAGCCTGGGGGAGAGCCCGCTGCACATGCATATGGTGATTGTCGCCTACGTGCTGACGGTCGCCGTAATGCTGCCTGCCAGCGGCTGGCTGGCGGATAAAGTCGGCGTGCGAAACATCTTCTTCACCGCCATTGTGCTGTTTACCACCGGGTCGCTGTTTTGCGCCCAGGCCAATACCCTCGACCAGCTGGTGATGGCGCGCGTGCTACAGGGCGTCGGCGGCGCGATGATGGTGCCCGTCGGGCGGTTAACGGTGATGAAAATTGTTCCGCGCGCACAGTATATGGCGGCGATGACCTTCGTCACCCTGCCCGGTCAGGTCGGCCCGCTGCTTGGCCCGGCGCTGGGCGGTATTCTGGTGGAGTATGCCTCCTGGCACTGGATCTTCCTGATCAACCTGCCGGTCGGTATTATCGGCGCGATTGCCACCCTGACGCTGATGCCGAACTATAAAATGCAGACCAGGCGCTTTGATTTCTTTGGCTTTATCCTGCTGGCGGCTGGCATGGCGACGCTCACCCTGGCTCTCGACGGGCAAAAAGGGCTGGGGATCTCCTCCCTGTCGCTCGCCCTGCTGGTGGTGCTGGGGATCACCGCGATTCTCTGGTATCTGTGGCATGCCAGAGGCAACGCTAACGCGCTGTTCAGCCTGAATCTGTTCAGGAATCCCACCTACCGTCTTGGTCTCTTCGGCAGCTTTGCCGGACGCATCGGCAGCGGCATGTTGCCGTTTATGACGCCGGTGTTTTTACAGATTGGGATGGGCTTCTCGCCGTTCCACGCCGGGCTGATGATGATCCCGATGGTGCTCGGCAGCATGGGGATGAAGCGTATTGTGGTGCAGGTGGTGAACCGCTTTGGCTATCGCCGGGTGCTGGTGGCCGCCACGATCGGGCTGGCGCTGGTCTGCCTGCTGTTTATGGCCGTGGCGCTGCTGGGCTGGTACTACATTCTGCCGCTGGTGCTGTTCTGCCAGGGGATCATCAACTCCATGCGCTTCTCGTCGATGAACACCCTGACGCTGAAAGATCTGCCGGACGAGCTGGCGAGCAGCGGCAACAGCCTGCTGTCGATGATCATGCAGCTCTCCATGAGCGTGGGAGTCACGGTCGCCGGATTGCTGCTCGGCATGTACGGTCAGCACCATCTCAGCGCCGACACCCCCGTCGCGCATCAGGTCTTTTTATACACTTACCTCAGCATGGCGGTAATTATCGCCCTGCCCGCTTTTATCTTTGCCAGAGTACCGAATGACACGACCAAAAACGTCGTGATCCGACGCGGCAAAAGGAGTGCACCATGAAATTCTGGCGTCCGGGGATCACCGGCAAGCTTTTTGTGGCGATTTTCGCCACCTGTATCGTCCTGCTGATTACCATGCACTGGGCGGTGCGGGTCAGCTTTGAGCGCGGCTTTATTGACTACATTAAGCACGGTAACGAACAGCGATTACAGGGCTTAAGCGACGCGCTGGGCGAACAGTATAGCCTGCACGGTAACTGGCGTTTTCTGCGCAATAACGATCGCTTTGTGTTTCAAATCCTGCGCTCGCTGGAGCACGATAACGACGACGACCGTCCGGGGCCGGGCATGCCGCCGCACGGCTGGCGCACCCAGTTCTGGGTGATTGACCAGGAGATGCGCGTGCTCGTAGGCCCGCGCGCTCCGGTACCGCCGGACGGTACAAAGCGCGCCATTACCTCGAACGGCGCCACGGTGGGCTGGGTTATCGCCTCGCCGGTCGAGCGGCTGACGCGCAACACCGACATTAACTTTGACCGCCAGCAGCGTCAGACCAGCTGGCTGATTGTCGCGCTCTCAACCCTGCTTGCGGCGCTCGCCACCTTCCCACTGGCGCGCGGCCTGCTGGCGCCGGTTAAGCGCCTGGTGGAAGGCACGCATAAGCTGGCGGCGGGTGATTTCTCGACCCGCGTGGACACCCGCAGCCAGGATGAACTGGGCAAGCTGGCGCAGGACTTCAACCAGCTCGCCAGCACGCTGGAAAAAAACCAGCAGATGCGCCGCGATTTTATGGCCGATATTTCGCACGAGCTGCGCACCCCGCTGGCGGTGCTGCGCGGCGAGCTGGAGGCGATTCAGGACGGCGTAAGGCAGTTCACCCCCGAGTCCGTGGCCTCGCTACAGGCGGAAGTCGGCACGCTGACCAAGCTGGTGGACGATCTGCATCAGCTTTCCATGTCCGACGAAGGCGCCCTGGCCTACCAGAAAGCCCCGATCGACGTTATAAATATCCTTGAAGTCGTGACCGGTGCCTTCCGCGAACGCTTCGCCAGCCGTGACCTGAAAATCAACCTCTCGCTGCCGGACAGCGCGGTGGTATTTGGCGACAGGGATCGCCTGATGCAGCTGTTCAATAATTTGCTGGAGAACAGCCTCCGCTACACCGACGGCGGCGGCGCGCTGCATATCTCCGGCAGGCAGGAAAACGGGCGCTTTGCCCTGACCTTTGCGGACTCTGCCCCTGGCGTGAAGGATGCGCAGCTGGAAAAACTGTTCGAGCGCTTCTATCGCACCGAAGGTTCACGCAACCGCGCCAGCGGCGGTTCCGGCCTCGGGCTGGCGATTTGCGTTAACATTGTGGAGGCCCACGGCGGCACCATCCGCGCCGCCCATTCGCCTTTTGGCGGGGTTAGCATTACAGTAGAGTTACCTCTGGAACGGGATTTATCGAGGGAAGCATGACCGAGTTACCGATTGACGACAACACACCGCGTATTTTGATCGTGGAAGACGAGCCTAAACTTGGGCAACTGCTGATCGACTATTTACGCGCTGCGAGCTACGCGCCAACGCTTATCAGCCACGGCGACCAGGTGCTGCCCTACGTGCGCCAGACGCCGCCGGATCTGATCCTGCTGGATCTGATGCTGCCGGGTACCGACGGCCTGACCCTGTGCCGGGAAATTCGTCGTTTCTCCGATGTGCCCATCGTGATGGTGACGGCCAAAATCGAAGAGATCGACCGTCTGCTGGGGCTCGAAATCGGCGCCGACGATTACATCTGCAAGCCTTACAGCCCGCGGGAGGTGGTCGCTCGGGTGAAAACCATCCTCCGCCGCTGTAAGCCACAGCGTGAATTGCAGGTGCTGGATGCGCAAAGCCCGCTGATCGTCGACGAAAGCCGCTTCCAGGCGAGCTGGCGCAGCAAACTATTGGATCTCACCCCAGCGGAGTTCCGCCTGCTGAAAACGCTCTCCCACGAGCCGGGCAAAGTGTTTTCCCGCGAGCAGCTGCTCAACCATCTGTATGACGATTACCGCGTAGTGACCGACCGCACCATCGACAGCCACATCAAAAACCTGCGCCGCAAGCTGGAGGCGCTGGACGCCGACCAGTCGTTTATTCGCGCGGTGTACGGCGTGGGGTATCGCTGGGAAGCGGATGCGTGCAGGATTGCCTGACAAAATTCTCCCCTCACCCTAACCCTCTCCCCAAAGGGGCGAGGGGACTAAAATACCCTCTCCCCTTTGGGGAGAGGGCTGGGTGAGGGGTAAGGACGCTTTACCTCTCTTCCCCGCAGCGCTACAATGCCCGCCCTTAAAGTGGGGGATCTCCCCTTACCGCTGCACCAGGTGTATGCGGATCTGACCTGTCATCAGAACGAGAACAAACATGTTTAAACCGGAACTCCTTTCCCCGGCGGGAACGCTGCAAAATATGCGTTACGCTTTCGCCTATGGTGCCGACGCCGTCTACGCGGGCCAGCCGCGCTACTCGCTGCGCGTGCGTAACAACGAATTCAACCACGAGAATCTTCAGCTCGGTATCAACGAAGCGCATGCCCTGGGCAAAAAATTCTACGTGGTGGTGAACATCGCGCCGCACAACGCCAAGCTGAAAACGTTCATTCGCGACCTGAAGCCGGTCGTGGAGATGGGGCCGGACGCGCTGATCATGTCGGACCCGGGTTTAATCATGCTGGTTCGGGAGAACTTCCCGGAGATGGACATTCACCTCTCGGTGCAGGCTAACGCCGTCAACTGGGCAACGGTGAAATTCTGGAAACAGATGGGGCTGACCCGCGTCATTCTGTCCCGCGAGCTTTCGCTGGAAGAGATCGAAGAGATCCGTACCCAGGTGCCGGATATGGAGATCGAAATCTTCGTTCACGGCGCGCTGTGCATGGCCTACTCCGGCCGCTGCCTGCTCTCTGGCTACATCAACAAGCGTGACCCGAACCAGGGCACCTGCACCAACGCCTGCCGCTGGGAATATAACGTTCAGGAAGGCAAAGAGGATGACATCGGTAACATCGTGCATAAACACGAGCCGATCCCGGTCACCAACGTTGAGCCAACGCTGGGTATCGGCGCGCCTACCGACAGCGTGTTTATGATCGAAGAAGCCAAACGTCCGGGTGAGTACATGACCGCCTTTGAAGACGAGCATGGCACCTACATCATGAACTCCAAAGATCTGCGCGCCATCGCGCACGTCGAGCGTTTAACCAAGATGGGCGTACACTCCCTGAAAATCGAAGGCCGCACCAAGTCCTACTACTACTGCGCCCGTACCGCACAGGTGTATCGCAAAGCCATCGACGATGCCGCCGCCGGTAAACCGTTCGACACCAGCCTGCTGGAAACGCTGGAAGGTCTGGCGCATCGCGGCTATACCGAAGGTTTCCTGCGTCGTCACACCCACGACGACTACCAGAACTACGAGCATGGCTATTCGATTTCTGAACGCCAGCAGTTTGTAGGCGACTTCACCGGCGAGCGTAAAGGCCCGCTGGCCGCCGTCGCCGTAAAAAACAAATTCACTAAAGGCGACAGCCTGGAGCTGATGACGCCGCAGGGCAATATGAACTTCCGCCTGGAGCATCTGGAAAACAAAAAAGGTGAGGCGATTGAGGTCGCACCTGGCGACGGCCATGTGGTCTGGCTGCCGGTTCCTGAAGAGGTGGAGCTGGAGTTTGCGCTGCTGATGCGTAATTTTGAAGGTGAAAATACCCGAAATCCACACGGCAAATAGTCAATCAACGGGATTTTTTCACGCTGGGATAATTCTTAGAATCGGATCACATACCGCTTCGTTCAATACGGGTATTATCCCCCCGCTGAAAAACATAACCCATAAATGCTAGCTGTACCAGGAACCACCTCCTTAGCCTGCGTAATCTCCCTTACGCGGGCTTATTTTTTTGAATTAACACACTGAAATAAAAGGATTTATTTCTGGTCACGTCCACACATTGACCACATCGTAAAAAAGCCCTGCCATTTGCGGGGCTTTACTTTTTTAGTATTTCAATGACACAATGAATTTCAAGCATTTGTTTAATAAGGAAATTATTTGAAACTTCTGAAAACTACGCTCCTGCTTTCCCTAGCCCTCATGTCCTTTACCTCTCAGGCAAATGACGTCGCCACTTTGAAAAAATCGCTTAAACCGTGGCAGCCGATTGAAGTCTCAAAAAGTGGCGACACTTTAACGGTGGTATTAAACGAGAATCGGATCTCCCCTGACGTTTACGATGCTGTCATCAGCTCGGGTGCTTGCATGGATATTTGGACAAAAGACGTCCCAGCAAAATATCTTAAATCGACAAAAGAGCTGCATATCCTTAATAAGCATAAAGCTCAAGGGTATGTTTTGGAGCAGCCGCTAAATACCTGCAATGAAATGGGAAAAGAGCAACCCGAAAGAGCGAAAGTGATTATGCTTTCCCATACACACCTTTTCTAAGCAGCACCCATAAGAAAAAAGCCCCGCATTGCGGGGCTTTCTTTTGGTCACTGCCAGTGCATTTGTTGCTGGCCTGATGATGTCGGGTGAGGTGCCGCTGGTACTACAACGCCCGGCGATACAATGAAACGCTCGACCGTCTCAGTGGTCACAAACGTCGCGCTGCAGTTGATGTTTGTACACTGGTGATACCGCTCTTTGGTCGTGTCAGTAAAATAGCGGCTTGTGCGGGCGTGAGCGGCGAAATGGCATTTTGGACAGTGAAACATGGCGAGCACCTCATTTATTTTCCGATGCGCTAATTTTACTCAATTTATCCTTATATAACAAACACATAAAAACAAATCACTGCGTTAATTCTTCGCTTTCGTACTCCACATCCGAAACCTTAACCTCAAGCTCTAAGCCCGTCGTGTAGCCGTTCCCGTTGAGGTTATGCACCACCCGGCTGATTATCCAAGCCTGCTCGTCTATGACGCGCTTAAACCCTTTCACCGCGATTGGCGTTTCAGGAAATAAATCTGCCCGGCCAATCGCCAGCGAGATTGAAAACTCAGCAACGCCGCGCTGCAGCTTGTCCCACTTCGCCTGAGCGGCGCGCATGGCCTGCGCCTTTGTCGCATAAATGGTCGTCAGCTCCAGCACGTTGTCAGCCTCACCGGCCATGTACTCACCCTCGCGCGCTTCCTGCTCTTTTTTGGCTTTGGCATTTGCCGGGGCTTTGGTAGCCTTTGGGTGCTGCAGCGCGCGCAGGTGCTTCTCTTTGGGCTTACGCCTGAGCTTCACCTTTTGCTTTTGCGGCTTCGGGTCTTTGGTGTGCAGCCATTTTGCCGTCACGCCGGTGTAGGCTTCCCGGTCAGCAATGGCAAACTGATGACGGTCGCCGTCGCCGCGCTCAAGCCTCATCTGCGGAATGGGCTTTCCGCTGGCCGTCTTACCGCTCCCCGCTTTCAGGAATAACAGTTTCCCCGCTTTGACCGAAACCGACGCCCCGTTCCGTTCAGCCAGGCGGGACAGAAACACCGCGTCGGATTCCTGCGACTGGTCAATGTGAGGCACGGCGACGGCTTTCAGCGTGTCGGCCACGCTGGCCGTCAGTTTATTGCGTGCCGCAATCGTCTCCACAATTTGCCCGAGCGTGGTGTCATGCCATGACTGTTCCCGGCGCGAGTTCAGCGTCCCGCGAAAATCGGCGCTTCGCCCCCGGATGGTCAGCGTATCAGGTGCGCCCCTGTGCTCGATTTCGTCGACCGTGAACGTCCCTTTTTTTATCAGCGCGGAGCCCTGCCAGCCTAACCACAGAGTCAACGTTGCGCCGCGCGGTGGCAAAGCTATCTGGCCGTCAGTGTCATCGAGCTCGATATCGAGCTGGTCGGCCTCGAATCCGCGATTGTCGGTCATGGTCAGGCTGATAAGGCGGTCACTAAAATCCTGGGTGATATCGTCGTTATCGAGCTTGAGCATAAACGCCGGGGCAATCTTCGCCCCGGCCTGAATATCCATTCCTGTAATCATCCTGCCAGCCCTCCCAGCCAGTCACCGGCAGACGTGACCAGATTGTCGGCCTGCGTTTTCAGGTCGCCATAAATGGCCGCCAGCGATTTATCGACCCGCTTAAGGAACAGGCTAAACTCGATTTTTCTCGCCGCTCCGTCGCTGAATAGCTCGGTGTGCGTGTGCGTCACTTTGTCGATGACATACATGCCGTGGATCATGCCCGTTCCGTCAATCAGCGGCCACGCTCGCCCCTCGTCTGCCATCAGCTCGATGGCGGTCAGTGACAGGCGTCCGCCGGTAATTTCGGGATAGAGCACGCCCGACAACGTGCGCGTGGTTTCCCCTTCCCCGAGATACTGGTAAGCCGGTGGCTTGCCGATACGGTCGTTTGACGCCCAGCGGTAATCCTTCGAATACTGCATGGACTGATAGGGCAGCGTGCGGCGCTCAAACACAAACAAACCTAAAACCATTAACATGCTTTATCCCCCTCAGTCATGACGCATACTTGAGCGCTGACGCGCACGGTTTTCACGGTCGAGTTTATCCACAGCCTCACGCAGCTGACGGTCGAGGTCACTGCCCGGTGCGATGCCACCATTCAGGTTGATGTTATATTCTGGCTTGCTCTGGTCGACGTAAGTCTTACCCGTGGGCGCGGTAACTGGCTGATATGCCTGATAACCACCATATACTGAGGTTGCCGGAATATAAGACCTATTTTGTGAGCCGGTGGCGGCACTGGCTTTTGCGGCCTTCTGGTCAAGGTCGCTCGATTCTTTATTGATAACCCCGAGCTTTTCCAGCAGCCAGTTAACGCCGGTACGCAATGTATTAAAGCTTTTGAGCGGTAACATCAGCGCTTCGGCCAGTAACTTACCGAACATCACACCCGCATTTTTGCAGCTGTCGAGCGTCTCCTGCGTCGACTTAACCGGTGCGATCAGGTCTTTGAACCACTGCCAGACTCCGCGTAATTTCTCCATGAAAGAATCAAACACCGGCGCGAGCGGTGCGAAAATGTCCGCCACCGGCGCAAAGGCCGCTTTAAGCCCCTCCACCACGCCGGAAAAGAATGCGCTTATTGGCTCCCAGTATTTGCGGATGAGCAGCGCACCGGCGACGATGGCAACGCCAACAGCGACAATCGGCCAGGTAAGCGCCCCGAGCACAGAGACAATGGCCGTACCCATTGCGGCCAGATTTGTACCGAGAAAACCGGCAGTAGCGATAATCGTGTTGATGCCCGTTACCACCGGCCACGCTATGAGGCCAATCCCGCCCAGCACGCCAATCAGCGCAAGCCCACCGGCGACAAGGTTAAACAGGGTTTGCGTCAGTTCAGGGTTAGCTTTCGCCCACGCGGCCACCTTGCCGAGCCAGTCTGTCGCGGAGACCGTCAGGCGGCGCAGTGCTGAGTCTTCTTTTTCGAAAATCTCAATCTGCAGGTCTTCCCATGCTGACTGCAGGTTTTTCAGATCGCCGTCGAGGTTATCCGTTTGTATTTTCGCAATGCGCTCGGTCGTGCCTTTTGAGTCGCGGATTTGCTGGCGCTTGTTATCGAGCGAGCCATCACCTGCAGCGGCGACGAGTTTAATCGCGCCTTTCATGGCTTCTTCACCGAAAATCACTTTAAGATATTCGCCCTGCTCAGCCGTACCGAGCTTGTTTTTCATAAAGGACTTATGAATATCTTTGAGGATTTTCTCGACCGGCAGCATGTTCCCTTTTCTGTCGCGGGTTTTCACGCCCAGCTCAGAAATTGCCTCAACGGCTTTCCCCATTGGCGCTTGCAGGCGGTTGAAAATGGCACTCGCACCCGTACCGGCCATCGAGCCTTTAATCCCGTTATCAGCCAGAATTCCGAGCATCGCGGTTGTGTCCTCGATGCTCGCCCCTGCGGCCTCTGCGATTGGCGCGACATATTTCATCGCCTCGCCCAGCTCGACAAGGCCGGTATTTGATGACGTAAAGCCTTTCGTCATCACATCCGCCACGCGCTCAATCTTGGTGGTCGGCAGGTTAAATGCCGACTGCATGTTAGTGATAATGTCGGCGGCTTCTGCGATATCCACGTCGGCCGCGAGGCTCAGGTTTACGGTCGAGCCGGTCGCGGCCAGCACGTCATCGGCGTTATAACCCGAGCGTGCGAGCGTGGTCTGCGTGCGCGCCACATCACCCGGTGAAAAGGCCGTAGTTGCACCGATATCACGCGCCTGTTGACGAATGGCCGCGAGCTTATCGTCGCCCTTATCGAGCCCGAGGATCGCCTGCGTGCCTGACATCTGCTTGTCAAAACCGATGCCCGGCGCAATAAAGCGTGACGCACCATAAAGCCCGGCGGTAGCCACCCCGACGCCTACCATCCCGGCATTACGCGCACCGTCAGCGAGCCGTTGCCCGGATTCATACCGGCTTTTTACCGCGCTGAGTCTGGCCTGTTGCTGGCTGACGCGCGCCAGCGCCCCGCGCTGCCGGTTAAGCTGCGCGGTGGTCTCGCTGATGCTGGTTTTCAGGCGGCGCTCATCCGCCGACAGGGTGCGGGTATTAATACCGGCCTGCGCGAGCTCGGTGCGCTGGCGCTGCACCGACTGCCTGAGGCTGTTGTATTTGAGCTGCAGGTCAGCGGCGGATTTCTTTGCCGCTTCCATCGCCCGCGCCTGCGCGGTTGTGGGGTTTTGCGTGTTTTTAAACTGCACGGCCAGCGCGGCGGCTTCCTGTTTAGCCTTGTTAAGCGACTGGCCGGTCACGGCAAGCTGTGCGCTCGCTTTCCTGAATCCGTCAATTCGGGACGCCTGCGCATTCAGATCGCGCAGGCTGTTTTGAGAAGTGCGGATATCGCCAGCAAGGGATTTACTGGCAGTCTGGATAGCTTTAAGCGGTCGGCTTGCCCGGTCTACTGCGTTAAGCAGCACCTCAAGTCTGACGTTATTGCTCATGGTGGTTTCCGCTTCGCTGCAGCGCCTTATCGCGCCATGTGATGAGCTCGGTCACGCTCAGGGAATTCAGCTCTGATGGCGGCCAGTGAAATATCACCGCGATATCCGCCATCAGGTCATCGACCGAAAGGTTATCCGGGAAGGTCAGCGAGCCGAAGATGGCGACAAAAAACCGACCACCTTACCGGCGAACAAAATCAGGTCTGACGCTTCCAGACGCATGACCTCATGCTCGGTAAGAGCCGGGTACGTCATACGCGGCAGCACCTTAATCAGCGCATCGACGTCAGAGTTAGCCAGCGAGGCCAGACTCACGCCGCGCAGGGTTCCTGCGTTGGGTTTAGTCACGGTCACCTGTTCGATTTTCTGCTCACCGCGCATGACTGGATTATCGAGGATCACAATGTTCGGATTTTCGTTTTCGGTGGTGGCGGTTTCGTTGATGTTTTCCATGATGTTGCTCTCTTTGAATGTGTGTAAGTAACCGGCCAGCCTGGCTGACCGGTAAACGGGTTACAGGCCAATCGCCCGGCGATGCTCTGCGAGACGGTCGACGCCGTCGACTTTCATCACCATGTTGACGACGTCAATCTCGATGACCTCCTTGCCGTCGATCGTGAGCTGGTAGTACGAGCACTCGGTCGCGATTTTGGTCGTGCCGCTTTCGCCCTGTTTGTTTTCGCCGCCGTCGTACTCCTTGTGACGGCCACGCATGACCACCTCAACGGCAGAAATTTCGCCGGTGTCATCGCGCTGGAATGAGCCGGTGAAGCGCAGCGGCACGCTGTCGGCACCCGGTGACGCGTACTGCGCCCACAGCGCGACGTCAGGCAGGCCGCCCAGCGTCCACTCAAGCGACAGCGCGTCGTCATCGAGGCCGAGGTCAACCGACACCGAGCCCGGCATCCCGCCGCCGCGATATTTCTCAAGCTTTCGGGTCAGCTTTGGCAGGGTGACGGATTCAACGACGCCCATGTAGCTGAGACCGTCGTTAAACATGTTCAGGTATTTCAGTTTGCGTGGTAACGCCATGCTCTGAGCTCCTTAGCTGTTGACCGAGTCTGACAGGTCTGCCAGATAGGTATCGGTGATGCGCTGGCGCAGGGTCAGGTTTTCCAGCGGCGGGACGGGGGTGTAGTCGTAATCGATATACAGCTTCCCGGCTTTGAGGGTTTCCACGCTGTTTGACTCCGGGTCGTACCAGCAGGAGCCGTCAACGATATAGCCGTTATTTTTCAGCTCGCGGAATTTGGCATTGATACCGGCGACGATGTCGCGGATGAGCGTTGCGGAAACTGGCTTATCTATCGCCCACGCGTGCGCCTCCGCCATCGTGTCGGCCAGCACCTGCGCCGTGCGGGTGTAGTTTTCAAATACGAATAACGGATCGTCAGAGCAGGTGCGGTTGCCCCAGAATTTAAAGCCGTCGTTTCGAATCAGCGTGGTGACACCTGCCTGATTCAGCAGGTTTGCGTCGGTGGCCTGCTCCTGCAAATCCCATGACACCGAGGCACTGACGCCGGTGACGCCATTTACGCCCACGTTGGACAGCGTTTTGTGCCAGCCGGTTTCCTGGTCGATTCTGGCACGCAGGCCGAGCGCGCGGGCGGTCGCCCATGCAATATCGGTTTCGTTCGCCGTGGTGTCCCATGCCAGAAAATCAGGGTGAATGACCATGAGCTCGCGCTGGCTGAAATTCTCACGGTATTTGATGGCGTCGGAAATGGTCTTGCAGCCCCACGCGCTCACGTAGCCGAACGCGCGCAGGCTCTGACAGGTCGACGCAAGCGCGGTCGCCACTTCCTGAGAATCCAGCCCCGGCACGCCGAGAATGCGCGGCTTAACGCCGGTGACGGTTTTCGCCGTTAACAGTGCTTTCAGCCCGGTGTATTTGCCGTTTTCGTCCGTCGTGCCGATGATGTTCGAAATGGTTTCTTTCTGCGCCGCTTCCGGGTCTTCCGGGTCGTCGATACCTTCGGGAACGCGCACCACCACAATGACCGGTTTGCACTGGTCGGCAATGGCCTGCAGGGATTTTGACAGCGTGCCTTTTTTCCCGGCTTTGCCAATCGCCGTTTGCACGCTGGTAATCAGTACCGGCTCGTTTAAGGGGAATGTCTTTGCGTCAGCATCGCTGGCCGTGCAGACCATGCCGATGATGGCCGTCGAGACGGTGGATATGGTGCGCGTGCCATCGTTAATCTCGATGACCTCGACGCCGTGATGATAGTCGCCCATCTGTTTAACTCCGTGGTTAAGGGGTGCGACTATTTTCTGTTGTGTGTTCTGCGGGTGCGATGAAATGGCGTTGGTGGAGGGATAAAACAACAAACAAAAGCCCTCCGGGTGGAGGGCCTCGGTAAATCATTTTTAAAAAGCGACTAACTGACTCAAATCGCAGTCTCAGGCAATGGCGGCCATACCGGTTTTTTTACATCGACCCGATTCAGAAGCACTCGGTACTTTTTCCACTCCTGCAAATTTGCTGTTTCTTCGTCTGTTGCCATGTTTAGATCAACCGCATCCTGCATAGTGGCGATGACGTTATTTGCCTGAGTCATCAGCTCCAGTTTTTTGCGTTGCGCTTCGTCTACATAATCCACTGGCGCGGCTATTATTTCCCCGCCATCAAAAATCCATTCACCAAAAATATTAAGGCCTGCCGGAACATCTGAAATGTCACATTCTCCGACTGACATATCAACAGGATTTAACATAGATGCGTCAGTTGAAAAAGAGCGAATTACATTAGCTCCATCAAAAACAACTTTAAGTGTGTCTTTGGAAAATAGTTTCTGCGCGTCATACCAATCCACATCATTCTCATCTTTTAAAAAGATGATGCTACTCCCGGTGAGTTTTTCCATCATTTCTAAATCAGAAAGCTTGCTTTCCTCAGAAGGGATATATTTAGAAAATTCCCCTAATATCATCATAGTGCCCCTACATTATACCAGTTTCCATTAATGTTATATTGGTCATATCTGTACTCAACAGCAATGTAAGTACTTTCATTAAATACTGATACTACACTTGCCCCATCGGGTGCTCTGGCAAATCTATCGCTGTTTTGGTTGCTATTGGCGCTGCCTTTAGCTCCCTTTCGTACCCCTTGAATGAAGTTACTTCTCACCCAATCACTCGGTGCCAGATAGACAATCGTATTTGAATCAGCGTGCCGCATATAAGGATATGCAGTATTGTTAGCTGCAAGCCCAACATATGTAATCGAGTCTCTTTTAACATAGGGGTCTAAGTTCGGCTCTGGAATCACAACAGCGCCCTGCATCCCATTAACACTGGTCACAGGGAATGTTGGGAGATAGTTTGGAGAGTATACCCGCACGCCCGGCGTATCGTACACTCCCGCCCCGGCTTCAATTAACCCTTCACTGCTGATATTGCGCCCAGAACGGATGTCATCTTTAGCCTCCAGATAGTTTGGGGCAACAACATTACCGTTCGACTGAATATTAACTGACGGTCCTTCACCAGCCCGCAAGTGGAGTACTTTATCGTCAGAAGCGTAAACAAGCCCCATTTCAGCGCCTGAAGTATTGAAAAACCAAAGATGTTTATTGCCGGAGCCCCGAATGCTTATTGCGTTTTGACTTAATTCAATTGCACCGTTACGCACTCTTACATCAACAGGAAAGGTGACATTCTGGTTGTCTGCATCAAATTGCACTGCACGGAAATAACGCCAGCCTATGGTAGTACCATCATCTTCCCGAATGGCAAGAATTGATGTTGAATTTGTATAACTTACGAATTGGATTAACGGTCTGTTAACTCTCCCTCCCTGAGCCGGGCCAGTGGCACACACGACATTTATATAATAAAAATCTTGCGTCAAAAAAGGAGGGGTATTCGTACAGCCACGTGAATCAACGAATAATGATTCCCCAACTACAAACGGATAAGTCGCAAAATCAATCGCTCCGTGATTACATTCGGATTTAAAATTACCTTTATACCCTACCGGAATTAATTCTCCGGCAGCATCATCAGCGACGTTTCTGTACGCGGCTTTTCCCAGGCTGTCTTTCAGCGTTTTAACATTATCGTTAACCGCCTTAACGGCCTTTGGCGTGGCCGCAAGTGTCTCAGACGTGCCGTCGGTGGCGCTACTGAGCTGAACGATACCCTTTTGCGCGGTGGTCGCGTCCTGAGCCGTATATTTGCCATTGGCAAGGTCATACGCCGTCTTAACCGCTTTCGTCGTCGCTGCGACGCTCTCAGACGTGCTGTCGGTGGCGCTACTGAGCTGGACGATACCTTTTTGCGCCGTGGTGGCGTCCTGAGCCGTATATTTACCGTTAGCAAGGTCATACGCCGCCTTGACCGCTTTCGGCGTCGCGGCGAGCGTCTCAGACGCGCTTTCGGTCGCACTGCTGAGCTGGGTAAAGCCTTTTTCCTTAAGCGTGGCGTCAGGATGACGGCGGGACTGCTCATGCTCTGCGAATTTATCGTCGACATAGTCCTGCGTTGCCATCACCGTTGAGGTGTCAATCGTCAGCTCGACTGACTCGATGTCGCTTACCATGATGACCATACGCACGGTCTGCGCGCGGCCTGACCCCTCCGCCAGCTCCGGCTTGTAGCTTTCCGCCATGTTGCCGACGGCAATCAGCGTGCCGGTGTCGTCATAGAGCCCCATTTCACGCATCCAGAAACCGCCGGTTTCTGGCGGGATGAGCAGCTCCGCGATCACATAATTTTGATGTTTGTTGTCCAGGCTGATTTTATTCAGCGTATGGCGCCAGACTTCATTGACGAGCTTTGTCTGGCTGGCATCAGGCTCCGGCAATGTGCCGCCACCGTCGCCAATGGCCATCGCCGTAAAATTCACTTTTTTCCCGTTCGGGACGGTCGCTGCAGCAAGCTTAATCGCACCGGCTTTGGTGATGACCGTTTTATATTTTACTGTCATGGTGTTCTCACTTATCCGGGTAAACCGTGATGATGTCGCCGTCATACGTCAGCGCGCCGGTGTAGAGATAGCCCGGCACATCCTGAATAATGTTGAGGCCGATAAGATGGCGGCTGGCTGGCTTTGCATCCGCAATGAGCCGCTCCATCTCGTAATACATTTCCTCGGTGATGCCGGTCTCTAACACACCGATATCGAGGCGAAACGTGCCGGGCGGGTCATTCGTTTCCCACCACTCAGACACGTTAATCAGATAGCCGAGCGGCTCGACCACGCGGCGCACCGCCCCAATCGTCCCTTTGTGCGCATGGATAAACCACGCCGCGCGGATCACATCGCGCTTTGTGGCCTCCGGCCAGCTCTCATCCCAGCGGTCAACGGAAAACGCCCACGCCAGCCACGGCAGCAGATTTGCCGGGCAGTCGTCAGGACTCCAGAGTCGACGCAGCGGAACGGGGGTATTTTCAATCTCAGCGCAGGCGCGCGCCGCCGCCACCTCAAGCGGTGACGAGCCCACCGGTAGCAGGCGGGTATTACTCATCGTTACCCCCTATAGTGACGCTGTAGTCGCTGCACCATGACGCCTGCGTGTCATCGAGCACGATGTCGGCCACCGGTTCGGCCAGCTCGACACGCTGCACGCCCTCGACGTGGAGCGCGGCATAAATCGCTGATTTGCGGATATCGCGCCCGAGCCGGTGCTGCGCGGTGATGTACGCCTGCAGCTTTGTTTTTGCCGCACTCAGCACCGGCTCACTTTCGGGACCGGGGTAAAGGTAAAGCGATGCGGTGATTTTATAGTCGACAATGTTCGCCGACTGCACGGTCACGCGGTCAGCGACCGGCCTGACGTCTTCATCGTTCAGCGCGGTGCGCACGATTGCGAGCAGCTCGTCAGACGCCACGCCGTTATTTTCGCGTGACAGCACCGTGACCGTGACACACGCAGGCGCGGGACTGATGACCGAAATATCGGCGACCCGCCCGTCAGCGCTGCGACCGTGAAACTGATAGGAGCCGGTAGAGCCTGCGGTACTCAGCCCCTCAAAGGCCTGCTGAATGCGCAGACGGTAGTCGGTGTCCGACTCCATCACAGCAGGCGTCGGCGGTAACGTCGTGTCGTCTGCAGGGGTGATGACAAGGCGCTGGACGTTGTAATTTCCGCCTATCTGGTCGAGGTCTGCGCCGGTGGCGTAGGCCAGCATGACCGCGCGCGCGGCCTCGTTGACGCGCTGTCGCCAGATAACTTCCCGGTAGGCGTTTTCCTGCAGCAGCTTCACCAGCGGCTCAGACTCAAGCGACAACGTCCGCGCGATGGCGTCCTGCTGGTCTTCCGGGTACAGCGAGACGAGCGTCGCCTTTCGCTCGCTCAGGATGGTTTCATAGTCCAGTTCTTCCACGACGTCAGGCGCGGCGAGCTGGTTAAGGTCAACAATTGCCATAGCGTTTAACTCAGTGGAATGGTGAGTGAAAAAGGCTGGCCGCCGGTGGAGCGGGTGCCGGTGATATCGACATACAGCCCGCCGTCGGTCTCCGACCGTTCAAAGGTGATGGTCGAGAGATTTACGCGGGGCTCCCACTTCTGGATCGCGGAATAGCACGCGGCCATAATCTGCAGGCGCAGCGCCGGGGTCTGCGGCTGGTCAATCATCTGCGACAGGAGCGAGCCGTATTCACGGCGCATGACGCGTGAGCCAACCGGCGTGACCATAATGTCGCGCACGCTTTGCCGGATATGCTCAACCTCAGAGATACTGAGGCCGGTCTGGCCGTTCATTCCCAGATAACGCACCGTCATTTGATGCCCTCCGTCCAGCTTCCGCCCCGTTCGACGCCGCCGTGGTCGTGGTCATCCACCTGCACGCCGTTGGAGGTGAATTTCCCGCCGGTGTGCTCGATGTTGCCGGTCATTTTCCCGCCTTTTTTCACTTCGAGCGTGCCGGTCGTCAGCTTGTTGGTGCACACAACCTCCGGCGTATCGAGCGTGATGCGGGTTTCGGCTTTCACCAGCACCACCGGCACGGTGGCCGTAATGGAATCCGACGCGGTGACGTCTGCGGTTTTGATGCCTGACACGGTGAGCGCGCTGTTTTCGGGCTCGTACTCAATAACCGCCCCGTCAGGAAAGGAAACATGAAGCGCATCAGGGGAGGCAGACGGCGCGGGATGGTCATCCGAGAAAATGCCGGGCAGCACAAACGCCGTGTCGAGCTCGCCGCCGACAGCCAGCAAAAGCACCTGCTCGCCAACGGAAGGAGCCCACCATACGCGCGAGCGACCGGCGCGGCAGGTCAGCCAGTTTAGCCAGGTGGTTTGCATCCCACCGGTCTGGACACGACAAAGCCCCTCGTCTTGGTCGACGTCGGTCACGATGCCGGTGCGGATAAGGTTGCGGATCGCGCGTGCGATTTCCTGCAAAGAATTTAGATTATTCATGGGGAAAGAATGCCGCCGGGCGGGGGCAACGACAATTAAAGAGCGTTTTATGAGAAGCTGCACAACATCCGTTTAGTGAAGATGCAATCCGTTAAATATTTAAGATAAAAATAATCATTGTTTTGTTATTTTTGAAACAGATAAAAAGCGATCCAACGCAAAAATAAAAAAGCACCAACCATTTAAAGCTGATGCACATATCAAAAAACCTTGTTAAGCAATCAAACTTGCTCGTCCCGCCATGGTATAATATCGGCATCATATAATTCATAAGCATGGATTATGAAGTCAGCAATCAAATCTATAACTTCAATAAGATGCTCATTAACAACATCTTTTTCTTTCCGCGCTTCAAATTGGTGCACAAATTGGTTTCGAAAAGAATATAAGTGTTTTGCAATACCTTCCGAATCAATATTAACACCGTCAAATAGACCACACCCCATTAATTTGAAACTTACATCTTCATAGTTTTGAAGAACATCAGTTACAATTCGAGAAAGTGAATCCTCTTCTTTTCTTCTCCATGACAATTCATCTATACAATGAACAGCAAGCTCATATGCGGGCCTGGAATATTGAATAGCACCTTTCAGACGTCTACTCCTTGGAATGACATATAACCATTCTATGCATCTATACAATTCTAAAAAACAGTGCTTTAAATGTGAAGATGTCAATGACAAGAAGACATTATCTTTTGGTATTTTAACTTTCTTAATAAAAAGAGCTCTCAACTTATCGATTGTCTCGCTAGCCAAAGGCAATGTTATCACATCCTGACAACTACTCAGTAAATAATAAGCACTTGACAAAAAGGACCTATTGAAATCCGCTGACAAATCATCAAGACGAAAGATTGTAAGCGGCTCAAAATAATCGATTAATTCTGGTATGTAGTGCCCTTGATATAGAGCATCATCTTGTTGGAAGAGAATGTTATTTGAAATTTCTTGTGGCAAAACATCTTCTCTTATCTTTAGTTTCAATGAAGGACACAAAAACACAAAGAAAGATTCAGTAACATCACATACACTGAAGTACTCCTCAAACATCTCTTTATTAAACTCTGAGGGAAATATGTTTTTCACAGCAAAATAGTCTATTACCGTTATCCTTCCCCCAGCGTCTTCTTCATGCTCTTGAAAATGGTAAAAGGCATTTCCATTTAACAGGGTAAACATATCCTCAGCTTTAAACCTTAAACGCTTAAAGCACTCAATCTCATCGCTGCTTGGTATAGCAGGCTTCATTTTATGCCGGGTTTTTGAACCTCCCCCGGCAACACATAAAGTATCAAATATATAATCTATACTATCTCTGATAGATGACATTATTTAGCCTGCCAACAAGGTCCAAAGTCTTCTAAACGATCAACATATTTCATACAAGCTTCGAATGCTTTGTAATAAAACTCTCGCTCGTATTGACCAATCTTACTTGATCTTGCGCTGAGTTTTTCATTTAGCAGTGAAAACTGCAAGAATCTTCCAAGATCATCCTCATTGAGAGCAGAAAGCCGCTCAATTAAACCAGAAACTTTTTGAATTAACTCCTGACAACATCTGTCACTTTCCTCTTTAGAAGATTTAAATCCTGGAGGGCCATATATGTACGCAGCCGCAGCCGCAACGAACCCAACACCAGCTGGTATACTTGTAAAAATATCTTTACCAACTTTAATACGGCCTTCTTGTTGTTCATCTTTATATCTTGAAAACTCATGATCCAAGTCAACCATTAATTTTAAAACTGCTTTAAAGTTAGTAAGGAAATGATTGTCAGAAGTTGACTCAATTGCATCCATTCTTGCGAAATCTTCTGAGACCTTTTCTTTTAAATCTATATCTGTTTTCCTAGAAGAAAAACACAAGAAATACTCAATTAATTTACTACTTTGATACTGACCTGCCTGTGTTCTTCGGCTTGACTGGCCTATTAACCTTATGTCTAAATTAGGAATAGACTTCTTTAAATCCTTTATAATAGAATCATAGATTGTATCAAGTTGTCGTTTTATATCCCATGGCACTTGCCCTGTATTAAGAACAAGCATTCTGTAAATCAAACTATTCATGCTTTTAGAAAACCAATACTCTATTCTAATGGTTTTATCATAAACACTTTCATTTTCTTTTACAGCCTGTAAGAATGCAGTTGTCCTTTGCATTCCATCAATGATAGATAGGGATGTTTTGTCAATAGTGTCATTTAGTTTTTCGAAAGAACATTCATCTGAAACGGCTTTGATTTTCTCATAAACATCTTCATCAACTATTACACCAATAACTATAGGAGGAAGAACGGCACCATCAATTATATCAGACACCATTCTTTCACGTATAGTCTGAGCAGTTTTAGTTTTTAAAGGAGCTCTTTGACCATAAATCCCCCCTTTGTCTTCATAAGCCTTTTCCGCGAAAGACAAATAATCAGACAACTTGGTTGTATGAATAACAGAGAGACAATCAACTCTTTTATCTTCTAATACATATTCTGATTTTTTCATATAAAAACCTTTTTTGCAGGTTAGTAAAAGCCCTCATAGTAATTAGCTTTGCAAAAGTTATCAACGAGTTATCTTCTTTTTTTGACTAACATCTTACATTACAAACTATTTTTTTGCATACAATCAACTAAGTCGCCTTAAAATTAAGTCTTTGATTGCTTTTTCATCAAAATTACCCAAACCTAACAATTGTCTCTCAGGATAAGGCACTTCTTCACTAAACTCATTAGGCCGGTCTTTGAGGCCGTACTGATGGACTCGCGCGATACGCTGCACTTTGCCGGTGAATTCCACCACTGCACTGTTTTCACTGCCAGTGGCTTTCATGTAGCGGCTTGTGCGGAGCTTCTGGAACATCGCCCGCTTAATCCGCCCGGTCTTTGCCCTGAGAGGCTGACGCTTTCGTGCCTGATACGGCGAGCCGTCCGGGGCTTTCTGCAGCTTGATACGTTGCTGTTGCGACTTGCGCAGCTCCTTTGCTATCTCTCCGGCCAGCTTCCGGCGCGCTGCCGTTGACAGGGCAGCAATCAGACCATTGAGCCTGTCGTCAAAGGGCTTAAATTCATTCATCCCATTTGCTCACCAGTTCGCCGTTGATATAGAGCTCTTTTGGCCGGGTGACGGGCTCCGGTAGCGGCGGCTCAGGGGCATAGCTTACGTGCAGCGCGCCGTTTTCCTCTTTGATGAGGGTGCGCTCGGTGAGCTGCAGGCTGATGCTGATAT
>OKJC01000040.1_pt1 | contig 57306 bp, 49 predicted proteins | sample 1613781 | NCBI WGS metagenome assembly OKJC01 (sample SAMN04436877, study PRJEB24849) | human gut metagenome | biome: human gut; feature: NICU; material: stool | host: Homo sapiens | place: USA: Saint Louis, MO | collected 2011-12-03
CGTGCATTTACTTCGCTTGTTTTGCCGCCGCGCGTTTGTGACGAATGATTTCGATCACACCCGGCAGCACGGAAAGCACAATAATCGCTACTATCAGTAACTTAAGATTTTCCTGAACCACAGGCAGATCGCCAAACAGGTAGCCCGCATAGGTAAACAGCAGTACCCACAGCAGTGCGCCCACCACGTTATACATTGCAAAATGACGATAGGACATGTGACCCATTCCCGCTACAAACGGTGCAAATGTACGCACAATAGGCACAAAACGGGCAAGGATAATGGTCTTACCGCCATGGCGCTCATAGAACGCATGGGTCTTATCTAAATAACTGCGGCGGAAAATCTTCGAGTCCGGATTACTGAACAACCGCTCGCCAAACACCCGCCCGATGGTGTAGTTGACCGCATCACCAACAATCGCGGCGATGATCATCAGGACCACCATCAGATGGACATTCAGGTCATTCGTTGGCAGTGCGGATAACGCGCCCGCCACGAACAGCAGTGAATCTCCCGGCAGGAACGGCGTAACCACAAGGCCGGTTTCACAGAACAGAATGAGGAACAGAATGGCGTACACCCAGACGCCGTACTGCGCGACCAGCTCCGCCAGGTGAACATCAATATGCAGGATGAAATCAATCAGAAAACGTATTACGTCCATATTGTCTAAGCCCTAATTGCACCTTTGTTTAGTCCGCTAAAAACAGCGGGCCCATTGGCGGTTTTGGCAGGTCGAACCGGTCCGGATAATCCACCGAAACCAGATACAGACCTTCCGCTTTCGCCGTTGCTGCCGCAAGCGTTCTGTCCTTCGCTGCCAGCAGTTCTGCAATCCAGCTCTCCGGCTGGTGTCCGGCGCCCACTTCCATCAGGCTGCCTACAATATTCCGCACCATATGATGTACAAAGGCATTGGCTTTGATATCCACCACCACATACGCGCCATAACGACTGACGTTAATGTGCATGACGTTACGCCACGGCGTACGGGACTGACACTGCACCGCACGAAACGACGTAAAATCATTTTCTCCAATCAGACACTGCGCCGCACGCTGCATACGTTCTGCATCCAGCGGTTCATAAAAATGCGTCACGCCCTGGCTTAACACCGCCGGACGCAGGCGCTGGTTGTAGATGACATAACGGTAGCGCCGCGCCGTCGCGCTGAAACGCGCGTGAAAATCATCCGGCACAGCTTTCACCCAACGCACGGCAATGTCACCAGGTAAATTCGCATTTACACCCAGCGTCCAGGCCGCGTCTTTGCGCACGGCGGTGGTGTCAAAATGCACCACCTGCCCCGTGCCGTGAACGCCGGCATCGGTGCGGCCCGCACAGAAGACGCTTATCGGTTCATTCGCTACCTGAGAGAGCGCTTTCTCCAGCTTCTCCTGGACGCTGCGCACCTCATTCTGACGCTGCCAGCCATAGTATTTACTGCCATCGTACTCAATGCCGAGGGCAATTCTGTGGACCGGCTTTTGTTCCACATCTGACATCAGTACAGATACTCCTGCACCAGTTTTTCCGCGATTTTGACCGCCATCAGCGCGCCGCCAAAACGCACGTTGTCGGCAACGGACCAGAACTGCACCTGCTCAGGCATACCGTAATCGTTACGCACACAGCCCACAGAGAGATGCGCGCTGCCGGTGGCGTCGCCCACCTGCGTCGGGAATTCGCTCTCTTCGGACAGGACAATGTCCTCTCCGCGGCCAAACGCGTCGCGGGCTTCTTCAGCCGCCAGCGGACGCAGGGCTTCAAACCCGACCATCTGCGCGTGGCCGTAAAAGACCGGAGACTGCACGACATTCGCGGAGATCATCAGCCCGTCATCCTGCAAAATTTTGCGTGCTTCATCGACGATACGACGCTCTTCCCGCACCGAACCTTCACGATCCGGCAGCAGCGGCAGCATGTTGAACGCCAGCTGGCGGCCAAAGAAATCATCTTCGTCGATCGGGATACCGTTCAGCAGCTTCGCGCTCTGCCCTGCCAGTGCGTCTACGGCTTTTTTACCGTTAGCGGAGGCTGACAGCAGGCTGGTCACGGAAATACGCGACAGGCCACCGTCGTCGATCAGCGGCTTAAGCGCGGTCAGCAGCTGGCTGGTGAGGCTGTTCGGTACTGCAATGATGTTGCGGTTGCGGTAGTCAGCCAGCACAAACGGGTTAACGTCCGGCACCACCAGCGGCACATCCGGCTCCAGGGAGAACAGGCCGCTCAGGTCGATCACCAGACAGCCTGAACTGGTCGCTTCTTCAATGTAAGACGCCGTGGCTTCCGCCCCTGCGGCAAAAAACGCCAGCTGAGCCTGCGTCCAGTCAAACGCGGCGGCATCCTGCACCATCACGGATTTGCCGCCGAAACGCAGATGTTCTCCTGCGCTGTCGGTACGCGCCAGTGCGTAAATCTCACCCACCGGGAACTGACGCTCAGCAAGGGTTTCAAGCAGGGCTTCGCCCACGGCGCCAGTGGCACCCAAAATGGCAATGTTCCAGCCTTCAGACATGGTGGTTTACTCCAGAAATAAAAAAGCGTCCCTGCCGGAGTATCCGACAGGGAGCATTAAGAAGACATTAACGTGCCGGGTGGTGAACGGCGTTAAATCCCAGTTCATGCAGCAGCCCCGCCGCTGACGCGTCATCGCACATGACATACAGGGAAGACCACTCGCGGCGCTCAAGGTAATTTTTGCGCAGCTTGTCAAACTCACCCGAAATACCCGCCACTTTACGCAGCAGCGCGTCATCGCGGCGCACATCATACACCAAATGCACCAGTCTTTTCAGCGTTGCCTCATCCAGCGGGCCATGAAGGGTAATGCGACCAAATTCCGGGGCGGGCAGCAGCGTATCCAGCGCCACCTGCTGCGGATGGCCGATGAAGGCGCTGTAAGCCTCAAACACCTGGGTTGTGCCACGCGCTTTGCCTTCAAGGGTATAACCCGCGATATGTGCGGTACCCACGTCCACCTTATTCAGCAATGCGACGTTAAGATCCGGCTCTGGCTCCCAGACGTCGAGCACGACGCTAAGATCTTGTCCTTCGTCGAGACATGCCAGCAGCGCCGCGTTATCCACCACCGGTCCCCGGCAGGCATTTATCAGAATAGTGCCAGCCTTCAGACGGCGGATCAGCTTTTCGTCGGCCAGGTGCAGAGTCTTGTACGGCCCCTCTTTAAAGAGCGGCGTATGGAAGGTGATGACGTCGCACTCGTCGACCAGCTCATCCAGCGAGCGGAAATCCCCGTCATCGCCGTTATCCTTACGCGGCGGATCGCACAGCAGGGTGCGGATACCCCAGGCTTCCAGACGCTTTTGCAGACGTCCGCCCACGTTGCCCACCCCCACAATCCCGACGGTGCGGTCTTTCAGCGCAAAACCATCGCGCTCGGCCAGCATCAATAGCGAGGAGAAAACATATTCCACAACGGCAATAGCGTTACAGCCTGGCGCCGCGGAAAAACCAATCGCCGCCTGCTTAAGCCACTGGTCATCCACATGATCGGTCCCGGCCGTTGCCGTCCCGACAAATTTAACCCCTTTGCCGGTGAGCAGCGCCTCATTTACTTTGGTCACCGAACGCACCATCAGGGCGTCTGCATCGTCCAGTTCGCTGACCGGAATCGGGCGACCAGGGACAGCCTTAACCTCACCCAGGCGGCTGAACAGCTCACGGGCGTAAGGCATATTTTCATCAACGAGGATTTTCACGTCTGAGTACCTGTTTGAGAGGAAGTAAACCTGCCAAGTGTGCCATAATCTCGCCGCCGGGCATATATCTCCGCCCGGTTACGCAGAGTTTGACTTTAAGGATTTTTGACGATGCAGCCCATTTCAGGTACGCCTCCGCGCCCTCCGGGTGAAGGCCCCGTAACGCCCAACACGCCAGGCGAACAACCGCTCTCCACGCAGCAACGCACCGTACTGGAGCGTCTGATCACGCGTCTTATTGCGTTAACCTCACAGCAAAACGCAGAGGTGTGGGCCGGCGTTAAGCACGATTTGGGCGTCAGAAACGATGCGCCGCTACAGTCGCGCCATTTCCCTGCCGCCGAACAAAACCTGAACCAGCGTCTTACCAGCGCACAGCAGCAACATACTACCCGCCAGATTATCTCGCAGCTGACCGAGCTGTTGGGCCAGGGGAATAATCGTCAGGCGGTGAGTGATTTTATCCGTCAACAGTACGGTCATACCGCCCTGAGCCAGCTTTCGCCGGAACAGCTGAAAACCGTGTTGACCCTGCTGCAAAGCAATCAGCTTTCTATCCCGCAGCCGCAACAGCGCCCGTCTACAGAACGGCCATTGCAGCCTGCGGAGCATAATACGCTCAAGCAGATGGTCACTAAGCTGGCTGCCGCTACCGGCGAACCCACAAAGCTTATCTGGCAATCCATGCTGGAACTTTCCGGTGTGAAAGCGGGCGAGATGATCCCGGCAAAACAGTTTACCCATCTGGTCACCTGGCTCCAGGCGCGTCAGACGCTCAGCTCCCAGAGTGCCCCTACCCTGCACAGCGTACAGGCGGCGCTGAAACAACCGCTGGAACCGCACGAGTTCGATCTGATTCGGGATTACGCTCAGCAGAGCTGGCAGGCTACGCCGCAAACGGTGCTGACCACCGCGCAGGTGCAGGATGTGCTCAATCAGATCTTCGTTCGCCGCGCCGAGCGGGAAGCCGGCGTGCCGGAGGTAAGAAACATTCAGCCGATCTACAACCCGCTGTTTGCCCCCGTAGTTGATACGTTCAAAACGCTTTCTGCCCGTCCGGGATTGATGTTTATCGCGTTGGTGATTGCGCTAGCGATTTTCTGGCTGGTGGCTTAAAACTGCCGGGTGGCGGCTTCGCCTTACCCGGCCTACGGTTCGCGCGGTTGTAGGCCCGGTAAGGCGTAGCCGCCACCGGGCAAAAAACTACGACCTGCGAAACGCCACCAGCGTCACCACAATCCCCACCACCGCAGAAACTGCACCGGCGAGAAATACGGAAGGATAGCCAAACGACGTTGCAAGCAGCCCCGCCAGCGGCCCGGTGATGCCGTAAGAGATATCCTGAAACGCCGCATAGCCGCCCAGCGCCGTGCCGCGCACCTGCGGAGCCACGCGCTTCACCACTTCAACGCCAAGCGCCGGGAAGATCAGCGAGCAGCCGCAGCCGGTTAACGCCGCACCCAGCAGCGCAACGGATGCGGACGGCGCCTGCCAGAGCAGTACCAGACCCACGGTCTCAATGACAAGTGACGCCACGGCCACCTTCACGCCGCCAAAGCGATCCGGCATCCAGCCAAACAGCACGCGCATCAATACAAACGCGCCGCCAAAGGCCGTCAGCGTAAAGCCCGCCATCGCCCAGCCGCGGCTCATGAAATAGAGGGAGACAAAGGTACCAATAACCGCGAAGCCCACCCCCTGAAGCGCCAGCCCAAGCCCCGGCTGCCAGATTTGCCCCACCACGCTCCACAGCGAAGGACGCTCGCCTTTATGGGCAGGCACCTTACGCACCGAACCGTTAAACGCCCACGCCAGCAGCGGCAATACCATGGTAGTGCCTGCCAGCGCCGCAAAACCAAACTGGCTGTGGATCAGCAGCCCCAGCGGTGCGCCTGCCGCCAGCGCGCCGTAAATCGCCATCCCGTTCCAGGACATCACTTTTCCGGAACGCGCAGGTCCCACCAGCCCCATTCCCCAGGTCAGGGTGCCGGTCAGCAGCTGGCTTTCGCCAAAGCCGAGGATCAGGCGCCCTGCCACCAGCAGCGCGAATTTATACGCTGCATCTATCGGCAACAGCGCCGCCAGCAGCCAGGCTCCCCCCGCCAGCCCGCAGGCAAACATGCCCTGCAACGCCGAGCGTTTTGCGCCGTGCTGATCCGCCAGGCGACCGGCGTAGCCCCGGGTTAATACCGTCGCTAAAAACTGAATGCCCACCGCAATACCGACCATGGTGTTGCCATAGCCCAGCTCCTGGTGAACAAACAAGGGGATCACCGGCAGCGGCAGGCCAACGGTCATATAGGTCAGAAACACCGCAAAGGCGATGCGGAAAAGGGAAAGGTTCCCGGAAGGAGCGCTCTTCTCAGGGGTAACAGCCTTCATGCATAACTCCGTGTTCAGGCATAAAAAAAGGGAGCCGCGCGGCTCCCTTCTACTATACCTTCAAACGCTTACGCTTTCAGCTTACGCATCACCAGCGTGGCGTTGGTGCCGCCGAAACCGAAGCTGTTGGACATAACGGTCGTCAGCTCACGTTCGGTGGTTTCAGTCACGATGTTCAGGCCAGCCGCCTGCTCGTCCATCTCTTCGATGTTGATGCTTGGCGCGATAAAGCCGTTTTCCAGCATCAGCAGAGAGTAGATCGCTTCCTGCACGCCCGCCGCACCCAGAGAGTGACCGGTCATGGCTTTGGTTGCAGAGATAGCCGGGCTGTTGTCGCCGAACACTTCACGGATCGCACCCAGCTCTTTCACGTCGCCTACCGGCGTTGAGGTGCCGTGGGAGTTCAGGTAGTCGATTGGGGTATCAACGCCGTGCATCGCCATCTTCATGCAGCGCACCGCGCCTTCACCGGATGGAGCAACCATGTCAGCGCCGTCAGACGTTGCGCCGTAGCCCACGATCTCAGCGTAGATGTGCGCGCCACGCGCCAGCGCGTGTTCCAGCTCTTCAACCGCAACCATACCGCCGCCGCCAGCGATAACAAAACCGTCGCGGTGTGCGTCATAAGTACGGGACGCTTTGTCTGGCGTTTCGTTGTATTTGGTGGACAGTGCGCCCATCGCGTCGAACTCACAGGCCATTTCCCAGCCCAGCTCTTCGCCGCCGCCAGCAAATACGATGTCCTGTTTGCCCAGCTGGATCTGCTCAACCGCATTACCGATACAGTGTGCGGAGGTCGCACATGCAGAGCTGATGGAGTAGTTCACACCGTGGATTTTGAACGGCGTTGCCAGGCACGCGGAAACCGCTGAACCCATGGCTTTGGTCACAACGTATGGACCGACCGCTTTCAGGCCGCGCGGGCTACGCATGGCGTCAGCACCGAACACCTGAGCTTTAGAGGAGCCGCCGGAGCCTGCAATCAGACCCACGCGTGGGTTGTTCTGGTAAACGTCTTCGCTCAGACCAGAATCCTTGATCGCTTCCTGCATGGAAAGATAGGCGTAGATAGAGGCATCGTTCATGAAACGAACCACTTTACGGTCAATTAAACCGGTGGTGTCCAGTTTAACGTTACCCCATACGTGGCTACGCATTCCAGAATCTTTAAACTCTTCAGAGAAAGTGATCCCGGAGCGTCCTTCACGCAGAGATGCCAGGACTTCCTGCTGGTTATTACCGATGCTGGAAACGATGCCCAGGCCAGTAATCACTGCACGTTTCATTCAATACCTCTGTAAGTCGCACTATAAAAAGTTTCGAGTCGCACAATAGCGTACACTTGTACGCCGAACAAGTCCGATCAGCGATTTTCTGTGGAAATTTGCACCGATGGGCTCACATCGCTAAGATCGTGCCACTGCCTGTCAGACGAGTAACTTACGTGAAACAAAACGCCATACAACCTGCCAACCTCGAATTCAACGCTGAGGGTACACCTGTTTCCCGAGATTTTGATGACGTCTACTTTTCTAATGATAACGGACTGGAAGAGACGCGCTATGTCTTCCTCGAAGGAAATCATCTCAGCACCCGCTTCCCTGACCATCCGCGCAGCCTGTTTGTCGTAGCGGAGAGCGGTTTCGGCACCGGGCTGAATTTTCTGACCCTCTGGCAGGCGTTCGACCAGTTTCGCGCTGCACACCCCGAGGCTACATTACAAAGATTACATTTCATCAGTTTCGAAAAATTTCCGCTTACCGCGCACGATCTGCGGCTTGCCCATCAGCGCTGGCCGGAGCTTGCCCACTGGGCGGAACAGCTTCAGGCCCAGTGGCCTCCGGCTATCGGTGGCTGTCATCGTCTGATTCTGGACGACGGACGCGTCACGCTCGACCTGTGGCTTGGCGACATTAATGACCTGACCGATAAGCTTGATGACTCCATGAATCAGAAGGTGGACGCCTGGTTCCTGGACGGTTTTGCGCCCGCCAAAAATCCGGACATGTGGAGCCCGCACCTGTTCAGCGCCATGGCGCGGCTGGCACGTCCCGGCGCGACGCTTGCCACCTTCACCTCGGCGGGCTTTGTCCGCCGTGGGTTGCAGGAGGCGGGGTTTACCATGCGGAAAACCAAAGGCTTTGGCCGCAAACGCGACATGCTGGTCGGGGTGATGGAACAGGATCTGGCAATCCCGGCGCAGGCCCCCTGGTTTGCCCGTCGCGCCAGCACCTCGCGTGAGGTCGCCATTGTAGGCGGGGGGATCGCCAGCGCCCTGCTCTCTCTGGCGCTGCTACACCGTGGCTGGCAGGTGACGCTCTACTGCGCTGACGAGGCGCCGGCGACGGGCGCATCAGGCAACCGCCAGGGCGCACTTTATCCCTTATTAAGTTCACACGATCCGGCACTGTTCCAGTTCTTCCCGGCAGCGTTTACGTTTGCTCGCCGCCTTTACGATAGCCTGCCGGTTGCGTTCGACCACGACTGGTGCGGCGTGACGCAGCTCGGCTGGGATGAGAAAAGCCAGCAGAAAATCACACAAATGCTGTCGCTGGGTCTGCCGGAGGCCATCGCCCATGCCGTCACGGCGCAGCAGGTTGCAGAGACCGCTGGCGTCGACACCGGCTGCGGGGGTATTCAGTATCCACTCGGCGGCTGGCTGTGTCCGGCTGAACTGACTTCTGCGGCGATAGCCCTCGGGCAGTCGCGTGGGTTGACAGTGCATTATGCCCATAAGGTTCAATCGTTAAGTCGCACTACGCACTGGAAACTGCGTTTCGCTGACGGCAAAGAGGCGCAGCATGCCAGCGTTGTGCTGGCCAACGGGCATCATATCAGCCAGTTTACCCAGACAGCGTCATTGCCGGTTTATCCGGTCGGCGGCCAGGTAAGCCATATTCCTGCCGCCCCCCAACTGAGCAAACTGCGTCAGGTGCTGTGTTACGACGGCTACCTGACGCCGCAAAATCCGTCCAACGGCCATCACTGCATCGGCGCCAGCTACCATCGCGGTGAAACAGATATGCAGTACAGCGAAGCGGATCAGCAGCAAAACCGCCAGCGCCTGGTCGACTGTTTCCCGAATGCGTCGTGGGCAAAAGAAGTGGATGTTGGTGAGGGTCAGGCGCGCTGCGGCGTACGCTGCGCGACCCGCGATCACCTGCCGATGGCGGGAAACGTGCCGGACTATGACGCCACGCTTGAAGTCTATCAGGATCTTGCAGACAACAAAGAAACGGCGGTAAGTGCGCCCGTTCACCCCGAGCTGTTTATGCTGGGTGGCTTAGGCTCGCGGGGATTATGCTCCGCGCCGCTGCTGGCTGAAGCGTTAGCCGCGCAAATGAGCGACGAGCCGGTTCCGCTGGACAGAGTTACGCTCGCGGGGCTGAATCCAAACCGACTGTGGGTGCGGAAATTGCTGAAGGGGAAAATGGTCAAGTAGGGTGCGGTCGAATCCCCTCACCCTGACCCTCTCCCCAAAGGGGAGAGGGAAGAGAAGGCGGCGGCTTAGCGTTTAGCCTGCTGGAACAAATTGTCCCACATGCCCAGCACTAAAGACTGGTCGCGCGGAGAGAGTTCCCCGGCCTGAATAGCGTTTTCCAGGCTGCGAGTGACTTCCGCGTGAACGGCGTCGGCAGAGTGATCGTCCCCGGCTTCCAGCGCGGCTACCGCCAGCGTCAGGTGACCACGCAGATAACCGCTGGCGAACAGCTCATCATCACTGGCGTGTTCCACCATGTCATCAATTAACGCCAGAATGCGTGATTCAAATTCTGCGATCATCTTCTTTCCTCTGTTAAAGATCTTCCGGCCACGGGAAGCATTCCGCCGTGATCTCCGGCGTGTGGTAATAATTCTGTAAAGCCTCGATCAGGCGTGCCGGACGTGCCGGGATGCCTTTCTCAAGATATTCCATCACCTGCGCATGAACGCGGCGCTGGAAGACGATACGGTCTGGCTCGAAGTCGCCTTCGAGATTGTCACAACTTACGTTGAACGGGAAACCCGCCGCTACGCAGAACAGCCATTCCAGCGCCTGAGGTTTCACCTCCACATCTTCGAACTGCCCCTGGGTGGCGGCGTCGCGCCCGTCCGGGCAGTACCAGTAACCGAAGTCCACCAGCTCGCGACGCGCTTTCCCCGCGATGCACCAGTGCGAGATCTCGTGCAAACCGCTGGCGTAAAAGCCGTGGGCAAAGATGATGCGGTTATACGGAACCTCGTCATCAGCTGGAAGATAGATCGGTTCGTCGTCGCCTTTAATCAGACGGGTATTAAAATCATCAGCAAAACAGCTATCGAAGATCTCAATCAGCTGTTCATATTTATGCGTACTGTTCATTAGTTCATCCCCAACCAGGTGAGGATCTCCTGTCCATGGCTGTCATAAAGAAGTTTGGCGCTCATCACCGCCGAGACGACAACAATCATCGGGCGGATCAGCTTTTGTCCTTTGCTTAATACCAGACGCGAGCCTGCGCGCGCGCCCAAAAACTGCCCTGCCATCATCACAAACCCGGTTGCCCAGATAACCTTGCCGCCAATGATAAACAGCAGCAGACCGCCAACGTTGGAGGTCGCGTTGAGGACTTTGGCGTGGGCGGTGGATTTGGCGAGGTTAAACCCGGCCAGCGTCACGAATGCCAGCGCGTAAAACGAGCCTGCCCCCGGGCCAAAGAAGCCATCGTAAAAACCGACGCAGCCACCGGCAATCAGCGCAAACGGCAGGCCGTGAAGACGACGCTGTCGATCTTCTTCCCCGAGCTTTGGCATCAGCAGGAAATAGAGGCCGATACAGATAACCAGCAGCGGCAGGATCTGGCGCAGAATCTCGGACTGTACGTGCTGGACCAGCAGCGCGCCCGCCGTTGAGCCAATAAACGTCATCAGGATATTGAGCTTCTGATCGGCGAGATTCACCACTTTGCGGCGAATGAAATAGAGCGACGAGGAGAGCGAACCGCCACACGCCTGGAGTTTGTTGGTGGCAAGCGCCTGGGCAGGGCTCATGCCTGCCGCCAGCAGCGCCGGAACGGTGAGCAACCCGCCGCCGCCCGCCAGGGCATCGATAAATCCGGCTAACATCGCAACAAAAAAGAGCACCACCAGCAGCAGCGGTGACACCATGAACAGATCGACGAAATTATCCATTAAAGTACATGCTCATCCAGTAGCGCCTGGCAGGAAGGCGGCAACGGAGGCGGTGTCTTCTTCTCAGGCTTAGAGGTTCCAGGCTTGGCCGGTTCAAACCAGCTTTGCAGTTCGTAACCACAACCATCGCCAGGCGGTGGCAGCGGCTGATCTTCACATTCCAGGCTGTTCGCCGGGCAGCGCAGGCGAACATGCATATGGGCACGATGCTGGAACCACGGGCGCACTTTACGCAACCAGTCGCGATCCGTTCCCGCATCCAGGCAAAGCTGCTGCTTGATGGCCGGATTAACAAAGATCCGCGTGACGTCGTTATCCTCTGCCGCCAGCTTAATCATGCTGGAAATTTCCGGCGACCATCGCGAGGCGACGACCCGTTTACCGTCGGCCGAGACCAGATCCAGCGCCTGCGGTTTCAGCAGCTGCGCTGAACTCCAGCGCGTTTTCGGCAATTGCAGGAAGATATCCACATCCAGTCCGGTCTGGTGGCTGGCGTGACCGCCGTTGAAGCGACCACCGGCAGGCATCCCCATATCGCCAATCAGCATCGTCCCCAGCCCCAGGTTATGCACCTGGTTGCCAAGACGCTGAATAAAAAGCACCAGGTCAGGATGGCCGAAATAACGGCGCTGGTCTGTGCGCATCACCTGATAGGTATCCGATTGCAGCGGAAGTTCCTGCGCGCCGACGATACACCCGTTGGAGAAAGCGCCAATGGACTGCGCGCTCCCCGCTACCGGGTGGGTGATTTTCTGCCACGGCGTAGCGGCCAGGCTTGCTCCACTGGCCAGCAGCGCCAGCAGAGCGATTGCGGTTTTTTTCATAATTACCAGCGTGGAATGGTGGTCGTCACATCCGCATTCTGCGCGCGCTGGCGCAGGAAGTGATCCATCAGCACGATCGCCAGCATCGCTTCTGCGATCGGCACCGCGCGGATCCCCACGCACGGATCGTGACGCCCTTTGGTGATCATCTCAACTTCATCGCCTGAGCGGTTAATCGTGTGGCCCGGGACGGTAATGCTGGACGTTGGCTTCAGCGCAATATTGGCAATAATTTGCTGCCCACTGCTGATGCCGCCCAGAATGCCGCCAGCATGGTTGCTCTGGAAACCCGCCTTCGTGATTTCGTCGCGGTTCTGGCTGCCGCGAAGCTTAACCACATCAAAACCGTCGCCGATTTCAACGCCTTTCACCGCGTTGATGCTCATCAGCGCGTGGGCGATATCGGCGTCGAGGCGGTCAAATACCGGCTCGCCCCAGCCAGCCGGCACACCGTCGGCCACCACGGTGACTTTCGCACCAATGGAGTCGCCCTCTTTTTTCAGGCCACGCATCAGCTCGTCCAGCGCGTCCAGCTTGTCGGCATCGGCGCAGAAGAACGGGTTAAGCTCTACCTGATCCCAGTCTTTGATTGCCAGCGGAATGTCGCCCATCTGGGTCAGACAGCCGCGGATAACGATGCCGAATTTCTGCTGGAGATATTTTTTGGCAATTGCCCCTGCCGCCACGCGCATCGCGGTCTCACGCGCGGAAGAACGTCCGCCGCCGCGATAGTCGCGAAAGCCATATTTTTGTTCGTAGGTATAGTCGGCATGACCAGGACGGAAAACGTCTTTAATTGCGCCGTAGTCCTGAGAGCGCTGATCGGTGTTTTCAATCAGCAGACCAATGCTGGTCCCGGTGGTACGGCCTTCAAAAACGCCGGAGAGAATTTTGACCTGGTCCGGCTCGCGACGCTGCGTGGTGTAGCGAGAGGTACCCGGACGCCGACGGTCAAGGTCATGCTGTAAATCGGCTTCGGTCAGTTCGATGCCTGGCGGGACGCCATCAACGATACAACCCAGTGCCAGACCGTGCGACTCGCCAAAGGTGGTCACACGGAATACCTGTCCAATACTGTTTCCTGCCATCACGGCTCCGATGTTGTTGTTTGTGTTTGAGCGTTGTGAAACGGGCCGAAGCCCGCTGGATTAATCTTTGTAAATGCTGAAGTATTCGCGTGCATCAAGCAGCTGCGCCTTGGTCAGCATAAAGACGCCGTCACCGCCGTTGTCGAACTCAAGCCAGGTGAACGGCACATCCGGATACTGCTCTATCAGATGTACCATGCTGTTGCCCACTTCACAAATCAGAACGCCGTCGTCGGTCAGATAATCCGGCGCGCAGGCCAGGATGCGGCGGGTCAGCTTCAGACCGTCAGAGCCTGACGCCAGGCCCAGCTCCGGCTCGTGACGGTACTCGTTCGGCAGATCGGACATGTCTTCGGCATCCACGTACGGCGGATTGGTGACGATCAGGTCGTATTGCAGCGTCGGCAGGTCACGGAACAGGTCTGAGCGGATAGGCGTGACGTGATGGATCAGCCCGTGCTCTTCAATGTTGTGTTCGGTGACGGCCAGCGCGTCGGTGGAGATATCGACGGCGTCCACTTCTGCTTCCGGGAAGGCGTACGCGCAGGCAATGGCGATGCAGCCGCTGCCGGTGCACATATCAAGAATGTGCTGCGGCTGATGGTTAATCAGGCCGTCAAAGTGGTTGTTGATCAGCTCGCCAATCGGCGAACGTGGCACCAGCACGCGCTCATCAACATAGAACTCATGGCCGCAGAACCAGGCTTTGTTGGTCAGGTAAGCCACCGGAATACGCTCGTTCACGCGACGGATCACGCGCTCAACGATGCGGTGTTTTTCGCTGGAGGTCAGGCGCGCGGTACGCATGTCTTCCGGAATATCCAGCGGCAGGTAGAGAGACGGCAGCACCAGTTGAACGGCCTCATCCCATGGGTTATCCGTACCGTGGCCGTACCAGATATTGGCGGCGCTGAAGCGGCTAACCGACCAGCGCAACATGTCCTGTATGGTATGCAGCTCGTTTACTGCTTCATCGACAAAAATTTTATCCACTCTTTCCTCCAGGGCATGCTCGCATAATTTTCGGCGGCTAGTTTGCCATGAAGACGGCGATAAATCAGCAATGACGCGTGTCGCTTGAGGTTAAAAAATGCGTTTAGTCGGGTACACTATCGGAAATACGAGATGAGAATGACGAATGAAAAAGAAAACATCGCTCAGCGAGGAGGATCAGGCTCTCTTCCGCCAGCTGATGACCGGGACGCGTCAAATCACGCACGACACCATTGTCCATCGCCCGCAGCGTAAAAAAGTCAGTGAGGTACCGGTCAAACGGTTGCTTCAGGAGCAGGCCGATAACAGCCACTATTTTTCAGATGAGTTTCAGCCGCTGCTCAATACTCAGGGTGCGGTGAAATATGTGCGCGAAGACGTCAGCCATTTTGAGCTGAAAAAGTTACGCCGGGGAGATTATTCGCCGGAGCTGTTCCTCGATCTGCACGGGTTAACCCAGATGCAGGCAAAACAGGAGCTGGGGGCGTTGATTGCCGCGTGTCGCCGCGAACATGTTTTCTGCGCCTGCGTAATGCACGGTCACGGCAAACATATTCTTAAGCAACAGACACCGCTGTGGCTGGCTCAGCATCCACACGTGATGGCTTTTCATCAGGCGCCAAAAGAGTACGGCGGAGATGCCGCATTGCTGGTATTGATTGAGGTGGAGGAGTGGCAGCCGCCAGAATTGCCCTGACAGGAAGGCGGGAGGCACGCTGCACCCCGCCATATCGCACGTCACGTCAGATGGCTTTTGCCATCTTCAGGTTGCACGGACTCATTTGCCAGTTAAAGACCCCTTTGCCGGTTTCGTCGAGGGTGACGTTGGCAATGGCGGACGTTGTGAACATCGGTGGCGTTTCGCCCGGGCACAGCTCAGATACCAGATAGCCGACCAGCGGCAGGTGGGAAATGACCAGTGCGGAAGCGACACCTTCATTGCACAGCGCCTGAAGGTAAGCACTGACAAGGCCAACATCGCCACACGGCGTGAGTTCAGGGAGAACATCCACGCTGGATGGCAGGTTCATACACTCCCCTACCACATCCAGCGTCTGTTCTGCCCGCAGGAACGGACTCACCAGAACGCGTTCAATGTCCACTTTTTGACCTTTAAGCCATGTCGCCATCTGACGGGATTCGTCGCAGCCACAGACGGTTAAAGGACGTACTGAGTCACTGGCGGCATCGAGTGCCGCGTCGCCGTGACGCATGATAAAAACTTGCATATTGCACCGCTTTTGTTAACCAGAATCACCGGCGTTAACTACCCGCGATTAATGCTATGAGGTAGAAAACCCGATGGCCGGGCATTGTGCCTGATCCATTCGGTGAATGAAACGCTGTTTTTTACCTCAATGGCGTAAGTATAGTCAATCTCTGTTTACAATTTCGCCAGAACAGGTCCCATCGCCTCAGGATTTACCCTTCTTTGACTTCAGTTTACGCAATCAGTTTCCCTTGCGGGCCAGAATGTCTGACCCCGTTCCGCCATCTGCAATAATTCGTCACAAGGTGTAAACCGTGGACCGTATTGCGAGGCCAGACGTTGCAGGATCGCAACCACTTCACCCGCCCCGAGGGTATCCATATACCGGAACGGGCCGCCAAGGAATGGCGGAAAACCGATACCAAACACGGCGCCGATATCGCCGTCGCGCGCGCTTTTGATCACCTGCTCACCAAAGCAGCGCGCCGCTTCATTGAGCATCATCATCACGCAGCGCTCAGCACACTGAACCGCCGACAGTTTTCCCTGACCCGTGACAGGAATAAGCGCATAAACTGAAGGGTCGACCTGTTTCTTGCTTTTACGCCCTTTCGCGGCGTAAAGATAGAAACCGCGTTCATTTTTTCTGCCTTTGCGATCGTCCTTCAAAATTGCAGAAACAAAGTTTGCAGGCGGCGCAAAACGATCGCCATAAGCCGCTTCCAGCACAGGGATAATTTTAGTCCCCGTATCAATTCCCACCTCATCCAAAAGTTGGATTGGGCCGACGGGGAAACCAAACTTCACCAGGGCGTCATCGACGTGCTCAATTTTCTCCCCTTCCGTCAGCAACCGCATCGCTTCGTTAATGTACGGCGCCAGAATGCGGTTGACGTAGAAGCCAGCTTTGTCCGCGACCACAATCGGGGTTTTGCCCTGTTTTTTCGCCAGCTTCACCACGGTGGCAATAGTCTGCGGGCTGGTTGTGGCATGCGGGATAACCTCCACCAGCGGCATTTTTTCGACAGGGCTGAAATAGTGCAGCCCTATCACCTGCTCCGGGCGCACGGCTTTCGCCGCGATGTCGCCGATTGGCAAAGACGAGGTGTTTGACGCGAAAATGGTGTGCGGCGCGCAATGCTGTTCAACGTCCGCCACCATCTGCTGCTTAAGGGCCAGATCTTCGAACACGGCTTCAATCACCAGATCGCGGTGTGCAAACCCACTGTAGTCAGTGGCGCCAGTGATCATCGAGAGGGTTTTATCGCGCTCACTGGCCTTGATATGGCGGCGCTTCACTTTGCGATCAAGGTTCTGCCAGCTGTACTGCAACGCGTGGTTGATACCCTTAGGGTTGATATCTTTGATACGTACGGGCAATTTGCCTTTACTGGCGGTGACAAATGCGATGCCGCCGCCCATCAGCCCACCACCCAGAACGCCAACGGCGCGCAGCGGAGCCGGTTCAGCTTCACTGCCCGGATCTTTTTTAACCTCCGTGCTGGCAAAGAAAATGCCGCGCAGCGCCTGCGACTGCGGCGTCATCGCCAGCTCGCCAAAGGCTTTTGCTTCCGCAGCATAACCGCTGCTGCTGCCCTGCGATAAACCGGTTTCAATCACATTAAGAATGCGCGTCGCTGCCGGATAGTTCCCTTTGGTTTTTTGCTCGGTTTTTTTACCCACCATATTGAACAGCAGCGTGCGCCCCAGCGGCCCGGCGAGGATACGCTCGCGCACCGGCAGAGGGCGTTTCGCCTGACGACCTTTCAGCGCCCGCTCAACGGCGGCTTCAAGCAAGATGGCGTGCGGAACGACCTCATCAACCAGACCCGCCTTTAACGCCTGACGGGCGCGCAGCTGTTTACCGGTTAAAATCATCTCCAGCGCCGTACTGACGCCCACCAGACGCGGCAGGCGCTGCGTGCCACCTGAACCGGGCAGCAATCCAAGCTGTACCTCCGGCAGCCCAAGTACCGTTTTCGCATCGTCGGTACAAATGCGGCTGTGACAGGCCAGCGCCAGCTCAAGCCCACCGCCCAGGCAGGGCCCGTGGATCGCAGCGACAACGGGTATCGACAGCGCATGGATCTCCGCCATGACCTGCTGCCCCTGACGCGCCAGGTCTTCTGCTTCCTGAGCGCTTTTCGCCCGGGCAATCATGTTGATATCGGCCCCGGCAATAAAGTTATCCGGCTTTGCCGAGATAAATACCAGGCCACGTATCGCTTTGTTTTCGCGGATCTGTCTGAGCATCGCACGCACCTGAACGCCAAACTCGGCCTTCAGGGTGTTCATCTTTTCGTCGGGTACATCAATGGTGATAACGGCCACGTTATCAAGGCGGACAGCCAGGTTAAATGCAGATGTCGTTTCCATTATTCAGCCTCCATAACCATTGCTGCACCCAGGCCGCCCGCCGCACAGGCGGTAACGAGACCAAAACCGCCGCCGCGACGACGCAGCTCGTGCAACGTCTGGGTTATCATTCTCGCGCCGGTCGCCGCAAACGGATGACCGTAGGCAATGGAGCCACCCAGCACGTTGAATTTACTCTGATCCACTTCGCCTGTGGCATGTGCGCGGCCCAGCACGTCGCGGGCAAAACGTTCGCTCGCCATAAGCTGCACGTTTGCCAGCGTTTGCGCGGCAAAGGCTTCATGCATATCAATCAGCGTGAGATCGGAGAGCGTCAGCCCTGCGCGATCCAGCGCCAGCGGCGTGGACCATGCCGGTCCGAGCAGCATGTCCTGCCAGACATCAATGGCGGTAAAGGCGTAGCTACGCAAATAGCCCAGCGGTGTGATGCCAAGCTCTTTTGCCCGGGATTCGGTCATCAGGATCACGGCGGCGGCACCGTCCGTCAGCGGCGTACTGTTAGCTGCGGTTACCGTACCGTGTTTACGGTCAAAGGCCGGGCGCAGCTTCGCATAATCCGCCAGCGTCGAGGTGCCACGAATGTTGTTATCTTCCGCGAGCGGTTCGCGGTAAGGCGGCACATAGGCGGTCATCACTTCGTTGGTCAGTTTGCCCTCCGACCAGGCTTTCGCTGCCAGCTGATGCGAGCGATGCGCCAGTGCATCCTGCTGTTCGCGGGTAATACCGTAGGTTTTTGCCATCTGCTCGGCAGTGTCGCCCATGCGCAGGCCGGTGGAGTATTCAGCAACGGCAGGTGGCACGGGCATGAGGTCACGCAGGCGTAAACGCGAGAAGAGTTTGAGCTTTGCACCGGTAGTGCGAGCTTTGTTGGCATCCACGAGGATGCGGGCCAGCTGTTTGCTGACGCCGATGGGCAGCACGGAGGAGGAATCCGCGCCGCCGGCGATCCCCGCGCGAATGGTCCCCGCCATCAGGCTTTCCGCCACGTTTGCCACCGCCTGGAAACTGGTGGCGCAGGCGCGGCTGACGCTGTAGGCGTCGGTATGAACATTCATGCCGGTGCCCAGCACGATTTCACGCGCGATATTGGGCGCTTCCGGCATTTGCACCACCTGGCCGAAAACCAGTTGCTCAATAACCTCTGGCGGGATCTCGCTGCGAGCCAGCATCTCCCCCACCACCATTTTTCCCAGATCGACAGCCGGTATACCGTGAAACGCGGTTGCCTGACGCGCAAACGGCGTACGTAACCCGCTGACAATGGCAATGCGGTCACCCTGTCGGGTGATAAGCGGTAATGCCTGACTCATAATACTCCCCTGTAAAAAAATTTTGCGCGCACATTAAGTGGTCTGACCTGATAATAGTCTTAACTATTTTTTTACATTGAGCCAATCGGGGAAGCGAAAAATTGCGAGCTAAGGCACAGAGAAGAAAAAGAAAATGCCCCTGCATGGCAGAGGCATTTGTGCGGTTTGTCGCCGGGTGGCGGCGTTGCCTTACCCGGCCTACACGGTCGTAGGCCCGTGCGAAAGTATTAACGCAGGCCCAGCTGGAAGATCAGCGTTTCTGCTTCGCAGGCGAACACAAAGTCGATATCCAGCTGCACGCCGCCTTCCACTTCCGTGAAGGTGGATTTGATTTCACACGGATCGGATTCGACTTCACGCGCGCGCTGGCTCAGCGCGGCCAGCGTCTCTTCCGCTTCAGCGCGGTTAGGGAATACGCGGCTGTAAGAGGCGGTGCAATCGGTGTTGTCCATAATGGTGCCAACATCCATACAGCAGCAAACCGGGGTTTCATCAGCACTGCATTTACTCATAGCTCAATTTCCTCTGTATTCGCGCAGGGCGCGAGATAAACACGATGCGTCTATTTTACGCCCCCGGACGAGCCCCCTCCAGCCGTTAATGGCGCAAATTCGGATAAGTGAGCAATATCACACTAAAAAATGATCTAAAACAAAAATCCCCTTTTCAGAGGAATCGCACTGGTCACAATTTTGCCAACCAGATCTCGTTTCAAGAAACATATCTGAAAATATTAATAAACAAACTTGCAACATCCCAGCTGGTCAGACCTATACTCTCGCCACTGGTCTGATTTGTAAGTCATACCTCAGACCCTACACTTCGCGCTCCTGTTACGGTATGTAACAATTATTGAATAAAAATAACTCAATGAGGTTATGGTCATGAGCCAGAAAACCCTGTTCAAACAAACTGCTTTAGCAGTTGCAGTGGCAATCGTCTCAACGTCCGCCTGGTCAGCGGGCTTCCAGTTAAACGAATTTTCTTCCTCTGGCCTTGGCCGTGCGTATTCCGGGGAAGGTGCGATTGCCGATGACGCAGGCAACGCGAGCCGTAACCCGGCGCTGATCATGATGTTTGATCGCCCTACCTTCTCTGCCGGTGCGGTTTACATCGATCCTGATGTCAACATTTCTGGCAAATCTCAGTTCACCGGCGCAGATCTGAAGGCGGATAACATTGCGCCGACCGCGTGGGTGCCTAACCTGCACTTTGTTGCGCCAATTAATGAACAGTTTGGTTGGGGTGCCTCTGTCACCTCTAACTATGGCCTGGCAACGGAGTTCAATAACAACTATCCGGCCGGGGAATACGGCGGTAAAACCGACCTGACGACCCTGAACCTTAACCTGAGCGGCGCATATCGTCTGAACGATAACTGGAGCTTTGGTCTGGGCTTTGATGCTGTCTACGCCGATGCAAAAATCGAGCGTTACTCCGGGGAGCAAACTGCTGCGCTGCCGAAAAACAGTAATAAAATTGCCAGCCTGAAAGGTGATGAATGGGGCTACGGCTGGAACGCCGGTATCCTGTATGAACTGGATAAAAACAACCGCTGGGGTCTGACCTATCGCTCAGAAGTGAAAATTGATTTCGATGGCGATTACAAAAGCGGCATCCTGAGCCCAGTCAACGGTATGGTCCCAGGCGCGGGCACCACCATTCCATGGGGTACCTCGAATCAAACCGTACCGGGTTCGCTGTCGCTGCATCTGCCTGAAATGTGGGAAGTGTCAGGTTATAACCGCGTTGCGCCGCAGTGGGCCATTCACTACAGCCTCGCGTATACCAGCTGGAGCCAGTTCCAGGAGCTGAAAGCTACCGGCAGCAACGGCCAGACGCTGTTCTATAAAGACGAAAGCTTCCACGATGCTTACCGTATCGCGCTCGGTACGACCTATTATATGGATGACAACTGGACGTTCCGTACCGGCGTGGCATTTGATGACAGCCCGGTACCGGCTGATAAGCGTTCTATCTCCATTCCGGATCAGGACCGTTTCTGGGTGAGTGCGGGTGCAACCTATGCGTTCAACGAGAATGCTTCTATCGACGCGGGCGTGTCGTACATGCATGGACAGAAAGTGACCTTCCAGGAAGGCCCGTACGAGTTTACCTCTGAAGGTAAAGCCTGGCTGTTTGGTACCAACTTCAACTACGCGTTCTAATCCCAACACAATTAAAAAAGGTGAGCATCGCTCACCTTTTTTATTTATTCCGAATCGATATCTTTTAATTCGTTCTCGATGGCTTTCGCGTTCGGATTATCTTCCGGCTTCAGCTTACCGCCGTTGGCAATAAAGTCATGGTTCTGGAAGTAGGCCTCGCGCACCATGATGTACGGATCGGAAGACTGGCGCAGCAGACCGTCAGAGTCCAGCAGTTGCGCACGTGTTTCAATTCCTTCCACGGTCCATTTACCAATCGACAGCGGCCAGGTGAGCCATGACAGCACCGGATACAGCGTATCCACCATGTCACCGCCATCATCACGCACGGTAAAGCTGCCGTAGAATGGCAGGTGCACATACGGACCATAACCTACGCCATAGTGCCCCAGCGTGCTGCCGAAACGGTGCGGCTGTTCACGCTGTAATTTCGGGTTCGCCATGCCTGCGACATCAATTAAGCCGCCCATACCCAGCAGGGAGTTCAGGAAGAAGCGGGTGAAATGCACCATCCCCTGATACGGGTCGCCCTGGAGGAAGTAGTTCACCATAACCGCTGGCTCTTCCAGGTTACTGGTAAAGTTGCTCAGCCCGTTACGCGCCGGCTGCGGAACGTAGTCACGCCATGCCACGGCAACCGGACGAACCAGATATGGATCCAGCACATTATAGTTAAAGCTGTACATTGAACGGTTAAATCCTTCGAGAGGATCGGAGCGTCCCGTTTGCTCGCCAGAGCTGGCGCAGCCCACAAGCATTGTTACGCCCAGCGCAAGCGCCGACAGCCGAAGCTTCATAAATTTCTCCCTGTTCAATATGGCTATCGTTGAATGCCATCTGTGACGGAGCCGGTGATGCTCCGCCTGAAACGTGCAAGTGATTGTAACAGCACGCTTACCGATGTCTACGAGGACAATGACGACCCGCTCGCGTCATCACGCTAATTTCAGCATAGCCTGTCTTTCAGAATTCGTTTCGCTGGCAATTTTATATTGGCTTTGAAAGAGATGTCTCACCTTTATTGCCATTTACAGCAATTTAAGAGCATCCCCACGGGCAAGGCGCTAAAAGCCGCTACGCTTAAATGAGCAATTACCCCGAAGGAGCTGTTATGAAAGACATTAGCGAAGACAAAATTGGCGAAAGCAAAGAGGAGCTTGAGATTGAAAGTGAGGAGAAAGACCGGGGAGAAGAGATAGAAGTCGATGAAGATCGCCTGCCGTCACGCGCCATGGCTATTCATGAGCATATTCGCCAGGACGGGGAAAAAGAGATGGAGCGCGACGCGATGGCCCTGCTGTGGTCAGCCATTGCAGCCGGTCTGTCGATGGGCGCCTCTCTGCTCGCCAAAGGGATATTTCACGTTCAGCTGGAAGGCGTACCGGGCGGGTTTTTGCTGGAAAATTTAGGCTACACGTTCGGCTTTATTATTGTCATTATGGCGCGACAGCAGCTTTTTACGGAGAACACCGTCACTGCCGTACTGCCCGTCATGCAAAATCCGACCCTCGGTAATTTCGGTTTACTGATGCGCCTGTGGAGCGTCGTGCTGCTGGGGAACCTGATCGGTACGGGCATAGCCGCCTGGGCGTTCGAGTATATGCCAATATTTGATGAACCGACCCGCGACGCATTTGTGAAGATTGGCATGGATGTGATGAAAAACACGCCGGTTGAAATGTTCTCTAATGCCATAATTTCCGGCTGGATCATCGCCACGATGGTCTGGATGTTCCCCTCAGCGGGTAGCGCGAAGATCGTGGTAATTATCCTGATGACCTGGCTTATCGCACTCGCCGATACCACGCACATTGTTGTCGGAACCGTTGAGATCCTTTATCTGGTATTTAACGGCACACTCCACTGGAGCGACTTTTTCTGGCCGTTCGCCCTGCCTACCCTCGCAGGCAACATTTGTGGCGGGACCTTTATCTTTGCGCTGCTGAGCCATGCGCAAATCCGTAACGACATGTCCAACAAGCGTAAGGCCGAGCTTAAGGCTCAGGAAAAAAAGGATAAAACTGCCGAAAAATCGGCGTGAACGGTGACTCTTTGACCAGTCAGGCGGCAATGCGCTTAACGAAAAGTGTAAATAACGCTATACTCTTGCCGCTTCGTCCCCTTAGTTAAATGGATATAACGAGCCCCTCCTAAGGGCTAGTTGCAGGTTCGATTCCTGCAGGGGACACTTCCGTCTTTCCTTACGCCCCCTTCCAAAGCTCCACGCAGTTCCGGCCACGTCGTTTCGCGCCGTATAAAGCTTCATCCGCTGCCTGAATCAATCGCTCGTAATCGGGATGTCCGTTGAACATCGCCACGCCTATCGAGAGGGAGAGCGGGATAATATCGCCGGTTGGGGAGTTGACCTTGATTTTTTCCACCCGCCTGCGGATACGCTCGGCGATTCGCAGCGTGTCCACCTCTGAGATTTCCGTTAGCACAATCAGAAATTCATCGCCGCCGTAGCGAAAAACGTAATCACAGGTTCGCACGTTGTCGTAGAACGCGCCGGAGACTTTTCGCAAGATCTCGTCCCCGGTGTTGTGCCCCCAGGTATCGTTGATTTGTTTAAATTTGTCGACATCAATCAGCAGCGTCGAGAGCGTTGTTCCCGCCCGGGTAGCGTGCAGGATTTCGCGTTTGAAGATGGTTGGCAGGAAACGGCGGTTCAACAGACGGGTCAGGACATCAACCCCCACCTCGTGTCGCGACACTTCGTCAAACAGTTCGCGCAAAAGCGTGATGATTTGCGAGAGCGTATTACGCATTCGCTGCAAGAATTTATCCCGCTGCGCTTTATCACTCAGACCCTGCCCTGAAAGACGGATCTCGTTAAAAAGGTCATCGAATTCCTGAATCAGACGAGAGATATGTCCAGCCTCAGCGATCCCGCTGAAGTAGTGCCGACCTTTATGGCTAAACCACAGTCCAAATTCAGACTGCCCCAGCGGCAGACTGTTGCCGATACTGGAATTAAGCGTGATCTTATACAGAAGCACCATTTCCCATGACAGCAACGCCGCGGTCTGTCGCTCCTTCTCCTCTTCTGCGTTCTCCATTAAGGAAAAGATGCGGTAATTTTCGTCCTCTTTCGCCGCATTGTTCTCGCTAAAGACATAGGCCCGCGACATCACTTCCATGGCCAGATCGATACTGTTTATCGCGTAGTGATAAATATGCAGCTTCACCTCAGGCGAATGGGCGCTGGTAGTAATGACAGGCAACAGCAGCTTTTTCAGAACGCGGAAGCCCATTTCGACTAAATCAACCGAAATACCAATACGGGCATGAACATCCGCAGCGCGCTGTTGCGCCCGCATCTGCTCTTCAACCTGCTCCACCCGGCATGAGAGTACATCAATAAGCCAGCGACGAAGTGCCTCCTGAAGCTGCCTTTCCACCTGTTCGGTGGTCAGGAATTCCGCGACCGACGGATCTGCCAGTACAACCCGATAAAATTCAGCTACCAGGGGCGTTGCATTGTCCCTCGCAAGCTCAGTCGCAAGCCGATGCACATCGGGATCGGTTTCATTAATCAGCTTCACCCACTCTTCTTTCACCGTTTGCAGGTAGGTTTCCATCGTCTGCACCTTCAGGAGTCATGCGGGAACGCAGATTTAACAATAGCAAAATCAAACCACTCCGCAATTGCCGCTTTTTTAAACAAAAACGAGTGATAGCTCATAATGTATAACGGTGCTACATTATGCCGCCCACCCAAGTCAGCAATGGCCAGGCAACGTCGTAAAGAACGGTAAAGCCTGCAACCATGACCTCGTCCTACGGTCTTAATGGCACATGGTATCGCGAAGTCTGCGCTACCTTCACAGGCTTCACATAGGTTCCACTATTTTGTCTCAATCCAAATTTCAGCGGGCGTTTCTGCACCCGCGCTACTGGTTTACGTGGTTTGGCCTTGGCGTTCTTTGGCTGCTGGTTCAACTTCCTTATCCCGTGATCCGTTTCCTGGGTTCGAAGCTCGGCAGCGCATCGCGTCACTTCCTTAAGCGTCGTGAGTCCATTGCCCGAAAAAATCTCGAACTTTGCTTTCCGCATTACAATGCGCAGCAGCGCGAAACGCTGATTGCGGAAAACTTTAAATCTATCGGTATGGCGCTGCTTGAAACCGGTATGGCCTGGTTCTGGCCAGACGAGCGTGTCCGTAAATGGTTTGACGTGGAAGGCCTGGATAACCTGAAACGTGCCCAGATGCAAAACCGCGGCGTGATGGTTGTGGGTGTGCATTTTATGTCGCTTGAGCTGGGCGGCCGCGTTATGGGCCTTTGTCAGCCGATGATGGCAACCTATCGCCCGCATAACAGCGCGCTGATGGAATGGGTACAAACGCGGGGCCGCATGCGTTCAAATAAGGCGATGATCAGCCGTAACAATTTGCGCGGTATGGTTGGCGCCCTCAAAAAAGGGGAAGCCGTCTGGTTTGCCCCGGATCAGGACTACGGTCCTAAAGGGAGCAGCTTTGCCCCTTTCTTTGCGGTTAAAGATGTCGCTACGACGAACGGTACTTTTGTGATTTCACGTCTCTCAGGCGCCGCGATGTTAACAGTGACCATGGTCAGAAAAGCGGATAAGTCAGGCTATCGTCTGCATATCTCTCCAGAGATGGCAAACTATCCCGAAGATGAGAGTGAAGCCGCGACCTTTATCAATAAGGTGATTGAGTTTGAGATTATGCGTGCGCCTGAGCAGTATCTGTGGATGCACCGCCGCTTTAAAACCCGTCCCCTGGGCGAAGCCTCACTCTATATCTGACCCCTTTCGAAGGTTAGTTTCGCTAAGAAACTAACCTTTTCAAACACCTGTAATCGCAGTGCGTAACGGCTTTTTTCGACCGTCGCTCAACAGGCATTTATTGCGTACCGAAATCAAACTGTCTCCGTTCCACGACACCCGTAAGTGTAGGAAATTATTTAAAAAAATGCCTCTTGTCACTCCTGAAATTTAGGCGTACATTAGCGCCGTCTGGCGACAGGAAAGCACAGAATTCAGAGCTGAAGTTAGCGACGTCACGGGATAATTCCGATTTCCCCTTTCGCATGATTTCAACTCTCTATACTCAGTTGGACTCTGTTTTTTTAATGCGTACCGGAAGATACGCGGAGCGATGAAACGTGAAATATTTCTTTATGGGCATTTCGGTTATTGTTTTAGTTTGGGCCGGAACGTTTGCTCTGATGATCTAGTTAAGAAAATGCAGTCAAAAAAACAGGCGCCGTTGGCGCCTGTTTTTTTTGGTGTCCGTTACGACTCGGGTTGTTCCGCAACACTCTTCGCTGCAAGCAGGCCATCCGCGCGGAACATGCTTTTAATGCCCCGCACTGCCTGACGGATACGGTCGCTGTTTTCAATCAGCGCGAAACGCACGTGCGTGTCACCGTAGTCACCAAAGCCAATGCCTGGAGAGACGCAAACCTTGGCGTCCTGAAGCAGTTTTTTGGCAAATTCAAGAGAACCCATCGCCGCATACGGCTCGGGGATTTTCGCCCAGACGTACATGGAGGCTTTAGGCATTTCCACCATCCAGCCTGCTTCATGAAGCCCTTTTACCAGCACATCACGGCGGCGTTTGTACTGAGCGGCAATATCGAGCACGCACTGCTGATCCCCTTCCAGCGCCGCGATAGCCGCGACCTGTAACGGCGTGAAGGTGCCATAGTCATGGTAGCTTTTAATACGCGCCAGAGCGCTCACCAGCGTTTTGTTTCCCACCATAAAACCAATTCGCCAGCCCGCCATGTTGTAGCTTTTCGACAGGGTGAAAAACTCAACCGCCACATCACGGGCACCCGGCACCTGCATAATTGACGGCGCTTTCCAGCCATCATAAACGATATCGGCGTAGGCGAGATCGTGTACCACCAGCACATCGTAACGCTTGGCCAGCGCGACCACTTTCTCGAAGAATTCGAGTTCAACGCATTGTGCCGTTGGGTTTGACGGGAAACCGAGGATCATCATTTTCGGCTTCGGATAGCTTTCACGAATCGCCCGTTCCAGCTCGTTAAAGAAGTCGACACCTTCCACCAGCGGGACAGAACGCACCTGCGCGCCGGCAATCACCGCCCCATAGATGTGAATCGGGTAGCTCGGATTCGGCACCAGTACGGTATCGCCGTGATCCAGCGTCGCCAGCATCAGGTGGGCCAGCCCCTCTTTGGAGCCAATGGTCACAATCGCTTCACTTTCAGGATCGATATCGACCTGATAACGATCCTGATACCAGCGGGAGATCGCCCGACGTAAGCGTGGAATGCCGCGTGAGGTGGAATACCCATGGGTATCGGGACGCTGGGCAACCGTGCAGAGTTTCTCCACAATGTGCGGCGGCGTTGGGCCGTCAGGGTTACCCATACTAAAATCGATAATGTCTTCGCCGCGCCGACGCGCAGCCATTTTCAGTTCAGCAGTGATATTGAAAACATAAGGGGGGAGACGATCGATACGCGTAAAACGGCGTTCAGGACTGAATTCAGCCATAGATTCCTCAGAGTCACGTTAGCGCCCGGACCGTCCGAGCGACGCTGCCACCTGTGTGGCGTGCTTAGAAAATAACCTGAAGAAAAAGACGCTGTCGAGAGGAGAACGGCAAAACAATATTTTGCGCTAAAACGGGAATGCGATTGCAGTGAAAAGCGGAACTCTTATCGTGAACAGGCAGTTTTAAGCGCTACGATTTAACACAATGTTTTCAGTATCGTTACCTGACGTTTCTCCCCAAACGGAAAAGCACCGGCTTTCAGTCAAAAGCCAGCAATCCCCTTTGAGAATTATGGTTTTTCCTCATTTGATAAATCTGATGGATAGCTGGTCATCAGGCCCTATGTTTTCTATCATAGATTTTTCCCGTTTTCCCAGGCCTGACCGTGCACGAAATCTTCAATATGCTCCTGGCGGTGTTCGACCGCGCGGCATTAATGCTGATCTGTCTCTTTTTCCTTATCCGCATCCGCTTGTTCCGCGAACTGTTGCATAAATCTGCCCATTCGCCAAAAGAGCTGCTGGCCGTCACGTTTATCTTTTCGATGTTTGCCCTGTTCAGCACCTGGTCCGGCGTGCCGGTAGAAGGCTCGCTGGTGAACGTGCGCATCATCGCCGTCATGTCGGGCGGGATCCTCTTTGGTCCCTGGGTAGGGATTATCACAGGCATTATCGCCGGCACCCACCGATACCTGATTGATATTGGCGGCGTGACGGCCGTCCCCTGCTTTATCACCAGCATTATTGCCGGGCTGCTCTCGGGCTGGATTAACCGCAAAATCCCGAAAAAGCAGCACTGGCGTGCAGGGATTATCGCGGGGATGGTCTGCGAAACGCTGACCATGATCCTGGTCATCGTCTGGGCGCCAACCGTTGCGCTGGGGCTGGATATCGTCTCGAAGATCGGTATTCCGATGATCCTCGGGAGCGTCTGTATCGGTTTTATCGTGCTGCTGGTGCAAAGCGTGGAGGGCGAAAAAGAGGCCAGCGCCGCGCGTCAGGCTAAGCTGGCGCTGGATATCGCCAACAAGACGCTGCCGCTTTTCCGGCACGTTAACGCCGAATCTTTACGTCAGGTTTGCGATATCATCCGCCGTGATATTCACGCCGATGCGGTCGCCATCACCAATATTGACCACGTGCTGGCTTACGTTGGCGTCGGTGAGCACAATTATCGCGACAGCGACGACACCATCAGCCCGACCACCAGACAGGCAATTAACTACGGAAAAATCATCATTAAAAACAATGATGAAGCCCACCGGACGCCAGAGATCCACTCGATGCTGGTGATCCCGCTGTGGGAAAAAGGCGTGGTCACGGGGACGCTGAAAATTTACTACTGCCATGCGCACCAAATCACCTCCTCGCTCCAGGAGATGGCGATTGGCCTGTCGCAGATCATCTCCACCCAACTTGAGGTTTCGCGTGCGGAGCAGCTGCGCGAGATGGCAAATAAGGCAGAGCTGCGCGCCCTGCAAAGCAAGATCAATCCCCATTTCCTGTTTAACGCGCTGAACGCTATCTCCTCTTCCATTCGACTTAATCCGGACACCGCGCGGCAGCTGATCTTTAATCTGTCGCGCTATCTGCGCTACAACATTGAGCTAAAAGACGACGAGCAGATCGACATCAAAAAAGAGCTGTATCAAATCAAGGATTACATCGCCATCGAGCAGGCTCGCTTTGGCGATAAGCTGACGGTCATTTACGATATTGATGAAGAGGTCAACTGCGTGATCCCAAGTCTGCTGATCCAGCCGCTGGTGGAAAACGCCATTGTTCACGGTATTCAGCCGTGTAAAGGCAAAGGCGTGGTAACGATTAGCGTGACGGAAAGCGGTAACCGCGTGCGTATCGCCGTGCGCGATACCGGGCACGGCATCGATCCGAAAGTCATTGAGCGCGTTAAATCAAACGAAATGCCGGGCAACAAGATCGGACTGCTGAATGTGCATCACCGGGTCAAACTGCTGTACGGTGACGGGCTGCATATCCACCGCCTTGAGCCGGGCACCGAAATTGCCTTTTATGTTCCGAATGAGCGAACGCCCGTGAATGCCCCCATATCCTTATTGCCGTAGGCCGGAGTAACAGATGAAAGTCATCATCGTAGAAGATGAAATTCTGGCTCAACAGGAGTTGAGCTGGCTTATCAAAACCCACAGCCAGATGGAGATTGTTGGCTGTTTTGAGGATGGTCTGGACGTGCTGAAATTTTTACAGCATAACCGGGTCGACGCGATATTCCTCGATATTAATATTCCGTCGCTGGACGGCGTCCTGCTGGCGCAGAATATCAATCAGTTCGCCCACAAGCCGTTTATTGTGTTTGTCACCGCGTGGAAAGAGCATGCCGTGGAGGCCTTCGAGCTTGAGGCGTTTGACTATATTCTCAAGCCGTACCAGGAGTCGCGTATTATCAGCATGCTGCATAAGCTGGAAGCCGCGTGGCAGCAGCAAGCATTACCCGCCAGCGCCAGCCCGGTAGCGCGGGAAAACGACACCATTAATCTGGTGAAAGACGAACGGATCATCGTCACGCCTGTCGACGATATTTACTATGCCGAAGCGCATGAAAAAATGACGTTTGTCTATACGCGGCGTGAATCCTACGTCATGGCGATGAACATCACCGAATTCTGCAATAAACTCCCGGCCGCTCACTTCTTCCGCTGTCACCGCTCGTTCTGCGTCAACCTGAACAAGATCCGCGAAATCGAACCCTGGTTTAATAACACCTATATTTTGCGTCTGAAGGATCTGGATTTCCAGGTGCCGGTAAGCCGCAGCAGGGTGAAAGAGTTCCGCCAGCTTATGCACCTGTAGCACGTTCCCTCTCCCGCAGGAGAGGGGAATGAGCGTCAGAGGATCTGACCGAGTACCTGACGCAGATGCGCCCCGGAGCCCAGTAAGCCTGGGTTGTCGTGGACAATCAGGTAAACAGGAATGTCCTGGACATAGCTCCTGAAGCGGCCTTTGTCTTCGAAGCCGCCACGGAAGCCGGAGGCGGTAAAGAAATCGAGGAAGCGCGGCACGATCCCGCCCGCAATATAGACCCCGCCAAAGGTGCCAAGGTTCAGCGCCAGATTGCCGCCGAAACGCCCCATAATGACGCAGAACAGCGACAAAGCACGGCGGCAGTCAATACAGCTGTCGGCCAGCGCGCGTTCGGTCACATCTTTAGGTTGCAGATTTTCCGGCAGACGACCGTCTGATTTTACAATCGCCCGATACAGGTTCACCAGGCCCGGGCCAGAAAGCACCCGCTCGGCCGACACGTGACCAATCTCGGCGCGTAGCTCCTCAAGAATAATGCCCTCTTCTTCGCTGTTCGGCGCAAAATCCACGTGACCGCCCTCGCCCGGCAGGCTGACCCAGCGTTTGTCGACGTGAACCAGGTGCGCCACCCCCAGACCGGTGCCCGCGCCGTAAACGGCAATCGGTTTGCCTTCAACCGGGGCCGTACCGCCGAACTGAATCAGATGCTCTGGTTTAAGCATTGGGATAGCCATGGAAACCGCAGTGAAGTCGTTGATAATTTCAAGGTGCGAGAAGCCGAGGTTTTTCCGCATTTCGGCAATTGAGAAGGCCCACGTGTGGTTGGTCATCGCCACCCAGTCGCCGGTGATCGGACAGGCGATGGCGATACAACCGTCTTCAACGCTCACTTTATGCTCTTCCAGATAGACGCGAACCACCGCTTCCAGGCTTGGGTAATCCAGCCCTGAATAGGTTTTCGCCTGAGAAATTTCACCGCTGTTCACATCGCACAGGGCAAGGCGCGCGTTGGTGCCGCCTACATCACCTACCAAAGCATACTTTGTCATTCTTCTACTGCTCCGCTAAAGTCAGAATAAATCTTTGGGACACTGTAAATTCAAGGCGTGATAACAACAACGACCAGAAGGTGACTGCCCATGGATTATCGATCTTCGTCACATTATAACTTTACCGTTTCAGCACCTTTTGCACTATTGCCACAATGCTGATTGTGCAAAGTAACGTTAAGCCGTTTTGTACAAGGAAATCATCATGCTCCATCCGCGAGCCAGAACCATGCTGTTATTGGCTGTCCCGGCGCTGATTATTGGCGTGGCGTCGAGCCTGGTGCTCATCGTCGTCATGAAAGTGGCGGCGGTGCTGCAAACGATTTTATGGACCGCGCTTCCGGTAAAACTCGGTATCAGCATTGACTCGCCGGGCTGGATCATGATGATGCTGACCCTGACCGGGATTGCCGTAGGGCTGGTGATCCGCTATAGCCCGGGTCATGCCGGGCCGGACCCGGCACTGGAACCCTTGATTGGCGCGCCTGTCTCTCCCTCTGCTCTGCCGGGGCTTATTATCGCGCTGATTATCGGTCTTGCGGGCGGCGTAAGCCTCGGGCCTGAACATCCCATTATGGCGGTTAATATCGCGCTGGCGGTCTTTCTGGGGGCGCGTCTTTTCCCGCGCGTTGGCGCGCTGGACTGGACGATCCTGGCGTCAGCAGGCACCATCGGGGCGCTGTTTGGCACCCCGGCCGCGGCTGCGCTCATTTTTTCGCAAACCCTCAGCAGTGATCATGAAGTACCGCTGTGGGATAAACTCTTCGCGCCGCTAATGGCCGCCGCTGCGGGAGCCCTCACCACCAGCCTGTTTTTCCATCCCCATTTTTCACTCTCCATCCCCCACTACGGCCAGATGCAACTCACCGATATTTTCAGCGGTGCCGTCGTCGTCGCCATCGCCATTGCGCTGGGGATGGTCGCGGTGTGGTGTCTTCCTCGTCTGCATCGCCTGATGCACAGGCTGAAGCATCCGGTGCTGATTCTGGGCATGGGGGGTTTTATTCTGGGCGTTTTAGGCGCCATCGGCGGGACGGTTACGCTATTTAAGGGGCTGGACGAGATGCAGCAGCTGGCCTTCAGCCAGGTCTTTAGCGTCTCCGATTATCTGCTGTTCGCGCTGGTAAAACTGGCGGCGCTGGTGGTCGCTGCGGCCTGTGGTTTCCGGGGAGGTCGTATCTTCCCGGCGGTATTTGTTGGCGTCGCGCTGGGGCTAATGCTGCATGAGCATGTCGACGCTGTCCCTGCGGCGATTACCGTCTCCTGCTCCATTCTGGGGCTGGTACTGGTGGTCACGCGCGATGCGTGGCTGAGCCTGTTTATGGCGGCCGTTGTCGTGCCGGATACCACGCTTCTGCCGCTGCTCTGTATCGTGATGTTGCCCGCCTGGCTCCTGCTGGCGGGCAAACCGATGCTGATGGCATGGCGAAACGACAGGTAATCAGGCGTTATTGCGCGCCTCCAGCGCTTTGGTCAGCGCGCTCAGCAGCGGCGGAATATCGGCTTTCGGCAGCATCACCTCGATCAGCGAAAGCCGCTCATGGTGTGCCACTTTATCCAGCACCTCCGCCAGCGCTTCCGCTTCGCTGACGCGCCAGCACTCTGCCTGAGGCGCCAGGCTCAGCGCCTGCGGGATCTGCGTCCAGTTCCAGAGGGCAATATCGTTATAGCGCTGCTCCGGCCCGTGGATGGCCCTTTCCACCGTGTATCCTTCATTGTTTAGCACCAGAATAATCGGGCGCTGCTTGTCGCGCAGCATCGATCCCAGCTCCTGAATGGTCAGCTGCGCGGCGCCGTCACCCGTCAGGACAATCACGCGTCGGTTCGGACACGCCGTTTGCGCGCCAAACGCCGCCGCCAGCGTGTAGCCAATCGATCCCCACAGCGGCTGGACGATAAAGTTCACGTCCGCCGGTAAACGCAGATCGATAGCGCCGAAAGCAGACGTCCCCTGGTCAGCCAGAATAATGTCTCCGGGGCGAATAAACGTTTGCAGGGTACGCCAGAAGCTCTCCTGAGTCAGCGCCCCTTCAATAGTCGGGAACGAAAAACCGCTGTGATCCAATGGCGCTCGCGTATCTCGAACATAGGTTTTACACAGCGCTGTCAGCGTTTCAATGGCCTCCCTCATCGGGATACCCGTAAACCAGACGTCACCGACGCGGGATGCGTGGGGCTGAACCTCTATCGTCTGGTCTGGCGTCAGCTGGTGGGTAAACCCGGCAGTGAGCGTATCGGTAAAGCGCGTGCCAATACACAGCACCGTATCAGCCCCCTCGATGGCCTCTTTGACCGGCGCGGCGCTCGCCGATCCGCTGTAGGTGCCGTAAAAACCGCTCTGTCGTTCGTCAAAAATGCCCTTGCCCATCAGCATGGTGGCGTGTGCCATCGGCACCTCTTTCACCCACGTCTGAAGGGCTGCGCGCAGACCGTGGCGGAGTACGAGGAAGTCCGCTAACAGCGCGGTGCGTTTGCTCGTGGACAAGCGCTTTTCGGCAGCCTCACGGAACGCCTGCAAACAAGCTGAATCGGCCGGTGCGGGGTGCAGAGTGAGAGCGCTTACAGGGGGCGTAGCGGCTTTTTTCGCCACATCAGCGGGCAGCATCAGGTAGCCCGGACGGCGCTCCCGCAGCATAGTGGTCAGGACTCTGTCAATTTCATAGCAGGCGTTTTGTTCGGTAAGCACCGCCTGTGCAACGGTGATGGGTTCGCTCATATGATAGAAATGGCGGAACTCGCCGTCACCCAACGTATGGTGCAATAACTCTCCTCGCTGCTGCGCCGCCATACCCGGGGCCCCCACAATATGGAGGACGGGAACATGTTCGGCAAAGCTGCCCGCCACACCGTTCATGGCGCTTAACTCCCCAACGCCGAATGTCGTCAGGAGCGCGGCAAAGCCCTTACAGCGGGCATAGCCGTCTGCGGCGTAAGACGCGTTCAGTTCATTGGCACAGCCCACCCAGCAGATGTCCGGGCTGTCTATCACGTGATCGAGAAATTGCAGGTTATAGTCGCCCGGCACGCCAAACAGATGATCGGCACCACAATCTGTTAGTCGGTCCAGCAGGTAATCGGCGACGCAATAGGGGGTACGCATATTATAAGTGTCCTTCTGACGTTGACCTCACTCTGAGTATTAAATAAGCGTGAAGCGTGTCCAGAATTGGCGACAATCAGGGTCTGGAAAGAATGCTTTACGAAAAAAGCTGAGCTATGCTCATTTTCTTCAGGTTAGTGTAAACGTATACACTGATGTTTCTTTCCAGCGCCAGAGGTCTCGTCAATGGGTTATCAGCCTGACAAAAATCGTTATCAGACAATGCAATATCGCCACTGTGGACAAAGCGGTCTTAAGCTTCCCGCCATTTCGCTGGGTCTTTGGCATAATTTTGGCGACGCGACGTTACTCGAAAACAGCCGTCAACTTTTACAGCGTGCTTTCGATTTGGGTATTACGCATTTTGACCTTGCCAATAATTACGGCCCGCCTCCTGGTTCGGCCGAACGTAATTTTGGGCGCATTTTGCAGGAGGATTTCCTGCCCTGGCGCGATGAGCTGATCATCTCCACCAAAGCGGGCTACACCATGTGGGACGGGCCTTACGGCGACTGGGGCTCGCGTAAATATCTGATCGCCAGCCTGGACCAGAGCCTCAGGCGTATGGGGCTGGAGTATGTCGATATCTTCTATCATCACCGCCCGGATCCACAAACGCCGCTACGTGAAACCATGAAAGCGCTTGACCATGTGGTGCGTCAGGGCAAAGCGCTGTACATCGGTCTGTCCAACTACCCGGCAGAAGTGGCAAGGCAGGCGATTGAAATACTGGAGGATCTGGGCACGCCATGTCTGATCCACCAGCCGAAGTACTCCATGTTTGAACGTGCGCCTGAAGAGGGGTTGCTGGACGTGTTGCAGCAAAAAGGGGTGGGATGTATCCCCTTCTCTCCCCTGGCGGGCGGACAGTTGACCGATCGCTATCTGAACGGCATCCCGGCGGATTCTCGCGCAGCAAGCGGCAGTAAGTTCCTTAATCCGGAGCAGATCACCGACAAAAAGCTGGAAAAGGTACGCAAGCTGAATGCGCTGGCGGGAAAACGGGGGCAAAAGCTTTCGCAAATGGCACTGGCCTGGATCCTGCGTCACGATGCGGTGACATCCGTGCTCATCGGCGCAAGCAAGACCGGACAAATTGATGATGCAGCAGGCGTGCTTGAAAATTGTCGGTTCACGGCAGAAGAGCTGAAGACGATAGATACGATCCTGTCCAGTGCAGAATAAAAACACTTTTAGCAAAAAGTGCTCTCGTTCATGATTTAGGAGTTGAGGCGATGAAACGAATGTTTACCAACTCGTAAAATTGCGTTAACAGGTCGCACAGCGGCCCCGATCGTGAAGGAGAAGAGTATGTTCAGGTCACTGATTCTTGCAGCGGTATTACTGGCTTCGGCCCCGCTGGTCGCCAGTGCGGGCGAAATCACCCTGTTGCCATCGATTAAATTACAAATTGGCGATCGTGATGACTACGGCAGATACTGGGACGGTGGCTACTGGCGCGACCGTGACTACTGGCACCGCCATTATGAATGGCGTCAAAACCGCTGGTGGAAACACGATAACGGCTATCACCGTGGCTGGGATAAGCGTAAGGCTTACGAACGCGGCTACCGCGAAGGCTGGAACGATCGTGATGACCGCCGTGGCGGCTGGGGTCACGGAAAAGGCAGAGGCCACGGTCACGGCCATCACCATTAACAACAAAAAGGAGCCTTCCGGCTCCTTTTTCTTTTACAGGCCTGCGGCTGTGCCTATCAGCAACCACAAGTTTAACGCCACCACCACGACCACAATGGCCCACCCGGCGCGTTTCACCCACGTCGAATTAACCAGATCGCCCATCAGCGATTTATTACTGGTGAAGATCAGCAGCGGCACCAGCGCCAGCGCAATTCCGAAACTCAACAATACCTGACTCATCACCAGAATGCGGGTCGGATCCAGCCCCATCAGGATCACAACAAAGGAAGGCAGCATCGTGACCGAGCGGCGAACCCACAGCGGAATATGGAAGCGTACGAACCCCTGCATCACCACCTGCCCGGCCAGTGTCCCCACAACCGTAGATGAAAGACCCGCAGCAACCAGGCTTAAACCAAAAATAGTGGCAGCGGCATGACTCAGTAGCGGCTCCAGCGTCAGGTAAGCCTGGTCAAGATCGGCAACCCCGGTATGCCCGTTAAAGTGGAACGCGGCGGCGGCGGTCGCCATCATCGCCAGATTCACAAATCCGGCAATGGTCATCGCGATAGCCACATCCCATTTCGAGGCGGAGTAGCGCTCTTTACTCGTCCCGCCATGCAGATTCTGGGTTAATGAAGAGTGCAGATAAATGACGTGCGGCATAATGGTCGCCCCCAGCACCCCGGCAGCCAGAAAAACGGCTTCAGAGGTGGGTAACGACGGGATCACCATCCCTTTCGTCAGCTGCGCCAGATTCGGCTGGGAGAAAATCAGCTCAACAATATAGGCGGCAGCGACGAACAGCAGCAGGCCGCCGATGACTTTCTCCAGCGGTTTTTGCCCCCGCCGCTGTAGCATCAGAATCAGGAAAGTGGCGATACCGGTCAGCACGGCCCCCTGAAGCAGGGAGACGCCCAGGATAAGCTTGAAGCCGATCGCCGCCCCGATAAACTCGGCGAGATCGGTGGCCATGGCGATAATTTCCGCCTGAACCCAGTAAAACCAAACTGCCGGACGTGGATAATGATCGCGGATTTGCTCCGCCAGGTTTTTTCCGGTAGCAATACCCAGCTTCGCGGAGAGCATCTGAATCAGCATCGCCATCAGATTGGCCCAGACCACAACCCACAGCAGTTTATAGCCGAAACTGGCCCCGGCCTGAATGTTGGTCGCAAAATTACCCGGATCGATGTAGCCAATCGCGGCAATGAATGCCGGTCCCATTAATGCGAACCGCAGCTTGCGTGCCGCTCTGCCGCTGCTACTCTCTACGCGACTATTCGTCATTTCTGCCTCTGGAAATATAGCCTTTGCTATGTTTCATGCTATCAAAATGAGAATGATTATCAAGTTCATTTGTAATGGTTAACATGATTTCTCTGATAGTCAGGAACGATAGACAGGCAGGTGGAGCAAGGTCACAGAATGTGAAAATGCGCAGACATTTGTGAAGCGTAGCACACAAACTTAACTTTTCACTCATTTACCTAACATAACAAAAATGTATTGTTGATCACTATTTTTGAGACTCGTCACAGGATGTAACTATAGTGTGGGCTTGATCTCGTTTTCTTTGTGCTTGTTACATAGAATGTGCACGGAAATTAAACCTGCCTCATATTTGGAGCAAATATGGACCGCGTCCTTCATTTTGTCCTGGCACTCGTTGTCGTTACTGCACTTGCATTGCTGGTCAGCACAGACCGCAAAAAAATTCGTATTCGCTATGTTGTCCAACTGCTGGTCATTGAAGTTTTACTTGCGTGGTTCTTCCTGAACTCCAACGTAGGCCTCGGCTTCGTGAAAGGCTTCTCCGAAATGTTCGAAAAACTGCTCGGATTCGCCAACGAAGGGACAAACTTCGTCTTTGGCAGCATGAACGATCAGGGTCTGGCCTTCTTCTTCCTGAAGGTACTCTGCCCTATCGTCTTCATCTCTGCCCTGATCGGTATTCTCCAGCACATCCGCGTTCTGCCGGTGGTTATCCGCGCGATCGGCTTCCTGTTATCGAAAGTTAACGGCATGGGTAAACTGGAATCCTTTAACGCAGTTAGCTCGCTGATCCTCGGTCAGTCTGAGAACTTCATTGCGTATAAAGATATCCTCGGCAAGATGTCCCGTAACCGCATGTACACCATGGCGGCAACCGCAATGTCTACCGTTTCCATGTCTATCGTGGGCGCGTATATGACTATGCTGGAACCAAAATACGTAGTTGCGGCGCTGGTTCTGAACATGTTCAGCACCTTTATCGTGCTTTCGCTGATTAACCCCTACCGCGTGGATGCCAGCGAAGAGAACATTCAGATGTCTAACCTGCACGAGGGACAGAGCTTCTTCGAAATGCTGGGTGAATACATTCTGGCGGGTTTCAAGGTTGCAATTATCGTTGCCGCGATGCTGATTGGCTTTATCGCGCTGATCGCTGCGCTGAACGCCCTGTTTGCGGCCGTACTCGGTATCTCCTTCCAGGGTATTCTGGGCTACATCTTCTACCCGGTTGCCTGGGTGATGGGCGTGCCCGCTCATGAAGCGTTGCAGGTGGGCAGTATCATGGCAACGAAACTGGTTTCCAATGAGTTCGTGGCGATGATGGATCTCCAGAAGATTGCCAGCACGCTCTCCCCACGTGCGGAAGGGATCCTGTCCGTCTTCCTGGTCTCCTTCGCGAACTTCTCTTCCATCGGTATTATCGCTGGCGCGATTAAAGGCCTGAATGAAGAGCAAGGTAACGTTGTTTCTCGCTTTGGTCTGAAACTGGTTTACGGTTCAACGCTGGTGAGCGTCCTGTCTGCCTCTATCGCAGCACTGGTTCTGTAATTCATACCGCGCAATAAAAACCGGGAGTCCTCGCTCCCGGTTTTTTTATGCCTCCAGCGCCGTCAGGGGCAGTGGTTTGCCAATCAAATAGCCCTGCAAATAGTCCACGCCGAATCGCAGCAACATTTCGCGTTGTTCAGCCGATTCCACATATTCAGCCACCACACAAAGCGATTTCGTTTTGGCCATGTTGCAAATGGACTGCACGATCATCGCATCCATGCTGTCGGTGCAGATATCTTTCACGAAGCAGCCATCGATCTTAATGATATCGGCCTCCAGCCGCTTCAGGCGCTCAAAGTTGGCATAGCCGGTACCAAAGTCATCGATAGCAATGCGGAAGCCGTAATCCCGCAGCTGCTGGATATTGTTGATGCTGCTTCCCGAGTCAGAGAAAGCCTGTTCCTCGGTGATCTCAATGACGATATCTTGCGGCGCAATGGCGTAGCGTTCAAAAAGCGCGATGATCTCAGCCGCTATCTCATTTTGCATCAGCGTCAGCGGCATCAGATTGACGGAGAACCGCGTTCCGGCCCGTTCGGACGGATGGCTGCGCATCCACTTCAGCAATTTTTCCACCACGTTCAGGTCAAATCGGTGGCTCAGGTTAAACTGAGCAATCAGCGGAATAAAGCGATCAGGTGTAATGATCTCACCCTCGCTTTCAAGCCTTGAGAGGATTTCAAAGTACCCTTCCCCACGCGCGTTATGGATTGGCTGGGCGTAAAGGTGAAGCCCTCCGACATCAAGGGCGCGTTTTATGCGGGCCAGCATCAGCACTCTGTCCGTCGTCTGACCGGAGACATCATCCAGACTGTTGGTTAACGCCAGGACGTTATGCCCGGCACAGGATTGCTCGGAGAGCCAGCTCAGCTGACCCAGCGTATGATGCAGGCTTTCTCCATCCGGCACTTCGCCCCAGGAGGCGCCAAACTCGATGTCGAGCTCAGTCTTGTTCCAGACAATCTTACGGCTGTTCAGATGATCAACCATATATTGCAGACGTTCAGCCGTGCCCGGACCCAGCAAGACCACCACCAGCTCACTGCCTGGCAACTGGAAGAGCTTCTCATCTTTTTGCAATAACGGTTGCAGCGACGCGGTGATCATCTTTTTACAGTGTACACGCATGAGGATGCCGTAGTGACGGCTCAGAAATTCCAGATTATCCAGGCGCAGGCAGCAGATTTTGGCTTCGGGATGGTGCTGTAAAAACACTTCCAGTGCACGAATGTTAGGCAGACCGGTGAGCGGATCGGTAAGCGCCCTCTCCTGCCAGCCTTGTTTCAGCCATTCACTTTTCTGGTAGATCCGCGACATGTAAAGCAGGCAGATGGCGAAAGAGATCAGCACCGACAGGATAAAGGAGAGCGAGTGGCCCGATTCAACGCCATTAAGAAAATTATAATTATAGGTCAACAGCATGAGCGCCGAGGCCGCCCAGAGTAAAGAGATGAGCGCATAGCTCAGACGACCAATCCCCAGGGTAAAAAGAATGAAAACGATTGGCATCAAATAACCCGCAATAAACTGCGATTCAAAAGGCGCGCATAAAATAGCGATCATCGAGATCAACAGCATCAGCCACACAACGATAAATAACGCTTTTTTGTGACAAAAGAGGGGCTTCACGCTTCGCCGCCAGAATGTTCGGGCATAGCGAGGATTAATAATCATTCTTAACGGGTAATAGAACATCATGGTGAAAATCAGGGCGGCACCAATCAGACTCTGAATATCGATAACGTTATAAATTGCAGAGCCTTCGCCGAAATAGGAGGAGATTGTCACCGGGAAATCAAATAAATATCCCGCCAGATACATCGATAATTTGATGCCCACAGGCACCATAAATCCGAGCCAGAAAATACGTATGCCAATGTACTTATTCGGCATGCTGTGCCGCCAGCGCTTGCCCAGCACCAGCCGGATGACGCCACAGGCGGCGAAGACGGAAAACGTCTGACAACATAATAATACGGCTGATTGTAGCAGCGTTAAATCAAGGTTATAAATGTTAGTAACGCTAAAACCAAACAGCAAAGGAATGATTGCCCGTCGTCCAAATAACAACACGATGGCGAGCATAGCACTTAAGGGCAGCCACGCTAAATAAACATCATTTTCGCTGACGATGGCACGTGGTGAGATATAACGAGAAAAAGGAATCGCAATCAGGCTTAGCGCCAGGGCAATCATAAATATTTTTACATTATTGTAAATTTTTCTATTCATTAATCCGGATAATCTATTTTACCATCGTCTCATTGACCGGATGGATAATAGGTTTATTAATTACACGAATCAAGTTCAGGTCTATTTATAGACTTGTTTATTGATTTGGATTGAGGTGAGGTGTAGAAAACGACGTTAATTGCAACAAAAACAGTCTAAATATTTTACAAGATATAAAAAAACCCCCGTCTTGCGACGAGGGTTTAAATTTTGGTGGAGCTAAGCGGGATCGAACCGCTGACCTCTTGCATGCCATGCAAGCGCTCTCCCAGCTGAGCTATAGCCCCACATGTTACTTTACCTACCGCACTCTGTTGGGTTCAGAGTTTGGTGGAGCTAAGCGGGATCGAACCGCTGACCTCCTGCATGCCATGCAGGCGCTCTCCCAGCTGAGCTATAGCCCCGTCGTAAAGCTGTCATGTTGACGGGCGGCATAATATGAATTCCGCCGCAGAGTGTCAACGGCAAATTCAGCCTCCGCCTTTCAATCGCCGAAAAATCATGCAAATGAATCACTTTGCGAGCCTGCACGCAGCCAGGAGTTAAGCTTGTCACGTTTTCACGTAAAACGGTGCTATAAAATGAACCACTAATTAACCCCACAGATATTCAGGAAATTGTATGATCAAGGAACGAATGACGCCAGAAGAGTTAGCCCTGCTGACTGGCTATAGCCGACAGACCATCAATAAATGGGTACGCAAAGAGGGTTGGATTACATCGCCAAAGCCAGGCGTTCAGGGTGGCAAGGCGCGTCTGGTACACGTCAATGAAAAAGTGCGCGACTTTATTCGCAGCGCGCGCAGGGCAACAGAGACGCCGGAACTGCCAGATAAGGCGTACCACGAGGGCTCGCTTCATGCCCTGCTCCTGACGCTGGCGAATGAAATGACGCCGGAAGAGCAAAAGCAGATGACATCGCTGTTACTGCGGGAAGGGATTACCGGCTTGTTACAACGTTTAGGGATTCGCGACCAACGCTGATATGAAAAGATTACGCAGCAAAATGACCACGGAAGAGCTGGCGGACAGTCTGGGCGTAGCCCGACAAACCGTTAATCGCTGGATACGACAGAAAGGATGGAAAACGGAGGGTATCAACGGTGTAAAAGGCGGAAGAGCGAGGGTGATATGTATTGATGCGCACGTTAAGGAGCACATCATTAGTCTTCCCGCCATTCGTAACCGTCGGGCTGTTTACCATGTGGCGGAAAGCCCTTCCCACTACGGCGTGGCAACCTCATCCAGCCTGCTTCCACAAATTATCGACTCGCTGGAAAACATGACGACTGTCGAACAGGAACGTTTGCACAAGTTGCTCGCTCGTGAAGGTTTGCAGGGTTTTCTCACGCGTCTTGGTATTGCTGAATAACAGGCATAAAAAAACGGCAGGTTACCCTGCCGTTGTTTGTATTACACGAGTATTACTGCTGGCTTTCACGCTCAGCAATGAAGCCCAGCGCTTTGTTGATACGCGCAACGCTACGTGATTTGCCGATGGCATGAACGGTCACGTCCAGCGCCGGGGACTGGCCTGCCCCCGTCACCGCAACGCGCAGCGGCATACCGACTTTACCCATGCCAATTTCCAGCTCATCAGCGGTAGCCTGAATCGCGTGGTGAACATTTTCCGCAGTCCATTCGGTAATGGCTTCGAGTTTGTCACGCACCACTTCCAGCGGCTGACGCGCAACCGGACGCAGGTGTTTCTTGGCCGCGTCGGCGTCGAACGCGTCAAACTCTTCATAGAAGTAGCGGCAGCTTTCAGCAATTTCTTTCAGCGTTTTGCAACGCTCGCCAAGCAGCTTCACCAGATCCGCCAGTTCAGGGCCCGTACGGGTATCGATGTTTGCCTGCTCAATGTGCCATTGCAGATAAGTCGCCACATATTCTGGCTGCATGGTATTGATGTAATGATGGTTCAGCCACAGCAGTTTGTCAGTGTTGAACGCGCTGGCTGATTTGCTCACCGAGTTCAGAGAGAACAGCTCGATCATCTCTTCGCGGCTGAAAATCTCCTGGTCACCATGAGCCCAGCCCAGACGCACCAGGTAGTTCAGCAGCGCTTCCGGCAGATAGCCGTCATCACGGTACTGCATCACGCTCACCGCGCCATGACGTTTGGACAGTTTTTTACCGTCGTCACCGTTGATCATCGACACATGCGCATACACCGGTACAGGCGCGTTCAGCGCTTTCAGAATGTTGATCTGACGCGGGGTGTTATTAATATGGTCTTCACCACGGATCACGTGAGTGATTTCCATATCCCAGTCGTCCACAACTACGCAGAAGTTATAGGTTGGCGATCCGTCAGTACGACGAATGATGAGGTCATCCAGCTCCTGGTTGCTGAATTCGATCGGGCCACGGATCTGGTCATCAAAGATAACAGAGCCTTCCTGCGGGTTAGCAAAACGCACTACGCAAGGCTCATCAGCAGCATGCTCGCTGTGGTCATGGCGGCAACGACCGTCATAACGCGGTTTTTCGCCTTTTGCCATTTGCTCTTCGCGCAGCGCATCCAGACGCTCCCTGGAGCAGTAGCACTTATAGGCCGTGCCTGCCACCAGCATCTCGTCAATTACGGCGTTATAGCGGTCAAAACGTTTGGTCTGGAAGTATGGACCTTCGTCCCACTCCAGATTCAGCCAGTTCATCCCATCCATAATGGCTTCAATTGCTTCCGGCGTTGAGCGCTCCAGATCGGTGTCTTCAATACGCAGCACAAACTCACCGTTGTTGTGACGTGCGAAAAGCCAGGAGTAGAGAGCGGTACGTGCACCACCGACATGCAGATAGCCTGTCGGGCTCGGCGCGAAGCGAGTTTTGATTTTCATGAAATGGCCTTACGTTATAAAGATGCCGGTAATCGGCAAATTCCGGGAAGAAAACAATGGGCAATATTCTATCACTGTGGGCCGATTCCTCAATGTCGATCACTTTATCCGGTTCGAGATTGCTGTTTTTGTTTATAAATCATGCGCCACAGTCCGTTTTGCGATCGTTTTGACTAATTTTACGACGAACGAATAAAAACTTTAGAAAATGCGTTGACTCATTTTCAACTCTCCCTATAATGCGACTCCACACAGCGGGGGTGATTAGCTCAGTTGGTAGAGCATCTCCTTTACACGGAGGGGGTCGGCGGTTCGAGCCCGTCATCGCCCACCATTTCGGGTCGTTAGCTCAGTTGGTAGAGCAGTTGACTTTTAATCAATTGGTCGCAGGTTCGAATCCTGCACGACCCACCAATGTAAAAAAGCGCCCTAAAGGCGCTTTTTTGCTATCTGCGATATAGCACATCCCCATTGCAGCCAGAGCGCTTGTTTTACTCAAGCTCACGCCTTCTTTGCCGATACCTCTATTTTATGGCGAAAAGGATCTCAATATGACAACTCTTAAGCCCGTTTCTCTGTCGGCGATGGAAATCGGCAGCGTAGATAACAGCTCCGGCGGAAACGACATTGCTTCTCAAATCACCCGTCTGACCAAACAGATAACGAAAGTCACTCAGCAGCTCAAAGAAGTGGCCATGGGTGATGCCACAGCAGAAGAAAAGCAAAAGCAGCAAGAGTTACTCGAATCTCAGCTGGCTATGTTGCAGGCACAGCTGGCGCAATTGCAGCGTCAGCAGGCCGAAGAGGCGATGCCAAAGCAGGAAAAAGGCCAGGCAGTCGCGGAAGGCATCAATAAGCCCTCCGCGGAGCATCAGATTAATATCTACATCTGATTATTGGTTTCGTTAAAGAGTGGATCGCGTGTGCGGGCCTCCATCAAACGTTCGGCCTGCATACGCACCACATCCCAGCAGGCATGCGCCGCGCCGGAAAGAGACCTGTTTTTACGGCGTACCAGCATCAGCTGGCGTTCGACACAGGGTACGAAACGCTTCACCGTTAAACGACTCCCCTGCGGCAGTGGCAGCGCCAGCGCCGGCAGAACGCTGATGCCAATCCCCGCTTCGACCATGGGGAATAGCGTGGCAGGATGCCCGATCTCCTGCACAATGGTTGCCTTAACGCCCTGCGCGGTCAGTGCGGCATCTATCAGCGGGCGGCTGCCTGATGCATAATCCTGTAGCACCAGGTTTGCCCCCTGCAAGGCCTGCCAGGTCACCTGCGGCAGCGATGCCAGCGGATCATCATCGCGGCAGAGCAATAAAAAGGGCTCCGAGAGCACCACTTCACATTCCAGGTCGCTTACCGCCCCGGGATCAATAACGATGCCAAAATCCACATCCCCCTGACGGATACTCTCAAGTACCCACTGCTGCGGCCTGTCGTGCAAAACAAAATCAATATCCGGATAGCGGTGATTACTTTCAGCGATACACTGGGGAATAAGATGCGCTGAAATCGTCTGGCTCGCCGCCACTCTCACGGTGCCGGAAAGCTGTTGTCCGAGCCGTCCGACATCCCTGAGCGTACTGTGCAGTTCATCCAGCAGCCTCTCCAGACGCATTGCCAGCTGCTGTCCCGCTTCGGTGAGTACCACTTCTCGCGTCGTACGGTCGAGCAGCTTCACTCCCGTTTGCGTTTCAAGCTCCTTAACGCTATGGCTCACCGCCGACTGGCTGAGGCCAATGATCTCCCCTGCCCGGCTAAAGCTGCGGGCCTGCGCGACGGTGACGAAAACGCGAAGCTGACGTAACGAATAATTCATCTGTTTAATTCATGAATGGATGCAATAAATCAATTTTATTTCTCAAAGGGAAGAAAGCACAATAGCGGCATCTGTTTTCAGGAGTGATTATGAAACTTTTTCGTATCCTTGATCCGTTTACGCTGACCCTGATTAGTGTCGTCTTGCTGGCCTCGTTCTTCCCGGCGCGGGGCAGTTTCGTTCCGGTTATTGAAGGACTGACCACGGCAGCCATTGCCCTGCTGTTCTTTATGCATGGCGCCAAACTCTCCCGGGAAGCCATTATTGCAGGCGGTAGCCACTGGCGACTGCACCTGTGGGTAATGTGCAGCACCTTCATCCTCTTCCCGGTTTTGGGCGTGCTGTTCGCCTGGTGGGCGCCGGTGAATGTCGATCCGGCGCTGTATACCGGTTTCCTTTATCTGTGCATTTTGCCGGCCACCGTGCAGTCCGCTATTGCCTTTACCTCGCTGGCGGGCGGTAACGTCGCGGCGGCGGTTTGTTCTGCTTCCGCTTCCAGCCTGCTGGGGATCTTTGTTTCACCGCTGCTGGTCGGTCTGCTGATGAATATGCACGGGGCGGAAGGTAATCTGGAGCAGGTGGGTAAAATTTGTCTGCAACTGCTGCTGCCGTTTGTGCTCGGACACTTATCCCGTCCCTGGATTGGGGCGTTTGTGGCAAAACATAAAAAATGGATCGGGAAAACGGACCAAAGCTCAATTCTGCTGGTGGTTTACACGGCCTTCAGCGAAGCCGTGGTGAACGGCATCTGGCACAGGGTGGGCGCTGGATCGCTGCTGTTTATTGTGGTGGTAAGCATCGTTTTGCTGGCCATTGTCATCGCGGTTAACGTCTTTGTGGCCCGCAAATGCGGCTTCAATAAGGCCGATGAAATCACCATTGTATTTTGCGGATCGAAAAAGAGCCTGGCCAACGGGATCCCGATGGCCAATATTCTGTTCCCGACGTCCGTCATTGGGATGATGGTGTTGCCGCTGATGATTTTCCATCAGATCCAGCTGATGGTGTGTGCGGTACTGGCGCGGCGTTACAAGGCGCAGACAGAAAAGCTGGCGCAGGAAGAGACCCGCGCCGCGAAAGTTTAAGGACGTTTCAGGGGCTGAACCAGCTGGGTCAGCCCCTCTGTTTTGATCAGTAACGTGATAGCCATCAGCTCGCCCAGACGCCCGGCGGGGAACTCATCCTTACGGGCAAACCACAGCAGATACTCTTCCGGTAAATCAATCAGCCTGCGACCCTTATATTTACCGAACGGCATCTCCGTATTGGCGATCTCAACGAGCTGCTCTTTTTCCACGTCACTCTCCTAACAGGCGCATCATTTCCGCTTCGTCGATTACCTCGATACCAAGCTCCTGCGCTTTTGCCAGCTTCGAACCGGCCGCTTCCCCGGCAATCACCAGGTCGGTTTTCTTCGATACGCTGCCCGCCACTTTTGCCCCCAGCGCCACCAGGCGCGCTTTCGCGTCATCGCGCGAGAGCTGGCTCAGGCTGCCGGTCAGCACCACCGTTTTACCGGCAAACGGGCTGTCGATCTCTTCGGCATTAACCACTACCGGTGCAGGCCAGTGAATGCCCTGTTCCAGTAATTTACCGATCACTTCACGGTTGCTCTCTTCGGCGAAGAAGTTGAAAACGTGGGTAGCGACCACAATGCCGACATCAGGGACTTTCTGTAGCTCGTCGATGGTGGCTTTCTCCAGCGCGTCCAGCGTGCCGAAATACGCCGCCAGCCCTGCCGCTGTCGCCTCTCCGACTTCACGAATGCCAAGCGCGTAAAGGAAACGGGCAAAGGTGGTGTTTTTGGCCGCCTCGAGCGCGTTAACGATATTCTGGGCAGATTTTGGCCCCATACGATCAAGACCGGTCAGCTTACCTGCCGTCAGGGTAAAGAGGTCCGCTGGCGTATGGACGTACTCTTTCTCAACTAACTGGTCGATAATCTTGTCACCCATTCCGTCGACGTCCATCGCCCGGCGGGAGACAAAGTGCTTCAGGGACTCTTTACGCTGCGCGCCGCAGATTAACCCGCCCGTACAGCGCATTACCGCTTCACCTTCCACGCGCTCAACGTCCGAACCACATACCGGACAGTGGGCTGGAAACTCGATGGCACGGGTATCGGCAGGACGTTCAGACTCAACAACGTTAACCACCTGTGGGATCACGTCGCCCGCGCGGCGAATCACCACTTTGTCACCAATGCGCAGGCCCAGGCGGGCAATTTCATCGGCGTTATGCAGCGTGGCGTTACTTACCAGCACGCCAGCCACCTGCACAGGCTCCAGACGCGCCACAGGCGTAATCGCCCCCGTACGCCCTACCTGAAACTCCACGTCGCGAACGAAGGTCATCTGCTCCTGCGCCGGGAACTTAAAGGCTACCGCCCAGCGCGGCGCACGGGCCACAAATCCTAACTGTTCCTGCAACGCCAGCGAGTTAACCTTGATCACCACGCCGTCAATATCAAACCCGAGCGTGGGACGATCTTCTTCAACCTTGTGATAGAACGCCAGCACCGCCTCCGGAGAGTCGCAGAGCTGCACGCGGTTGCTTACCGGTAATCCCCACTCTTTGAACTGCATTAAGCGACCCAGGTGGGTATCTGGCAGGTCGCCGCCTTCCAGGATCCCGACGCCGTAGCAGAAGAAAGTAAGCGGTCGCTTCGCGGTGATTCGCGGATCGAGCTGACGCAGCGAACCTGCCGCCGCGTTACGCGGGTTTGCAAACACTTTCCCACCGGTACGACGCGCTTCTTCGTTGATCTTCTCGAAGCCCGCCTGCGGAAGGAACACTTCCCCGCGCACTTCCAGCCGGGCGGGAATGTTATCGCCACGCAGTTTCAGCGGGATCGCACGAATAGTGCGCACATTGGTGGTGATGTCTTCCCCGGTAGTGCCGTCGCCGCGCGTTGCGGCACGCACCATCACCCCGTTCTCATAAAGAATACTAACGGCCAGACCATCCAGCTTTAGCTCGCAGCACCAGCTCAGATTGTCGACGCTCTTCAGGCGATCCTGCACACGCTTGTTGAAAGCCAGAAAACTCTCTTCATCAAACACGTTATCCAGCGACAGCATCGGCACTTCATGGCGCACCTGGCTGAAAGCGCCCAGCGGTTCCGCGCCGACGCGCTGCGTTGGGGAATCGGGCGTAATCAGTTCGGGGTGCTGCGCTTCCAGCTCGCGCAGTTCACGCATCAGGCGGTCATATTCCGCATCCGGCACTTCCGGTGCGTCCATAACATGATAGAGATATTCATGATGGCGAAGCGTGGTTCGCAGTTCAGTAAGTTGTTGTTCGATTGAGTCCATATCGCACCATCAATGAGAAAAACCCCCGACAGGCGGGGGTTGAGGAGGAGTTGAAGTTAACGCAACGATTACGCGTTCGCTTCCTTAACTTCGCGGATGCGGTCCTGATACTCGCGCAGTTTCTGCGGCGTCATCATTCGACGCTGATCGTCGAGCACCACACCGCCCACTTCGTCGGCGATGTGTTGAGCGGACTGTAGCATCAGCTTAAAGTTTTGCAGCTCGTCACCGTAGGACGGCACCTGCATAAAGATCGTAACCCCCGGCGTGACGAAATCACCGGTCATTTCCGGGTCAAACGTGCCTGGATTGACCATATTGGCCAGGCTAAACAGCGCCGGACCGCTACCGTCAGGACTCAGGTGGCGATGGAAAATATTCATGTCGCCGAACTTGAAGCCTGCCTGTTGGATGCTGTTAAGCAGCACGTCACCGTTCAGATGGGTGCCATGATGAGCAGCCACGTTCATGATGATCACCGCTTCTTTACGCTGCGGCTTTTCAACAACCGGTTCTGGCTCTGTGACCGGCTCTGGCTCAACGCGCGGAGCGGGCTGTGGCGCAGGCGGTTCAGGCTGCGGCTGCGGTTGTTGTACCGGCTGCGGCTGCTGAACAGGCTGTGGCTGATGCACTGGCTGTGCAGGCTGTTGCACAGGTTGCGGCTGTACAGGCTGTGGCGCAACGGGCTGCTGTTGCACAGGCTGCTGCGGCGGATGACGAACAGGTTCTTCCACTGGCGGCGGCGCTGGCTGGCGCGGCTGGGCAGAAGCATACGGTGGTTGATACTGGTGCTGCGGAGCGCGGGGGGCTTCATGCTCTCCATGCGCTGCGCCGGGCGCAGTATTGACCCGATGAACACGAACTTCACCCACGCCGTCGTCGTCAGGACCGTCGATGTCGTCTTCAACGTCATCGTCGTCACGACTGGACTTCATGCGCTTCAGTGGACGATCGCGAAACATAGAGGAACGCTCTTTACGGCTGGTCCAGAAACCATGTACCAGTAAAGCGATTATGGCGATCGCGCCAACAATGATTAATATCAGACGCAAATCCTGCATCATTATATTCTCTGTTGTTCTAACACCTTGCCACCACGGCAAACATTTACTCACTAAGAGTATTTGCCGTTTACGTCAAGTGCAAGTGTATGCAGAGCATTCACAGCATAAAGATGAACTAAATCGTGCTTTTTGCTGGTTTTTCGAACATTTCCGAACTGGTCATTGGCCCGTAACTGGATAATATAGGCGGGCAATTCCACTGGTTGTGTAAAAAGGAGTACAGCCTGGTATGGTTTCAACATCTTCTTCTGCCCCACGCAGCGGGGTCTGGTACTTTTCTCAGGGCTGGAAACTGGTCTCCCTGCCGGGCATTCGACGCTTCGTTATTTTGCCGTTACTGATCAACATTATTCTGATGGGCGGGGCCTTCTGGTGGCTGTTCACCAGACTGGAAAGCTGGATCCCTTCCCTGATGAGCTATGTGCCGGACTGGTTACAGTGGCTAGACTACCTGCTCTGGCCGATTGCGGTTATCTCCGTGCTGCTGGTTTTCGGCTATTTCTTTTCGACGATAGCAAACTGGATAGCCGCGCCGTTCAACGGTCTGCTGGCCGAACAGCTGGAAGCGCGCCTGACCGGTGCGACGCCACCTGACACGGGCGTACTGGGGATCGTGAAAGATCTCCCCCGCATCATGAAGCGTGAATGGCAGAAGTTCGCCTGGTACCTGCCGCGGGCGATTGTGCTGCTTATCCTTTATTTTGTACCCGGGATCGGCCAGACGGTTGCGCCCGTGCTGTGGTTCCTGTTCAGCGCCTGGATGCTTGCTATCCAGTACTGTGATTATCCGTTCGATAACCACAAAGTGCCGTTTAAAGAGATGCGCACTGCCCTGCGCACTCAGAAGGTTGCCAACATGCAGTTTGGCGCGCTGACCAGCCTGTTCACCATGATCCCTTTCCTCAATTTGTTCATCATGCCCGTTGCCGTTTGCGGCGCGACGGCAATGTGGGTGGACTGCTACCGTGCTAAGCACGCGTTATGGAAGTAATGCAAAAATGTGTAAAAGAGGGGTGGCTTATGCCGCCCCTTATTCCATACTGATCCCCATTATTTCCTTGCAGCATATAGATATGCGATTTCCTTACTTCCCCATACCTGTTCTACAGGTATGCTGGGTCGGTATCCCAATTTCATACAGTTAAGGACAGGCCATGAGTAAGATTTATGAAGACAACTCGCTGACTATCGGTCATACGCCCCTGGTTCGACTGAACCGTATCGGTAATGGACGCATTCTGGCGAAGGTCGAATCTCGTAACCCAAGCTTCAGCGTTAAATGCCGTATCGGTGCGAATATGATTTGGGATGCTGAAAAGCGTGGCGTGCTGAAACCTGGCGTTGAGCTGGTTGAACCCACCAGCGGCAATACCGGTATCGCTCTGGCCTATGTTGCGGCGGCGCGTGGCTATAAGCTGACGCTGACTATGCCTGAAACCATGAGCATTGAGCGTCGTAAGCTGCTGAAAGCGCTGGGTGCGAACCTGGTCCTGACCGAAGGCGCAAAAGGCATGAAGGGCGCGATTCAGAAGGCCGAAGAAATTGTTGCCAGCGATCCGGCAAAATATCTGCTGCTCCAGCAGTTCAGCAACCCGGCCAACCCGGAAATTCATGAGAAAACCACCGGCCCGGAAATCTGGGAAGATACCGACGGTCAGGTTGATGTGTTTATCTCCGGCGTAGGCACCGGCGGTACGCTGACCGGTGTGTCTCGCTATATTAAAGGCACGAAAGGTAAAAAAGATCTGATTACCGTTGCCGTTGAGCCAACTGACTCACCGGTTATCGCTCAGGCGCTGGCAGGCGAAGAGATCAAACCTGGCCCACACAAAATCCAGGGTATTGGCGCTGGCTTTATTCCAGGCAACCTGGATCTGAAGCTGATCGATAAAGTCGTCGCCATTACCAATGAAGAAGCCATCTCCACGGCGCGTCGCCTGATGGATGAGGAAGGCATTCTGGCGGGTATCTCTTCCGGTGCGGCGGTTGCGGCAGCCCTCAAACTGCTGGAAGACGAAACCTTTACCAATAAGAACATTGTGGTTATCCTACCGTCTTCGGGTGAGCGTTACTTAAGCACAGCACTGTTTGCCGATCTCTTCACTGAGAAAGAACTGCAACAGTGATGCCAGCATGTTAAAAACGCGTAAAAAAGCACCTTTTCAGGTGCTTTTTTGTGGCCTGCTTCAAAGTTTTACCCCTCCTGGCATTGCTTCACCCCGTTGGGTCTGGTATTTAAACCAGCAATTATTTTGATGCGCGAAATTAATCGGTGAACGAAATAGCGCTGCTGAATCGATTTTATGATTTGGTTCAAGTCTTGCTTTCACTGCATAATGTTTAATGACGATTGAAACGTCAGCGCTAACTATACAGGCTAAAGTTAAGTCGCCAGGCTAGACTTTAGTTCCACAACACTAAACCTATAAGTTGGGGAAATACAATGTTCCAGCAAGAAGTTACCATTACCGCTCCGAACGGTCTGCACACCCGCCCTGCTGCTCAGTTTGTTAAAGAAGCGAAAGGCTTCACTTCTGAAATCACTGTGACTTCCAACGGCAAAAGCGCTAGCGCAAAAAGCCTGTTCAAGCTGCAAACTCTGGGCCTGACTCAGGGTACCGTTGTTACCATCTCCGCTGAAGGTGAAGACGAGCAGAAAGCAGTTGAGCATCTGGTTAAGCTGATGGCTGAACTCGAGTAAGTTTACCGGGTTCTTTTCAATATCAGTCACAAGTAAGGTAGGGTTATGATTTCAGGCATTTTAGCATCCCCGGGTATCGCTTTCGGCAAAGCATTGCTGCTGAAAGAAGACGAAATCGTCATTGACCGGAAAAAAATTTCTGCCGACAAGGTTGATCAGGAAGTTGAACGTTTTCTGAGCGGTCGTGCCAAGGCATCTGCGCAACTGGAAGCGATTAAAACTAAAGCTGGCGAAACTTTCGGTGAAGAAAAAGAAGCCATCTTCGAAGGGCACATTATGCTGCTCGAAGATGAGGAGCTGGAGCAGGAAATCATAGCCCTGATTAAAGATAAAGGCATGACGGCCGACGCGGCTGCGCATGAAGTTATCGAAGGTCAGGCATCTGCCCTGGAAGAGCTGGACGATGAATACCTGAAAGAACGTGCGGCTGACGTACGTGACATCGGTAAGCGCCTGCTGCGCAACATCCTGGGTCTGGCCATCATCGATCTGAGCGCGATTCAGGACGAAGTCATCCTGGTTGCCGCTGACCTGACCCCGTCTGAAACCGCACAGCTGAACCTGAACAAGGTGCTGGGTTTCATTACTGATGCAGGTGGACGTACCTCCCACACCTCAATCATGGCGCGTTCTCTGGAGCTGCCAGCCATTGTGGGTACCGGTAGCGTGACCTCCCAGGTGAAAAACGACGACTATCTGATTCTGGATGCCGTAAACAATGTGGTTTACGTCAACCCAACTAACGATGTGATCGAGCAGCTGCGTTCCGTTCAGGAGCAGGTTGCTACCGAGAAAGCGGAACTCGCTAAACTGAAAGATCTGCCAGCCATCACGCTGGACGGCCATCAGGTTGAAGTGTGCGCTAACATCGGTACCGTACGTGACGTTGACGGCGCTGAGCGCAACGGCGCGGAAGGTGTAGGTCTGTATCGTACTGAATTCCTGTTCATGGATCGCGACGCCCTGCCAACGGAAGAAGAGCAGTTTGCAGCGTACAAAGCGGTTGCGGAAGCGTGCGGCTCGCAGGCTGTCATCGTCCGTACCATGGACATCGGTGGCGACAAAGAGCTGCCGTACATGAACTTCCCGAAAGAAGAGAACCCGTTCCTGGGCTGGCGTGCCGTGCGTATCGCCATGGATCGCAAAGAGATACTGCGTGACCAGGTTCGCGCTATTTTGCGTGCCTCTGCGTTCGGTAAACTGCGCATCATGTTCCCGATGATCATCTCTGTTGAAGAAGTGCGTGCACTGAAGAAAGAGATCGAAATCTACAAACAGGAACTGCGCGACGAAGGTAAAGCATTTGACGAATCCATTGAGATCGGCGTGATGGTGGAAACACCGGCAGCCGCGACCATTGCGCGTCATTTAGCCAAAGAAGTTGATTTCTTTAGTATCGGTACCAATGATTTAACGCAGTACACCCTGGCAGTTGACCGTGGTAATGATATGATTTCACATCTCTACCAGCCAATGTCACCGTCCGTACTGAATTTGATCAAGCAAGTTATTGATGCTTCTCATGCAGAAGGTAAATGGACTGGCATGTGTGGTGAGCTTGCAGGCGACGAACGTGCTACACTTCTGTTGCTGGGTATGGGTCTGGACGAATTCTCTATGAGCGCCATTTCCATCCCGCGCATTAAGAAGATTATCCGTAACACGAACTTCGAAGATGCGAAGGTGTTAGCAGAGCAGGCTCTTGCTCAACCGACAACGGACGAGTTAATGACGCTGGTTAACAAGTTCATTGAAGAAAAAACAATCTGCTAATCCACGAGATGCGGCCCAATTTACTGCTTAGGAGAAGATCATGGGTTTGTTCGATAAACTGAAATCTCTGGTTTCTGATGACAAGAAAGACTCCGGAACTATTGAGATTGTTGCTCCGCTCTCCGGCGAGATCGTCAACATCGAAGACGTGCCGGATGTAGTGTTTGCTGAGAAAATCGTTGGTGATGGCATTGCTATCAAACCAACTGGCAACAAAATGGTTGCTCCAGTTGACGGCACCATCGGTAAAATTTTTGAAACCAACCATGCGTTCTCTATCGAATCCGATAGCGGTATCGAACTGTTCGTTCACTTCGGTATCGACACCGTTGAACTGAAAGGCGAAGGCTTCAAACGTATCGCGGAAGAAGGCCAGCGTGTTAAAGTTGGCGACCCGGTAATTGAATTCGATCTGCCGCTGCTGGAAGAAAAAGCGAAGTCTACCCTGACTCCGGTTGTTATCTCCAACATGGACGAAATCAAAGAACTGATCAAACTGTCTGGCAGCGTCACCGTGGGTGAAACCCCGGTTATCCGCATCAAGAAGTAATTCTTGCCGCACAGAAAAATGGCGCCTTCGGGCGCCATTTTTGTTTATGCCGGCAGAATAAGCTCGTCATAGCCTTTCGACTGCGTGTAGATCATAACGTCAGTCACCCGATCGCCCGCCATGCGAATGGCATCGGCAACGGTTTTCCCTCCCACAATGCCGCTGATCAGCTCCGAACAGAACAGATCGCCCGTTCCTTTCAGATCCGTCTCTACGCGCGGGTGCGCGCTTACGGTAACACCTTCTTCGCTCACCAGCACGACGTGGATATTCTGCGGATCGTCAGCCACTGGCGCGCTGGTGATCGCTACCCATTTCAGCGTGTCGGACAGCAGCCCCTGCGCGGCGGCAATGGCGCTCTCCGGCGTACGGCACGGTTTGCCGCTCAGCACTTCCAGTTCATACACGTTGGGCGTAATGCCCTGGGCCAGCGGGAGCAGATGCTCACGGTAGGCTTCAGGAATATCCGGCTTCACGTACATCCCACTGTCGATATCCCCGATCACCGGGTCAACCAGCACCAGCAAATCGGGATGTTGCACTTTGATTGCCTTCAGCCACTGCGCCAGCAGCACGATCTGGCTGGCGCTGCCCATATAGCCGGTGGTGACCGCTTTAAGCTCGCGCAGGATCTCGCGCTCTTCCAGCGCCTTCAGGTAGCCGCTGAACCACTCGTCCGGGATCACCCCGCCGTAGAAGGTGTCGTAGTGCGGCGTATTGCTGAACAGCACCGTCGGCACGGCGGTAACGTTCAGCCGGTGGGTGCGAATATTCGGCACCGCGATGCTGTTTCCCACGCTGCCGTACACCACCTGCGACTGTACGGCGACAATATCGGTTTGCTGCGCCCGGGTGTTATCCCGGAATAAAATCATCTCCATGACGCTTAAATCCCCGCCCCCTGCGAATAACTCTCTTCACCAAAGACGCCGGTAGACAGGTAACGGTCGCCGCGATCGCAAATAATCGCCACGACCACCGCTCCCGGCGTGGACTCAGCCACCCGGATCGCGCCCGCTACGGCACCGCCAGAGCTGACGCCGCAGAAGATACCTTCACGCACGGCCAGCTCACGCATGGTATTTTCCGCCTCGCGCTGATGAATATCCAGCACCTGGTCCACAAGCTGCGCATTAAAGATGCCCGGCATATACTCCGCTGGCCAGCGGCGGATGCCTGGAATACTGCTCCCCTCTTCAGGTTGCAGGCCGACAATCGTCACCGGCTTCTCCTGTTCGCGCAGAAAGCGTGACACACCGGTGATCGTGCCCGTGGTCCCCATGCTGGAGACAAAGTGGGTGAGGCGCCCGTCGGTTTGCTGCCAGATTTCCGGGCCGGTGGTGGTGTAGTGCGCGTACGGGTTGTCCGGGTTGTTGAACTGGTCGAGCAGCTTGCCTTCCCCGCGCTCCGCCATCGCTAACGCTAAATCTCGCGCCCCTTCCATCCCCTGCTCTTTGCTTACCAGAATCAGCTCGGCTCCATAGGCGCGCATGGCGGCCCGGCGCTCCTGGCTCATGTTATCCGGCATCAGCAGCTTCATGCGGTAGCCTTTCAGGGCGGCAATCATTGCCAGCGCGATACCGGTGTTACCGCTGGTGGCTTCGATCAGCACGTCGCCGGGCTTAATTTCACCGCGCTTTTCAGCCTGGACAATCATCGACAGCGCCGCCCGGTCTTTTACCGACCCCGCCGGGTTATTGCCTTCAAGTTTGACCCAAATTTCGCTGCCGTTGTCCGGCCCCATGCGCTGAAGTTTGACCAGAGGGGTGTTGCCGATGGTGTGTTCGAGTGTATTCACGATTTTTACTCAATAAAAAAGCCGGGTGGCGCTTATGTATGACCGGATACATAGGTGACAGATCAGACCGGGAACATAGGTAACACTTTT
>OKJC01000048.1_pt1 | contig 50923 bp, 62 predicted proteins | sample 1613781 | NCBI WGS metagenome assembly OKJC01 (sample SAMN04436877, study PRJEB24849) | human gut metagenome | biome: human gut; feature: NICU; material: stool | host: Homo sapiens | place: USA: Saint Louis, MO | collected 2011-12-03
AGCACCTCAAAACCACCATCGTACACTAAATCAGTAAGTTGGCACCATTACCCGGCAGGCGATCTGGATTATCGTCACGCTGTTAAATATGTCGCGGTAGGGATACCCGTTACCGGATACCCCCCGCACAGATCCCGGCGTGCGCGATTTACGCACCGGGCTCCTGCCTCGGGTGTCTGGCGGTGAACCGCTCCACAGGCCATGGATGAAGAACCCGAACCCTTGGTAGCCATGCGGCTGCCAGTTTGTTTGCTTTCGTCCAGGTCGTATCATCCTTCTGGCTCCTGCGCCTGAGCGCCCGGCGCCAGAGGTTTGTTACGTGTGTCCTGAACTTCTGCATGGTGGGGAAGTTGCCCGGTACCGAGTGATAGTTCAGGTATCCCTGAACCACTCTCCTGAGCCATTTTCCCTGTTCGGGGATTGAGTAATGCCAGCGCCTTCGCAGACCGTCTTTGATGGCTTTCAGAGTTGCCGTCATCCGATCCCGGCGGGTCTTTCGTATCAGCATGAACCTGCCGTTGCGATCTTTCCCGCTGATGTGCGTGAACCCGAGGAAGTTGAACGTTTCTGGTTTGCCTTTTCCCCTGATGGCACGGTTTTCGGCAGCGAAGCGGCCGAACTCCATCAGACGGGTTTTCTCCGGGTGAACCGTGAGTCCGAACTTCCTCAGTCTGCGCTGCATGGCTATACGGAAGCGCCGGGCATCGTATCGTTTGTCGAACCCGATGACGATGTCATCGGCGTATCTGACCATTACCACATTGCCTGTGGCATAGCGACGTCGCCACTGATGCGCCCACAGATCGAAGACGTAGTGGAGGTATATGTTTGCCAGCAGCGGTGAGATGACCGCACCCTGTGGGGTGCCTTCCTCCGTTGCTCGCCATTGACCCTCCTCCGACGTCCCGGCTGTGAGCCACTTACGTATGAGCCTGATTACCCTCCGGTCGCCGATCCGATGCTCTGTGAACCTGATCAGCCATTCGTGGCTCACCCTGTCGAAGAACTGACTGATGTCGGCATCCAGTACCCAGTTTACGTTAGTGCGTACCAGCCCTGTGGCCAGTGCGTCCAGTGCATCGTGCTGGCTTCGCCCGGGTCTGAACCCGTATGAGAACCCCATAAAGTCGTTTTCATAGACTGCGTTCAGGATTTTCACCAGCGCATACTGGACGATCTTGTCCTCCAGCGAGGCGATGCCGAGCGGGCGTTGTTTTCCATCCGCTTTTGGGATGTAGTGACGCCTGCCGGGCTGCGCCCTGTAGCTGCCCTGATGTAGCCTCCGGTGCAGATCTGTTATGTTGTTCTTCATGTTTCCGGCGTAGTCCATCCACCTGATGCCATCCACTCCCGCGGCCGCTTTCCTGCTCAGGGAGAGGAATGCGGCTTCCAGTGCTTCGACTGTCAGCAGGTGGAACAATGCTGTAAACCGTTCTTTCTTCCGCTGCTTCGCAGCTTCCCGCACGCGTGACAGCCTCTGTGACATGCTTTCCCGGCTCTGTGTCCGGCGCATGTGTGGCTGTTCCGCGTTCCCCTTGGCCCCGCTCCTTCGCTCCACTGACTCCGCTCCTTTCGGGTTGTTCGCCTGCTTCGCCGCTACTATGAGCGAGTCCGACTTCTCCTCTCCGTACATCACCGGCTATGACTCCTCGTCTTCCCGGTGCGGGCCATCTCCGACACTGGCAGATGGTCAGAGGGGAGATCTCCCGGTTCCCGCGTAGAGATCGTATTGACATGCCAGGGTCTCAGACCCCGCCGGGTCCATGTGGCACTCGCAGTATCGCACCCTATGATGTTGCCTTCCGTTAACAGTACAACGTCGGCACCCGGTAATTTAATATACATTTCGTGGCTCAATGGCTGGCCTGTCAACACCCCTGTCAACGCTTCGCCCCATACCTCGCGGTATGCAACGCATGACTCGGGGACCTTGTGGATTGCTGGTCCTTCAATGGTCGGGGACTTTCACCCCTTGATCTCTACCGGTCTCCCGGCGCACACTGTATGTATAACCAGTATATTTAGACATCAGGAGGAAAGATGAAACTGCAGCTTTTCAGCACCGGGAAAGAACTCCCGCCACAGGCCCATCCGTTGTTTGCAGACCTGGCCAGCTGCGGTTTTCCCAGCCCTGCAGCTGACTACGTCGAGTCTGACCTGGATCTCCATGATTACTGCATACGGCATCCGAGCGCGACTTACTACCTTCGCGCCAGCGGTGACAGTATGTCCGACGGCAGCCTTTACAATGGCGATCTGCTGGTTGTGGACTGTGCCGAGAAGCCCCGGCATGGCGATATTGTTGTGGCCAGCGTGCAGGGGGAGTTTACGGTCAAACGGTTGCTGCTGACGCCACGACTGACGCTGCAGCCCATGAACGCCGCCTGGTCGCCGATTTATCCCGACCCGGACGATCTGGATATCTTTGGCGTCGTCACGCACATCATCCACCGCCCGAGGGAGATGTACTGATGTTTGCCCTGGCCGATGTGAACAGCTTTTATGCCAGCTGCGAACGTGTTTTCCGCCCGGATTTGAAAGGAAAGCCGGTTGTGGTGCTCAGCAATAACGATGGCTGCGTAATCGCGAGAAGTGCCGAGGCAAAGCCCTGGATCAAAATGGGTACGCCGTGGTTTCAGATGAAAAACGAAAGATACCCGGAAAAAATATACGCGTTCTCCAGCAACTATGAACTTTATGCATCCATGTCGGCGCGCGTGATGAGCTGCCTGGAGGAACTGGCTCCGGGGGTGGAACAGTATTCGATTGACGAGATGTTCCTCGATCTGACCGGTGTGGAGCACTGCATGGACCTGGAGGACTTCGGCCGGCAGCTGCGACAGCACGTGTATGACTGTACCCGTCTGACCATCGGTGTGGGCGCCGGACCAACGAAAACCCTCGCAAAATCAGCCCAGTGGGCCTCAAAGGAGTGGAAACAGTTTCGTGGTGTGCTCGCACTCACCCGGGGGAATCCACAGCGAACGCGGAAACTGCTTTCACTGCAGCCGGTCGAAGAGATCTGGGGCGTGGGAAACCGTATTGCACGCAAGCTCAATGTTCTGGGCATCAAAACCGCGCTCGATCTGGCCCTGACGAACCCGGCCTTTATCCGCAAAAATTTCTCCGTAGTCCTTGAGCGAACGGTACGCGAACTGAACGGGGAAAGCTGCATGTCGCTTGAGGAAGCCCCGCCAACAAAGCAGCAGATCGTCTGCAGCCGCAGTTTTGGAGAGAAAATCACGGAGTACGATTCGCTCCGCCAGGCTGTCTGTCAGTACGCAGAGCGGGCCTCAGAAAAGCTGCGTAAAGAGCGCCAGTATTGCCGGCATATTTCCGTATTCATCAAAACGTCTCCGTTCGCCGTTAAAGAGCCTTACTATGGCAACGTGGCCACGGAGAAACTGCTTACCCCCACTCAGGACACCCGGGACATCATTGCGGCCGCCACAACGGCTCTGGAGCGTATCTGGAAGGACGGGCACCGGTATGCCAAAGCCGGTGTGATGCTGAATGACTTCACCGGCTCCGGTGTTTCGCAGCTGCAGCTGTTCGACGAACGTCCTCCACGTCCTCACAGCGCTGAGCTGATGAAGGTTCTCGATGGCATTAATCATTCCGGGCTGGGACAGCTCTGGTTTGCCGGACGAGGGATAGCGCCATCATGGCAAATGAAACGCGACATGCTCTCCCCTGCGTACACCACCCGCTGGAAAGATATCCCCATAGCGAGGATCAGTTAAATTTCGCTTTTCAGAGAGAGCCAGTAGTGCTCGCCGCAGCCGAACGACAGGGCGAAGCCCGCGAGTGAGCGAGGAAGCACCAGGGAACTGCACGGATAAATTCTGCTTACGCTCGAAGTTAAATGGACAACTTATCCAGTTATCCACCGGGCAGATCCAAATATCTGATCCAGCAAAGATCCATATAATGATCCAAACAGATCCCGGTACGTTGAAAACCGCGCCATGCATAGGCTAACAGCCATTTCATGTGTTTATAAGTCGGATATTTGTGTTTGTAAATCGGTATTCTGTGTTTACAAAGCGGATATATGTGTTTATAAAACGGATTGCGCGTGTTTATAAATGGGATTACGCATGCTGTGTCTGTGGATGATCCTTTAACTGTGGATAAGTCCTTATGTATAAGAAAAGTGTAGATCTATCACTTGAATCGGTTCTCGTAGAAATCGATGAAAATAAGAAGCTCATGCCTTCCAGAAACGCTACTGTCCAGCCTGTAGCTTTGATGCGCTTAGGTCTGTTTCTACCTTCCTTAAAACGAAAAGGAAAGGACACAGAAAATATCAGTATTGATGCGAGTAGCGAACTTCAAAGCTTAGAGTTGGCAAGAGCCGAAGGTTATACAGACATCCGTATTACCGGCCCACGACTTTCGATGGAGACTGACTTCAAGGTGTGGGTTGGCATCATTCTCGCGTTTTCGAAATATGGCTTAAACAGCAGCACCATTGAACTTCCATTCAGCGAGTTTGCTACATTCTGCGGGTTTAGCTCAAAGGACAAAGATAAAGGACTCAGAACGCGCTTGGCCGACTCTCTTATTCGTCTTCGCAGCACAACTATCAAGCTTGCCTCAGAAAAGGATCGGAATGGTGTTGTATCTGGTCTGTTAAGTCGTGGTAAGTGGGACGAAAAAGACGACATCATGGAACTTACCGCCGATGAGTCTCTTTGGGAGCTTTATCAATTCGACCGTCAGGTGCTTCTGCAGATGTTTATAATCCGGCAACTTGCGAACAAAGGGACAGCACAGGCCCTATACACTTTCATTGAGAGCCTTCCTGAGCGACCAATACCACTATCGTTCGCGCGTATTAAACGTCGCCTAATGCTTACCTCACCCAATAACCAGCAGAATCGAGTGATTAACAAGGCTATAGACGAGCTTAAAGCGGTCGGTTATTTAGATGGCGATGTCGTTAAAAAGGATGGTGAATGGCACTTAATCATAACCCGTCGCACGCCTAGGCCAGACATTAAGGCTATGTCTGAAGCCTTAAAAGATGGAGAGTAAAAGCGCCTGACTGTGTTTGTAAAGCGGATATGTGCCGCAGTGACTGCGAGTGTTTGCTGTTTTCCCGGTAACACAGCATCAGCATCCGTTTTATAAACACATCTATTCCCTCTCATATTGTTTCCGCTTTGTAAACACACCTGTTTGCTCACTTCCGAGCCGATTTATAAACACATGTATCAGCGTTCAGCCTTTGAGTCACTCGCTGAACGTGCAACAAAAACACCAATATCAATAATTTCTTGCACGTCACGGTATTTGTTGTACACTCCGAGCTGTACAATCAATGTCCTCTACATTGAAAACATCATGGAGAACAGAATGAAACGAGATTACGGTGGAGTAGGCTCGATAGCGCGACGAGCTGGCATATTGCTTGAGTCAATGAGCCGGGACATTGAAGATCAACGCAAAGAGTTTAACCTTACAGAATACTTCCAGACATTTACCCGGAACGCAGTAGCCAAATTACCCAAGCTAAGCCGTCGCATCGTGGAGCAGGCCATTAAAGAAATGGAAGATGCAGGCTACGATTTCAACAAGAAACGCGTCGGAAATGTTGAGCAATATGCTCTTACAGTACAGAATGTTATTGATATTTACGCCCACCGCAAGATCCCGAAGTATCGTGAAATCCATCAATCGCCTTACGTTATTTTCGTCGTTAACTTGAAAGGTGGCGTATCCAAAACCGTATCAACTGTAACGCTGGCGCACGCGTTGCGAGTGCATCAGGATTTATTGCGTCACGATCTGCGTATTCTGGTTATTGACCTTGATCCGCAGGCATCCAGCACCATGTTCCTCGATCACACGCACAGTATTGGTTCCATTCTTGAAACCGCCGCGCAAGCGATGCTAAACGATGTCGATGCTGAAACCCTGCGTAACGAAGTGATACGGCCAACCATCATTCCAGGTGTAGATGTTATTCCTGCTTCTATTGATGATGGTTTTGTAGCCAGCGCATGGAAGGAGCTGGTTAGCGAGCACCTGCCGGGCGTAAACCAGTACGAAGTGCTTCGCAAAATAATTATCGATCGTGTGGCTGATGACTACGATTTCATCCTGATTGATACAGGTCCGCACCTCGATCCATTTTTACTAAACGGTTTGGCGGCAAGTGACCTTATTCTCACCCCTACTCCGCCGGCGCAAGTCGATTTCCATTCCACGTTGAAATACCTTACCCGCTTGCCTGAAATGCTGGAAACGCTGGAAGAAGAAGGCATTGAACCGCGTCTGGCTGCCAGTATTGGTTTTATGTCGAAAATGACTGGCAAGCCCGATCATCTGGTTTCACATAGCCTTGCTCGTGAAGTCTACACAAGCAGCATACTGGACTCTTCCCTGCCCCGCCTGGATGGCTTTGAACGTTGCGGAGAAACGTTTGATACGATTATTAGTGCCAACCCAGCATCTTATCCCGGTAGCAACGACGCGTTAAAAAAAGCGCGTACAGAAGCAGAGCATTTTACGAAGGCTGTGTTTGACCGTATTGAATTCCTGAGGAGCCAATCAGCGTGAAGAAAAAAATAGTAGCTCGCGGGCGAAACATTTTAGGTAGTGATAGCTCAGATTTTATCCGTAGCCTCGAAACCAAAGAAGCAGAGAAGGTATTCACCCTTAAGTCCGGTAATCAGGCCAAGTTCACCCTCTCAACCATTTTGAATGGTGATATTGAAGAGAAGACATTTGTGGATCCAGCTGTTAACGGTCGCGACCAAAGGTATGTAACCCCTGAGTCAGTGAGCGACATAACGCGAACTATCAACCTGCAGCAATTTTTCCCAGCAATCGGCCGAGTTATTAACGGTTGTATTGAAGTGTTAGATGGTTCCCGGCGCCGGGCGGCATGTATCTTCAGTGGCGCGAAATTCGAAATTCTGGTTACAGAAGATGAGATAAGTCTTGAAGATGCTCGTCAGCTTGCCAAAGACATTCAGACCGCGCGTGAGCATACGCTTCGTGAGATAGGTCAAAGATATCAATTTATGTACGCAAATGGCATGTCTAAGGATGAAATTGCGCGCGTAGAGGACGTCTCACCGGCAAGCGTTTCCCGAGCGTTTCAAGCTGCTTCTGTGCCAGCTGAAATGGTCGAGTTATTCCCGGTTATCAATGAACTCTCCCTTGCTGATTACCAGCTGCTGTTAAAAATTTCAGAGGACTTAGATAGCAAAGGTGTGCCTCTGTCTGATTTGCTCGGAAAAGTGCAGGCAGACATCAGTGCAGCAAAAGTTGAAAGCGTAAGTAAGTCGCTAATTATGGACTCTTTTAAACGCCATTCGAAGCAGCTGAAGCCAGCGCCAGTGAAAACTGTACAAACTGAAAAGCTACGTGAGTTTGAAGACAAAAAGCAGTTTGCCCGGAAGAAAACCGATCCGTCTAAACGCTTAGTGACCTATGAATTTGCCCGTCTTCCTGCTTCAGTTCAGGCTGAGTTAGATAAGGCCATCAGGCTGGTTATGGGCAACATGCAGTCCTTCGAAAAATAAAAAAATGTGGGAATTTAATGTGTGACTCCACTAAAAAGTTCCCACTACATTTTCAGCCCTAACTATCTAAAAAACTAGGTTTTTTGTGATTTCTTTCAGTATGAAATTCCCTGTCGCATCGCTTGTAGTTTTATAAAGCACAATGGCGTAATTTTTGGAGAAACAAAATCAATGGAACACTCGACAATTTCTGAAGCTCTAATTGGTGGTGTTGTTTGCGGCACTATCGCGGCCGGATTTATCTGGCAATTATTCAGACCTTGGAAACTTGAATGGCTCTGGTTAACCTGTTTTATCCTTACCTCAATCATTGTATTTTTCTTTGGTCCCTCTATGCCAAACCCATTCATGATGTAGAAGTACAAGGAGATGTGCCATGACCGTGAGGCTTTATTACAATGCAGTAGATAGACGAGCCCAAGCGAGCAATGAATGGCATGCTGAGTGGATAAGTAAACGTGGCTTGAAAGCTCGTCTTTGGACTGACAAGGCGATCAGTGAATTTCTCGGTGCGCCGCTCAGTGCAGGCCCGGTAAAAGCCTGGAAACAGAAGGAAGTGAAAAAAGTCGAAGCGACACCCGCTTTCAAAACATGGCTGGAACAACGTCGCGCATGGCTGGTTGCGCGGGGTAAAATATCCTCTGATACAGAGTTGCCTTGCCACCTGGATGCTCCGATAATTCCAGGTAAACAACATAAGGAATCATAATATGGACAAAAAGCCTCGCTATTCTGTCATGCTGGATGGGGATAGAACCGTCTATAGTGGAAATAGTCGGTTTGTCGCCTGGACGTTCTGGCTGATGAACCGCCATCGTAGGGCTATCGCATATGATTGCGGAGTTTGGGTTGTTGAACCAGCCTACTGGATCCGTGTCGTTTAATCTGCTTTTGCAATGTGCAGCTGCTTCATGTCATGCCTAAGGAGTTATTTTGAAATGGATTAATTTTTTACAACGTCTTTTACAACGTTTTTTCCCAAAAAAAAATGAAATAATTGAAGTGAAATACATTGAAAGGGATGAAACAAGAGTATTACCAGACATCCCTGAAAACGTCATAGCTGCCTGTCAGACTCTTCAGGTGAAGCTGGATTCTGTTAAGAATAATCCATTTTTGGAAATTAGTTTGATTTATGGATTTCTTGATACTTTTGGCGAGTTTGCATCAACCTTTACAGTATGTCAGAAAGGTTGCAGCGCCTGTTGCAAAATAGGTGTCGAAATGACGGCATTAGAAGCAAGTTTTATAGAAAAAAACACATCCCACAGAATTGTATCTAACAAGCAAAGAAAATTAAAAACCAATACAGATTGCCCATTTTTAATTGATGGAATCTGCTCCATATATGAATATCGACCTTTCAATTGTAGAACCTTTTTCACAGTAGATAACCCTAAGTACTGCGAAACACCAAACGAACCTCATAGGACATATGGGAGTTTAGGTGGTCAAGACATAAATATAATTTATCAGTTTCGAAAATATATTGACCATCTAAATGGGAAGAGGAAGAAGAGTGATATCAGATTCTTCTTTGGGAATCATAAAGGAATAAAATAGCCAGGCATGGAAATATTTCAGTCCAGTTCTGCTGGCTGCGCGGGATCTGGCCTGGTAATATGGACCTGATTTTTTAGAAGAGAGGTTGTTTATGCCAGGGGAAATATATTCGTACCAGGTTATTACCGATACAACTGAACGCCTGCTCAATCAGTATGTAGCTGATGCACAAGCTAGCCCTGAGAGATCTGAAGCGTTGGTGGCAGCTTTTAATGGTGCATTTTGGTTGTGGTATCAACTCACCAGAGATTCAGATAATCCTGACAGAGATGCTGACGGAACACGTTTCATGGATCTCATACCTGAATTTCCAGAGCAATAGGCCGGGTCTGCGGCCTGTTTTTACGCCCCTCATTTAATTCCCCGCGCGGTTAGACATTCAGGTGATTGCGTCCAGTTCTGCTGGTAGCGCGGGATCTGGCTTGGTATACTAATCACACAATATCTATTCCCCATTCATAATCAGGTGAATCATGTTCAATAATGATTTTCTGTTTTATGCACCTATCTGTATAGGTGTAGGCATAGTTGCCTATTTTCTATTTATTAAAAAGAACTAATGTCGCGCCAGTGGCCTTTCTACTACTCCTCATTTAATTCCCAGCGCAGTTAGACATTCAGGTCATTCCGTCCAGTTCTGCTGGCTGTGCGGGATCTGGCCTGGTAAAATTAATGAATTGGTAGGAAAAGGAATATCCTATGACGACAGTTTTCAGGTTGATGGTTGCTTATCAGAAAGAAGACTGTTCTCGGAAGGAGCGTTATCTTTCTGCTTCTTCTCTTCCGTGGCCGGAACGTTATCAACGAAAGCCATTAATGCGACGATCACCCCGTGACCGGACGTTATTCAAGATAGCTGACAGGGATCTCCGCTATAAAAAGCGTGGCAGATATGCAAGACCAGAAACGAGTATGGTCATGCCGTTCAGTCTTTGTAGCAAGGCATAAACTCATCAGTCAGACCGTGCCAGCGGCATTTTTTATGCCCCTCGTTTAATTCCCGCGCCCACCTGGACGATCAGGTGATTCTGTCCAGTAAAAGAAGACATCATCGGGTTCATCTGCAATAAACAACAGATACACAAAAAATGCTTTTCTCCCTGGACATTTCGGCACTATCGGAATAAATGTCCAGAAAATATTTTGCTTGGTCGTATTTATTATTCTTGCACAAATACCCCAGCCTGTGCCGGGAGGTGAGCACTGACAGATGTTACCTGCCATTTCCCTTCAGCAGCGCCACCGCCTCATCGCCTGGCATCTGGAACTGCACCCGGTGCCGTGCCGCGACATCGAGCGCAAACACTTTCGTGTAGACCTCCGTCGAGCTGATCGACTTGTGTCCCATCAGGCTCTGCAGCACCTTCAGCGGGATGCCGGCATACAGCATGTGCATCCCGTAGCTGTGACGGAACGTGTGCGGGGTAACCGGTACCGAAAACGTCACCCCGTCGGCGGCAGCCGCATCAACGGCTTCACTTATCCAGGTCCGGACCGTTCTGTCGGTAATTTCCCAGATGCGTGCCTTCTCGGTTCTGCCTGTGCGTTTATTACGGCGCTCCAGCGGAATTTTAAGCGTGGCCACCATCATCTCCAGCTGGCTGACATAGTTCGCATCGGAAAGCGGAACGATACGATGAGGCTGGCTACCGGCCGGAGCTCGGCCGGCCGTTCTGGTGGCTTTTTCGGTCCGCTGCTTGAGCGTGGCCAGCTGCACGAACGGGTAGGGCGCCGTCAGCGAAAAATCACTCCGGGTCAGCGCCAGCGCTTCGTTAATTCGGGCGCCGGTGTTCCACAGGGTGGCCAGCAGCATCTTGCGGTGCAGATCGGGCACGTAGTGGAGCAGGGCGCTCACTTCCGGCGCCAGCAGGTATTTAGGCAGCTCGTCCTGAACGAGCGCCATCTGTCGCAGGGCCAGCGCGGCCGGGTAATCGATGGCCACCGGCAGCTGCGCGGCCGAAAATGAAACGCCCTGGCCTGGTATTGCCGGTATCATTATTTATTGCCCCCGGTGGAGAGGTATTGCACTGTAAGTCGTGCCAGGGCCTTCTGCGCGTAATCCTCGCCCGGGAGCACACTGATTTCTCCCCGGCGTTCCATCTCGGCGCCGATAGCGCTCAGGGTCGTAGTTACCGGCAGCAGGCGGCGCAACAACAGGGCGTGCCCGCATGCGGAACGGATACGTTCGGCAAACGCATCCTCATCGCGGGAGTATGCGCCGGGCGCCGGTCGTTCCCGGCCGTCCTTTTCCGACTGCAGTTCCTGGCACAGCGTCAGCAGCTCAACGATCTCACTGGCTGCATAAACAGCCATCAGGTCATGGTTCATTCCGGCTTATCCTGATTTGCCAAACAGCTGAGGCAGTTCATCAAACAACATCACATGACGGGTGCGCTTGCCGCGAAAAATACGCCTCATCATCGGCGTGAAATCCGCAGGCTCCCAGCCATAGGGCCACGTATAGTAAATCCCTACCTGCAGCGTGCTGTCGCGTCGTTCTGGTCCGGCAACTATACGCCTGACCTCCCTGTTCAGCGCCTCACCGCGCAGACCGTACTGGCCCAGGTAGCGGCGCAGCCGCATTCTCGGCATCCGCGGATCGGATTTCACGTAAGCATTAATATCCATATGCTGGGTGGCGGTGAGGATATTCATGCCGTACTTGCGCATGGTGCTGAAAGCGGTGGCCATCACGTCCGCTTCTGTCCGTGGTTCATCATCGGTTCTGTTCATCTGGGTTGTTGCGTGGTCCGACCGTCTAAGCTGACGCGGTATCATCCTGCAGCGACCGGAAGACAAGCAGGGCGTCCGTCCTGGAGAGTAGCTCGGTACAGTCCCCGCGCTGCGGGTTAATCTCTTCATCAATGGCCTCGTTATACTGCATGCGCAGCCGCCATCCCGTCACGGGAGGCGCGTTCTGTATGGCCAGCACCATCCCTTCCGGCGACAGCAGTTCACGGAGGGTGTAGCAGGCGCCAATCCGGGTCGAATCCCGCAGCCACATCACGGGGTACTCACTGACCAGCTGGTCATACACACATTCCGGCGTATGGAAATAATTCCCGTCCGCCCTGCATAAATTACACATTCGCGTTCCTTGTATTGAGAAACCCCGTCAGGCCAGGTCTGTCATAAAACGGCCAGGCTCAAAAGGCCAGCGCCTGTCGCCCTGCGAGTACACCTCGATCCACGCCAGTGTCCCGTGCTCAAAATACAGGTGATAACCGTCATCGGCACTGAGGGTCAGCATCCCGTCAAAACAGGTATCGGTTCGCGTACCGTCACCCATCCAGCGAAGCAGGCGGCCTTCAGCGGAAATCTCGTAAAATTCACACTCGCAGTCCAGGTCGTCGGTCTGAAAGTCCGTCCCGGTGACTCCGTCAGGCATCCGGTACCGGAATCTGACCGTATCAAACATTCCCATAATTTTGCTTCCTTAAATTGCTTAAAAATCCCGCCCCGTCGGTTGTCAGTTTGCGCTAGTCGGGGCTGTCTCCCGGCGTTCACCGGTCAGCTCCCAGGCTCTGACGGCGCGCGCATAATCCGCCGTCGTCACACGCAGACTCATCGCCTGGCACTCCAGCTGCACTACATGACCGGTCCGGGAGGTTTCCACACACCGGTTCGTCAGGCTGCGGCCGTTGGCAATGTCATCAGCCAGATCCGGTGCGGACACATAGCTTTCGTAAAGAATCGTTCCGGCGATGGCCAGTCCTGCCACCAGAACGGTGTACAGAACGAGCGCAATAGGTTCGGTTGCATATGCCTTCCCTTTAATTAATGCCCCGCCCGATAATACCGACAGGGTAATGCTTTACGCGGCACTGTTTATGGAGTAATTACCCCATCAGCAATCATCATGAGAGCAATTATCACTGCACTGATAATAACCATCCTTATAGCCACGCTGTTAAATTACCGAATGGCCGTTTCGCGATGATCCGACTTTCTGTCGTATAACAACTTTCCGGAAGTGTACCATGCGCACGGAATAACCACACCGCCCTTTTATGGGGGTGAGCGGGCGGTCGCGGGGCAGGGGTATGACACAACATATAGCGTCATCAGCAGCTGAATACACCGCTACATCTTGTGTCAGGGGGCCGCTGAGCCCCGGAGAAGGAAAAGAAGATCCGGAACTGGGAGTTTTCGGATCTGCGGTGGAAAAATGAGAAAGCAGGATATGCACAGCATATCCATATGCCGCGCATCTGCATAGGGCAGACATACGCATATGCCAGTCATCTGCATATGTTACACCTATACAAACCCATCCGGCAGGCATATACTGCACATATGCACTCATACATCATGCATGATCAGCCGGAGGAACATCCATGCGCACAGTATCGATATTTAAAAACGGCAATAACCGCGCCATCCGTCTGCCCCGGGACCTGGATTTTGACGGCGTCAGCGAGCTGGAGATCGTCCGGGAAGGGGACAGCATCATTCTGCGTCCCGTCCGGCCGACCTGGGGCTCGTTCGCGCAGCTAGACAGGGCCGATCCGGACTTTATGGCGCAGCGTGAGGATGTGGTCAGCGACGAAGGACGCTTTGATCCATGAAGAAAACCTGGATGCTCGACACTAACATCTGCTCGTTCATCATGCGCGAGCAGCCGGCAGCGGTGCTGAAGCGCCTGGAGCAGGTGGTGCTGCGCGGTGATCGCATCGTGGTCTCGGCCGTGACGTATGCCGAGATGCGCTTCGGCGCCACCGGCCCGAAGGCCTCGCCGCGCCATATTCAGCTGGTCGACGCGTTCTGCGCGCGCCTCGATGCCATCCTGCCCTGGGACCGGGCTGCGGTGGACGCCACGACGGACATCCGGGTGGCGCTGCGCCTCGCCGGGACGCCGATCGGCCCGAACGACACCGCCATTGCCGGACACGCCATCGCGGCGGGCGCCATCCTGGTGACGAATAATACAAGAGAGTTTGAGCGGGTGCCGGGTCTGGTTCTGGAAGACTGGGTTAAGTAACGTAGTCAGGCCGCTATCCATCGGCCTGACAGTTTCTCTGCGATGTTATTTGTATTCCTTTTCACCGTTACTGAATGGCTCTACACGGATACGTGTTCTCTCATGTGTGAGTTTTGGCGGCCTGATGAATTTAGATATCCCCAGCTGGACGGCCAGAGTCCACATTTCGTCTGAATAAACGATACTGCGGTGATGCTTCTCAATGAGGAAAGCGTCATAATCATGATGACGGAACGTCTGTAACACCGACCTGACAAATGCCTGTGATGCCCAGCCTTCTTTCAGGCACTGGATGGCTTTGTTGAATAAATCAGATTTCGGGTAAGTCTCCCCCGTAGCGGGTTGTGTTTTCAGGCAATACGCACGCTTTCAGGCATACCTGCTTTCGTCATTTTGTTCAGCGCTCGTACCAGGGCCATAGCCTCTGCAACCTGACCATCGTAGTCACGCAGTGTCAGTGAACCTCCGAACAGCTGTTTTACCCGGTACATCGCCGTTTCCGCTATCGAGCGACGGTTATAATCTGTTGTCCATTTCCACCGCGCATTACTCCCGGTCAGCCGCTGATTCGCAACAGCACGGTTACGGTCTGCATATTCACCGGGCCAGTAACCCGCGCCTTTTCGGGGCGGGATAAGCGCGCTGATTTTCTTACGCCGCAGTTCATCGTGACAGAGCCGGGTGTCGTAAGCGCCGTCTGTCGATGCTGCCCTGATTTTTCTGTGAGTCTGCCGGATAAGACCCGGGAAGGCTTCTGAGTCCGTCACATTGTTCAGCGACAGGTCTGCACAGATGATTTCATGTGTGTTGCTGTCAACTGCCAGATGCAACTTTCGCCATATACGACGGCGTTCTTTGCCGTGTTTTTTGACTTTCCATTCGCCTTCACCAAAGACCTTCAGCCCGGTGGAATCAATCACCAGATGCGCGATTTCACCTCGGGTGAACGTTTTGAAACTGACATTAACCGACTTTGCGCGCTTGCTGACACTGGTGTAATCCGGGCAGCGCAACGGAACATTCATCAGTGTAAAAATGGAATCAATAAAACCCTGTGCAGCCCGCAGGGTCAACCTGAACACGCGTTTAATGACCAGAACGGTGGTGATGGCGAGATCAGAATAGCGCTGAGGTCTTCCCCGTGATGAAGGCGTTGCCGACTCATACCAGGCCTGAATAGCTTCATCATCCAGCCAGAAAGTTATGGAGCCACGGTTGATGAGGGCTTTATTGTAGGTGGGCCAGTTGGTGATTTTGAACTTTTGCTTTGCCACGGAACGGTCTGCGTTGTCGGGAAGATGCGTGATCTGATCCTTCAACTCAGCAAAAGTTCGATTTATTCAACAAAGCCGCATTGAGGCTGTAGCCCAAGGCGATGTTTGCGATGGAGGCACCGGGTTCAGAACACTCCTGAATGACCTGAGCCTTGAAAGATTTGCTGTAGGTACGGCGCTGAGGGCGCATGGAAAATCCGCTTGATGGGCCATGGCCTTCGGCGGCGGTGTCGGGAAGGTGTGTTGGCCGGACGGATACTGTTGAACTACGTTGTCTGGGGCAACGGAAGTGTTTCGGCCCGACTCTGGAACGCGATCCGCAGCGACGACTGGGCAATTCCGCACGTTGGCCTGAGCAGCCTCGGGGAAATCGTCGTCTGGGCGCGCCCAGACGAGTTTCCGCCAAGGAACATGCAGACGAGCAAGGGGCTGCGGGCACTCGGCTACAACGTGAGGATCGGTGTTTGATCGAGGCGCCTGTGGCACACGCAGGCTGACGAGCCAGGCGCTGTCCATTGCCTGAGCAGTTGACCTGCATCAATGGGGCGGGAGAACGCTGCACATTGACTCTTGAGGTTATTCATAGTAGGTCTAATATTACAAAGTATTGCAAGGATTTCCTTGGCCGGAACCGCAAAGCGACGCGATTGGAGAGGGTGAGATGAAAGTGCACCTACAGGTGATTTTCACGCTCGATGAATTGGCTGCGTACTTGAAAGTCGGCAAGCGGACGCTTTATCGGCTCGCCGCACACGGGGAAATTCCGGCTTTCAAGATGGGCGGGACGTGGCGGCTTCGTCAAAGTGAAATCGATCAGTGCATCAATGATCAGACCCGAGCCGGAGCAAAGAAGGAGGTGATGCGCAAGCGTGAACAGCAGAAGTCATCCGAGCAGCCCGTGTCGCCTGGGCGCACTGCCCGTCACAGCAGGCAAAGGGCTTGAGTAACTCGTTTTCCAATTTTTCTGGAGGTATGACATGGACATCGATTTCAAGAAGTTGGCTCCCTGGAACTGGTTCAAGAACGAGCAGCAAGAGCAGCAGACCGTCTCTTCCCTGCCGGTGCAGCGCAATGACCTGCCAGCGGCGAGCGGGCCAGTCAGCCCGATCATGCAACTGCATCGGGAAATCGACCGGCTGTTCGATGACGCATTCCGGGGCTTCGGTTTTCCGGCGTTGAACATGCCGCAGTGGCCATCCGATTGGTCGGGCATGCTGAAGCCGGCCCTGGACATCCAGGAAACCGACAAGCAGTACAAGATTACCCTGGAAGTGCCCGGTGTCGAGGAGAAGGACATCCAGATAACTCTCGACAACGACGTGCTGATGGTGCGTGGCGAGAAGCGCCAGGAACAGGAGAAGAAGGAAGGTGGCTTCCACCGTGTGGAGCGCTCCTACGGCAGCTTTCAGCGTGCCTTGAACCTGCCTGACGACGCCAACCAGGATTCGATCAAGGCATCGTTCAAGAACGGGGTGCTCACGGTCACGATCGACAAGCGCGAGGTCAGCGCGCCGAAGCAGGGACGCTCGATCCCGATCAACGGCTGACGTCGCCGGCTCGTTCGTCACAAGAAAAACCCGGCACGAGACGAGGAGTCGCGGCTCGCGATGCCTCGTCGCCTCAACCTTGTCAACCTTCTCAGGAGCATCAGCATGGCCAGAAAACAATGCCAGGTCTGCGGCCAACCCGCCACCGTGCGGGTGGAAGCCAATCTCAACGGTCGTAACAGCACCATGCTGTTGTGCGACGACCATTACCGGCAATTAGTGCGCCAGCAAAAGCGCACCGTTTCGCCGCTGGAAGCCTTGTTCGGCTCGCGTAGCGGCCTGTTCGAGGACTTCCTCGGCAGTGACTTCTTCCGCATCGGCGAAGACGCGACGCCAGTTGCCGCCGATACCGATGACGTGGTCGATGCCTCGTTTGGCGAGCCCGCCACCGCAGGTTCGGGTGCGCCGCGCCGTCGCGGCAGTGGGTTGGCCAGCCGCATCAGCGAACAGTCGGAAGCCTTGCTGCAGGAGGCCGCCAAACACGCTGCCGAATTTGGCCGCTCCGAGGTGGATACCGAACATCTGCTGCTGGCGCTGGCCGACAGCGACGTGGTCAAGACCATCCTGGGTCAGTTCAAGATCAAGGTCGATGACCTCAAGCGGCAGATCGAGTCTGAGGCCAAGCGCGGGGACAAGCCCTTCGAGGGCGAGATCGGCGTGTCGCCGCGCGTGAAGGATGCGCTCAGCCGCGCCTTCGTGGCCTCCAATGAACTCGGCCATTCTTATGTCGGTCCAGAGCATTTCCTGATCGGTCTGGCCGAGGAAGGCGAAGGGCTGGCCGCCAACCTGCTGCGCCGCTACGGCCTGACGCCGCAGGCGCTGCGCCAACAGGTCAGCAAGGTGGTCGGCAAGGGCGCCGAGGATGGCCGCGCTGAGACGCCGACCAACACGCCAGAACTCGACAAGTACTCGCGCGACCTGACCAAGATGGCGCGCGACGGCAAGCTCGACCCGGTGATCGGCCGCGCGCAGGAGATCGAAACCACCATCGAGGTGCTGGCCCGGCGCAAGAAGAACAACCCGGTGCTGATCGGCGAGCCGGGTGTGGGCAAGACCGCCATCGTCGAAGGGCTGGCGCAGCGCATGGTGGCGGGTGAAGTGCCCGAGACCTTGCGCGACAAGCGCCTGGTGGAACTCAACATCAACGCCATGGTGGCCGGCGCCAAATATCGCGGCGAGTTCGAGGAGCGCGTGCAGAAGGTGCTGAAGGAGGTGACCGAGCACCAGGGCGAGCTGATTTTGTTCATCGACGAGGTGCACACCATCGTCGGTGCCGGCCAGGGCGGTGGCGAAGGCGGGCTGGACGTGGCCAACGTGTTCAAACCGATGATGGCGCGCGGTGAACTCAACCTAATCGGCGCCACGACGCTGAACGAGTACCAGAAATACATCGAGAAGGATGCCGCACTGGAGCGGCGCTTCCAGCCGGTGACGGTGCCCGAGCCGACGGTGGCCCAGGCCATCATGATTCTGCGCGGCCTGCGCGACACCTTCGAGGCGCACCACAAGGTCAGCATCTCCGAGGACGCGATCATCGCGGCGGCCGAGTTGTCCGACCGCTACATCACGGCGCGCTTCCTGCCGGACAAGGCGATCGACCTGCTCGACCAGGCGGCCGCGCGCGTCAAGCTGTCGGCCACGGCCCGGCCGGTGGCCGTGCAGGAGCTGGAGTCCGAACTGCACCAGCTGCGGCGTGAACAGGATTACGTGGCCGCGCGCAAGCAGTACGACCAGGCCGCCGAGCTCGGCAAGCGCATCGAAGCCAAGGAGGCCGAGCTCAAGAAGCTCGTCGAGAACTGGGAGCGGGAGCGGGCCTCCGGCAGTGCCGAGGTCAAGGCGGAACACGTGGCGCAGATCGTCTCGCGCCTGACCGGCATCCCGGTCAACGAGTTGACGGTGGAAGAGCGCGAAAAGCTGCTGCACTTGGAACAACGGCTGCACGAGCGCCTGGTGGGACAAGACGAGGCGGTCCGTGCCGTGGCCGATGCCGTGCGGCTGTCCCGCGCCGGCCTGCGCGAAGGCAGCAAACCGGTGGCTACCTTCCTGTTTCTGGGCCCGACCGGGGTGGGCAAGACCGAGCTCGCCAAGGCATTGGCCGAATCGATCTACGGCGATGAGCACGCCCTGTTGCGCATCGACATGTCGGAATATGGCGAACGCCATACCGTGGCGCGGCTGGTGGGCGCGCCTCCGGGCTATGTCGGTTACGACGAAGGCGGTCAGCTCACCGAGAAGGTGCGGCGCAAGCCCTACAGCGTGCTGCTGCTCGACGAGATCGAGAAGGCACACCCTGACGTCTACAACATCCTGCTGCAAGTGTTCGACGACGGTCGCCTCACCGACGGCAAGGGCCGGGTGGTGGATTTCACCAACACCATCATCATCGCCACGTCCAACCTGGGTTCGGACATCATCCAGCGACGGCTGAAGGCGCGTGGGGCGGCCGACGAGGAGTACGAAAAGACCAAGGCCGAGGTCATGGACGTGCTGCGCGGCCACTTCCGGCCCGAGTTCCTCAACCGCATCGACGAGATCATCGTCTTCCATGCGCTGGGCAAGGAGGAGATCCGCCACATCGTCGGCCTGCAGCTCGATCGCGTGGCGCGCAGCGCCGCCAGCCAGGGCGTGACGCTCACTTTCGATCAGACGCTGATCGACCATTTCGCGGAAGAAGGCTACAAACCCGAGTTCGGTGCGCGTGAACTCAAGCGCCTGATCCGCAGCGAGCTGGAAACTGCGCTGGCGCGCGAGATGCTCGGTGGCAGCATCGGCAAGGGCGATCACGCCAGCGCACGCTGGGACGACAAGGCCGAACGCGTGGTGTTCGAACGCAAAGAGCTACCGCAGACCCCGGCCGAGCCGGAGCAGCCGGATGTCGCGAAGGCGACCGAGACGCCGCACGGCGACGCTGGCAAAGGCTCGCGCAAGAAGAAGTCGGCGAGCGACGCATCGTGATGGGCGTGTTCGAGCACGCCTACCGGATTCTCGACATCAACCGCGCGGTGCTGGAGCGCTGTGCGCGCGAGCTGCTGGCGCGGGAAACGCTCGACGAAAGCGATATCCGTCAATTGACTCAAGGACTTGTTCGGAACTGAAAACAGTAGTAGGTGCCATTCAGAGTAAACCGACGGCTCTGTTCAGTGCGTCATCCAATTCGTCGGCATTGTTCAAGGAGAACCGATATGTCTGCATTGACTCCGTGGGACCCCTTCCGGGAACTGGATGAATTGCAAAACCGCCTGGCGACGATGTCCGGACGAATACCCCAGCGACAGGGCGCCCGTACCGGCAACGAAGCCATGACCACGGCGGACTGGGCTCCAATGGCGGACATCAGCGAGGATGAGAACGCATTCCTCCTCAAGCTGGATCTGCCGGAGGTCCCCAAGGATGCCGTGCGCGTCAGCGCGGAAAACGGTGTGCTCACCATCAGCGGCGAGCGCAAACTGGAAAAAGAGGAGCAGGGCAAGAAGTTCCACCGCATCGAACGTGCCTATGGCCGCTTTGTGCGCAGCTTTGTCTTGCCTGACAACGTTGATCCGACCAAGGTGACGGCTTCCATGAAAGACGGCGTGCTGGAAGTGCGGCTTGTCAAGGCCGAGCAAGCCAAACCGAAACAGATTGAAATCTCAGTCAACTAACTTCAATCAAGAGCCCAAGATCATGAATATCAAACAGCCACAATACACCTTCTCCGCACTTGCCCTGGCGGTTGTCGTCGGACTGAGCGGACCGGCTCTGGCCCAATCGGCGGCAGGTTCTAGCCCAGGTGCTTCAGCACCCTCTGCCGCATCCAAGGCGGCACAGCCACAGGTAGATGACAAGGCCGCCCGGGAAGCCGATAAAAAGCGTGCCGAGCTCACTCAAGACGCCATCACGGCGCTCACCAAGACCCAGGAGGCTTTGACCCTCCTTGATGCAAACAAGACCAAGGAGGCGCTTGCTGCGCTGGAACTGGCCAGCGGAAAGCTGGAACTGGTATTGGCACGCGACGCCAAACTTGCTTTGGCGCCGGTCGATGTACGCGTCATCACCCACGATATCCACGCCAACGTGGAATCGGTAAAGAAAGCGGTCAAGTTGTCTCGGGAGTTGTTGGGTGATGGCGAGGTGCAAAAGGCCCGGCCCATCATTGCCAATCTGGCCAGCGAAATCGTAATCCAAACCGACAACCTTCCGATGGCAACGTACCCGGCAGCGATCAAGTCGGCCGCACGGCTCATCGACAGCGGCAAGATCGACAACGCCAAAGCGGAACTCGCCCGAGCACTGAACACGCTGGTGGTGACCTCGGTCGCCTTTCCTCTGCCCGTGCTACGGGCCGAAGCCGCGATGGCAAAAGCTGAAAAGCTGGCCGAGACCGACAGGCGCGATGCCAAGCAGAACGAGGAGCTCAGCACCTTGCTGTCGTCCGTGCGCACGGAGATCGAGATGGCGCAGATCCTGGGTTATGGCAAGAAGGCGGACTTCAAACCCATCTTCGATCAGGTGAAGTCCATTGAGCAAAAGTCGGCTGGTGGCAAAAGCGGCAAGGGATGGTTCGACGAGTTGAAGACGCGCATCCAAAAGCTGTTTTGAGGTGATGAAGGGGCTGACTGCTCTGTCGGTCAGTCTCGCGATGTTCGCATTCAGCCCCAATAGATTCGCCTATTTTCACTATCTCATACGAGGCATATCACCATGAATGAGCAAACACCGAATCCCAATGCGACGAACGAAGGAAAAAACGAACAGGCCGCGGTAAGCAGCCTTCCTGTCAGTCCAGAGTCCAAGCCTGAAGTCGTCACGGAGGTACAGCCTGAGGTTCAGAAAGAAACGGACTCGCAGGCGGCAGACAAACGTAAACAAGTCCTCGATGAGGCAGTCTCGGCCTTGTCGCTGACCAAATCAGCGCTGGCCGCACTTGACGGCAAGGACACTGCACGCGCATTGGCAACGCTGGCCGAAGTGACGGGAAAGCTGGAGCTGATCGTCGCGCGCGAACCCACGCTCGCCCTGGCCGGCGTTGATGTGCGCACCATCGTGCACGACTTGTTCGCCAACACGGAAACCATTGAGGCGATGACCGACGAGGCGCTGGATGCCCTCAAACATGGCGAGGTGCAACAGGCTCGCCACGTGCTGGCTTTGCTGGCCAGTGAAATCGTGATCACGGTCACCAGCATCCCTTTGGCGTCCTATCCCGCAGCCGTGAAGGCAGTCGTGCCGCTGATCGATCAGGGCAAGATCGAAGAAGCCAAAGCCGCGCTGCAGTCAGCGCTCAGCACGCTGGTCGAGGAGCGCAGCGTGCTTCCGCTGCCCGTCCTGCGTGCGAAGCTGCTCCTGAAGCGCGCCGAGCCCCTGGTAGAAGATGGTCAGCGCAGCGAAGCATCCAATGAGCGCCTGGAGACATTGTTGAACGAAGCCCGGCAGCAGTTGGAAATGGCAGAACTGCTGGGCTATGGAAAAAGGAAGGACTTTGAGCCCCTGTACGCTGAACTCAAGAAAATCAAGGAAAAGACGGGAGGGGGAGGCTGCGGAAAAGGCTGGCTCGATGAAGTCAAGGCAAAACTGTCCAGGTTGTTCTGAAACCGCTGGAGAGGGGGCGCATAGCGCCCCCTCTCTTGTCCCATGAGTGTTTGATTTTTTATTTTGTATAGATCTTTAGGAGATATTGCATGAAAACAGACACCATCGCCAATTCCAATGCGGATGACCCCACCAAAGCACTGTGTTCGCTGAGCCAAAATTGGTGGCTTTTTGTGCTGCGCGGTGTCTTGGCATTGATTTTTGCAGCCCTCGCGTTCTGGATGCCACAATCGGCTCTGTTGGCCATGACCATCATGTTCGGCGCATTTTCCTTGGTCAATGGCGCGTTCAACTTGTTTGCAGCGGTGCGCCATATCCAGAAAAAAGAGCGCTGGGGCTGGCTGCTGTTCAGCGGCATTGTCGGCATACTTACGGGCGTCGTCGTCCTGGTTGCTCCTTGGGTCGCCACGATAGTCTTGGCTTCTTTTTTATGGGCTAGCGTGGGCTTCTGGGCGATTTTCACCGGTGTGCTGGAGATATCCGCCGCCGTTCGGCTGCGTCGGGAAATCAAGGGTGAAATCTGGCTTGCCCTCAGTGGACTGCTCTCGATTATCCTTGGTGCTATCGTCTTGTGGATATTTTTTACCCGTCCGGTCGAGTCATTCGTGGCCGCAGGCTGGCTGTTGGGTTTCCATGCGGCAGTCTATGGCGTCACGCTTTTGTTCTTGAGTTGGAGTCTTCGCAAACGCGCCTGGGGTAAGAGCGTGCCAAACCAAAATCTATGGATATGAGCATCCTCGATTCATGCCTCCATAGAAATGACATCGAAGGAGTCATACATGCAGATACAATATAGCTATCGAGCTATCGACAAAGAGTTTCATGAACCTTGGCAGAGAGCTTTGGGAAATGTGATCGAGCACGCCCTCAAGCCATTGCTCGACAAACACACTAAAGATTCAGCGCGACTTCAAATCGTCCTTGATCGCGACAAGATCAAGCGGCAATTTCTGGCCAGTGGCTATATGCACCTGCCCGGCAAAAAGATTGTCAGCGTTACTGCATCACATGACGAGCTGACGCCCCTCGCGCAGATGCTCGCACAGTCGTTGTTCCGTCAGGCCAAGAAGCATTTTGACCGACTGCATGCTCAGGATCAAATCAAGCGCAAAGCACGACGCGAGCGCTTGCGCGAGCTCAAGGTGCGGATTGCCGCAAAACCCGCATCAGCCGCCCATGAGGCCGAGGTGACCCGAATGCCTCTACTGTCGAAACTTGAGGCTGTCGCAAGGCGTGAGCTGGCTTATCTGCGGGCCGTCGGCGATTTACCGCGCGATTATCCGACGCTGCGCGACGTGGTGGATGAAGCGATTGTCCGAGCTAAGGTGGAATGGCAATCCGTGCCGGGGGAAAAAGAGGCTTACACCGGTCTTTTGAAGCATCTGTTCGCCGTCCTGGATAACGAAGTGGCAAGCAGCCGGCAATTTGGCGAATTCGTTTCTCTGGACGCGCCGGTCGAACCGGATGCCCAAGACGTGGCCGAGGCCATGGTGGAAGAGGAAATCTTCGAATTTTATCAGCACGATGACACACTCAAGCTGGCCGATATTTTCGCTGGCAGTCAGCATCCCGATGTCGCAACGATCGCGGAACAGGAGGAGCTGATTGATCGGTCGAGCGAGTTCGCTTTTGCATTTGACCTGCTGAAGGACATGCCGCGTTTGTGGCGGCGCATTTTTCTGCTTATCCGTGTGGACGGGCTGAATGCCAGCAGCGTCTCTGAAATCCTGCTGATTCCTAGTAAGGAAGATGCTGTCCGAAGGTGGCTCATGCAGGCCGAAGCATTCATCGCTGCTCATCTGGAAGAGGCCGGAGTAAGCAAAAACGGGAACGATTGGCTCCAAGGCGTTGATTGGTCGGCATTGTCTGTGACCCGAAACGAGGCAGCCTCACTGTGGTCCAAGGAGGCGAACCATGAAGAATGATCTTCACCTTGTCTGCCCGCATTGCCAGTCCATCAACCGCGTACCGACTGCGAAGCTATCGGAACATCCCAACTGTGGCCGCTGCCAGCAGCCCTTGTTCACGGGCGAGCCCATCGAGTTGACCACGGCGACGTTCTCGCGCCACGTGGAGCGCAGCGATCTGCCGCTGCTGGTCGATTTCTGGGCGCCATGGTGCGGGCCGTGCAAGATGATGGCGCCACAGTTCCAGCAAGCGGCGCACCAGCTCGAACCGAGGATCCGGCTGGCGAAGGTGAATACCGAGGCTGAGCCCCACCTGGCCACGCAGTTCGGTATCCGCAGCATCCCGACGCTTGCCCTGTTCCAGGGTGGGCGGGAAATCGCCCGTCAGGCCGGCGTGATGGGCGCGCAGGACATCGTGCGCTGGACGTCGACGCAAGTGGGACGCTGACCGATGCAGGGCTTGCTCGGCACTACACTAATCCTGCTGGCAGCTTGCAGCCTGGCGGCGATGGCGACGGCGGCGTTCAGAGTGCCCGCCTTGCTGGGGTATCTCTCTGTCGGCGTTGTACTGGGCCCCTCAGTCATCGGCGTGATCGCGCCGGGGGAGACGCTGAGCTTTCTGTCCGAGCTGGGCGTGGCGCTGCTGTTGTTCATGGTCGGACTGGAATTCTCCCTCGGAGACTTCTGGCTCGCCCGCAGGACGGTGCTGATGGCGGGCGCTCTGCAGATGATCGCCGTGGCCCCGCCGCTGATCCTGCTATTGATGTGGCTGGGGCAGCCCGGCCAGAGCGCCGCGCTGCTCGGCACTGCGGCGGCCATGTCGTCCACGGCGCTGGTCAGCCGACAACTGGCCGACCAAGGCGAGCTCACCACCCGCCACGGACGCAGTGCCATCGCCGTGCTGGTCTTTCAGGACCTGGCCAGCGTGCCCCTGCTGGCCTTGCTGGCGATCTGGGCGCGCGGCGAGTCGCCGAAGATCGAGCATGTGCTGCTCGAAGTATTCGGTGTGCTGCTGCTGTTCGCGGCAGCGGCCCTCGTCTCGCGCCGTCTGTTGCATGGCCTGCTGGGCTGGGTGGCGCGGCGGGGCCACGAGGAATCGTTCGTGCTCGTCTCCTTGTGCGTGGTGGTGGCTGCCGCCGCTGCTGCGCACGCGGTCGGCGTATCCGCCGCCCTGGGGGCCTTCCTCGCCGGGATGGTGCTGGGCGAGAGCGACTTCCGGCACCACATGGAAAGCCACCTCAGGCCGTTTCGCGATGTGTTGTCGGGCGTGTTCTTCGTGACCATCGGCCTGCAACTGGACGCAGCACAGATTCTTTCGGCACCGCTGGCGGTGCTGGCGTGGCTGGTGGTGCTGGTACCGGTCAAGATCCTGCTCAATACGCTGGCCTTGCGGGCGACGCGCCTGTCCGCCCTCGATGCCTGGCGCACGGGCATAGCGTTGGGGCACGGCGGCGAGTTCGCCCTGCTGTTGTTGGGCACGGTCTTGCAGCAGCATCTGATCCCCGCGACCGTCGTCCAACCCATGCTGGTCGCGCTGGTGCTCAGCATGGCCCTGGCACCGCTACTGATCCGCCATCACGATGTACTTGCCCGGTTCTTGAGCCGCACCGGCGGCGTCATTCAGCCACCCCAGGCTGAAGAAGTCGAGATCGCCGCGCAGACGACGCGATATCGAGACCATGTCATCGTTTGCGGCGCGGGCGAGCTTGGCCTGACAGTCAGCGAGATTCTTCGCCACGCCGGCGTGGCGCATCTGCTGCTGGAGGCGGACGCGCAGAAGGTAGAGGCCGCGCGTGCCGCCGGCGCGCCGGTGTTCCATGGCGATGCCAGTCGGCCCGATACCTTGCTGGCTGCCGGCTTGACGCATGCGCACTTGGTGGTGCTAACGTTCGCCCATGCCCAGCAAGCGTTGCGCATCGCCCAGGCGATTGCCGAGCGCCGTCCGGCGCTAACCTTGTGGGTGTCATGCAGAAGTACGACCGCGGCCGATGCATTTCGCGCCATGCCTAACGTGCGCGTTTATCAGCAATCCTTTGCCGCAGCTATTGGGCTGGCGGAACAGGTGATGTCGACGCTTGGCATGTCGACCGAGTTGATTGAAGGACACATCAGTGCAATGCGCCGCCGTCTCGACAGCAGCCGTTTTCCAGGGAGTTCATAGTCATGAAATCAAAACGCCTTAACCCATTTCAGGTCTTGCGTGACCAATTGGCCATCATGAGTTTTTACGAGCGCTTCGAGCAGGTCGTCGCGCTCGTGCTGTCGGCGGTGATCGCCGTCATCATCATGGTGTCGCTGTTCCAGCTCATCTCCATCGTCTTCACGCTGCTGGTTCTCGATGCCTTCAATCCCCTGGACCACAAGGTATTCCAGAGCGTGTTCGGCATGATCATGACGCTCTTGATCGCGATGGAGTTCAAGCATTCCATGGTGCGCGTGGCGCTGCGTCGGGACAGCATCATCCAGGTTAAGACGGTGGTCCTGATCGCGGTGATCGCACTCTCCCGCAAGTTCGTGATCCTCGACTCCGACGCGAGCCCCGCAAAGATAGCCGCGCTGGCAGGCGCCACGCTGGCTCTGGGTGCGACCTACTGGCTGCTGCGCAAGCGCGGCGACCGCGCCGCCGAGACCTCTGAGCATGACCCGTCATCATCCGAGTGATCCGCGCACTGCGCTCTTGCAACACCGCTGGCTCAACCGCCTGCAGACCGGGCTGTTGGTCCTGACCCTGGTCGGGATCGCAGCCGCAGCAGGGAGACTGCCATTTGGGGAAGGCTGCCTGTGGCTCGCGCTGTTTGCCGTTGCAGGTGCGTTGCTGCTGGACCCGGTAGCCGCGTCGGCGCTGAGCTTGCGCCTGTACCGCGTACGGGCCTTGCACCCGCAACAAGCCCACGAGATGTGGGCCCTGTTGCGCGAGCTGCCCGCCACGCCGGTGCCGCACTATGTGCCCAGTGCCGTCGTCAACGCCTTCGCCACCGGATCGAAGCAGGAGGCATCGATCGCCCTCACCGATGGCCTGCTGCGCAGCCTGAGCCCACGCGAGCTGGCGGGTGTGCTCGCGCACGAGGTCGCGCACATCACTAATGAGGATCTGCGTATCATGGGGCTGGCGGATTCCGTCAGTCGCCTCACGTGCCTACTGGCCCTTATGGGACAGATCGCGATCCTGCTCAGCCTGCCCGCGCTGCTGGTTGGCGCGGCGGAGGTCTATTGGCCTGGTCTATTGTTATTGGCCGCATCGCCCCAACTGGCCCTGCTCGCACAGCTCGGCTTGTCTCGCGTGCGTGAGTTCGACGCTGACCGCCTTGCGGCGGAACTGACTGGCGACCCGCAGGGGCTGGCGTCCGCGCTGGCGAAAATCGAGCGGGTCAGCCGCTCCTGGCGTGCCTGGCTATGGCCGGGATGGGGCAATCCCGAGCCCTCCTGCTTGCGCACGCGTCCGGCAACGCAAGAGCGCATCGCACGCCTGCTGACGTTGGCGCCTGGGCCAGCATCAGCGTTGCCACTCCGCGCGCCCCATTTTTTGCCGGAATCCGCTTTGGCGACGCGCCCACCGCGCTGGCGCCCGAGCGGGCTGTGGCGCTGATTGCCCATCAACAGGAGACGTCTCATCGCCTATCTCGACCCGTACCAACGCCCCGCGCCGGACCGCTTCGTCCGGCGCTGGCTCTTCATCACCGCCTGTATTGCCGCGCTCATGCTGCTGTGGCAGTTTCTGTCTGCCATCGAGGCCTGGTTCAGTCCGCGCGAGGCAGCAGAACGCACCGTGATGGCGCGTGGCGATCTGGCGGCGGACGAGAAAACCACCATCGAACTGTTCGAAAAATCGCGCGCCTCGGTGGTCTACATCACCACCGCGCAATTAGTACGCGATGTCTGGACGCGCAACGTGTTCTCCGTGCCGCGCGGCACTGGCTCGGGCTTCATCTGGGACGACGCCGGCCACGTCGTCACCAACTTCCACGTCATCCAGGGCGCGTCCGAAGCCACCGTCAAACTGGCCGACGGCCGCGACTACCAGGCCGCGCTGGTGGGGACGAGCCCCGCGCACGACATCGCCGTGCTCAAGATCGGCGTCGGTTTCAAGCGCCCGCCGGCCGTGCCGGTCGGCACCAGTGCCGACCTCAAGGTGGGTCAGAAGGTGTTTGCTATCGGCAACCCCTTCGGCCTGGACTGGACGCTCACCACTGGTATCGTCTCCGCGCTCGACCGCTCGTTGCCGGGAGAAGCGGGCGGCCCGGCCATCGATCACCTGATCCAGACCGACGCCGCCATCAACCCCGGCAATTCCGGTGGCCCGCTGCTCGATTCGGCTGGGCGGCTGATCGGCATCAATACCGCCATCTACAGTCCGTCTGGCGCCTCGGCCGGAATAGGCTTTGCGGTGCCGGTCGATACCGTCATGCGCGTGGTGCCGCAACTCATAAAGACCGGCAAGTACATCCGTCCGGCGCTGGGCATCGAGGTGGATGAGCAGCTCAACACGCGTCTGCAGGCGCTGACCGGCAGTAAGGGCGTATTCGTATTGCGCGTGACGCCGGGCTCGGCGGCGCACAGGGCCGGGCTCGTCGGCGTCGAGGTCACCGCAGGCGGCATCGTGCCCGGCGATCGCGTTATCAGCATCGACGGTATCGCCGTTGACGACGTCACCACATTACAGGCCCGGCTAGACGACAAGAACGTTGGAGATGTTGTGGTCTTGTTAGTGGAGCGGGCCGGCAAGACTCGCGAGATGCTTGTGGAACTACGACCGGGAGTTTGATGGAAAGTGGGTCATGGATCTGCACAGCGAAGCAGCCAAGCGACTTCAGCCTTGCGCCGAACTACGAGCCCTAGCTAGGGATGGTCTGAAGTAGCCCTGTATTTCCGGCTGACTTCTGCCACTGCTGATTTTGAAAGCGGTGAACCGATCAAAAACGATCGGATCACCCGCTCATTTCGGTGCTTTCAGCCGTCGCGAGCACCTTGCGACGGCCATTTTCCGCATTACAGGCGCACCTCTCCTGCGCTTGCCAGCAAATGTCGGCGGGCCATCCATAGGTTCGACAGGGCAAACAGCGTCACCAGTTGTGCAGTGTTCTTCACCAGCCCTCGGAAACGTACCTTGGTGTAGCCGAACTGCCGCTTGATCACGCGAAACGGGGGCTCTACCTTCGCTCGCACTTGCGCCTTGGCCTTCTCGATCTTGCGCTTGGCTTTGTACAGGGCGCTGCGTTTATCGAGCATCTTGTAGGTGCTGCGGCGTGCTGCGACCTGCCAGATCACTTCTCGGTCGGCATGCTCGGAGCGCTTTTCGACGCCTGTGTAGCCGTCATCGGCGCAGACGACGTTCTCGTCGCCGTGCAGCAGTTTGTCGACCTGGGTGACATCCGCCACGGTGGCTTGTATCTAACAGTTTGTGGTGATTAGCTACCACCACTGAAGCAGAGTGAGCCGCCCCCTTCCCTTAAGGTCAGAAAAGTCGGCACCGCTGAACCTTGATTTGCAGCACATGGCCCTCCGCTTCACCTTTCACGCCAGCACATCAGGTTGAACGGTTATCGGGAGCTCGACTCCGTATGTACAAGGCGAACAGGCGTGACGGTTTATGTGAGAGGAGTTTGACCATGTTTCCAGTCGGCATTGACGTAAGTAAAAACACCCTGGATCTTTGCATGCTTTATGACGGTATCAAAGGACGCATAAAAACCCGTAACATCCAGAATAACAGACATTCAGTTGAAAATATTCTTCGCTGGCTCAGGCTTCAACATTGCAGTCCGGAAGATGTTCATGTGGTAATGGAAGCTACCGGTGTTTATCACGAACGGCTGGCCACTGAATTACATGATGCCGGTTTCCGGGTTTCTCTGGCCAACCCTCACCGTAGTCGGGAGTTTGCGCGTGGCATGGGAATCATGACAAAAACGGATAAGGTGGATGCGTAGGCACTGTTGCAAAGTTAGCGATGAGGCAGCCTTTTGTCTTATTCAAAGGCCTTACATTTCAAAAACTCTGCTTACCAGGCGCATTTCGCCCAGGGGATCACCATAATAAAATGCTGAGGCCTGGCCTTTGCGTAGTGCACGCATCACCTCAATACCTTTGATGGTGGCGTAAGCCGTCTTCATGGATTTAAATCCCAGCGTGGCGCCGATTATCCGTTTCAGTTTGCCATGATCGCATTCAATCACGTTGTTCCGGTACTTAATCTGTCGGTGTTCAACGTCAGACGGGCACCGGCCTTCGCGTTTGAGCAGAGCAAGCGCGCGACCATAGGCGGGCGCTTTATCCGTGTTGATGAATCGCGGGATCTGCCACTTCTTCACGTTGTTGAGGATTTTACCCAGAAACCGGTATGCAGCTTTGCTGTTACGACGGGAGGAGAGATAAAAATCGACAGTGCGGCCCCGGCTGTCGACGGCCCGGTACAGATACGCCCAGCGGCCATTGACCTTCACGTAGGTTTCATCCATGTGCCACGGGCAAAGATCGGAAGGGTTACGCCAGTACCAGCGCAGCCGTTTTTCCATTTCAGGCGCATAACGCTGAACCCAGCGGTAAATCGTGGAGTGATCGACATTCACTCCGCGTTCAGCCAGCATCTCCTGCAGCTCACGGTAACTGATGCCGTATTTGCAGTACCAGCGTACGGCCCACAGAATGATGTCACGCTGAAAATGCCGGCCTTTGAATGGGTTCATGTGCAGCTCCATCAGCAAAAGGGGATGATAAGTTTATCACCACCGACTATTTGCAACAGTGCCCGCTCGATTACGCTGATTGCAGCTCAAGTCGGCTACGAAAGTCCTTCGGCGCTGTCTCGCGCATTTAGACGCAAGACGGGGTTGAGCCCTCGTGACTGGTTGAAAGATCTGGCGGGGGAAAATGATGGCAAAAAGGCCTAAGGCATTACTGCCTTAAGCCATTGAAAAAATTATGCATTAATTTTACGTTTTTCCAGTTCAACCAGCGAATGGCCTGCCACAAATATCGAAACAGCAAGCAACCCTAAGTCTTTAAGCAGAAACTGACCTGGCGCAACGGAAATCGCCGGAAACCCTAAACTAGGCTCAATGACGCCCGGAGTGGAAAACATAAAGCTAAGGGTTGTGAAGAACAGGCCTGCAGACAGAGCGCCTCCTACCACGGATAGTTTGGGCGACAGCATGCGGCCTGCGATCAGAGTGCCGATCGAAATCTCTAGTATGCCGAGCAGGCTGGAGAACATGTCGACCGAAAAAATGCTATACACCCATCCCAAAAGCGGGCTGTTGCTCACCAGTGGAACCAGGCCCTCGGCCTCGTAGTGGGTAAATTTCATGCCGCCGAACCAGAAGTAAATAATAGCGAGAGCCAAGTACGCGCCATAGATACCTAGCCCCATAGTTTTGGTTCCAAGCGTTAAGTGGGCCTGTACGCTGGACTTCGAGTTTTCAATGCCTATGGTTTTCATGTCTGAGCTTCCAGTAGTGAGTGAGAGTGTGTTGGCTGCCGAACGCCGTATGCGTTGGCGATGAGATTATTATGGCTGGCATCTCTAATCAAGAGGCATCAGAAAGTATTGATTTCAGTGCAGATCGTCTTGGGCGGTGCAATTCGCGATGAAGGGATCGCCGTGGAGAGCGATGAGTGCACTATTTCGATAAAGGAGTCGTTTTACATAGGTCGATGAAGCGCGTTGCGGCATCGCCTACTGTCATTTCTCAAATCTGACTATGGGGCTTGGGGCGAAGGGCGGCACTGACTAGGCTTAGAACAGCTACCAACTAGCCGCGCGGCCGCGATGCACAAAGAATGGTAACTGAGCCGTGAGTGCGGTGGGCGCCCGCATTTATTTCCAAACCCTACAGATACATCGATCTTCGACTTCAACCGGGCAGATAGCTGTTGCAGCAAGCCTATCAATCGACTTTGACGTGTTAAAGAGGATAGGTTTTCCAGGGTTGGGGAACAGCATGCCCTGCAGAACGACACACGTCACTTTTGTTAAATTAATAAGCTAGCTACCTATTGGGCATAACCTTGCAATTTGCTTCAATTTACGCACATGCACTTGCGACCTCAAAATGCAACGTAAGCCCCGAATATCTCCATTATTGTCGCCGCCAGCCTTAGTTACAGCTGCTATGATGAATGAGATCGAAAACTGAAATCCCCCACTAGAATTGTTGACTGGAGTCAAAATGAATAAAAAGCGGCCGGTTAATCTTGATATTCGAACCATTCAGCTTCCTCTCACGGCGCTTACATCGATTCTGCACCGGATTTCAGGAATTATGCTCTTTATTTTTCTGGGACTGATACTGTATATGCTGAGCAAATCGTTGGAGTCAGAAAAGGGTTTTAATGAAGTCAAGGAGATTTTTTCTTCACCTTTCGGCAAAGTTAGTTTCTGGTTGGTATACTCTTCATTTATTTATCATCTCGTAGCCGGAATTCGACACCTAGTTATGGATGTGGGTGTTGGTCATACTTTGAAAGGCAGCAATCGCGCCTCTACTATTGTTTTAGTAGTGTCGGGTGTTTTAATGGTTGCTGGCGCCGTATGGATTTGGTAGCTGTGGAGTCGTAATGCGTATTTACAAGGACTAAAAGCGTCCTTTAAAGCTAACTTACGAAAGTATTTATAATCGACGGTTCACGCTTAAACGGTTGAATCCTTTCGGGCTTCCGAATAGCTGTTAGCTGAAAGCTATCATGAGCTAAGTTTTCTGTGCATCATCAAATGTGTTAATGGGAGCGCCATAGTACTAGGTACAAATATGGCTCTAGGACAATGTTAGATGTTTTGGATTTTGAGGCGGATCGCTCTTATCGAAGATCGTCTAATTCGCTCTGAAGCGCAGGTTTTTTGAAACTATCACCTGGTTGGCACACTGTGCGAATCAACATCAGATATGAGAAAGCCAATCAGGTGAACACTACCCTCGAGGGCTCATCTGTCCAGTTAAAGCCTCGAGTCTTTCTGGGTGCGCAAAAGACAAGAAGGTTATATGGGAAAATTATGAGGCCTGGATACCATGCGTCATGGGCGTGCCGATGCTGTGAGTGACAGAGCGAGAAGCAAGTGAAAGTCCCTGAAGTAGGGGCGGGATGCGCCCGAGTGGCATTTTTTGTCTTAAGGTAGATCGCGTAGCTGTTCTTCAGAATAATCTTCAGAGCGTTGACGACAGCCATCGCTGTGCATTCCTCAAGAATAGAATGTGTCGGAAGGGTGGCGTCATTGGTGTTAGTCATCGCTTAGGATTTCTCAATCTGGCTTACACGGGCGCCTGTACCGATATCCCCGCGGATGGCGACGTATCGATGTTGAATTCCTCGCCAGACGAAGTGCAATGAGCTGCGGCTATAGGCTTGCGCAGCCTTAGATAGCCGGCCGTCGCAGGCGCGCCGGTTGGCCGGGATCTTCTTCTGCCCGTCAGGTGTCCGGTCGGAACTCCAGCACGAACGCTACGACCTTTTCGGCGGACATTTCGCACGGCTTCAACAATGTCCTATCTGATGTAACGCGGAAGAGGTTGAAGCTGACAATGTCAGTCCCGTCCAACTCCCTGGCGAACAGACTGTTGCGACGTCCGTCCCCAGATCGCCGGACGATCAAGCTGAAACGCCGGCCTTCATAAGTCCCTTCTCTGTATCCCTCCGCAAGCTTCGCGAAAGCGGCATCGAACTCGGAATGCTCCATGTCATCCATCCTTATTGATAGAACAGAGGCGCGGCGGGTGCGAGACCGCCAGTGCCGGGTCGCGCTAAGGTGCCGGGCAGATTCCTGCAGCCGACGAGGCCCGGGGTGGGCAGGATAATTGAGATGTCGGCGCCCGCATGGCTATCAGCGAAGTCGTCCGTCCAGTCTGCTAGGCAACGTCCACGCCTTTCCAGAAAGCGATGTAATCCCGGATACCCTCGGCATCCGGAGTGGGGGCGGGATAGGTCCAAGCGGCGTTCACGTTGAGCGCGTCACCCGCGCGAACATGAAAGAAGCGCGCGGCGCCTTTGATCGGACAGACAGATGTGTGCGGGCTCATCTCAAGCAGGCTCAGGTCGACTCCTGACGGTGGGAAGTAGTGATTTCCCTCGACGATGACTGTTTCGTCGCTTGTGGCGATAGTAGTGTCTTTCCAGATGGCTGAGACCAACGGACTCTCCTTTTGTATTCATCAACCGGCGAAGGCTCGCGGGCTGGCTGCCCCAAGCCGCACCTCCTCAGGTGGCAGGCGGGTTGCGCCCGAGAAGTTTGTCGAGCTCGCCTCTGACATCGAGCGCGAATAGCTCATCGGAGCCACCGATAAGGGTGCCATTGATGAAGATCTGCGGCACGGAGCTTCGCCCCGACGCTTCCGCCATGGCCTGCCGGTGAGCCGGATCCGCCTCAATATCGAGCTCCTTCCATCGCACGCCCTTTTCCTTGAGGAGCGCCTTCGCTCGGCGGCAGAACGGGCACCAATTCGTGGTGTACAGCAATACATCAGTTGTCATATTGCATCTCCGGCAGTTGCACGCGGATCGCTGTCATGGCGTTGATCTCCAATTCGCGGCGTTCAAAGATGGCGACTGCACCTTGGCCGACATCGGAGCAGATGCTGACGATTGGCCGCTATCCAGGCGACATGGCCCAAAGTGCTTTCACCGCCAGGCAGAGGCCGCACGCGCCTCCTGTAGCGCCGAGCCGATGCTCTAAGGTAACCGAGCCTCGATTGGGACGGAAGCGGTCCCGCTCGAATCGCCCATCATGCTGGTCGAGCATATCAGGACGACGGATAGTGCAGGAACTTTCAAATTGAGCTTGATGTCGAGCCAGGTATCGCGAGCGAAGGCGTTCTAGAGGCCGGGGGGTACGAAGACTGTGTTCGGCAAAACGGTTCACGTTGATCGCCAAAGCTTCCCAGGGCGCACGTCTACGATCGGCGCGACGTGAGATAGCTCGCGCCGCTAGCCCCCGTAGCGCTCCGTCTTGATGATGGAGGCGTCCAAGCCCGCCAGCAGCGCGCTATCGGTTGCGATGTTGACGAATCCGTTAGACCCGCAGACGAACACTTGCGTCGGCTTTCCCTGAAGCCTGGTTAGAATTTCTTGGACCATCATGCCGTCGATCCGTCGCGCAAAGTCCGATGCGCGAACCGGTTTCTCGCGCGTAATCGCGAGCGCCAGGACGAACGCCGGATCGCTGATTTCGATGCAATGAAGTTCTTCTGAGAAGAGAACGTCCTCGGCGGTTCGTGCGGACAGGAGCAACGCTGTCGGAACGGCTTGGGCCAATGCGCGGCGCTGCCGGATCATTGCCATCAACGGCACGAGGCCGGAGCCTCCCCCGATCAACAGAACCGGATCTATGGCAGGCTCAGGCCAAAGGAAATGGCCACCGAGCGGACCGCGAACTTCGATTTCGTCACCAATCGCCGCGATGTCGTGAAAAAACGGCGAAACTTCGGCATCCGGCATGCGCTCGATAGCTATCTCGACGATCGGGGTCGAAACTGCCGATGACGCGATCGAGTAGCTGCGCATTGCACTGTAGCCGTCGGGCGCGGTCAGCCGGATATCGACGTGCTGACCTGCGGTGTGCGCGAACGGCTTGCTCAACCGAAGGAAGAAGCTCTTGATACTCGGTGTTTGCTGGATGATGTCGTCGATCACGCATGATTGCCACGAACGGACTTGCGCTTCGTTTTCAGTCATGGGTGTATCGTTGTTCGCGCCACGGATCGCCGTAGATGTGATAGCCGTGCAGCTCCCAAAAGCCGGCCTCGTCACGCGTCGTGAATTGCAGCGCATTCACCCATTTGGCGGATTTCCAGAAGTAAAGGTGCGGCACTAGAAGACGCGCCGGCCCCCCATGATCGCGGGAAAGTGGCTTGCCCGCATAACTGAGGGCGACCATCGCTTTCCCGGAAAGCAGATCCGTCAGAGGGACGTTTGTCGAATAATTATCGTAGCAGTGCGCCAAGACGAAATCGGTAGGCCGATCAAGCTCTGCATCTGCAAGGATGTCTTCAATGAGTACACCCTCCCAAACGGTATCCAGTTTGGACCAAGAGGTGACGCAGTGAATATCCTTTGTCACCTGGGTCTTTGGTAGAGTGTTGAATTCGCCCCAATTCCACGTTTTGACGGGCTTCGGACCAATTTTGACTGTGAATTTCCAGTCGGAGGGCTCTACCCTCGGCGTAGGGCCGGCCGACAGAACAGGGAAATCCTCCACCAGATGCTGACCTGGCGGAATCCGATCGGACTGGTCGCCTGAACCGCGACCGGTGAAACCTCTGGTGACCATAGTGACCCCTCTTGCTCGATACGGCAGACCGAAGCCGGCCTTCATTTCAGTACTCTGCGTAAAGCATTTGCCCGCACATCCGCCGAATAAGCCAATCGACTAAAAATCAGATACAGATGCTCTATCATCGTAAAAAATCGCGTATCGAACATAGCGTCAGGCCAGCATGATTCCCAATACCCAATGGCTATAGGGTAGATAACCCCAAGGCTGCGTACGCTGATCTGCGGTATGCGGAGCGGAAGTTGCAGGTTCGCTCTCAAACGGATGGGCAGCGTGCAAAGCTCAAGGCTCACCAGCGCATGGTTGCCCAGTTCGCGCTCGCCGGCAGCTTGAGTATATTAAGGACGAAATGTCGATCTGATCTATTCTGGCTTCAGGAAATAGGGAAAATAAGGTCGGACGTTCGCGCACCGTCGCGACGCGCGATCATCCACTAAGCTTCTGTATCGGGGTTGGAGGATCAGATGAACGAGATCGAACGACAAGCGCCTGAGCTGCGGGTGCAAAAATGGATTGGCAAAGATGGGGAAAGTATCGCGCCGTTCAAACTGTCAGATATCGGGCCCGGCCCGAAAATCTTGTTTGCCTTCCAGCATTGGTGCCAAGGTTGCCATTTGCATGGGTTTCCGACGCTACAAAAGTTGCATGCAGCGTTGAGCTCAAAAGACGTGGGGTTCGCAGTGATCCAGACCGTCTTCGAAGGAACGCATGAGAATACCTTCGAGAAGTTGCGCGTGAACCAGCTCAAGTATGAGCTTCCTATCGTTTTCGGTCACGACGAGCAACCGACCGGCTCGCCGTTTCCAACCTTCATGGAAGACTACCGCACACGAGGAACTCCGTGGTTTACGGTTATCGACGCTGGCGGTAGCATTGTTTTCTCGGACTTCCATCTCGACGCGGAGCGACTAGTGAAGCAACTTGAGCAAGGTTAATCGTTGGAAGGTGGGCAATCATCCTGATTGCCACCCATCCCCTGATGCCCACTACAGGCGTTGCGCGCTGTAACTCTGTTGATCAGCGTGCGAAAACCCGGATCCGGATAGGAGGAGCGTCAACGATTGAATCAATCCGTTGGGAGAGGGCGGCTCCGCTCCGTCAGCTCGGCAATAGATAACCCATTCTCGCCGAGCAACTCTCTGATCCGATCGACGATATGAGCCCCTAGCGCCGCTGTCTTGGTCCCCCCCACAGATTCCCAAGATGCGAGTTCACACGCCGATACCTCGTGGTCAGCGCCGAAGTGCTTCTGTCGGTATGTCACCGCCGCCCTTCAATGATAAAGGCGCGGTAACGGGAACCGGCAAAGCGTTGAGCAGCGATGGTTTGGTAGGCGGGACTGTCATACCAGTCGCGAGCGGCCTGCATCGTCGGGAAACGCAAGATTACGGCCCCTTCGATGGGCGGCCCCTCCAAATGCTGGATCGCGCCATAAGCGGCGAGAAAGGTAACGTCGTGACCATCGAACGATGGTCCGACGCCTGCAGAATAGGTTGCGAGTGCATGTGGGTCGCTGGTTTCTTCCCGCGTAAAGACGACGAACGCTTCCATCATTAGGCCTCTCAAAGGTTGGATCTGTTGGCCATTACCACCGGTGATGGCCTCACAGTCGTCAGGCTGGCAACTGGAACCCGATTTTCATGAGTGCCTCGACGCACGCATCCTGATCCTGCTGATAGTTGCCTCCGGAGATGCCTATGCCGCCGATCAACTTCCCATCCTCCAGAATCGGATAACCGCCGCCGACAGCGACCATCCGAGGGCGATAGGCTAGCGGCGCCACTTTTGGATCGTTGGTCACATAGTCGTTCCAGACATGGGTCGGGAACCCAAACGAGGCGGAACTCCAGGCCTTGTCGATGGCAACATCGACGGTAAGGAACGGCGCATCGTCGGTGCGCTCGAACGCGCGCAGGTTACCGGTGGCGTCGACGACGGCGACGGCAGCCGGGATGCCGATGGCACGGGCCGCAGCGAGCGCCGCGTCGATGAGGGCGACTGCGGTTTCGCGGTTGATCGAGGCGGTGGCAATAGATTTGGTCATGGGATTCTCATCGCTGGGGCATAACCCGTTCGGCTTTTTGAGGTTGGACAAGATGTTTGGCGATCGCGGTCGTTAGAAGCCTTCGAGGACGATCTTGCCTTTAGCCGCGCCACTTTCGATCAGTGCATGCACCGTCTTCAGATTGGCGGCATTGATCGGCGACAGTCGCCGGGTCAGCGTCGTGCGGATTTTGCCGTCGTCAACCAGCGCTGCCATCGCATCCAGAATCTCGCCCTGCTCATTCATGTCGGGCGTGCCGTAGATCGACCGCGTGAACATCAGCTCGTGGTGGATCGACACCGCCTTGCGCTTGAAAACCATGATATCGAATGCCTTGGGATCGTCGATCAGTCCGAACCGTCCTTGTGGGGCGATCAGTTCGGCGATGTCGGCGACATGTTGCTCGGTATGTGTGGTCGAAAAGACGAAAGCGGGAGCACCGATGCCGAGTTCGGCGATCTGTGGCGCGAGCGGACGAGAATGGTCGATGACGTGGTGAGCTCCAAGCCCTCTTACCCACTCTTGGGTTTCCGGTCGAGAGGCTGTGGCGATGACGGTGAGGTCCGTGCGCTGTCGCGCGATCTGGACGGCGATCGACCCAACCCCGCCCGCGCCACCGATGATGAGGATCGCCTCCGCCGCACCGGGTACGGGCTTCGCCACGTCCAGGCGGTCGAACATCGCCTCCCAGGCCGTCAACGTCGTCAGCGGCAGCGCCGCCGCTTCCGCCCAGGAGAGCGACGCAGGTTTGTGACCGACAATCCGGGCGTCGACGAGATGGAACTCCGCATTGGTACCGGGCCGTGTGATCGATCCGGCATAATAGACCTCGTCGCCTAACTCGAACTGCGTGACGTCGGGGCCGACCTCGCGCACAATCCCGGCGGCATCCCATCCCAGCACCTTCCAATCGCCATCTGCCGGCGGCGTGCTGTTGCGGACCTTGTAGTCGACCGGGTTGACCGAGACGGCCTTCACCTCAACCAGGATATCGTATCCTGCAGCGACAGGCCGAGGCAGATTGATGTCGACCAGCGCGGCATCCGCGGCGATGGGTCCCGGAACCTTGTAACCAATGGCTTTCATAAATGTCTCCAGCTTGCTTGATCGGATGACGCGAATGCTCGTTAGTCAACTTCTTCTACATTGAGGTCCCGACTCTTGAACTGGGTCGCGGTAGCAGATTTCATCGAACACGTCGATCAACAGGCCCTTATGCTCGGTCGCCGGATCGGTGATCGCGTAGAGGGTGGAGGCGTTATCGCCATCATCACCGCTTCCGAGGCGAAACGCCGCGTCGACGCAGATGCCGCACGGACCGATGGTTGATCCTGGCTCGAGATCGACGAGATTGCTGTCCTTGACGCGCTATTCGCGGTCTTAGCCCTTGGCGATGAAGGACTGAACTGCTTGTAGAGCGTCGGTCAGCTGCTATGTCATGGACGCACCTTCATCTTGAGTTGGATTGGACAAGCTTCCGTATAAGGCCCGCTGTAACCGTCAGATGACGGCGAAGAAAACGATGGGCAGTATTCACAGCCACTTAGCCTTCTTGAAGCGCACAAATAGGAAAACGCACGATATCGCTATCACTCCGAGCACGACAAAGTATCCGTAGGCCGTGTCCAGCTCCGGCATGTGCTTAAAGTTCATGCCGTATATTCCAGCGATCGCCGTCGGGACTGCCAGTATTGCCGCCCAAGCCGCCAGCTGGCGGGTGATCACCCCCGTCCTTTGCGCTTCAAGAAGGACGCTGGCCTCAAAGACCGTGGACAGGACAAGCAGGAGGCCGTCGACCATGGACTGCACGCGGTGGACATGGTCCGCGACGTCGTGGAAATATGGTGTCATTTCGGCGCTGATGCAGGGAAAGTGGCCGCGAACGAGCTTTCGCACCAGCTCGGCCATAGCCCCGAGCGTGCGCTGGAACCGCGTGAGTTCGGACCTTAGTTCGAAGATTCGCGCCACCTCTTCTGGCCCGAGGAAATAGTGCAGCGACCGTCGCTCCATCGCCAGGACGTCGTCCTCGATCATTTCGAAGATGGGCAGATACTGGTCGACCACGCGATGCAAGATCGCGTGCAGCACATAGTCGACACCCTTGCCGAACTGCGTCGGCGATGCCTCGAGTTGCTCCCGAAGTTTGCCCAGCGCTCCGGCATTGCCGTGCCGCACGGTGATAAGGTGATTGTGACCGGTGAAGATCGCCATCTTGCCGTAGCTGATCCGGTCGCCGACCAGCTCGGCGGTCTGCGCGACGACGTACAACTCATCGTTGTAGACCTCGAGCTTGGGCGGGCACAGCGGGTGCATCGCGTTGTCGATCGCCAACGGATGAAGATTATATGTCCTTTGGATCGCGAGTAGTTCCTCGGGGGTGGGTTCGCTAAGCGCGATCCAGCAGAAGCCCGAGCGACTCTCGCCCAACTTGACGTGCTCATCGAGCGCGATTTCGCGAACTCGCTTGCCTTCGTTGTAATAATAGGCGGCGATGATGCTCATGCTGGCCTCGCGGGAATGTGGAGGCCACGCTGGACGGCCGGTCGAGCCAGCCCGCGTCCAAGCCATGCGCGGACGTTCGAAAAGCTGCTGAGGCCAAGGATGTCACCCGCAGCGTAGAATTCCACCAGCGCATTCACCCAGCCGAGCGTCGCGATGTCCGCGATCGAATAGTCGTCGACGATCCAGTCGCGGCCTTCCAGCCGGCGATCCAGAATCCCCAGCAGACGCGTGGATTCGTCGATAAAGCGCTGTTGCGGCCGCTTGTCCTCATAGTCCTTGCCGCCAAATCGCAGGAAGAAGCCGAGCTGACCGAACATCGGCCCGATGGCCGACATCTGAAAGAACACCCACGCTAGGGTCTCGTAACGCTGGCCTGGTTCGGTGGAGATGAACTGACCCGTCTTGTCGGCCAGATAGAGGAGGATCGCACCGGATTCCCATAAGGCGATGGGTCTACCGTCAGGGCCAGCCGGATCGATGATCGCCGGTATGCGTCCGTTCGGGTTCAGCGACACGAACGCCGGATCCTTCGACTCGTTGTTCGAGATGTCGATCAGGTGGGGCTCGTACGCCAGGCCAGTCTCCTCAAGCATGATCGAGACCTTGACGCCATTGGGCGTAGGGGCTGCGTAGAGTTGCAGGCGATCGGGATGAGATGCCGGCCAGCGCTGCGTGATCGGAAAGGACGAGAGGTCTGGCATAAATCTGCGATCCTGGTGTTGCGATGGCGACTGACTGGAACGAGCCGTCACTCTGAAGTAGGGTTCGATGACCGCGTCGCTGAACGACGCGGTCACGAAGATTGCGGACCGGATCGGCGCAGTGGCAACGGCAGTGAAGCCTATTCCGCCGCGGTCCCGGCCGCTGGCTGTACGTCGTCAACCTTTTGGCGCTTCGGAAGCACCCAGCCGGGACGGACGAAGTGGCAGGTGTAGCCGCCCGGGCGCTTCTCCAGATAATCCTGGTGATCGGGCTCGGCCTCCCAGAACTCGCCGACCGGCTGGACCTCGGTCACCACTTTGCCATCCCACAGCCCCGAGGCATCCACATCGGCGATCGTATCCTCGGCGACGCGCTTCTGCTCCTCGTCGACATAATAGATGCCCGACCGGTAGGAGAGCCCACGATCATTGCCCTGGCGGTTCAGCGTCGTCGGATCGTGGATCTGGAAGAAGAATTCCAGGATGTTCCGGTAGCTCGTCACTGTCGGGTCGAAGACAATCTCGATCCCCTCGGCATGCGTGCCGTGATTACGATACGTGGCGTTCGGAATATCGCCGCCCGTGTAACCCACACGGGTCGAGATGATGCCGGGCCGCTTGCGGATCAGATCCTGCATGCCCCAGAAACATCCTCCTGCGAGAACAGCGCGCTGATGCATGTTAAGCCTCCTCTACTTGATCGAGATATTCACCGTATCCCTCGGACTCCATCTCGTCGCGCGGGATGAAGCGAAGGGACGCTGAGTTGATGCAGTACCGCAGACCGCCGCGGTCGGAAGGACCATCGGGGAACACATGGCCGAGATGACTGTCTGCGTGTACTGACCTGACCTCCGTCCGGACCATGCCGTGTGCGCTGTCCCGCACCTCGTTCACGTTTGCCGAAACGATCGGCTTGGTGAAGCTGGGCCAGCCAGTACCCGAATCGAACTTGTCCGTCGAAGCGAACAGTGGCTCTCCCGACACTATGTCGACGTAGATGCCAGGCTCCTTGTTGTCGTTGTACTCGCCCGTGAAGGGCCTTTCGGTGCCCGCCTCCTGGGTAATTCGGTGTTGCTCGGGAGTCAGGTGGTCGATTGCTGTCTGTGACTTTTCAAACTTCATTACAGTCTCCAATACTTATCTAGAGGGCCAGGCACGCTACCGCTAATTTTTTATGTCTCCTGATTTGCTCCTACAATGGTAGTGGGATGGCAAACGAGGTTTTACTAAGTGTTGGAAAATTAGAGATTTAAATTTCGCGTCTATTAGTTCTAGCGCAACTGAGTGGTTAAGCAAGTACGTAATCAGTAAATATTAAAAAAATAACACAAAAGCACGATTATATAATACAGTGTCAGTGTTTTATGATAATCAACAACGCCTGTCAAGGCAATCGCATGAAGCTCACCTGAGACCTAATAGTTCAGCCCGATAATCATCAGAGGTTGCAGCAATCAGCCTTCGTGCCTTGATGCCACCCTTGCGCTTGACCGGATCCAACCGGATCAAATTCAATGTAAGTTGCTTGAGAACGGCCATGTTGTGGGCAGCATGCCCGGTTCGGATCCGCATCTGATCGTCACCAAAAATGACATCCATGCACCAGTGGACGCGGTTCTCCACGCCCCAGTGCGCCCTGATGGCATGTGCGATGCGCTCTGCATCCGGAGCAAGACTGCTGATGTAGTAACGGCGCTCCAGGCTGGTCTGGTTGCCCACAGTCCGCTCGGACTCCAGCATCACGAAAGTGCGCAGTCCTGGCCAGCGTTCTGGCTGTGGCAGGCACTGGAGTTGGTCGAAAACATGGCAGCGACGAACCTCCAGCCGGCCATGGTCCTTCTCGACATGCTCGAAGTGCGCATGGGGTACCCGGGCAGGATCGCCGTCCAAAAAGGTGTCAGCGAAGTCATCGATCGCTTCGGCCAGCTTCGGCTGGTTTCCCTTGATGGCCAGCAGATAGTGCGCCCCGCGATCGAGAATGGCCTGTGCAATGTCCGGCTGGGTACCCATGGCATCGATCGTCACGGTGCAGCCCTCAAGCGCCAGTGTGGCCAGCAGCTCAGGAATGGCGGTCTTCTCGTTGGACTTCTGGGAGGTCGCCCTCTGCCCGAGAATCAGCCCTGAATCAGCCGCAAAAGCGCTGACCAGGTGCAACGGGGCCGTGTTTTTCTTGCCGGAGCGGCGACTGGTCTTGCCGTCTAGGGCAACCACTTGCGGAGAAAGGGCCGGTAGGATCGCCGCAACCCAACAGCGGAAGGCCTGCTCGAACTCCTCTGGATCGATCAGGCTGAATAGCCGTCCAAAGGTGTCGTGTGAGGGAATGCCGTGGGGTAGTTTCAGAATACGGCGGAACCAGTCCAGCCGCTGCTCAGCCCAGAGTTCGATTTCGATGAAGGTGTCAGCGCCGGCAAGCACGCCGCAGATAGCCACGACCAGTGTTTCGACCAGGTCGTGACGAATCTTGCCCTGCTGACGGGGATCATTGATGGCGACCAGAACATCGGAGATTGGTATGTGATGCGACATTGCAGGGCATCCTGAGTAGAGAGGCGCTCAGGATGCCCGCTGGGAAAGGACTCATTCAAATCGGCAGGCGTTCATGCGATTGCCCTGCAACGCCTGTTTAGATGCTGGTAGATGCGAATTTTTTGGCGTACAGTCAAAATTTTCTGATGGTTGCTTAGTGTGTTGGCGCTGATGGAAAATTGACCCACCCTGCCGATTGAAATTTGACCCAGGGCGGATTGCTGATTTTGTTACCAGCAACTGTGGATAAGTCTACCAGCGCAGCTGCTGTTGCCCCCACTCCTTCGCTAGCCCAGTTCAGTTGTTTAAGACCTGCCACACGCAGCCATGTAGCAGGCCGTCGTCGCCATGAAATCAGAACGGCTCATCGTCCTCCGGTTCCTGGCCGCCCTTACGCTTTCGCTCCCGTGATTTGATCTTGGCCTGGGCCGCCAAGCTACTGTGTTGCAGGCGATAGGACTCGTTACCGGTTTCGACGATGTGGCAGTGGTGGGTCAGCCGATCCAGCAGGGCGGTGGTCATCTTGGCGTCGCCGAACACGCTCGACCATTCGGCGAAGCTCAGGTTGGTGGTGATCACCACGCTGGTGTGTTCGTACAGCTTGGATAGCAGGTGAAACAGCAACGCACCGCCGGCCTGGCTGAAGGGCAGATAACCCAGTTCGTCGAGGATGACCAGATCCATGCGCAGCAGAGCTTGGGCGATCCGCCCGGCTTTGCCGTCGTGCTTTTCGCGCTCCAGCAGATTGACCAGATCGACCGTGGAGTAGAAGCGCACGCGCTTGCCGTGCCGGGTGATGCCGGACACGGCCAGCGCAGTGGCCAGGTGGGTTTTACCGGTGCCAGGCCCACCGATCAGCACCACGTTCTGCGCGGTGTCGGTAAAGGCCAGACTGGCCAGTTCGCTGATCAAACGAGCGTCTGCGCTGGAGGCGCTGAAGTCGAAGCCGGCCAGGTCGCGGTGCATCGGCAGCTTGGCCATGTTCATCTGGTGGCTCACCGAGCGCATGGCGCGATCTGTGTGCTCTTGTTCCAGCAGGTGTTCGAGCAGCCACTTGGACGAGGCTGTGTTCGACTCACCCTGCGCAGTCAACTCCGCCCAGGCCGTGGCCATGCCGTGCAGGCGCAGCTCCTTGAGTTCCGCCATCAAATCACGCATGACCGATCTCCTCGGTCTGGCCACGCAGGCGGTCGTAGCGCGCCGTGTTAGCGACGGGGGCTTCCTTGAGCGACAAGTGGGTTTCGACGCTGGGTGGTGGTTCGGTCGCGGCCAGGCGCGCCACGACATTGAGGATGTGTTCGGCGCTCAGGCTGCCGCTTTCCAGTACCAGCTCAACAGCCACCAGCACCGCATCGAGCCCGGCGACCGGTACGGCAGCCAGAACTTGCGCCATGATCCGGTCACCGCCGGCATGACGCCCCAGACCGTGCTTAAGCTGACGCAGCGGCGCCGGCAGATCAGCAAAGGGCGCGCCGTTGCGCAGCGCACCGGGCTTGCGTTCGATCAGCGGGAGGTAGTGCTGCCAGTCATAGCTGACCTGGTCGCGATCCAGCAAGCGGACATGGCTGGCGATCAGCGCGTCGTCAGCCACCACCTCGATTCGCGTCGGATACAAACGGCTGCTGACCCACTTACCCGCATACTCACACGGCACCGAGTAGCGGTTGCGCCCGACGCTGACCAGGCAGGTGCTGGAGACCCGCGCAGGCCGCTCGACGTAACCGTCGAATGGCGCTGGCACAGGCATCAGTTCAGCGCGCTCCAACTCCAGCACTTCGGCCACACTCAGCCCGCTGTATTGAGGGTGCGTCAGCTCGTTCCAAAGCGCGCGGCAGCGCTGGCCCAGCCAGGCATTGAGTTCCTCGAAGGAGTGAAACTGGCAGTCCTGGGCGTCTAGCCAGATACGCCTGCGGCTGTCTTGCACGTTCTTTTCAACGATGCCCTTTTCCCAACCAGCGGCGACGTTGCAGAAGTCCGGATCGAACAGGTAATGCGCGCACATCACCGCAAAGCGCGCATTCACCGCCCGGCCTTTGCCCTTATTGACCTTGTCGACGGCGGTCTTCATGTTGTCGTAGATGCCCCGGCGCGGCACGCCGCCCAAGGAGCCGAACGAGCGTGTATGGGCGTCAAATAACATCTCATGGCCCTGGCTCGGATACGCCACAAGCCAGAACGCACGGCTGGCACACAGCTTCAGATGTGCCACCTGCATACGCCGGTAAATGCCGCCGACCAGCAAGCCTTCCTCGCTCCAGTCAAACTGAAACGCCTCGCCAAGAGCAAAGGTCAGCGGCACAAAGGCCTGCGACGCCTTGCCCTGTCCCCCTCGCCAGGCACGGATAAACGCGGTGAGCTGGCTGTAGCCACCGTCATAACCTTCGGCTTTGATTTGCGCCAACAGCGCCTTGGCACTGCGCCGCTGTTGCTTGGGCCGCAGCGAATCGGCTTTTAGCGCCTGCTCCAGCGTGGCGTGAAAAGGGCTGAGTTTGTTGAAGATCGCGCGGCGTTGGTAGACCGGCGGCTTGGCCTCAGGTGCTCTGACCCACTTGCGAATCGTGTTGCGCGCCAACCCGGTGCGCTTGGCTATCTCATGCAGCGACAGCTTGTCGCGGAAATACATCCGGCGAATTTTGCCCATCATTTCCATACTGATCACCCTGTGTTCTCCTGCTCAAAAATTGAGCAGAAGCAGTTGAACACCTGGGTCAGTTTTCAGTCGGCAGAACAGCCTCTACTGGGTCAGTTTTCGGTCAGCGGCAACACCCCGGCGGCAATCAGCGCGTCGCGCTGCAAATCGGTAGCCTGGGAGCCGTCCGCCTTCGATACCCGCATGTAGCCTATCAGCATGTCGTACCTGTCACATATACGTTCGATTATGTGACAGTTTGAGTCGGAAAGCTCTGGCCGTCAAAAATTGTCACTTAACCCGTTATTTAATTTAAGACATGCAAAGGATTCATCAAGCTCATAATGTGACAAAAATTCCGGGGAATCCGCTCGTTGGTAAACATGGCATTAAGTCTGCGTCGAAACCTGTGATCCCTACCCACAAGATCCTCTGACTTGCAGTTAATGCTGGTTGGCGACGATGGAATGCAGGTCGGTGTGGATCAATGCAGGTTCATTCGCAGCTAACGCTGGTTTGCCGGGCCGGACAGTCGCAGTTAATCCTGGTCGAAAACGGCGCTGATTGCAGGTCGGAACGTTTTCGTTTGCAGGTCGTTACAGCTACCGCGCAAGCTGCTCATGCACAAGCTCCAAACGAGAGCACGCCAGCGTCGACCGCTGCCTCCTTCGCTTCCCAGTTCTACGGTGTCGATGCTTCTGTAGTAGACGTGACAATCACCAAGCAGGATTTGTACACAGCTACAGCAACTACCAAAGCCCCAGGGCAAGCTGTCTGCTCGCTTGAGCTGGCAGTGGTACCTGACGGAGCGAACACCAACTGGGCGCTCGGCAGTTGGGCCTGTGACAAGCAGCCAGCTTCTTAACCACATACAGCAAGGGCAGGGCCGGGATTGATAGTCGCCGGTCCTTCTCGACGATTGCAGCGAAGGTGTGTTCAAAGATGGAGAAGGCGATGAATAATTATTCCGAATGGGAAACGGCTGTTGTCCAGCAGCTCGCTGAATCAATGGAGATCAGCTATTCAGACGCATCAGGCGTGGTGGAAGCCCAGACCTTTCACATACAGCAATCTTGGGTAAAGGGATTGGACGCAACTGATACTGCCCGCAAGGTGCTCTCAGAAATTAGGTAGTAACAGTGACAAGCTGACCAAGGAAAAAAGCTATGAACCTATCACCTAAACATCTGACCTTTGATGCGATGTATTCGGCTTACACCGCCGTGCTCCATAGCCAACCGGGCAAGGCGCTACGTCTGCCTGACGGCGGGGCCATCTTCCTCGAAGATGGTGAAGTCTATGCCGTGACATTGAACGAAGCTGGTGAAGTAGAAATGGAAACTGCAGGGTGTATTAGTCCTGTCGCATGGGACGATGATCGCGGTTGCTGGGATTGCGACGAAAGTGCTGAAGTTTGCGCTTCGGCGGTTAACTTCCCAGTTTTTGTCAGCCTCCCGGCTTGACTATGAGTTCGTACTCAATACTTAACCTTATACGTAGGTGAATCCTCCGGCCGCTGGCCGCGCCGATCATACAGTCGCGTTGTGCTGATGTTCGCGTGACCCAGCCACATCTGAACCTTCGCGATGTCAGCATCATGGTCCAGGGCGTTTGTCGCGGCCGTAGCGCGCAACCCATGCACGCCCAGGCCGTCGACCTCGATGCCAGCAACACGCGCCCAATACGCCACCACCGTATAAAGCCCATTCGCTGTAACTCCAGCACCGGTGGTTTTGCCCCGGACGGAACGGAATAGCGGTCCCGATGATGTATCTCGGGCACTGTCGAGCTCCAGGTACGCATAGATCCGCTCAGCAGCAACTGGGTGGAGTGGGAGGAAGCGAATTTTCTTCCCCTTCCCATGCACCCGAAGATGCTTTATGCCTCGGCGCTCCACCAGGTCACTCGTTGTCAGTCTTGCCGCCTCTTCCCGTCGAAGCCCGTGGTACAGCAATACAGCCAGGATCGCCCGATCCCTCACTCCCTTCACGGTTTCTGTATCAGGAGCGTCCAGCAACCTTTTAGCCTGGTCGTCACCGAGTGCCGGCGTTTTCCCTTCGTTGGTTTCGATCTTGGGTCGCTTGACCCCATGCACAGGGTTCCCACCGGCAACGGCATTGTTCTCCAGGAGATGATCGAACAGGCTGGCCAGCGCGGCCAGTTTGCGCCGGATCGTGGCCCCGGCCAGGCCCCGAGTTTCCAGCTGGGCACGCCATGCCAGTACATGTGCGCGAGTAACAGCACGGAACTCATCGGCGCCGGTGAGGCCGACAAAGCTGCAGAAGTCTTCCAGGTCATTCTGATAGGCACGTCGGGTACGTGGGTTGTCGATATTGGCAAACCACTCGACTGCAGCTGGCACACTGGCCAACTGCTGGAACTCAGCGGAAGTTAGTCGACGTCCACCGGCGCCGCCCGAACTGACGAGCTCGCTCATAACTTCTGCCTCGCTATGAACCCAGCCTCGATCTCGGGCCAATCCGGCGAGGCCATCATCTCGCGGATCTGCCGCTCGTGTGCCAGCTCGGGCACCAGATGCTGCCAGCGCTGTTTGGCGGCATCAAGCTCAGTGTCAGTGCGCAGTTGATCTTCTATCAGCGCACCGGCTGCCAAGAACCGCTGACGAGCCAGGCTCCAGAATCCGTTAGAGGCGCCGTACTGGTAAAGCGGCACGATGGGCACCTGGTGCTTAAGCCAAAGGCACCAAAGCACCCCCAAGCCAAACCCTTGGCGCTGATGTTGCAGCTCGATGTCAATCTTGTTGATGTACACGCGGTCATCCAGCGGATTGATGCCGTAGCTGACATATCCGACGCGCTGGCCACCGACCTCGATGTCATCCACAAAGTCGGTACCGGGAAAAACAAAGTTGCCGCGATGGGATTCCTGCCGTCGATTCACCAGGTGAACGCGGGAGGCTTGTTCATTCAGAATTTTGGCTTGGCGTCTATGGAAATAGTCGCGGATGGGGTCAAAAAGTGCCATGCGCCCTTCTGCCTCTAAAAGTGGTGATAACCTATTTTATCACCACTTATCAGGCTTGCGAGCGATACGGCGGGTTTTGTCGTGTAGTGACCGGAATTGAGGGGCTTGTTCACGACGCGATCACGGAGTATTGATCTGTACCAGTGATCAATTTGGCGCCGGTGTGGGCCATCATGATCACCGCCCTCCCCTCTCGTAGAGTCCTTGGCTTACGTTGGTATTAGGTTCCATTGCTCCCCCATCCCCTTAACGTGCTTTATTTAATGAGATGGTCACTCCCTCCTTCCCGGTACTATGCTGAGGACAGGCTTTCATTCGGAGAACTATCATGGAAAACATTGCGCTCATTGGTATCGATCTGGGTAAAAACTCTTTCCATATTCATTGCCAGGATCGTCGCGGCAAGGCTGTTTACCGTAAAAAATTTACACGGCCAAAGTTAATCGAATTTTTGGCGACATGCCCCGCTACAACCATCGCAATGGAAGCCTGTGGTGGCTCTCACTTTATGGCACGCAAGTTGGAAGAGTTGGGGCATTTTCCTAAGCTGATATCACCACAATTTGTCCGTCCATTCGTTAAAAGTAACAAAAACGACTTTGTCGACGCCGAAGCTATTTGTGAAGCTGCATCGCGTCCGTCTATGCGTTTTGTGCAGCCCAGAACGGAATCTCAGCAGGCAATGCGGGCTCTGCATCGTGTCCGTGAATCCCTGGTTCAGGATAAGGTAAAAACAACCAATCAAATGCATGCTTTTCTGCTGGAATTTGGCATTAGCGTTCCCCGAGGAGCTGCCGTTATTAGCCGACTGAGTACCATTCTTGAGGACAATAGTTTGCCTCTTTACCTCAGCCAGTTATTGCTGAAATTACAACAGCATTATCACTATCTTGTTGAGC
>OKJC01000095.1_pt1 | contig 30742 bp, 30 predicted proteins | sample 1613781 | NCBI WGS metagenome assembly OKJC01 (sample SAMN04436877, study PRJEB24849) | human gut metagenome | biome: human gut; feature: NICU; material: stool | host: Homo sapiens | place: USA: Saint Louis, MO | collected 2011-12-03
AAAGGCTCATTGAAGCCGTATATTTTCTGGAGGTTCATCAGGCGCGGAACTCATCGAGGCGCGGGAATAAAATCCCATTCAGACGCCGGATAGATTCAAGCAAGCCAATTTATCGTCAAAATCGGTGTTGCAAAAACGGGAGTGACCATAGATTCCGTTTTCCAATCTCCTCGATAATAAAGGCGAAGCGCGCTTCGTTGAGTTTATAAAACAGCCCCATGGTCACGGCGGCAACGATCGCCAGGCCGCACGGCCAGAGGAAAATAAGCTGGCGCAACCCAAGCAGCGTGCCTGCGCTCTGTACGGCATGGGGAACATAGGCAATCTGGGTCAGCATGATACCGGGCAGAAAACCGGCTAGCGCCGCGGAGATTTTGCGCGAGAAGGTATAGCCGGTATACACCGACCCTTCGGCGCGGATCCCGGTTTTCCACTCGCCGTAATCAACCGTATCCGGCACCAGCGCCCAGTTCAGGCTGTTCACAAACGCGGTGCCGAAAAAGGCCATGCAGGAAAAGAGCACGAACAGCAGGGAACTGGTTCCCCAGACGAAGTTCAGCACGTCGCCCACCGCCCACAGCGTCAGCCCGCCCAGATAGACCGGCTTCTTGCCAAAGCGCTTCACCGCGCCAGGCACCAGAAACACGCCAATCAGAATGCAACCCATGCTGAAAAAGCCCATCCACGACAGGAGATGCAGATCGTTCAGCACGTACTGGGTGTAATAGACCTGAATCGCCAGCTTGATGTTAAACGCGGCGAGGGTACACAGGTTGGCGATGCACAGCACCAGCAGCGGCGGATTGCGGAAAATCGCGCAGAACGATTTCAGAATGCCGGGCTTATGGTGATCGGGCGTAAGCTCGACGTAGCGCTCTTTCACCCCGCTGTAGCACCACCACATGCAGAACAGTCCCCCGGTGACGAACACCAGCGCGGCCACCAGATAGCCGAGTGAGGGCTGGCTGACGAACAGCGCCTGAATCGGCATAAAGCCGACAGTACAGAGCAACAGTCCTACCGTTGCGCCGCCCTGACGCCACGCCGCAAGCTGCGCGCGCTCGTTCGGGTTTTTGGTGATGGCCGGAACCATTGCACCGTAGGCGCAGTTCATCAGGCTGTAGCAGAGGCCAAACATCATGAAGAGCACGGTGGCGAGGGCCGTTTTCACCGTCAGGCTAAAGTCGTTGGCCATAAACTGCGCCGTGGCCACCAGCGCCACCGGGACGGAGGCGTAGAGAATGAATGGCCGGAATTTCCCCCGCGCGCCGATATTACGCCGGGAGTCCAGCAGCACCCCGGTCAGCATGTCGGTAAACGCGGTGAAAAACTTCGCGACGAGGAAAATAATGCCGCCATAGAACGCCGGCATGCCCAGTTCATCGGTGTAAAACTTCAGCAGATACAGCGTGCCAATACACAGCATCAGATTTGAGCCAAAATCGCCCATCCCGTAGGCGCACTTCTCTCGCAGGCTCAATTTCAGGGTTAACGGATCAGTATTATGTGTCATGGTCGATCCTCAAAGCGCCCCGCAGGGCGCTCAATCACGTCATTTATGCCGTACGTTTGCGCAGTTCGATCTCTTCCACGATGCGCACATACATCTTCTCGTTAAGGTTGTAGAAGCAGCCCATGGCCACGATGGTGATGACCGCCAGCAGGCTCGGATAGATAAATATCAGCTGCCGTAGCCCTTCAACCGTGCCGGCGCTTTGCACCACGTTGGGCACATAGCCGATCTGCGTGAGCATGATCCCCGGGAAGAAGCCCGCCAGCGCCTGGGATACCTTACGGAAGAAGGTAAAGCCGGTGTAGACCGTCCCCTCGGAGCGCACGCCGGTGCGCCACTCGCCGTACTCCACGGTATCGGAGACCAGCGCCCAGTTCAGGCTGTTCACGAACGCGGAGCCGAAGAACGCCAGGCAGGAGAACGCCACGAAGCTCACCGAGCCGCCGCCGAAGAAGTAGTTAAGCAGATCGCCTGCCACCCAAATCGCCAGCCCGCTGATGTAGACCTTTTTCTTGCCGAAGCGCCGCACCGCGCCGGGCATCATAAAGACGCCGATAAAAATACAGCCCATGCTGAAGAAGCCCATATACGACAGCAGGATCGGGTCGTTCAGCACGTACTGCGTGTAGTAGACCTGAATGGCGAGTTTGACGTTAAAGGCGCCCAGCGTGCACAGGTTAGCGATGCACAGGATAAACAGCGGACGGTTCCCGGCGATGGCGCGAAACGACTGCAACAGCCCCGGTTTCTGCGCCGGGTTAGCAGGCTGCGTCTCGACGTAACGCTCGGTTACGCCTTTATAGCACCACCACATAAAGAACAACCCGAACAGCGAGAAGAGGGTGGCGGCAAAGATGTAGCCTAGCTGGTCGTTACCTTCAATCAGGTTCATCACCGGGACAAAGCCCACCGTACAGAGCAGCAGGCCCAGCGTAGCGCCGCCCTGACGCCAGGCGGCCAGCGAAGCACGCTCGTCCGGGTTTTTGGTAATGGCGGGCACCATCGCGCCGTAGGAGCAGTTCATCATGCTGAAGAACAGGCCGTACAGCATGAACAGCACCGTCGCCATCACCGTTTTACCGGTGATTTCAAACGGTGTGCCGACGAAGTTGGCAATCGCCAGCAACGTTACCGGGAAGGCTGCATACAGCACGAACGGGCGGAATTTCCCTTTCGGGCCGATCTTGCGCCGGGAATCGAGCATGATCCCGGTGCCCATATCGGTGAAGGCGGTAAAAAACTTCGCAATCAGGAAGATAATCCCGCCGTAGGTGCCAGGCAGCCCCAGCACGTCGGTGTAGAACTTCAGCAGATACAGCGTGCCGATATCAAGCAGGATGTTAGAGCCGAGATCGCCCATCCCGTAGGCGAGTTTTTCTTTAAACGGCAGGCGCAGGGTTGCCGGATCAGAAGTATGTTGACTCATTATTGTTCTCCGTCTGCCCGCAGGTTTCCCCGCGGGCGAGCCTTATCAGATATGACGTAAGGTGCTAAACAGATCTGCCCATTCGCTGTGCTGGCGATAGAAGACCGGCGGTTTGCCGAGCGGGGCATCAACGGTGATGTCACCGCCCTGGCAGGTTTCCCCGGTCCACGCATTGACCCAGATGTCCTGCGGCAGATAGAGCGACCAGTCGCGGCGTCCCTCTTCATGGACCGGCGCCACCAGCAGATCGCGGCCAAACAGGTACTGGTATTTCAGCGTGTAGGCGCGCGCGTCGTCCTCATAGTGCAGGAACAGCGGACGCATCACCGGCAGGCCGCTTTTCGCGTTCTGCGCAACCGCAGCTTTGATATACGGCTTCAGGGTGGTGAAGACGGTGGTCATGCGCGCGAAGTGGGCGATAGTTTCCGCGTCGCCGTCGAACTGCCAGTTGTCGCCAGGGCGGTTGCCCTCGTGGGTACGCATCATCGGCGTAAAGGCGCTGAAGTCGCACCAGCGCAGCAGCAGCTCTTTGCTGCGCTTCATCTCGAAGAGGGTCGTATAGCCGCCAATGTCGCTGTGGTGCAGCCCGTGCCCGGTCATCGCCAGCGACAGCGCCGCCGGTACGACGGACGCCAGACCATCGTCCAGGCTCCAGTCGACGTTCTGATCCCCCGCCCACATCATCACCGAGTGCTTCTGGCTGCCGGTGTAGCCCGCGCGCATGAAGAACAGGATCTCCCCGAGCTTGCCGGTCTCCTCCAGCGCTTCGTAGTTACATTTCGCCCACAGGGCAGGCCAGGCGTTATGCATGATCTCCGCGCTCACGCCGTTGTGCAGGAAGGTATCGGTCGGCAGATATTCCCCGAAATCGGCCATCCAGCCGCCGCAGCCCAGTTCGATCAGGTTCTTTTTGATCACCTCTTTGTACCAGCTGTAGGCTTCCGGGTTGGTCAGGTCGATAACGCCCGCGTAGAACTCGCCGAACTCAACGTGGTAATCCTTGCCGTCGGCATCTTTGGTCAGATAGCCGCGCTTCGACGCCTCTTCGCAGAGATCTTTATCGCTGGCGACGTACGGGTTGATGTAGGAGAGGAACTGCACGCCTTCTTCTTTCCACTGTGCAATCCGCTCATCAAGCTGCGGATAGAGCGCGCTGTTCCACTTCCAGTTCCACATTACGCGTTTGCCAAAGGAGGTCATGCGGATGCCGGACCAGTCCTGCGCCCAGATGCCGTTCACCTTCACGCCGCCCTTGCGCATGGCGTCGAGCTTCTGCTGACACACCTCGGTGCCGCCCTGAATACCCAGCGTCACGCCATCGTAAACCCAGTCCGGCAGTTCAGGCTGACGCCCCAGCAGGCCGGTCAGTTTTTCCAGCAGATCGACGTAGGTTTCTGCGCATTCGAAGCGCAGCGTGGCGTTATCTTCCCAGAACGCCAGTTCGTGGAAGTCCGGCGCGCTGAAGTCAAAGTTCATGTAGCAGCTGTTATCCACGTGGCAGTAATACTTCTGGGTGCTCACGAAGGTAGGCTGCGGGAAGAAGGTCCAGTAGTAATCGCCGCCCGCGTTCTCTTTGCAGTCGGCCTGCCAGGTGACGTAGGTCTGCTTATTGCGGCCCACGCCCTGCTCGCTGGTCCACAGCGGGAACGGCTTGCCGCGCAAATCGAAATACGAGAACTGCTCGCCGCAGCCGTAGATATGATCGTCAGGCTGAGCTGCCAGCCGCAGCCAGATGCGGTTATGGCTGGCGGCGTCATTTTTCAGCTTCAGCTCCAGACGGCCCTCACCATCCACGCCCACCAGCAGCGTGGCGCTCACCGCGTCGCCGCGGGTAAAGCGGATTGCCCAGCCCGCGCTTTGCTGCGTAACGGTCGCGTTCGTCAGGGCAATCTTTTCGTTGAGCTTGTCTTTGATGCTGAAGTTGCCACGAAACATCTCGATATCCGCCTCACCTGCGCCGATCCACAGGCAAGGGGCATCCGCAGAGTGGGATAAAATCAGACGGTCCTGCCAGCGCAGGGTGAAACCACTTTCGTTATTTTTCAGGTCAATATTGTGTAGGGTACGCATAAAAACTCCGTCTTTATTATTTGGCCAGGCTATCCAGTAATCCGGCGGCGACGGCAGGGGCTAAGCCCGGCGCCAGCGGCAGGCGGGGGATCACCAGGCAGTGCAGCAGATGGTAAATATCCTGCTTGCCGTCCCAGACTTTGGTGGTCACTTCGTTATTGGTGTCCAGCTCCTGCCACCATGAACCGTTTTCGTAATCCATCAGGTACTTGATGCAGTAATCCCACCATTTCTGATACCAGGCTTCGTACTGCGCCTCACCAGTGACGGTGTATAGCGCGTAAGCCGTGCCCATCGCCTCGACGATTGGCCAGCGCACGCGTTCGCGCACGATAGGCTTGCCGTCCCAGCCCACGGAATAGACAAAGCCGTCAGCCCCGTCGGGTGCCCAGGCGTCGCGGATGGTGGCGTGAAACAGGCCTTTCGCATCTTCCAGGTTTCAAAGCGGGCTTCCAGCGCGGCACGCAGGTGCAGCATCAGGCGGCCCCACTCGATCCAGTGCCCCGGCGTGCCGCCGTAAGCGCGGAAGCGGTGGGCGGGGTTATCGATGTTGTAATCGCGGATCGGGTTCCAGTTGGTGTCGAAATGCTCGTTAACGCGGTACTCCCCTTTGCGCGCCACGTCGTGAATAATCACCGAGGCGATACGCAGGGCGCGGTCGAGCCATTTACGGTCGTGGGTCACGTCATAGACGATGAGGAAGGCTTCCACGGCGTGCATATTGGCGTTACCGCCGCGGTAATCTTCCGTCTTGCTGAAGGCTTCGTCCCAGGACTCCAGGCACATCTGCTCCTGTTCGCTCCAGAAGTAGCGCTCAATCACTTCGATGGCGTCGTCCAGCAGCTTGCGCGCCTCGGGGTGGCCGGTGGTGACGGCGCTCGCCGCGCCCAGCAGGACGAAGAAATGCTGATAGCCCTGTTTGGACGCATCAATCACGCCTTCATCGTTTACGCAGGCGTACCACCCGCCGTGCTGTTTGTCGCGCAGCGGACCGTTCAGGGCATTAATGCCGTGCTCAACCAGGGCGTACGCGCCGGGACGCCCCATGTTCGCCGCCACCGCGTAAACATGCAGCATGCGGGCGGTGATCCACAGATGGGTGCCCATATCGCTGCGCACCTGCCCGTTATTGCCCAGCCAGCCAAAGCCGGTTGGTACGGCGGCGTTTTTACCGAAATCGAGAATGCGGTCGGTCTCTTGTTCGAGCCAGCGGTTATGGCTCAGGGTGTTAAACCATTTCATGTTTGGGTCCTTTCTTAACGGCGAGCCATCATTTCGTCGACGATCTCACCCAGACGCTGAAGTTTTGGTACTGAAATATCACGCAGCATCAGCTCGGTGTCCGACAGGCCAATCACCGATGACCAGACGGCGCGCCCGGCTAAAAAGCCTGATGCCCCCGCCTGCATAGCGACGCTAACGGCACGCGGGAATAACTTATCGTCCACGCCGGAGGAGAGGATTACCCACGGCATGGCGATGTTCTCGTTCAGCTTCTGCGAGGCCGTCAGCAGTTCCTGCTGTGTGCCCTTGCCAAACAGCGGCATTTCCACTTTGTAGAGGTCGGCGCCGCTGTCGCCCAGCTCTTTGGCCGCATCGATGATCGCCTGCTCGCGGTCAAACGCGGCGCCGCGGCGCGGTGGACGCACAACCGGCTCGATAATGCTCAGCAGACCGTTGTCGTGGCACAGCGTATTGAACGCCTTCACCATCTCCAGGCGCTGCTGCGGATCTTCATCGCTGCGCCACAGCACCAGAAGCTTCAGCGCCTTGCCGCCATCGCGTTTGACCGCCTGCGCGTCGACGTTCTTGTCGATCACCACGCTGTCGACCGGAATGCCGTTCCCCGGGATAAACTCGTCGGCGGCGACAATCATTGCGCAGCTTTTGGCCACGGCCTGCTGCTCGACAATCTGGCGGTAGCAGAACTGCTGGTCGACGAGGATCGCAGAGGCGTACGGCGACAGAATTTTTGCCGCATTGACCTTAAAATCCGTCAGGTGCTGGTCGGTTACCGGCACCGGCGCGCCTGCGGCAGCAAACATCAGGCGCATCGCTTCGCGCTGATCCACGGCCAGCATCGCAAAACCGCCGGAAGGTCGGGTGATATCTTTCAGGGTGTACATCGTCATTCCTCAGTCCTTTCGTATCAGTGTGATTTTTTCAGCCCGGCAGATGCGCGAACCTGTTCAAGAATGGCCGTCCAGTCTTCGCGCCCGCGCCCGGCGGCGCGTGCCTGGTTGTATACTTCGCGGGACGCCGCGCCCAGCGGCATCGGAACGTGGAGCTGGTTGGCCACGTCCAGGGCGATCCCCAGGTCTTTATGCGCAAGGTCGATCATGAAGGCGGGTGAAAGATCCCCTTTCAGCACCTTGTTCGGCCAGGATGTCGTGAAGTGGCCTTTACCCGCCGGTGTGCCGCTCATCACCTTGAGCGCCACGTCAAAGGAGAGGCCAAGCGCTTCGCACAGTACGGCGGCCTCGGCGGAAAGGGCGTTCAGGGCGATGCTCATGTAGTTATTGATGAGCTTCACGCGGATGCCCATGCCCGGCCCGCCAGCGTTAATCAGTTCATTGCCCATCGCCATTAAGACGGGGGTGGCGCGCTCAACCTGCTGCGCCGTACCGCCCGCCAACAGGAGCAGCGTACCGGCGATGGCATGATCAGAGGTGCGTCCGACGGGCACGTCCATCAGGCTGAAGCCTTGCTCAGCCATGTCACGGATCAGCGCGTCGGTTTGCAGCGGGTGAATGGTGGACATATCAATGACCAGCGCATCGCGGGATAACCCTTCGCACACGCCGTGCTCGCCGAACAGCACGCTGCGCACCAGGTCGCCGTTTGGCAGCATAGTGATCACGAATTCGGCATCCGTTGCTACCTGTGCGGGCGTAGCCGCCGCCCGGGCTCCGCTCTCTACCAGCGCCTGAACCGCCTGCGGGTTCACATCAAAAACGTTAAGCTGGTGGCCCTGTTTCAACAGATTCTTCGCCATGGGCGCGCCCATCTGTCCTAAGCCGATAAATGCGATTGCTGACATGCCTCTCTCCTGTCACATCGTGTCAATTTTTGCGCGTTTGTGGTGTCTGTTTTTGATCGTATTTGTAATTTATAGTCAAAAAATTGACACGGGTCACTTTTTAAACATTTGGTGAAATTAAAATGAAGGCATCAGAAATCGCAGAAGGAATCACCATGACTCGCATCGTTTGTGTCGGCATTACCGTGCTGGATCGCATCTGGTATCTCGATGATTTACCGAAAGAAGGTGGGAAATATGTCGCAAAAGATTATACGGAAGTGGGCGGCGGCCCGGCGGCAACGGCGGCGGTGGCAGCCGCGAAACTGGGTGCGGAAGTGGATTTTATTGGTCGGGTGGGGGACGACGATACCGGCAGACGGCTGCTCGCGGAGCTGGAATCCCTGGGGGTGAATACCCGCTACACGCGCGTGTGTAAGGGTGCCCGATCGTCGCAATCGGCGGTGCTGGTGGACGCAGGTGGGGAAAGAGTGATTGCCAACTACCCCAGCCCCGATCTCCCTGCGTCGGCAGACTGGCTGCAAGAAATCGACTTCTCTCAGTGGGACATTGTCTTAGCCGACGTGCGCTGGCATGACGGTGCAAAACAGGCATTTACCCTGGCCCGCCAGCAGGGCGTACCGACGCTGCTGGATGCGGATGTCACCCCGCAGGACATCGCGGATCTGATTGCCTTAAGCGACCACGCGGCCTTCTCCGCGCCAGGACTGCGGCGTTTAACGCAGCGGGATGGCCCCAAAGATGCGCTGAAGAAAGCACAAACGCTCACAAATGGACATGTGTATGTCACGCAGGGGCGAGACGGCTGTTTCTGGCTGGAAAACGACACGCTATGTCATCAGCCTGGTTTTGAAGTGAACGTCATTGATACCACCGGGGCGGGCGACGTGTTCCACGGTGCGCTGGCGGTCAGCCTGGGGCAGAAATTGCCCGCCGCAGACGCCGTGCGTTTTGCCAGCGCCGTCGCAGCACTGAAATGCACAAAGCCCGGCGGGCGCGCGGGTATACCCGACTGTGATCAAACCCGCTCTTTTTTGTCACTTTTTGTATAAAATGCGGGGCGTGATGGTTTTCAGAGGACAGCCCATGAGCCTTACCGAACTGACCGGCAACCCGCGTCACGATCAGCTGCTGACGCTGATTGCCGATCGCGGCTATATGAACATTGATGAACTGGCGCAGCTGCTGGATGTGTCGACGCAAACCGTGCGCCGGGATATCCGTAAGCTCAGCGAGCAGGGGCTGATCACCCGTCATCATGGCGGTGCGGGCAGGGCATCCAGCGTGGTCAACACGGCGTTCGAGCAGCGTGAAGTCTCGCTTACCGAAGAGAAACGGGCGATTGCCGAAGCCATTGCGGACTATATTCCCGACGGTTCGACCATCTTTATCACTATCGGGACGACCGTGGAGCACGTTGCCCGGGCACTGCTTAACCATAATCATCTGCGCATCATCACCAACAGCCTGCGGGTGGCGCACATTCTTTATAAGAACCCGCGCTTTGAGGTGATGGTGCCTGGCGGTACGCTACGCCCGCACAACGGCGGCATTATCGGGCCTGCGGCAACGGCGTTTGTGTCGGGCTTCCGGGCGGACTACCTCGTGACCAGCGTGGGGGCGATTGAACACGACGGTGCGATGATGGAATTTGACGTTAACGAAGCCAGCGTGGTGAAAACCATGATTGCCCATTCCCGCCACATTTTACTGGCGGCCGATCATACGAAATACCACGCCTCCGCGGCGGTTGAAATCGGCAACGTGGCGCAGGCGACGGCGCTGTTCACCGATGAGCTGCCCGGCCCGACGCTGCAAAACCACCTCAAATCCAGCAAGGTTGAGGTTGTCGAAGTCAATTCCGGAGAAGAGCAGCAGGCAGGCTGATCCTCTTATGGCCCGATATTGCGATTCGGGCCTTTCCTTTCTCTAAGCTGAATCTGGCGCATAGCTAAAGTTTCTCTTTCCCGCTACAGTTACTTTTCCACGGCGAAAGGAGATAAACATGCTTTATATCTTTGACTTAGGAAATGTAATCGTCGATATCGATTTTAACCGGGTGCTGGGTGCATGGAGCGATTTTAGCCGTGTTCCGCTGGCGACGTTAAAGCAGAATTTCGCGATGGGTGAGACTTTCCATCTGCACGAGCGCGGTGAGATCAGCGATGAAGCGTTCGCAGAGCGTTTCTGTCAGGAAATGGGTCTCTCGTTAAGCTACGAGCAGTTTTCCCACGGCTGGCAGGCGGTTTTTGTCGCGATCCGCCCGGAAGTGATCGACATCATCCACAAGCTGCGCGAGCAGGGGCATCGCGTCGTCGTGCTGTCGAATACCAACCGCCTGCATACCACCTTCTGGCCGGATGAATACCCGGAAATCCACGCGGCGGCAGATAAGGTGTATCTCTCCCAGGAGATGGGGATGCGTAAACCTGAGGCGCGCATCTATCAGGCGGTATTGCAGGAAGAAGGATTCACGGCGGCGGATGCGGTCTTTTTTGACGACAACGCCGATAATATAGAAGGGGCTAATCAGTTAGGTATCACCTCCATTCTGGTGACTGGAAAAGAGACGATACCGAACTACTTTGCGAAGCAGTTATGCTAAAAACCGTTCATCAAAAAGCCAATCACCACACGCGCCCGCTGAGGGCGTGGCTGAAACTCCTCTGGCATCGCATTGACGAGGACAACATGACCACGCTGGCGGGCAATCTCGCTTACGTGTCGTTGCTCTCGCTGGTGCCGCTGGTGGCGGTGATTTTTGCGCTTTTTTCGGCGTTTCCAATGTTTGCCGATGTGAGCATGCAGCTTCGCCATTTTGTTTTTGCGAACTTTATTCCGGCCACCGGCGATGTGATCCAGAACTACATTGAACAGTTTGTCGCAAACTCCAGCAAGATGACGGCGGTGGGGGCGTGTGGGCTTATTGTTACCGCGCTGCTGCTGATGTACTCCATCGACAGTGCGCTCAACACCATCTGGCGGAGCAAAAAAGTCCGCCCGAAGGTTTACTCCTTTGCCGTCTACTGGATGATTTTAACACTTGGCCCATTGCTGGCGGGGGCAAGCCTGGCGATCAGTTCCTACCTTCTTTCGCTGCGCTGGGCAACAGACTTAAACAGCGTGATCGATAACGTGCTGCGTATCTTCCCGCTGATTTTATCGTGGCTTTCGTTCTGGCTGCTCTACAGCGTGGTGCCAACTACGCGCGTACCCAACCGGGATGCCGTGGTGGGTGCGCTGGTCGCGGCGTTGCTCTTTGAGCTGGGCAAGAAAGGATTCGCGCTTTATATCACCATGTTCCCCTCTTATCAGCTGATTTACGGCGTGCTGGCGGTGATCCCCATTTTGTTTGTCTGGGTCTACTGGACGTGGTGTATCGTCTTGCTTGGCGCCGAAATAACTGTCACTCTCGGGGTCTACCGCGAACTCAAAAAAGCAGCAGAAGCTGAAAAACAACAAGAAGCAGACCAACCATGATTGCATTGATTCAGCGCGTAACCCGTGCCAGCGTCACCGTGGCGGATGAGGTGACGGGTGAAATTGGCCCAGGACTTTTGGTGCTCCTGGGTGTCGAAAAGGATGACGACGAACAAAAAGCCAACCGCTTATGTGAGCGCGTGCTGGGCTACCGCATTTTCAGCGATGCGGAAGGTAAGATGAACCTGAACGTTCAGCAGGCGGGCGGCAGCGTGCTGGTGGTTTCCCAGTTTACGCTGGCTGCGGATACCGAACGCGGCATGCGGCCGAGTTTTTCGAAGGGCGCGGCACCGGATCGCGCAGAAGCCCTATACGAGTACTTTGTTGAGCGCTGTCGCCAACAGGACATGAATACACAAACCGGACGATTCGCTGCGGATATGCAGGTTTCGCTGGTGAACGATGGCCCCGTCACATTCTGGCTCCAGGTATGAGCCAACTGGCGGCATGGCCGCGGGTAACAAGAGAGAGTACAGCTATGTATCACCTTCGAGTACCGCAAACGGAAGAAGAATTAGACGCTTATTACCATTTCCGCTGGGAAATGCTGCGCAAGCCACTGCATCAACCGAAAGGGTCTGAACGCGACGCCTGGGACGCGATGGCGCACCACCAGATGGTGGTTGATGAAGAGGGCAACCTCGTTGCCGTGGGACGTCTGTATATCAATGCCGACAACGAAGCTTCAATCCGCTTTATGGCCGTTCACCCCTCCGTGCAGGACAAAGGCCTCGGAACGCTGATGGCAATGACGCTGGAATCCGTCGCCCGTCAGGAAGGGGTCAAGCGCGTCACCTGTAGCGCCCGCGAAGATGCCGTTGAGTTCTTTGCCAAGCTTGGTTTCGTGAATCAGGGGGAAATCACCGCCCCGCAAACTACGCCGATTCGTCACTTTTTGATGATCAAACCCATCGCCACGCTGGACGATATTCTCCATCGCGCCGACTGGTGCGGTCAGCTCCAGCAGGCGTGGTATCAGCACATTCCGCTCAGTGAAAAAATGGGTGTGCGTATTCAGCAGTACACCGGGCAAAAATTTATTACCACCATGCCGGAAACCGGCAACCAGAACCCGCACCATACCCTGTTTGCCGGCAGCCTGTTTTCACTCGCCACGCTCACCGGCTGGGGGCTGATCTGGCTGATGCTGCGCGAACGTCATCTCGGCGGCACCATTATTCTGGCCGATGCCCATATCCGCTACAGCGCCCCGATCAGCGGCAAGCCGAGTGCGGTTGCTGACCTGGGCGCACTGGGCGGCGATCTCGACCGTCTGGCGCGTGGACGTAAAGCGCGCGTACAGATGCAGGTTGAGCTGTTCGGCGATGAAACGCCAGGCGCGGTGTTTGAAGGCACCTATATCGTTCTGCCTGCGAAGCCGTATGGCGCGTATGAAGAGGGCGGGAACGAGGAGGAGTAGTCTCCTTCTCACTCTCGCCCGGCATGGTTAATGCGCCAGGCAATATCTCGCATAACGTCTCGCGCTGACTGGCTAATTCCACCCAACTGGAAGAAGCCGTGAATTACACCCCGCCATCGTTGAGCGGTACACTTCACGCCTTGCTCCGTGAGGCGCTGATAAAGCGCCTCGCCTTCGTCGCGTAACGGATCATACTCCGCGGTAACAATATGGACCTTTGGCAGACCGCTAAAGTCGTTGCGCCACAGTGGGCTGACGTCAGGATGCTGACGGTCGGCTCCAGCCAGATACATTTCATAGCCGCTCAAAAGGGTATCGCGAGTAATCACGTAATCCATGCCATTGAGGGTATAGCTTTCAAAACTGGCCGTAGCGTCGAGCATGGGGTAGATAAGAATGAGCTGCGCGGGATCCCAGAGACCTTTGGCTTTAAGCCGCAATGACGTTACCAGCGCAAGATGACCTCCCGCGCTGTCTCCACAAAGTGTAATCCGGTTTTTATCCACGCCTAATAGTTCTGCATTTTGCCAGACAAGATCTGCCGCTCTCTCTGCATCGTCATGCGCAGCGGGGAACGTATGTTCGGGTGCGAGTCTGTACTGAACCGCAATGACCCGGCAGTTACCATAAAACGCCAGTTGGCGAAGCTGATTATCGTGGGTTTCAAACCCACCGCTGACAAAACAACCGCCATGATAGTAGAGGGCAGAAGGTAACATTTCAGGGGCATTGAAAGGCGAAAAGACCCGAAAGGTCATATTCTCAAGAACAAGCGTTTCAACCTGGATACGCTTTTCTGTTTCCCCGGCCAGCGCTGTGCTGGCGACATACCCGCTTCTCCGGTCATCAATACTCTGCTTTCGTGAGGAAGGTCGTCCTGCGGCAATAAACTCCTGTACCAGCTTATCAATACCCTTTTCCAGAGCCATGATTACGTCCTTTTACTGTGTTTTTATACAGTTTATAGCCTGGTTTACAGCAGATGAAAACAGAGAAATGTTGAAAGGTGCATATTGTGGAAAGCGACTCGCAAAATCGATTATTCCCTAAAAAACGTCCTTTCACCCTAAATTGATAAAGAGTATTTTGCCTGAAAATTAATCAAAGATGATATACTAAGGTGATATATGAGCGTTTTGGCGGAACTTGATATGGGCAGAATACTTATCGATTTGTCTGATGACGTGATTCAACGTTTGGATAATCTCAAGCAATTGCGAAATCAACCACGTGCTGAACTGCTTCGGGAAGCGATAGAACTGTATCTCGACCAGCAGAGTTCTTCTGTTATCCGAAATGCGCTTGGTCTGTGGGGAGACAGAAAAGAGGACGGGCTTGAGTATGAACGCAAGCTGCGTGAGGAGTGGTAATCATGGAGCACATGGCAGTGTTTGATACCAATATTCTCATTGATCTCTTCAACAACCGTGTTGAAGCTGCGGATGCGATTGAGCATACCGCGTCGCATCGTGCCATCAGCTTAATTACCTGGATGGAAGTAATGGTGGGCGCTCGCAGGCATGGTCATGAAGCGAAAACGGCAGCCGTGATGGGCGCTTTTGAAATTATTGATGTGTCTCGGGATATTGCGGAAAGAAGCGTTTTACTACGTGAGAAGCATGGAATGAAACTGCCTGATGCTATCATTCTGGCCACAGCGCAGAGCAGAAAATGTCCGTTGATTTCTCGCAACACGAAAGATTTTGCGGGTATTGACGAGGTCCTTACGCCTTACCAGGTATAGGCCGGGCAAGCTCGCGCCGCCCGGCACTCTCACAGGAGATTACTCCCCTTCACCCGGGAACAGGAACGGGTTGATCGAGCTGCGGGCAAAGCCCTCCTGCTCCATCTTCGCATCCAGAATCAGCGAGGCGAGATCGTCGGCCACGGCTTCGACTTTCGGGTCTTTTTCCTGATACAGAATCTTCAGGTAGGTTCCGCAGTCGCCGCAGCTTTCTGCCTTCACCGCCGCGTCTTCATTTTCCAGCGACCAGTAGTTGAGATCGCGGGTCTGCTCGCAGTTGCTGCACTTCACGCGCACCACGTGCCACTCGGTTTCACACAGGTTGCAGTGCAGATAGCGCAGCCCCTGCGTCGTACCAATCTGTACCATGCTGGAGACCGGCATTGAACCACACACCGGACAGAACTGGCGCGCTTCGCCGTATTCGGCGCGGGCTTTGCCTGGGATCAGGCTCGCCATTTGCGCCCAGTAGAGCGACAGCGCAGCCCAGATGAACGGCGCTTTATCGCTGCTCACCAGTGAGAAGTCGGAAGCAAACAGCGCGTTCGCCATCTCTTCCAGCTCCTGATCGGAGGCTTTTTCCAGGTTCTCAATGACCGCCAGTGCCGTGCCGCTCATCTCGGGCTTCAGCTCGGCGATCAGGGAATGCAGCAGCTTATGCCAGTGCTTGTCGCGCGGCAGGACGTGAATATCCAGCGGCGGCTTACCCTGCTCGTTGGCTTCTTTGATGCGTGCGGTCAGGTCCATTTGCAGCGGATGGTCGTACAGCACCACTTCCTGCGCATGGGCGACCAGCGCGGCAAAACGCAGAAAATCGCCCAGCGGGTTGTTCTCTGCCAGCTCGCGCAGACGCTCTGCGCGGCGGTTGTAGAGGTTCTTGAGTCTGGGGAATAACAACGGCGGAATATACTCCGCCGTACGTTTCTCGCTCGACCCCAGCTCATCTTGCGGGATTATGCGAATACTCATTCAGATGACTTTTCCTGTTTCTGGCGGACTTCTCGGTACCAGCGCGGGTGATGTTTCTTCGCCCACGTTTTGGTGACCCAGCCTTCCACCATCGCGGTAATGGTGCCTTTCACCCAGAGGGCGGCGTAAATATGCACCATGATAACCACAATTAACGCCACTGCGGCAAATGAATGCAGCATTAGCGCAAATCGGATCACCGGGATTGAGAAAGCAGGCGCAAAGTACGGACGCCAGATGATCACGCCGCTCACCAGCAACAGGACCAGGAAGATAATCGCCGCCCAGAATACGCATTTCTGGCCGAAGTTATAACGCCCGGTATCACCCACTTCCTCGTTGACGACGATCTTACGAATATTCTTCGCCCAAAAGATATCATCCCGATTGATTAGGTTATGGTGCCAGTAACGGAAAAACATGATGATGAACGACGCGAACATGATGACGCCCACAAACGGGTGCAGTATACGCGCCAGCTGTGGTGTCCCCATGATCTGCATCAGCCAGTTGAAGGACGGGAAGAAGAACCCCAGCCCGCTTATCGCCGCCAGCATGAAGCAGAAGGCGGTGACCCAGTGGTTGATGCGTTCCGGCGCGGTGTAGCGCACGATGGTGTCACGTTTTCTCATTTGCGCACCTCGTCTTTCTCTTCATGCAGGTTGTCGTCTTCCTCTTCCGCGCGGTTCGGACCAACGCCGACGTAGTGGAAGATGCTCGCTGCGAAGGTAGCCGCAAAACCGACCGCGGCCAGCGGTTTCCAGATGCCTTTCCAGAACTTCACGGTGGCGCTGATTTCCGGGTTCTCCGGCAGGCCATGGTACAGATTCGGCTTGTCGGCGTGGTGCAGCACGTACATCACGTGCGTACCGCCAACCCCGGCCGGATCGTACAGGCCCGCGTTATCGTAACCACGGGTTTTCAGCTCGCCCACGCGCTCTGCCGCCAGCGTTTTCATATCCTCTTTAGAGCCAAAGTGGATAGCGCCGGTTGGGCAGGTCTTCACGCACGCTGGCTCCTGGCCCACGTTCACGCGGTCAACGCACAGCGTACATTTGTAGACGCGGTTGTCTTCCGGGTTCAGGCGCGGCACGTCAAACGGACAGCCCGCGATGCAGTAGCCGCAGCCAATACACTGCTCGGACTGGAAGTCGACGATGCCGTTGGCATACTGAATGATAGCCCCTTCTGACGGACACGCCTTCAGGCAGCCCGGATCCGCACAGTGCATACAGCCGTCTTTGCGGATCAGCCATTCCAGTTTGTCGTTCTGCTCCACTTCCGAGAAACGCATTACCGTCCAGGACTTGGCGGTCAGGTCCGCCGGGTTGTCGTACACCCCGACGTTGTGACCCACTTCGTCACGGATGTCGTTCCACTCTGAACAGGCCACCTGACAGGCTTTACAGCCGATACAGGTGGTCACGTCGATAAGCTTGGCCACTTCCTGCTGGTGGTCCCGCGCCTGAGGCGCGGGCGTGAAACCGTTAGTCGCGGAACGACGGATAATATCCTGAGATTGATAAGCCATAAGTCGTCTCCGTTACACCTTTTCCACGTTCACGAGGAAGGCCTTAAATTCCGGCGTCTGCGTGTTCGCATCACCGACGAACGGCGTCAGGGTGTTCGCAATGAACCCTTTCTTCGCCACGCCCTCATAGCCCCAGTGAATCGGGATGCCGATGGTATCCACCTGCTGACCGTGAACGTTCAACGTGCGAATACGCTTGGTCACCACCGCCTTGGCTTTGATGTAGCCGCGGTTAGAGGAGACCTTCACGGTATCGCCATGGGCAATGCCGAGCTTGTTCGCCAGCTTCTCGCCGATCTCCACAAACTGTTCCGGCTGCGCGATGGCATTCAGCAGCGCGTGCTTGGTCCAGTAGTGGAAGTGCTCGGTCAGACGGTAAGTGGTGCCGACATACGGGAACTTGTCCTTTTTACCCAGCGCTTCAAAATCGCCCTTGAAGATACGGGCTGCCGGGTTAGAGACCACGTTCGGGTGCAGCGGGTTAGTACCCAGCGGCGTCTCAAACGGCTCGTAGTGTTCCGGGAACGGCCCTTCCGCCATCTTATCGATAGCAAACAGACGGCCCATCCCTTCAGGCTGCATGATAAACGGCCCGACATCGCTGCCTGGTGCGGCAGTGCTGTAATCCGGAATATCCACGCCGCCCCATTTCGCGCCGTCCCACTTCAGCAGCTGACGCTTCGGATCCCACGGGTTGCCCTGCGGGTCAGCAGAGGCGCGGTTATAGAGGATGCGGCGGTTAAGCGGCCACGCCCATGCCCAGCCCAGCGTATTGCCGAGGCCCGACGGGTCGGCGTTATCGCGGTTGGCCATCTGGTTGCCTTTTGGCGTCCAGCTACCGGCAAAGATCCAGCAGCCGCTGGAGGTCGTACCGTCATCGCGCAGGTGCGCAAAGGTGCTGAGCTGATCGCCTTTCTTCGCCAGCACCGCACCGGTCGCCGGGTCGATAACGTCCGCCAGCGCCTTACCGTTGCTCTCCATCGCCACTTCTTCCGGAGACGGATTCTCTGGCGTCGAGTAGTTCCAGGTCATGTTCAGCACCGGCTCAGGCGTTGCGCCGCCTTCAGACGCGTACATTTTACGCAGGCGTAAGAAGATACCGGCCAGGATCTCGCCGTCGTTCAAGGCGATGCCCGGGGCATCCGCGCCTTTCCAGTGCCACTGCAACCAGCGGCCGGAGTTGACGATAGACCCGTTCTCTTCCGCGAAGCAGGTTGACGGCAGACGGAACACTTCGGTCTGAATCTTCGACGGATCGACATCGTTCGACTCACCGTGGTTCTGCCAGAACGTCGACGTTTCGGTATTGAGCGGGTCAATCGTCACCAGGAACTTCAGCTTCGACAGAGACTCGACAACCTTGTTCTTGTTCGGGAACGACGCCACCGGGTTAAAGCCCTGGCAGATATAGCCGTTGACCTGGCCCTGGTGCATCATTTCGAAGTACTGAAGTACGTCGTAACCTTTGTCCCACTTCGGCAGCCAGTCAAAGCCCCAGCTGTTTTCCGCCGTCGCCTTGTCGCCGTAGAAGGCTTTCATCAGCGAGACGAAGAACTTCGGATAGTTGCCCCAGTAGTTCACCTGGCCTTCGAGCAGCGGTTTTGGCGTGCTGGCCGTCAGGTAAGTTTGCAGGTCAGTCTGTTTCTCGCTCGGCAGGTTCATGTAACCCGTCAGGCTCTGAGACAGCAGGCCGAGGTCGGTCAGACCCTGAATGTTGGAGTGACCGCGCAGGGCGTTCACGCCGCCGCCTGCCATCCCCATGTTGCCGAGGAGCAGCTGAACCATCGCCATGGTGCGGATGTTCTGCGCGCCGATGGAGTGCTGCGTCCAGCCGAGCGCATACAGGAACGACGCGGTTTTATCTTTCGCGCTGGTTTCCGCAATTAGCTCGCACACCTTCAGGAAGTCCGCCTTTGGCGTCCCACAGATGTTTTCGACAACCTCCGGCGTGTAGCGGGAAACGTGCTCTTTCAGCAGGTTCCACACGCAGCGCGGGTGTTGCAGGGTGGTGTCGCGCTTCGCAAAGCCGTTTTCATCCAGCTCGTAGTTCCAGCTGGTTTTGTCGTATTTGCGTTTTTCGGCGTCATAACCGCTGAACAGGCCATCTTCGAAGTGGTAATCCTCACGCACGATCAGGCTGGCGTTGGTATAGGCTTCGGTGTACTCGCGGTTATATTTTTCGTTGGTCATCAGGTACAGCAATACGCCTGACAGGAAAGTGATGTCAGTACCTGAACGAATAGGGGTGTAGAAATCCGCCACTGACGCCGTACGCGTAAAGCGGGGATCGATCACAATCAGCTTCGCGCCGTTGTGGATTTTGGCTTCCATCGCCCAGCGGAACCCGACAGGGTGCGCTTCAGCGGCGTTACCGCCCATCACCACAATGAGGTTGGCGTTTTTGATGTCGACCCAGTGGTTGGTCATCGCACCGCGACCAAATGTTGGAGCAAGACTTGCTACCGTTGGTCCGTGTCAGACACGCGCCTGGTTGTCGACCGCGAGCATACCGAGTGCGCGCGTAAATTTCTGGGTTAAATAGCCGGTTTCGTTACTGGACGCAGAAGCACACAGCATGCCGGTGGAGAGCCAGCGGTTAACGGTGGTGCCTTCGGCATTCTTCGCGATAAAGTTGGCATCGCGGTCTTCTTTCATCAGCTTAGCGATGCGATCGAACGCTTCTTCCCAGCTGATTTGCTGCCATTTGTCAGAGCCGGGAGCGCGATACTCAGGAAACTTCAGGCGGCTTTCGGAGTGGATAAAATCTACCAGACCGGCCCCTTTCGGACACAGCGCACCACGGTTGACCGGGTGATCCGGATCGCCTTCGATGTGGAAAATGGATGCTTTGGCGTTTTTCGCACCGTCGCCGAGGCTATACATTAACAGCCCACAGCCGACGGAGCAGTACGTACAGGTGTTACGGGTTTCGCGGGTGCGCAGCAGTTTATACTGCCGTGTTTCCGCCAGCGCTACACCGGGCGCAAAGCCCAGTGCCGCCGCCGTGGTGCCTGCCATACCGCCAGCGCAGATCTTAAAGAACTGCCTTCTGCTGACCTGCATGGGTCACTCCTTGGTTCATTACGACATTGCTATGTAGTTTTACTCTGCGGTTGAGAATTAACCGCAAAGGAGAAAAATTTGCGTTAATCCCTCATTTCTCCGAGGGATAAGCCCAGAATACCACAATGTCGGTACGCCTGTTCCAACGGCGTTAAAACAAAGTGAACGTATTATCACGGCATTGATTATAAAATGTGATATCAATCACATTTTACCCCATGCATGTTAAAGAGGTGTAGCAGGTGATCGGTTGCACCCCTCCGGATTGAGTAGGAGAATGGTTGCTGAAAAGTTGATCCATACTATGCGTAAGGCCTGCCGTTTGTGTTGCAATAGCAGGCTCACTTCCGTGGTTGTTCAGGAATACCGTTGTGTCTAAACAAAACCGTGCTGCCCACGCGTCGCCACTGCCTGCGGGCATTGTGGAACTGTCGGTACACAGACCGCCTCACATTTCATATGCCACGCCGGATTTTCTGGCGGAAGAGGTCCCCGTTGCCCTGGTTTACAACGGGATTTCGCATGTGGTGATGATGGCCTCGCCGAAAGATCTGGAGCTGTTCGCCATAGGTTTTTCCCTCTCGGAAGGCATCATTGCGCATCCGCAGGAGATCTACGGTATGGATGTGGTTCATGCCTGTAATGGTCTTGAAGTGCAAATCGAACTCTCCAGCCGCCGCTTTATGGGGCTGAAAGAGCGCCGCCGGGCGCTGGCCGGACGTACCGGCTGCGGCGTGTGCGGCGTTGAACAGCTTAACGATATCGGCAAACCCATTATCCCGCTGCCGTTCACCCAGACGTTCAATCTGGCGCATCTTGATCGGGCGCTTGAGCACCTGAACGACGTGCAACCCATCGGTCAGCTCAGCGGCTGTACCCACGCGGCGGCATGGGTATTGCCGTCAGGCAACATTGCCGGCGGTCATGAAGACGTGGGCCGCCACGTCGCGCTGGATAAGCTGTTAGGTCGCCGCGCTCGGGAAAGCAACGTCTGGCAGCAGGGCGCGGCGTTAGTCTCCAGCCGCGCCAGCTATGAGATGGTGCAAAAGTCCGCCATGTGCGGCGTGGAAATTCTGTTTGCGGTGTCAGCGGCAACCACGCTGGCGGTGGAGGTGGCGGAGCGCTGCAACCTGACGCTGGTGGGGTTCTGCAAGCCGGGAAGGGCGACAATTTACACCCATCCGCAGCGATTGATAATTGATCAGTAATTTTGAATGAGTATAGCAAATCCTTCCGCTTTTAGTTGTTCATGATGAGGTCTAATATTTATCTCATCAAGGCACGGCGCCTTATCTAAACAACTTAACGAAAGGGTTTATCTCATGAAAAGCATCAAAACTTTTGTCGCTGTAATTGCTCTGGCTACCTCTTTTGGTTCTTTCGCTGCGCAGACAGTGACCGCAACCGCCTCTACGCTGGATGGTGCAGAAGCTAAAATCGCTGCACAGGCTCAGGAAGCGGGCGCGTCATCCTACAAAATTACCCAGGCATTCACCGGTAACCGCGTACACATGACCGCTGAACTGAACAAATAATTCCGCTATACCGTCGAAAGAGCGCCCCTGGGGCGCTTTTTAGTTTATGCCCGCCAGACGCAGCAGAGCAGTCACCACCGCCGCCGCGACGATCACCACGATTAACGGCATTTTGCGCCAGGCCAGAAACACCGCGAACCCCACCCCCAGCACGCGCGCCATCCCGGCAAAATGGTCCCCTTCATAAAACGTGGTCGCCAGCGCGACGGAGAACAACAAAACGGTAGCCGCGTCTGAAAGCAGCGCCTGCGACCGTTCTGAAAGCGCCAGCCGGTTGCCAAGCTTCGCTCCGCCAAGACGCATCAGATAGGTTCCGGCAGAAAGAATGGCGATGCCGAGAATAAAGACCGTCATGTTTTCCATTATTTTTTCCTCGCGGCAAGGCCGAGCAAAGAGAGCAGCACCGGCAGACCCACCGGCGCAAACGGTACGGCGGCCAGCGACAACACTGCGCCGCTACAGGCGCGGATCAGCGTGGTACGGTTTTTAAATGCCGGCACCACTAACGCCAGCAGGATCGCCGGGAACACCGCGTCCAGCCCGATGGTTTCCGGGTCCGGCAGCAGCTTGCCGACCATCGCGCCCAGCACCGCCCCCAGCGGCCAAATGATTGCCACGCCCAGGCCGCACAGCCAGTAGGCCGCTTTACGCTGCTCGGCGGTTTTTTGCGACAGACCGAACACCACGCTTTCATCGTTCATGATATGACAGCCCAGAAAGCTCAGGCCGCGCTTGCCCACCAGGTCACGCACCGTTACGCCGAACGGCACATGGCGCGCGTTAACCAGTAAACCGGCCGCGGCCGCCGCCAGCGGATTGCCGCCGCTCGCGACGATGCCGATAAACATAAACTCGGATGCGCCTGCCAGCACCGTGAGGGAGAGGACAAACGGCACCCACAGCGGGAAACCGTAGGCCATCGCCAGTGAGCCATAAGACATGCCGACCACGCCCACCGCGAGGCAGACCAGGACGATCGCTTTTATCGTGTCGCCTTTCAGGCAAGAGAGGTGATTCTTCATACCATTTTAGCCATATCGAACGTATTTCCATTATAATGAACGCATCAGAAACGTTTTACAAGACGAACGATTCGTTCGTTATAGAGAGACAGAGGCCGTTATTATGACGCAGCCAATCAGCGTGATCGCCAAAAGCCTGGTACGAGAACGCCTGCGAACCGGGCTCTCACTGGCGGAAATTGCCCGCCGTGCCGGGATCGCCAAATCCACACTTTCACAACTGGAATCTGGCAACGGCAATCCTAGCCTGGAAACGCTGTGGTCGCTTTGCGGGGCACTGGATATTCCGTTTGCCCGGTTACTGGAGCCGCAACAACCCGTCACGCAGGTGATCCGCCGCGGCGAGGGCACAAAAGTCGTCGCCGGGCAGGCGAACTACGAGGCGATTTTGCTCGCGGCGTGTCCGCCTGGCGCGCGTCGTGATATCTATCTGCTGCTGACTCAGCCGGGGGCAGACCGTATTTCCCAGCCCCATCCGCCTGGGTCGGTTGAGCATATTATCGTGACCCAGGGGCGGGCGATGGTCGGCCTGATCGACGCGGCGGAAGAGCTCGGCCCGGGAGATTACATTTGCTACCCCGCTGACCAGCCGCATATCTTTAAGGCGCTGGAGCCGGATACGCACGCGCTGCTGGTGGCGGAACAAAACTAACGAAGATACGGAAAATCATGTCGCTTAAAGCCATTGCCAAAGAACTGGGGCTGTCTGTTACCACCGTCAGCCGCGCCCTCAACGGGTATGACGACGTTTCTGCTGAGACGCGGGCCCGCGTGGAAGCGGAGGCCCAGCGCCGTGGCTACCGACCAAACACCTTTGCCCGCCGCCTGAAGATGGGCAAAATCGACGCCGTCGGGCTGGTGTTTCCGGTGCATCCTGTTCCGCTCAATAACAGCGTTTTTATGGACATGGTCGGCGAAATTAGCCACGAACTGGCGCGACATGAGATTGACCTGCTGCTCATCGCTGACGACGATCTGGCGGACAAACACAGCTATATGCGCATGGTGCAGAGCCGACGCGTGGATGCGCTGATTGTGGCGCATACGCTGGATCACGATCCGCGTCTTGAGCAGCTTCAGGCCGCCGGGTTCCCGTTCCTGGCGCTCGGCCGCAGCCAGCTCCCGCAGCCGTACGCGTGGTTCGATTTCGACAACTATGCCGGTACGTATCAGGCCACCCGCTGGCTGATCGAGAAAGGCCATCAGCGCATTGCGCTGCTGGGCGAAAGCAACAACCAGGCATTCATCACCCAGCGCCGCCAGGGCTATCTGGACGCGCTGCGGGAAGCCGGACTTTCCAGCGAATGGCTGCGCGCCATGCCCCCTTCGCGCCGCGTGGGGTATGCCACCACACAAGAACTTCTCTCCCTGCCGCAGCCACCCACGGCCATCATTACCGACTGCAACACCCACGGCGACGGCGCAGCGATGGCCCTGGCGCAGATGGGGCGCTTAACCGGTGAAAATGCCGTCTCGCTGGTGGTCTATGACGGTTTACCGCAGGACAGCATTGTCGATATCGACGTCGCGGCGGTGATCCAGTCTACCCGTCAGGGCGTCGGGAAACAGATTGCCGATATGGTGCGCCAACTGATTAACGGCGACGACATCGACACCCTTCAGGTGCTCTGGCAGCCGGAATTTTCCCCAGGCCAGACAGCCTGATTACACCAAAAATTCAAAACCCGATCACAGATCCGGAACGTTTTGGTTTGTATCCGAAACGTTTCGGATTAACACTCAGGACATCCCGATGACAGGAGATGTCCGATGCAAGATGCCATTTTTCGACTTGAAAGCAATACGGTTGACGTGGTGCTAAAAACCCACCCGTTCGCTGAAATTCTCTACTGGGGGCCGCACCTTCAGCACTTTTCGCCGCAGGATGCGCTAAGTATTTCCCGCCCGGTTGCTAACGGCAGGCTGGACGTGGACTCCCCCGTCACGCTGATGGCAGAGCTGGGGCACGGCCTGTTTGGTTCGCCCGGCATCGAGGGGCATCGCCAGGGGCTGGACGGATCGCCTGTCTTCACCACCACAGGCGTACAACAGCAGGGGCAAACCCTGACGGTAACGGCAGAAGATAAACAGGCGGGCCTGCGCCTGACCAGTGAATTAACGCTGGATGCCAGCGGCGTACTGGTGGTGCGCCATGGCTTAACCAACCTGACAACGCAGGCGTGGCAGGTGGATCGCTTTGCCGTGACGCTGCCGGTGGCTGAGCGCGCGCAGGAGGTGATGGCCTTCCACGGACGCTGGATCAGGGAGTTTCAGCCGCACCGCGTGATGCTTGAACATGACAGCTTTGTGATTGAAAACCGCCGGGGTAAAACCTCCCATGAACATTTTCCGGCGCTGATTTCAGGTACGCCGTCATTCAGTGAAATGCACGGCCACGTCTGGGGCGTGCATCTGGGCTGGAGCGGCAACCACCGCCTGCGCGCGGAGGCGAAAACCGATGGCCGCCGCTATATGCAGGCCGAAGCGCTCTACCTGCCGGGTGAAAGGGCGATTGAAGAGGGTGAAACGCTCTGGACGCCGCGCCTGTATGCCAGCCACTCCCCGCACGGGCTGAATGGCATGAGTCAGCAGTTCCACCGCTACTTGCGCGATAATGTTATCCGCTTCCCGGAAGATAAACCGCGCCCGGTGCATCTCAACACCTGGGAGGGGATCTACTTCAACCACGATCCGGACTACATCATGCGCATGGCCGACGAGGCCGCCGCGCTGGGCGTTGAGCGCTTTATCATTGACGACGGCTGGTTCAAAGGCCGCAACGACGACCACGCCGCGCTGGGCGACTGGTATCTGGACGAGAAAAAATACCCGAACGGCCTTAAGCCGGTGATCGATCACGTTAAACAGCTCGGCATGGAGTTTGGTATCTGGGTTGAGCCGGAGATGATTAACCCGGATTCCGATCTGTACCGCGCGCACCCTGACTGGGTGCTGGCGCTGCCGGGCTACGCCCAGGCGACCGGGCGACACCAGCTGGTACTCAATCTCAATATTCCGCAGGCCTTTGATTATCTGGTCGAGCGCATGAGCTGGCTGCTGGGCGAACACGAGGTCGACTACGTGAAGTGGGACATGAACCGCGAGCTGGTGCAGCCAGGGCACAAGGGCAAAGCCGCCGCCGATGCCCAGACGCGCCAGTTTTATCGCCTGCTGGACGTACTGGGCGAGCGTTTCCCGCACATTGAGTTTGAATCCTGCTCCTCCGGCGGAGGGCGAATCGATTATGAAGTGCTGACCCGCTGCCACCGCTTCTGGGCGTCCGACAACAACGACGCGCTGGAGCGCAACACTATCCAGCGCGGCATGAGCTACTTCTTCCCGCCGGAGGTGATGGGGGCGCATATCGGTCATCATAAATGTCATGCCACCTTCCGCCAGCACAGCATTCAGTTCCGCGGGCTGACGGCGCTGTTTGGTCACATGGGGCTGGAGCTGGATCCGCTCACCGTTGACGCGCAGGAGCGTGAAGGCTATCGCCATTACGCCGCGCTGCACAAGCGGTGGCGCGAGATCATTCATCGCGGCACCCAGTGGCGCGTGGATATGCCGGACGCCACCACCCTGGCGCAGGGTATAGTGAGCGAAGACAAGGCGCAGGGGCTGTTTTTGGTCAGCCAGCTCGCGATGCCGGACTACACCCTGATGATGCCGCTGCGCATGCCGGGGTTAGACGCCAGCGCGCAGTACCGCATCACGCTGCTCGATCACCCGAACATTCAGATTACGGGCGAGGGCGGGCACACCATGCGCAAGCTCCCGGCGTGGATGGACGCGCCGCAAACGGTAAGCGGTGAGTGGCTGATGCAGGCGGGTATTGCGCTGCCGATTCTGGATCCGGAAACCGCCATTCTGATTGGTGTGGAACGCGTGTAAGGGTGACGGGCCGGGCAACCGGCCCTCCGTTGAGGATAAAAATAATGAACACAACAACCTGTACCCACAAAGACAACCCGAATTTCTGGATCTTCGGGCTATTCTTCTTTCTCTACTTCTTCATCATGGCCACCTGCTTTCCGTTCCTGCCGATCTGGCTGTCGGACATCATCGGCCTGAACAAAACCCATACCGGGATTGTTTTCTCCTGCATCTCGCTGTCGGCCATTGCCTTCCAGCCGGTGCTGGGGGTCATTTCCGACAAGCTGGGGCTGAAAAAACATCTGCTTTGGATCATCTCGGTGCTGCTGTTCCTGTTCGCGCCGTTCTTCCTGTACGTCTTCGCCCCGCTGCTGAAAACCAATATCTGGCTGGGCGCGCTGAGCGGTGGGATCTATATCGGCTTTGTCTTTTCAGCGGGTTCGGGGGCGATTGAGGCCTACATTGAGCGCGTGAGCCGCAACAGCTTTTTTGAGTACGGCAAAGCGCGTATGTTTGGCTGTCTCGGCTGGGGGCTCTGCGCCTCAACGGGCGGCATCCTGTTCGGCATCGATCCGTCGTATGTATTCTGGATGGGGTCGGGAGCGGCGCTGTTGCTGATGCTGCTGCTGGTGGTCGCGAAACCGAAGCCCAACCAGACGGCGCAGGTGATGAATGCCCTGGGTGCGAATCAGCCGCAGATCACCGCTAAAACCGTCTTTACCCTGTTCCGCCAGCGCAGAATGTGGATGTTCATCCTGTACGTGATTGGCGTGGCCTGCGTGTATGACGTCTTCGACCAGCAGTTTGCCACCTTCTTCAAAACCTTCTTCGCCACGCCGCAGGAGGGGACCCGCGCCTTTGGTTTCGCCACCACGGCGGGGGAAATCTGTAACGCGATCATCATGTTCTGCTCGCCGTGGATCATTAACCGCATCGGCGCGAAAAACACGCTGCTGATTGCCGGGGTGATCATGGCGACGCGCATTATCGGCTCGTCGTTTGCCACCACTGCCGTGGAGGTGATTGCCCTGAAGATGCTGCACGCGCTGGAAGTCCCGTTCCTGCTGGTGGGGGCATTCAAGTACATCACCGGGGTGTTTGATACGCGCCTGTCGGCCACCATCTACCTGATTGGCTTCCAGTTTGCCAAACAGTCGGCGGCGATCTTCCTCTCCGCCTTTGCCGGAAATATGTATGACCGGGTCGGCTTCCAGGAGACGTATCTGATACTGGGCTGCTTCGTGCTGGCGATCACGGTGGTGTCGGCGTTTACGCTGAGTGGCAGGCGGGAGATTGCTGCTACCGCAAGGGCAGCAGCGTTAACACATCAGTCCAGGTAAAACACCTCTTTCAGCGCCGCACTCACCGGGCTGTTATCCGGGTTCGACGGCATAACGTCACCCATATATTTCCACCAGCGCTGGCAGACATCGGTGTTTGCCACCGCGTTCCAGCGCTCTTCCGATTCAATCTCCACCGTCGCAAACAGCAGGTTGCGGGCTTTGTCGAGGTAAATGGCGTAGTGGTGCGCGCCATGGGCTTTCAGTACCGCCTCCAGTTCAGGCCAGATCGGGTTGTGGCGGCGCGCGTACTCCTCGTGTGCGTCCGGGTTTACCTGCATCACAAACGCTTTGCGGATCATAATGCCTCCAGGTACAGCTCGCGGACCTCGTCACGGCTCGCGGTGCGTGGGTTGCACGGCGCGCACGGGTCGGCGAGCGCTTTATCCAGCCAGCCTTCGATATCGGCTTTGGTCACGCCAAGCTGGCTGAAACCGGACGGAATGCCGACCCGGGCGCTCAGGTCACGAATCGCCTGAATGGCTGACATGCTGGCCGCTTCATCGCTCATGCCGCGCGTGTCAACGCCCATCGCCTGCGCCACGCGGGCAAATCGGGCGACCGCGTTCGGGCGGTTAAAGTTTTCGATGATCGGTAGCAGGATGGCGTTGCACACGCCGTGCGGCAGGTTGTGCGTCGCGCCCGGCTGGTGCGCCAGAGCGTGTACCAGACCCAGACCGGCGCTGTTAAACGCCATGCCCGCCAGATACTGACCAAAAGCCATCTGCTCGCGCGCTTCCAGGTTGTGACCGTCGTCGACCGCTTTCGGCAGCCAGACGTTGATCAGGCGAATCGCCTCCAGCGCGTTGGCATCGGTCAGCGGGTGCGCGCCGACGGACACGTAGGCTTCAATGGCGTGGGTCAAGGCATCCATGCCGGTTGCGGCGGTCACGGAGGCCGGAATATCGAGCATCACGCTGGCATCGTCTACGGCGATATCCGGGATGATGTTCGGGTCGATAATCACCTCTTTCACCTGTCGCGCGGCGTCAATGATCACCGCGTTGCTGGTCATCTCCGCCGCCGTGCCTGCGGTGGTGTTGATCGCCACCAGCGGCACGCCCGCGTTTTTCACCTTGCCGACGCCGGAGTAATCGGTTGACGGGCCCGGGTTGGCGGTGAGGATTTTTATCGCCTTGGCGGTATCAATCGGGCTGCCGCCGCCAAAGGCAATCAGGTAATCACACTCCGCATCCTGATATGCCGCATAGCCTTTTTGCACCAGCGCTTCCGTCGGATTCGGGAATACCTCATCGAACAGGTGATACGACATCTGATGGGCGTCGAGCGCGGAAAACAGGCTGTCGAGCAGGCCAAGTTTCACCAGCTGGCCGTCGGTGACAATCAGCGCTTTTCCCCACTGTTTGTTTGCCACCAGATTGACCATATCGCCGATCGCGCCCGCGCCGTGCAGGCTGATTTTTGGAAGCGCCAACATAAAGCTCATGATAATTCTCCTTAATTGCTGTGATTTTTATGCCCGGCGGCGCTGCGCTTGCGCGGGCCTACGGTTAAGTAGGCCGGGTAAACGCAGTGCCACCCGGCTATGAGATCCGTCTTCGCTGCATAATCCGGCGGGTAATAATCGGCAGCGAAATCACCACGATCAGCATCGCGCCGATAATCACCGACATCACAATGCCGGGCACGTTGAGCAGGCTCAGGCCGAAGGTCACCAGCCCCATCAGGAAGGCGGCGATAATCACGCCCACCATGCTGCCGGACCCGCCGAGAATATTGACGCCGCCGAGCACCGCCATCGTCACCACCGCCAGCTCCCAGCCCATCGCGATGGTCGGGCGGGTGCTGCCCAGACGCGAGGTGAGCAGCACCGACGCCAGGCCGGACATCAGTCCTACCAGCGCAAACAGGATCAGGTTGTGGCGCTTCACGTTGATGCCGGAGTACCACGCGCCGGTCGGGTTGTTGCCGATGGCGTAGGTGCGGCGGCCAAAGTTGGTGCGGTGCAGCACAAAGGCAAACAGAGCGGCCAGCACGATAAACAGCGCGAACTCAAACGACAGCGCGCCCCAGACGTAGCCCTGGCCGAACCAGGCGAAGCTCTCCGGGTAGCTGTTCAGCGCCTGGTCCCCGAGCAGGATGTAGGTGATCCCGCGGTACAGGCTCATGGTGCCGATGGTGATGACGATGGACGACAGGTTAAAGCGCGTCACCAGAATGCCGTTGAACAGCCCGCACAGTAGCCCGACGCCTAATCCCACGCAGACCAGCAGCGGCGTATCGACGCCCGCCGCCGCGCAAAAGCCCATCACCGTGGAGCTGAGCGCGATGGTGGAGGCCACCGACAGGTCAATTTCCCGGGCGATAATCAGCATCGCCATCGGCAACACGATGATCGCCTTTTCGGTGAAGTTGAACGTCGCGTCGGAGAGGTTCCAGATATTGAGGAAGTAGGGCGAGGCGAGCGCGTTCACCACAAACACCGCCAGCGTCACCGCCAGCAGGAAGCCCTCCCAGCACAGCAGGCGCTGGAAGATGCCCGTCGCAGAAGTGGGTTTAAACTCTTCAGATGTCATCATTTTGCTCATGGTTTCACCGCCAGTTTCTGACGTGCCAGCGCCGCGTCGCGCAGGATCAGCCTGCCTTTGCGCTTGTTGCCGCGCTCGTTCAGCAGCACAGCGATGACAATGACCGAGCCGGAAATCGCCATCTGCCAGAACGGGGAGACGCCGATCACCGGCAGGGCGTTGTT
>OKJC01000135.1_pt1 | contig 18718 bp, 19 predicted proteins | sample 1613781 | NCBI WGS metagenome assembly OKJC01 (sample SAMN04436877, study PRJEB24849) | human gut metagenome | biome: human gut; feature: NICU; material: stool | host: Homo sapiens | place: USA: Saint Louis, MO | collected 2011-12-03
ATAATTAGATATTATCCTGCATCGTACCAATGATAATCATGTATTATCCTCGGTTAATAACACAATTATAATCCATTTAATGTCTTCTGACAATATTCTTTGGCACAGAATATATATGTGCTTACCCACAAAATATAGAATTCCTCTGCATATGGAGGAGCCAGCTGGACATGGAAATGCTGCTGGCGGGAGACGATTACACAGAGCTTCCCGATGCTTATGTTATTTTTATATGCGATTTTGATCCATTCGGAGAAGGGAAGTATCGATATACTTTTCAGACGATGTGCAGAGAATCTGGGAATGCAGATCTGAAAGACGGCCGGGTAATCATGTTTTTGAACACTCACGGAAAAAACGAATGCGAAGTTCCAAAAGAATTGGCAACCTTACTGCAGTATATGAAAGAGGACCTTGAGGGAAGCGAAAAAGAATTTCATTTCACGATCCATATGTTGAACAGCTGCAGAAGTTCATACGCGATATCAAGGGAAATCGAGAGATGGAGGAACGCTTTATGATTTTTGAAGAAATGCTGAAAGAAGAACATACCGCCGGACGTGAGGAAGGACTTGCAGAAGGGCTTACGAAAGGATGTATGGAAACCAGCAAATCTGTATTACTTTTATTTTTACAAAATCTGGGAACTGTTTCTAAAACTCTTTTGGATCAGATTCAGGAAGAACAGGATTTAGAAAAGTTAAAAGAATGGATACAGATTGCATTCCAGTCCAAATCCGTAGAAGAATTTGCCAATAGGATAAACTAAAAATCTGTTTCGGGGAGTCCAATCCCCGATCTGCTGTCACCGGCTCTGGCAGTTCTGACCAGAGCCGGTGATAAAAAAGAAACAAGTCAATGCCGTTTCCGGCAATTATTCAAAGAAAAGCAGAGGAATTCTATTTTTGCAAGATATCCCCAAAACATACGTTTTCTTATCTATATATGCATCATCCTGCTATCTTAATTGTATATGCATACTGTTTTGTGATGTTTTCCGGAAGTTCTATTACAAGATTTTCTCCTGACTGTTTCCACTCCAAAATATCTTCTGTTCCGAGTAGTGTAAGAACGGCATTTTCTGGAATTTCCAAATCTTTAATCTCAACAGTTTTAGAAATATCTTCATCCATAATCATTGCATAGAGATTTGTATCTTTCTTGGTAAATCTGATTTCTTTTCCGTCTGTTGTTTTACCCTCCTGTTTTTCCCAATAAGTTGTTTCGTAAATTGCTTCTCCGTTGACTTTTAACCATGCACCTGTTTCCAAAAGCGGTTTTTTCTGCTCTTCCTGAATTGTACCATCCGGGCGCGGTCCTACATTTAATAAAAGATTCCCATTTTTACTTACAGCATCAATAAGCATATAAATAACATCTTTTCCTTTTAACATGTGCTTTGGATCTTCATTTTCATTATATCCAAATGACATACCCATGCCTCTGGTCAGTTCCCATTTCTTTTTCTGGAGTTTCATTTCATCTGCATACTCTGGAGAAGTATAATCACAGAACCCTTCCGGAACTAATATTCCACTGATTCCACCTGCTTCCAGCTGTTTATTTAATTTATCTACCAATGCCTGTTTTTCTTCTTCCGTTGAAACACTATATTGTCTCCAACGATCATTTACAACGCCTTCTGGAACGGTATTATAATAATCAGCAAACAATTCATTCAAATCGCACTGTGCCGGATATCCAATATCATTCCATAAAATAGAAGGTTTGTACTTGTGGATCAACTCTTCTGTCTGGTTCCATGCATACTGGCTGTATTCATCTGTTACAAGATGGTGATTGACCCAGTTTTTCATTCCATCAATTGGATAATCTTTAAATGTCCAATCAAAAATTCCAGAATAATACAGTCCCATCTTCATACCTCTTGCCCGAACAGCATCTGTGATTTCACCAACAAGATCTCTCTTTGACTGGTATCCTTCCATCTTTGGATTTTTATATTCACTTGGCCACAAACAATATCCATCGTGATGTTTTGTTACAAGCACAACATACTTTGCACCTGCCTCTTTGAAGAAATCAGCCCACTCCCCGGCATTCATTGACTGATTTCTCTCTTCAAAATCTTTTTGGAAATTAAAATAATTAAAATCCTCCCCATAAGTTTCTTTATGATGAATATTTGTGGGACTCCCTTTAATTCTGGACGTATTCAAATACCATTCCGCATACGGTGAATTAAACATCGAGTTTGCAAATCCGTCCCCTTCCTCGGATAATTCAGCCAGATTTTTTCCTTCTGCTCTTGCCCATGCCGGTACTGAAAATAATCCCCAATGAATAAAAATTCCAAATTTTGCATACTTATACCATTGCGGTACTTCATGCTTTTCAATTGATTCTTTCGTAGGTTCAAACTTCATAATAACACCTCTTTCTTTTTACTCTTTGTCAATCTTTTTTTCTTCTTGCGATGATCGTTGCGATCAAGATCAATGCCGAAATAATCATCTGCCAGAATGCATTTACACCATTGATCGTCAATCCATTTGATATAATTGTTAACAGCAATGCACCCATTACACTTCCGCTGATACTGCCTTCACCGCCTGCCATAGCCGTTCCTCCCAGAACAACTGCAGTAAGTGTATCCATCATCATATTTGATGCAAGATTTGGCTGTCCGGTTGCAAGCCTGCTTGTTAAGATCATTCCTGCAAAGCTTGCACATAAACCGCAGAACACAAAATAGATCAATTTATATTTCACTACTGAAATTCCTGAAAGTTTTGCAACCTCTGAATTTCCACCTATTGCCAATGCATATCTTCCGAGCAATGTTTTCGATAACACGATCGCGCATACTATAACAATTACTGCCATAAAAACAACCTGCGCCGGAATGCCTGCTATAAACCCTCTGCCTAAAAACTGAAATTCTTCCGGCAGATTATAAATGGCGGTACCTCCCGTAATAAGACTCGCGCTTCCATTTGCAAGATTCATAGTTGCCAGTGTTACGATCATGGATGGTAATTTAAATTTCGTTGTCAAAATCCCATTCACTAATCCAAAAAATGCTCCCAGAAGCAGCCCTGTCAGAATGGATACCGCCATAGAAACTCCGGATGTCAGCATTTTCGAAACCACCATACCTGTCAAACAGGCCACCCCGCCTATTGAAAGATCAAGCTCTCCGGAAATCATTACGAACGTTACTCCCATAGCAACTATGATCATAACCGCTGACTGCCTGACTATATTCATCAAGTTTGCGCCTGCTATAAATGTACTGTTCAAAAATGTAAAGATGATACATAAAACGGCAATTACTCCTATCAAACCAATTTGATTCAAAATTCCTTTTGATTTACCCAGTACTTTTTCTTTATTCATTATCATTCACCCTTCCTGTTGCATGCTGCATGATTGTCTCTTCAGAAAATTCTTCCCTTGATAATTCTCCGGTTATCTTTCCTTCATACATTACCAAAAGACGATCGCTCATTCCCATAACTTCAGGAAGTTCTGACGAAATCAAAAGAATCGCCATACCTTCTGCTGTCAGTTCATTTATAAGCTTGTAAATCTCCGCTTTCGCACCTACATCAATTCCCCGAGTCGGCTCATCCAAAATTAATATTTTCGGATTTGTAGATAACCATTTTCCAAGAACTACTTTTTGCTGGTTTCCTCCAGAAAGATTTTTTGCTTTTTGTGTTCCTCCGGTTGTCTTTACATGCAATTTTTCAATATACTCCTGGGACATTTTCCGCAGAGTGACATCATTTATTAAAAATCCATTGCAATGTTTATGTACCGTCGGAAGGCTTATATTGCTGTTCAGATCATCTTCAAGAATCAATCCTTCATGCTTTCTGTCCTCTGTAACCCATGCCATCCCAAATCCAATTGCATCTCTGCTGTTTCTTATTTTCACTGCAGCTCCATTTACGACAATTTCACCATGCCCAATTGGAAGCTCCCCAAATATCATGCGGATCAATTCTGTACGTCCGGCACCTACAAGTCCTGCTATTCCAAGCACTTCACCTTCTTCAAGCTGAAATGATATATTTTGCGGAATATATGCATTATTCAGCATTCCCTCTCTTGCTCCGGTAACATCTTTTAATTCAAAACATACCTTTCCAAAGTGATTTCTCTCTCTTTTATAGAAATCAGAATACTCTCGCCCCACCATTAACCGGATAACTTCTTTTTCATTCGTTTGATCTGTATCTAACTCAGCAACCTTACTTCCATCTTTCAATACAATGATCTTATCCGAAAGTTCAAACACTTCCTCCAGACGATGTGATATAAAGATAAATGACACACCATCCGCTTTAAGTCTCTTAATAATCTCAAAGAACTTCTCTATTTCAGCCTGTGACAAAGATGAGGTCGGCTCATCCAAAATAATAATTTTAGCATTGTGATTAATTGCCCTTGCAATTTCCAAAAGCTGTCGTCCTGCAATTTCTATATCCATAACCTTTGTTGACGGTGCTGCTGTTAAACCTACCATGTCTAACAACTCCTGTGTTCTTTCCCGCATTTTCTTTTTATTGGCAAATCCATGTGATGCGATTTCTTCTCCAATAAAAATATTTTCTTCCACATTCATCAACGGTAAAATCTGCAATTCTTGATGAACCATTTTAATACCGATTTCTTTTGCCTGTTGTATTGTAAAATGATCATAACTCTTGCCGTTATAATATATAGATCCTTCATCAGGTTTCAGGCTTCCGGATATAATATTACAAAGTGTACTCTTTCCAGCTCCATTTTCACCAGCTAAAGCGTAGACTTTTCCCTCCTCAATTGAAAAACTAATATGCTCGATCACTCTTACATTTCCGAAAGATTTTGCAATATTATCTAATTTTATGATCGTATTTCCCATATGTGTTCAAACCTTTCTTCCTGAGTTTTCGCTTATTTATAAGATTCCAGTTCATCCTTCTTTGCCTGATCGTCCGCTAAATATTCTTCAACATTTTCTGCTGTCACAAGAATTCCAGGTACCACAACATCACCTGTTTTTTCTCCTTCAATTGCAGCAAGTGCCGCTTCCATAGCCTTTTCTCCGATAGAGTATGAATCCTGGGCGATTGTGGCTTTATAAAAACTTCCATCTTTTAATGCATTCAACTGACCTTCTTCATTATCGATTCCTACCAAAGCCACATCTTTTCTGTCGGCAGAGCTGACAGAAGCAAGTGCTCCAAGTGCAACACCGGCATTACTTCCATATATGATATCAAGGCTTCCTTCCGGATTTGCAATAAGCAGATTATCGGTCAGTTTTTGTCCGCCTTCAGCAGTGCATTCTTCTACTGTCTCTTCTTTGATCACAACATCCGGATATTCTTTCATTACTTCAATAAATCCAGCATTTCTCTGATTCATTGTTTCCAGTGCCGGGTAAGAAAGTACAATGACATTTCCTTTTACTTCACCGTTTTTCTCTTTTAACATCTCAGCCGCATATTCACCAGCTAAAGCTCCCATTTCTTTATTTCCACTGCCCACACGTGCATAAACATCCGCACCTTCTACAAATGAATCATAATTAATAACTGGAATTCCCGCTTCATTCGCTTCTTTGATCGACGGAACAAGTGCTTCCGTATCAACCGGTCCTACAATAATTGCATCATATTTTTGAAGCACTGCCTGACTCATTAAATCAGCCTCTTTATTCACATCAAGTGCTGCATCAAACATATCTACCTGCACACCTTTTTCTTCGCCTATTTTTTTAATTTCTGCTCCGATATAAACAAAAAAGTCAAACTGGTTTGCAGGAGAAATAAAGGCTATTCTCTTTTCCCCCTCTTCTTTTTTCGTAGTTCCTGTTTCTGGTTCCTTTGTCTCTTTTTCCATACTGCAGCCGGCCATTCCCATAACCATTGCCAAACTAAGGAATAATGCTGTTACTTTTTTCATTTTTCTTTTCATAAATCTTTCCTCCATCTCTTTGTATAGTATCCGTTTTTATGTTTACTGTTTTTGCGATACCTCCTTCCATTTTTAATACATGTATTATCTTTTTTCCTTATACGACATTGCATGTCATTACAAGTTGGTTTAAAAAAAATATTGTGGAAGTGTATCTCAGCTGAAAAATCTGAAATACACTTCTTTTACATATTTAATTATTAAAAGGATTTTCTTCTTTGCAGATCATATTTTACAACCCTTCTTTGTTGAAGCATTGGAATCTTATTCTGCATCCTTTGAAGCAATAACTTCATTGCTTCTTTTCCATATCTGCTAAAATGCTGCCTGTAAGTTGTCAATCCGATCAAAGGAAAACTGCTCCAATTATAATCTCCGTAACTGATCATTTTCAGATCTTCCGGAATTTTAATTTTCAATTCACTTGCCGCCTTATATGCCGCAAATGCTGCTGAATCATTCATCGCAATTAAAACTTCCAGCTCCGGATTTTCCAATAAATAATTCTTAATATCCGTTACCATATCAAATTTTACGATAGCATCGTGATATTCAGCACCCGCTCCACATAACTTGAATTGTCTTGAAATCCATTTTATTTTTGAATCCTCTAACGCTTTTTTAACACCTTCACATCTTAAAGCACATGTTGAAAAATGCTCATTCCATGGCGAATAAAAACCAATGTGTGTATACCCTTCCATGATTGCCAGATTCGTTGCACGATATGCACTTTCAAAATCTTCTCCTGTAACAATATCGAACATATTATCATCTGGTTCTGAATCCAGAAAAACTAATGGAATTTCTAGTTTTTTTAATTCATTCATCAAAATATCATTAAAATAAAAGCTGTAGATAATTCCTTCCGGTTCTATTGCCCTTACGCTTTGTACAAACTTTTCAGAATCTTCCTTATTTCTAGGTTCCAACAGAGTCACTAAAGATAACTCTGTCTTTCTCAATACCTTCTCAATTCCGGATATCATGTCGGAAACAATTCCAGCGCTGAATAATTCAGGGTAGTTTGGCAAGACAAGTAGTACTTTCCTGGCTTTCACATCAGTACTAACGGACTCTTTCGGTCTGACAAAAGTCCCAAGTCCTTGTCTTCGATATAAGACACCTTTTGTAACAAGTTCATCCAAAGCTTTTCGAACCGTTATCCTGCTGCTTTCATAAGCCTGGCATAATTCATTTTCACTTGGAATTTTATCATTCTCTTTATATACACCACTAATGATCTTTTCTTCTATTCTATTTTTAATTAGTTCGTATTTTGAAATATTCTGCTTCATTATTTTCCCCATACACCAACTTGTCATTACATGTATAATACAACGTTTTTTTATTTTTGTCAACACATAAATTTTTATGCTAAAAACCTTATCAAATGACTGTTTATCACCATTTCCATTATCTCATGCAATGTTTTCAATAATTCATCCATTTCTATATAATCATGCATCTCTTCCGACTTAAGCGTTTTCATCTTTTCTCGCATCTGTTTTTTCTTCTCGACCAATTGCATAAGCTGCCAAACTTTTACGGATGCGTGGGCGTGAATCTCGGTAGGCAAGCGTAGCCTGACAGATCGGACACATATGGGTGGTCACACTGCTCTCAACCAAAAACACCAAATCCTTCTTGAGGACAAGTGAATAATCCGATATAATAACCAGGGTTTAGTGACCAGGGTCTCAGAGTACACAACTTGCCAGGAGGGTGCTCTGAGACCTTTTCCTTTTTGTATGCTGATGACAGTATACAGGTCAATTCAGAGACAGGCAAGTAAATCAGTATTTTGATAATTTATGAGGTCAACAACACCTGAACTTCCTTTATATAAACGTCAATACTGAAAAGATAAGAACAGTATATCACATGACTACTACAATTGCATCTTTTCCAGCCGCTGAATATATATGTGCTTACCCACAAAATATAGAATTCCTCTGCTCTTCTTTGAATATCTGCCCGAAACGGCATTGACTTGTTCCTTTTTATCATCAGCCCCGGCCAGAACAGCCACGGCTGATGATATTAGATCGGATATTCTCCGATGTAGATTCTTATTTTATCTTCTTTGCAAATTCTTCCACAGATTTCGATTGGAATGCCATCCTGATCCACTCTTTCAGTACATCCAAATCACCTTGTTCTTCAATTTGATCCGAAAGTACTTTAGGAACCGTTCCAAGATTCTGCAAAAATAAGAGTAACGTATCCTTACTCTCAGAAATTCGCCCCTCTGCAACTCCTTCAGCACGCCCTTTTGCAAATCCGGCAGCCCGTTCTTCTTTCAGCATCTCTTCAAAAATCATAAAGCGTTCCTCCATCTCCCGGCTTTCGTTTTTTGCATATACTTCTAAACACATCCTATAAAAAAAGTTTTATAATCTCAATCAGCGCTGTCTTAGAAAGATCAAAAAATAAATCTTTTGTAAATTTTTTTAATACTTCAGATAAACCTATCTTATCTTTTTTCTGTGATAATTGAATACTTTGTTCTAACAATTTTCGATATTCTGCTGAACCATTATTGGACCGAGCCAGCTCTTTGAATTCTCTTGTTAAGATATCCCATTGTACCATGTTCGATTGCTCTGAGATGCTCATATTATTATTATCACCTGTCTGCAAATTTATAGCTGAAATATTTTGAATATTAAAAGTTGACATTATCTCTCTCCGCCTTATTTCATAGTGTTATTATCACCCATCTGCATTCTATCTATAACAGCATTTTTTAAGTCAATATTATAATTTACCTTGCCCTTATTGTTCATATTTTCAGCAAGTATACCTGTGATTTTCTTCAAAAATTCTGAATCTTTCCCTTGAAAATACACATTCCTCCCAGAATTCAACTCTATTTTTAGGTAATGTCCCAAGTTGTTGTTCTTATACCAAACAGAAAAACAAATTCCACCACCAATTAATATAAATATCAAAGCCCATAAAGTATTAATAGAAAAACAAAGAACCCCAGCTATGATAAGTACTATAGCCCAACCTGGAATAGGTTGTTTTTCTAGTGGTGCTACTGTGATTCTAGAAATATTACATAACTGAATAACCGAATCATCATAGATCAAAGAACTACTATAAATCTGAATCGTTCCCGTATCCTCCACTTTGTTCTCATTGTTTAATTGTATCATAAACATTCCTCCTCATGTGTACCCTACACCACATTGACAGTATAGCAAACGCTATTATAAAATACAATCCTACTATTTTTATCGCTAATCCGTAAGCGCCAAATATCCCAACGGTTTTTATGATTCCTTGACTTTTTTTAATTACAGCTGTTGGATACTTAGTCTATTTTTCTACAATTATGAAGGATGTAGTCCTTGACTGATAATCTTATACCAGCCAAAGGCATTAATATTAGTATCCATTCATAAGTTAAATACCATTAAACCTTTACACGAAACCCCACAATATCCTTTAAAGCATCACTCATCTTGGTCGCCATCTCCTCATTGACATTATATCCAACTTTTGATATCATATTTTTTATCAAAATAAACTTATATCGCATAAAATGATATTTAAAACTGGTTTTGGAGGTGCTTATGAAAAAATTATCTATGGATAAACTGGTCAGCACAGTTATCAACGAAAGAAAAGCAAAGGGACTTACTCAGGTTCAGCTTGCTGAAGCAACAGGAATCAATCGGGCAATGATCGGAAGACTGGAGAATTCTGATTACATTCCTTCTATTGATCAACTGCAACGTCTTGGGGAAAATCTTGGATTTGAAGTGACGGATTTGTTTGTCGAAGAAGAAGAGGAAACTCATAAAGATATGGTACTGGATAAGAAGTATCATATTGCGGTAGCCGGAACCGGATATGTGGGACTTTCTATTGCCACGCTGCTTGCACAGCACAATCACGTAACTGCAGTTGACATTATTCCGGAAAAAGTGGAGCTGATTAACAACAAGAAGTCTCCAATCCAGGACGAATATATCGAGAAATATCTGGCTGAAAAGGAACTTGATCTGACTGCAACGCTTGACGGAGAAGCTGCCTATAAAGATGCAGACTTTATTATCATTGCAGCGCCGACTAATTATGACAGTAAGAAGAATTTCTTCGACTGCTCTGCTGTAGAAGCCGTAATCGAGCTTGTTCTGAAAGTAAATCCGGATGCCATGATGATCATCAAATCTACGATCCCTGTTGGATATACTGCATCTGTCAGAGCAAAATACAATACGAAGAATATCATCTTCAGTCCTGAATTTTTGCGTGAGTCAAAGGCTTTGTATGATAACCTTTATCCGTCCCGCATCATTGTGTCCTGTGATGAGGAATCTGCCGAAAAAGCACATCTCTTCGCAGCACTCCTGCAGCAAGGTGCAATCAAAGAAAATATTGATACCTTATTTATGGGATTTACGGAAGCAGAAGCTGTAAAACTCTTTGCCAATACGTATCTGGCACTTCGTGTTTCTTATTTCAACGAGCTGGATACTTACGCAGAATCCAAAGGATTAAATACACAGGAAATCATCAACGGTGTCTGCCTGGATCCTCGTATCGGAACTCATTATAACAATCCTTCTTTTGGATACGGCGGATACTGCCTGCCAAAAGATACAAAACAGCTCCTTGCAAACTTCCAGGATGTACCTCAGAATATGATGTCTGCGATTGTTGAATCTAACAGGACAAGAAAAGATTTTATTGCGGATCGAGTACTTGAGATAGCCGGAGCTTATGAAGCAAACAGTTCCTGGGATGAAACAAAGGAAAAAGAAGTGGTAATCGGTGTTTACCGTCTGACTATGAAGAGTAACTCTGACAACTTCCGTCAGTCTTCTATTCAGGGTGTTATGAAAAGAATTAAAGCGAAAGGCGCTACTATAGTGATTTACGAACCAACACTTCCTACAGGATCTACTTTCTACGGCAGCCGTGTGATTGGTGATCTGAATGAATTCAAATCTATTTCACAGGCAATTATCGCCAACAGATATGATGCTTGTTTGGATGATGTAGAAGAAAAAGTGTATACACGTGATCTTTTCCGAAGAGATTAAAAGGAGGATTTTTTATGCAGCACATTGAATTGAAAAATAAAACAATTTTTGTTACAGGTTCTGCCGGTTTCATCGGCAGTAACCTCATCCTTGAATTATTGAAAACACAATCTCCTGTCAACATTATCGGTCTGGATAACATGAACAATTACTATGATGTCAGCATCAAAGAATGGAGACTTAAAGAAATAGAAAAATGTCTTGCACAGCACAATGATTCCACTTATAAGTTCTATCGGGGAGATCTCGCTGACAAGGCTTTGATCGATCAAATCTTTGCAGAACACAAGCCTCATATTGTTGTAAACCTGGCAGCACAGGCAGGTGTTCGTTACTCTATCACAAATCCGGACGCTTACATTCAGTCCAATTTAATCGGCTTCTATAATATTCTGGAAGCCTGCCGTCATTCTTATGACAATGGATCGGGCGGTGTGGAACATCTGGTATATGCCTCTTCCTCTTCTGTATATGGAACAAATAAAAAAGTTCCTTACAGCACAGATGATAAAGTGGATAATCCAGTTTCTTTATACGCTGCAACAAAGAAAAGTAATGAACTAATGGCACACTCTTACTCCAAATTGTACAACATCCCTTCCACCGGACTTCGTTTCTTTACTGTTTATGGTCCTGCCGGAAGACCGGATATGGCATATTTTGGTTTTACTAATAAACTTTTAAAGGGTGAAACTATTCAGATTTTTAACTATGGAAACTGTAAGCGTGACTTCACTTACATAGATGATATTGTAGAAGGCGTAAAACGCGTTATGCAGGGCGCTCCGGAAAAGAAAGCAGGTGAAGATGGTCTTCCAATCCCACCATATGCTGTCTATAATATCGGAAACAGTAATCCAGAAAATCTTCTGGATTTTGTGGATATCCTTCAGCAAGAATTGATTCGCGCAAAAGTACTTCCAGATGATTATGATTTTGAAGTTCATAAAGAACTAGCACCTATGCAGCCCGGAGATGTACCGGTTACATATGCAGATACTACACCACTTGAACGGGATTATGGATTTAAACCTGATACAAGCTTGCGAAGTGGATTGAAAAGATTTGCAGAATGGTATAAGACATTTTACAATGTATAAGTGGTGCAAAATAAGCGTATAGTATAAAATAAATTAAATTTCTGCTGTATATTTTAAGGATAATATCCTTAACTTTGCAAAAAAGTTACACTAACCGTTTTTGCAAAGTTAAGGTTTATACCAGCTCAAAAAATGTATCCGGATGCTCAGGATTAAAAATCTCGTTGCAGGTCATAACTGTGACTAAATCTTCGGTATCACTGAGATTAATGATATTATGAGTCCATCCCGGAATCATATAAATTGATTCAATCTTATCCCCGCTTACTTCAAATTCCACAGTTTCACCAGTATTAATATTACGTTCCTGAATCAGACCATGACCATGAACCACGATAAACTGTTCCCATTTACTGTTATGCCAGTGCTGTCCTTTTGTAATACCAGGTTTACTAATATTGATACTTACCTGACCGCAGTCAACTGTATGTACCAATTCTGTAAAAGAGCCACGATCATCACAATTCATCTTCATAGCATACTTGAACTTATCTGCTGGTAAATATGTTAAATAGAGACTAAAAAGTTTCTTTGCGAATGATCCATCCGGACACTTTGGCATCATTAGTGAGATCGGCTGTGACTTAAATTCTTCTAATAAATCTACAATTTCACCTAATGTCACCTTATGTGTGGCCGGAACACAGCAATAACGACCATTCTCATCTAATACCGTCTCCACTCCATCAAATTCACAATGCTGTTCTTTTCCTTCAAGAAGATCAAACATACCTTCTACAAGATCATCAATATAAAGGACTTCCAGTTCTGTGCTTCTGTCATTGACATTAAATTCTTCATTATTGGCAACTGCCCAGCAAAATGTAGAAATAGCGCTATTGTACTTTGGTTTTGAATGTCCCATAAGATTCACAAATCGGTAAACATAAACAGGCGCCCCTGTTTCCTCTCCATATTGAAAGAAAAGTTCCTCCCCTGCTTTCTTACTTCTTCCATATTCAGAATTACCAAATCTTCCGGCTAAAGTTGCCTGAACAGAGGAAGAAAGCATAATCCCTGCTCTGTTATTGTGTTTTTTTAACATATCAAGAAGCTGAGAAGCAAAACCAAAATTTCCCTTCATAAAATCATCCGGATTCTCCGGACGATTTACACCAGCAAGATTAAAGACAAAATCTGCCTTTGCACAATACTCATCTAGCTCTGTCTCTGTGCTACCAAGATCATACTCATAGATTTCATCAATCTCAATCCCCTGTCTTGTCCTATTTTTTCCATCCCTGATATTTTTCAAATTATTGCAAAGGGCAGTTCCGACCATGCCCTTTGCACCGGTTACTAGTATGTTCATGCTTATTCTCCGTCCTTCTCTAGTTCTTTCACAACTGCATCTAAATTATCACGCATTCTTTTTGCCAGTGTATGGTAACTCGGAACACCCGGTACTGGATCATTTTCCTTAAAATGTCCATTATCTAATAAATCTAAGTCTTGATAAATATGTTGTATTTTAAAATCTAAATCAATACTATACTTCATTTTACTCTTTTCTCCAAACCATCTTATTTACTACATTCACATAGCCCTGAATAATTCTTACTACTTTCATAGAAACAGTTTCATCAACATAATCCGGACATGGTTTTCCGAATACTCCATCTCTTTTCATCGTAATAGCCATATCTGTTGCATTCAGCAACTCTTTTGTTGTAATACCTGCCAAAATAAAATCCCCCGCTTCAAGCGCTTCCGGACGTTCTGTAGAAGTGCGAATACATACTGCCGCAATCGGATGTCCAATGGACAAATAGAAGCTGCTTTCTTCCGGAAGTGTACCAGAATCAGATACGATTGCAAGTGCGTTCATCTGAAGCTTATTATAATCATTAAAACCTAGTGGCTCATTCACACGTACTCTAGAATCTAGCTTAAATCCACTCTTTTCCAGTCTGTTCTTAGACCTTGGGTGGCATGAATAAAGAATCGGCATATCGTACTTCTTTGCAAGAGCATTGATCGCAGTAAAAAGACTTAAGAAGTTCTTCTCTGAATCAATATTTTCCTCACGATGAGCAGATAATAAAATATATTTATCTTTTTCTAATCCAAGTCTATCTAAAATGTCTGAATTCTGAATCTTCTCTAAATTCATTCGAAGAACTTCTGCCATAGGAGAACCTGTCATATAAGTTCTCTCTTTTGGAAGCCCCGTATCTGCAAGGTACTTACGTGCAAATTCAGAGTAGCAAAGATTCACATCTGAGATCACATCCACAATACGTCTGTTTGTTTCTTCTGGAAGACACTCATCTTTACAACGATTACCGGCTTCCATATGAAACAAAGGAATATGTAATCTTTTTGCAGAAATCGCAGAAAGACAGGAGTTTGTATCTCCTAATACCAAGTATCCATCTGGCTGTAATTCCGAAAGCAGCTCAAAAGATCTCCCTAGGATATTACCACAAGTCATACCCAAATTATCTCCGACAACTGGTACTAAAATATCTGGTCCAAACTTTCCGAAAATATTAGTTAATTCAAAATCTTCCCAAAAAACAGTAGAAAGATTTTTATCCCAGTTCTGATTATAATAAACTACACAACAGTCAAAATATTCTCTGCATCGTTTGATAACCGCTGCCAGTCTGATAATCTCAGGACGAGTTCCACATCCAATCATAACTTTTGTGCGCCCATCATCTTTCCACTTAAAATTATGTTCCATTCTCCTTACCTCCTCACTATGGTGCAAATATTCAAAAGCTTTCCTCTTTTGTTTCCTAAAAAGCCTTATTCATTTTTATCTTTTAAATATATACATTCATTCGCTTTTAATATTTTCCTCCCTATTATTCACTGCGATTTTTTTATTGTGAATACTTTTTTCTTCTGTAGTGGCAATTTACCGTATAAAAACAAATCTGTTACCCACCATTTTTTTAATAACAATATTACAAACAATGAACATCCAATTAATAGCAGATACTTCAAAACAAACATGGGTATTCCAATTCTTTCAGAATTGAAAAATGGAATACGAATTATTAACAAATGAGTATAATACAGTTCTAAAGACAGCATACCATATTTTGCTATCCGTTGCACCCATTTCATTTTAACAATAAATGTTGAAAAATATAGCTTCAAAAGAATAGCTGAAAAACTTCCTACAAATCTATATAGAAGATTCACTATAGTTTCATCATCATAAATTATTGTTGGATGTTTTACCATCACAAACACAACTACCGATAATAATATTGGTATGCAAACGCCTTTCCATGTCTCCGATTTAAGAAACTTCCACGTTTCTTCAAGAAATGAATAAAAATACCCAAACAAAAAAAACACGGAGTAGAAAAGTATCAGTTTTGTGTCAAACATCAATGGTTTCCACAAAAACAACATACAAATTGGAATCAAACCTACTATATATATTCCTATACTAAATATTACTCTAATAACTTTTCCTTCTAGCAATAACTTTGTAATTTGTTGCGCCATCAGCATAATAAGTTGCATCCACATAAGCACCCACAAAAACCAAAGTGATTTTTGTGGGGTAATGATAGAATAAAATACAATATTTTTCCTTGTTATAAAACTAATTAAAATAGCATAAGATAGAAACGGAAGGAAAAGACTTACTACTGTTTTTTTTATCATGTTTCCATATTTCTTGATTGTGCTTTCTTTTTCCATCCCACGTAACGCAAAATAGCCAGATACAAACATAAATATTGGCATTTGTGACAAAAAAATCCAATTATATAACTGAGTTGATTGAACACTATTCTCACACATATGTTGAAGGGCATGATCTAAAACAACCGACAGCATTGCGTATAACTTTAATAAGTCAAACGTTTTATTTCTTCTATTGCCATATATCTTAATATTTCCATTATCCATTGCTGAATCTCCATCAATCTTCAGCCAATCTTTCCTGAATATATGTAAGCTCCATCATCTTTGCCTTCACTTCTTCTTTCGTCAGAAGTTTTGTGTTATGAGAATTAAACTCTGTCAGTTTATTTCTTTCAACATCTCCTTCTGTAAAGTACTTATCATAGTTAAGACCACGGTTATCTGCTGGCACACGATAAAAGTTCCCCATGTCTACAGCTTTTTCACATTCTTCATTGGTAAGTAATGTTTCATACATTTTCTCACCATGTCGTATACCAATAACTCTAATATCTTCTTTATTACCACCGAATATTTCGGTAACAGCTTCAGCCTGCAGTCCAATTGAACACGCCGGAGCCTTCTGGATAAGAATATCACCATTCTCACCATGCTCAAATGCAAATAAAACAAGATCCACAGCTTCTTCGAGAGACATGATAAATCTAGTCATAGAAGGTTCGGTTACAGTAATCGGATTTCCTGCCTTAATCTGATCAATCCAAAGTGGAATTACTGATCCACGGCTACACATAACATTACCGTACCTTGTACAGCAAATCTTTGTTTTTCCGCTCATTCTAGACTTAGCAACAGCGACTTTTTCTTCAATGGCTTTCGTGATGCCCATCGCATTGATAGGATAAGCTGCTTTATCTGTAGAAAGACAAATAACAGCCTCTACCCCTTCTTCAATAGCAGCCGTAAGAACATTGTCCGTACCAATTACATTAGTTTTCACCGCTTCCATTGGGAAAAATTCGCATGATGGAACTTGCTTCAAAGCGGCAGCATGGAAAATATAATCAACTCCATGCATTGCGTTTTTGCATGACTGAAGATCTCTTACATCACCAATATAAAACTTTATTTTATCTGCAACATCAGGCATTCTAACTTGAAAATCGTGACGCATATCATCTTGCTTTTTCTCATCACGAGAAAATATACGAATTTCCCCTATATCCGTTTTCAAAAATCTGTTTAGAACAGCATTTCCAAAAGATCCGGTACCACCGGTAATCATGAGTGTTTTTCCTTTAAATAATGACATTTCTTAGTCCTCCATATCGTGATTTATTGTCTTTATTTTTTTAGCTGGTATTCCAGCATAAATGCTGTAGCCATCTTGTATGTTTTTAGTAACAACAGAACCAGCAGCAATAACAACATACTCCGCATCAATAGATACATTTGGTAGAATAACTGTGTTAGATCCAATCCAAACATGGTTGCCAATTTTTACCATTCCATCATTTATATGCTTCTTTTTACCATTTACCCAGGATTTATAATCTATTCCTGTAGAAACAATGGATACTTGTGCAGAAATAGTAACATCATCTCCAATAGCAATTCCATTTCCTGCATTAATATAGGCGTTATGATTGAATGAACAATTGTTACCAATTACAAGATTATAACTATCAACTATGTTAATTTTTCCAAATACATTGTTATTTTTACCAATTGTAGCTCCCCTTAACTGATGACGACTATGTATTTTTAGTTTGCAATCTCTCATATACTGATATATTTTTCTTATCATGGATATATTTACCCCCGTCGTTGGATAAACTGTTTAATTTTTTCTCTATCTTCGCAGTTTATTCCAAGTGTATACAACAGCAAGCTAAATACAATAATTACTAAAACACCTCGAAACATTAAATCAAACCACCCCTTCGGCATAAATATTTTATTAAGTAATGTTCCGAACAATATCGTAATAATTATTGGTAAGCTCATTCTAAAATAACATTCTTTGATGAATCGAGGTATGTCTAATTTTAAAACTCTAAAATGTATAAAATTTAATAATACATTTCTAATCATAAATGATATAAAAATGGAAATACAAGCTCCTAATACTCCTAATTTTTTTCCAAAAATAAAAGCTAGGATTACATTCACAACTCCCATTACCATATTCACATATGCCTGATAATTAACTCTATTAGTTACAACTAATGCTGTATTTGCAATCTGCAACGAATTGTAAAATAGCCCTGGAATTATTGTCAGTAAAATCCCATAATATGCCATCTCATATCCCTGTCCCATCCACAACTGCACAAATTGATTACCAACAACAAAAAATCCAGCAATCATCAATCCATTTAATCCATATTGAAACTTTCCAACCCCCAAAAACAAAGGAAACAATTCTTCTTCTGGATTCTCTCTATTATATGCCCTAGATATAGTGGGCATAAACATTCCATTTATTGCTGTTGTAAAAGTGAATACATAGCCTTCAATTGTAGAAATAATACCAAATATAGCAATTTCAGCTGAATTAGATACAATTCCCAATATTGATGGTGTTATACTAAACACAAGTCTCTGCGCTAGTGACGAAACTGTTGTCCACATAGAGAAACCAAATAAATCACGATACATTTTTGAGTCGTTGTGTTTAAAATTAATATTTATAGGAATTTTCACTCGTATTACAACAAGCTTGTACCCTACTATAATCAAACCGACTATTGCATTTACTAAAACTAAGGCATATAATCCGCCTCCGGATAAAAGTGCAATAATCATGAAAGCAACTAATAAGATCCTATAAATAACATCTGCCAATTTTTGATGAACAAATTCTTCATACGCCGTTAATATCCCGTTAAGTGTTATAAAAGGAAAATTAATAATACTAAATGCTCCAGCAATTACAAATACAACTTTAAATCGTCGCAATTCGTTTAATGTCAAATTTACAAAAATATTATCCATCAGCAAAAATACGAC
>OKJC01000144.1_pt1 | contig 17893 bp, 18 predicted proteins | sample 1613781 | NCBI WGS metagenome assembly OKJC01 (sample SAMN04436877, study PRJEB24849) | human gut metagenome | biome: human gut; feature: NICU; material: stool | host: Homo sapiens | place: USA: Saint Louis, MO | collected 2011-12-03
ACCGGCGACCCGAAAGGGTTCTAGAGTTCGAATCTCTACGCTTCCGCCAAATTCGAAAACCCTGCGATAGCAATATCGCAGGGTTTTTTCGTTATTCCAGCCCCAGCGTATACTGCGCGATTTTGAAGTAGATAATCAGCCCGGTGCCGTCGATGAGCGTGGCGATAAACGGTGCGGAGACCACCGCCGGATCGATTTTGCAGCGTTTCAGTATCATCGGGATCACCGACGAGACGATGGCGCTCCACAGCGTAATGCAGACCAGCGTCAGGCTGACGATGAGCGTGATTTCCATCCCAATGCCCATCATCCAGGCGCGAACGCAGCCCGCCAGACCCAGCGTGGCGGCAATCATTAACGAGGTGCTCATCTCTTTTCGCAGCACGCGACCCACGTCGCGAAGGTGGACCTCACCCAGCGCCATGGCGCGCACCAGCGTCGAGGTGATCTGCGTCCCGCTGTTTCCGCCAGTGCCAATCAGCAGCGGAATAAAGAACGCCAGCGCGATGGCAGATTCTAGCGCCTCTTCAAAATGCTGGATCACAGAACTGGTATACGCTTCCGCAACAAACAGCAGCAGCAGCCAGACGGAGCGTTTCTTCCACAGGCTGAAGGCGCTGGTTTCCAGATAAGGTTTCTCCAGCGGCAGCGTCGCCCCCTGAAGCTGGGCATCTTCAGTAACGTCATCTTCGAGCAGATGGGCGATTTCACGCTCGGTAAGGCAGCCCACCAGCTTGCCGTGGGTCACCACCGGCACCACATCCGCACCCGCGTGCGCCAGCAGCCCGGCGACATCCGCCCGCTCATCTTCCGGTTTGAGCTGAATAAAATCCGATATCATCAACCCCTTAACAGGCTGCACGGTGTCCGTGGCCTGCAATAATTTGCGTACGGCGATTAAACCCGCGAGGCGCCCGTTATCTTCGATAAAAATATGCGACGGAATATCATCATCTTTTAATTTTTCAAAGAACTGCTCGCGTGCCAGAGCTACGCATAATGAAATTTCGATAACGATAAAATCGGTATTCATATATTGCGCGATGGCGCTGTCATTAAAAGCCAGGTTTTGGTTGTGAATAGCGTAAGACATAGTAAATTCCCTTTGAATAATAAAATCTCTCAGGGGCGAGCAAGACAGGGCATGTCGGAAAGGAGATCCCCACGTCCTGGGTTCAGCACTGTACACCGTATCCCGCAAGGGAAGTTATACTGACAAAGCCTTGATTCGACAGTGCCTGTTTTACCCTGTGCCGGTTCTCTCGAACCCACCAGAGCGATAACGTGTATTTGTACAGGAGCCTCGCCATAACGAGATCGTTGTAAAACGAAAGGGATAATACGCCTGTTTAAATTTAGCGCTCAGAAAATTAAATAATGTTTAAGAACGGTTTAGATAAATCTTATTCATAAAATGTTGAGGGTTTATTTAAGGTTATTCATTTTAAATGGAGAATTAAATTATTAACGGTGGAGGGGAAAATGGCATGGGTTGATAACCTGCTGAATCATTTTGCGCTGTATCCGGCACATCTGTTCGCGCTGTTATTCGTGATGGCGCTGAGCAAATCGACGGTGCTGATCTCCTCCGTGCTGCCGCCTGCGTCGGTGATGCTGCTGGCGGGTATTACCGTCAGCCAGGGGAGCATGCATCCTGCGCTGACGTGGCTCGCCGTAGTGATGGGGGCAACGGCAGGTTCGATGCTGAATTACCATATCGGCCAGCTGATGGGGCATACCCGGATGGTCACGCGCTTCACCTCAAAGCATGCCAATAAGTTCCTGCGGGTCCAGCATCAGCTGCAAAAGAACGGGGTCATCGTGCTTTTTACGTCGCGCTTCCTGGCGGTGTTGCGTTACATCGTCCCGCTGGCGGCCGGGATGCTCAGGCTGAACGCCGTCAAGGTCTACGCCGTCAGCCTGCTTTCCGCCTGTGCGTGGGCGGCGCTGTATGTCGGTGCGGTCACCGGCATCAGCGCCTTATAAAATTACAGGCTCCCCATTCCGCCGTCCACCAGCAGTTCCGTTCCTACCGTGTAGCTCGACTCGTCGGACGCCAGATAGAGCGCGGCTTTTGCCAGCTCGGTCGTCGAGCCCATTCTGCCCAGCGGCACCAGCTTAATGACCTCTGCCATCATCGCGTTAAGCGCCTCGTCGCTTAAGCCCGTTTTCGTGAACGCCGGGGTTTCCACCGGACCGGGGCTCAGGCCGTTGACGCGGATCCCGCGCGGCAGCAGCTCCGCCGACAGCGTGCGCGCCAGCGACAGCAGGGCGGCCTTGCTCGCGGCATACGCGCTGCTAGTGGGCAGGCCGATGCGCGCGCTCACGGAGCCGCAGAGGATCACCGAGGACGGGTTATTCAGCAGCGGCAGCAGCGCCTGAATTAAAAAGAACGGTCCCTTCAGGTTGATGTTCATCAGACGGTCCCAGGCCTCTTCCTGCCAGGCTTCCAGCGGCGCGTGCGTCACTTCACCGGCGTTGAGAAAGACCGCGGCCAGCGGGCGGCGAGGGTCTCCGCCAGCGCTTTTTGCGACGAAATATCGCCTGCGTCGGTTGGGATCACCCAGGCCTTATCGCCCAGAATGCGCTCTGCTTGGGCGAGGGTGTCCGGGTTGCGTCCGGTCACGGCGACGCGCGCCCCTTCGGCGATAAACACCTGCGCGGTGGCGAGACCGATACCGCTGGTGCCGCCGGTAATCAACGTATACTTATCGGTTAAACGACCCATGTTCTTCTCCTGAAATGTCTCTGGAGAAAGCACTATAGAAACGTTAGTATCGAAAGGAAACCAGGTACCAAATGGATACTAATGAGGCAAGAGGTGTGAAATGGCAGAGATGCTGGAAACGTGCTGCGAAAAAAAATCTGAGGCGTATACCTGCCCGATGACGCAGTTTGTGAACCTGATTTCCGGTAAGTGGGCGATCCCCATTCTCTATCGCCTGATTGTGTTCAATACGCCCGTTCGCTTTGGCGATCTGCTGCGTGCTGCTGCCCCCATCACCCAGAAAGAGCTGACGAAGCAGCTGCGCCTGTTTGAGCAGCGCGGGCTGGTGACGCGAACGGTCTACCCGGAGATCCCGCCACGCGTGGAATATCAGATCACCGAGCTGGGGCTAACCCTTCAGGACGCACTCTCGCCGCTGGCCGCCTGGATGAGCGAATACGGCGACCAGCTCCAGCGTTAGGCTACTGTTTTACGTAGCGCGGTGCCAGAATGCCGGTGCGCGCACTGTTGAACAGCTCAAGGCGCGCCGCTCCGTAGCGCGTCGCGAACAATCAGCAGCGACCACCAGTCGCCGATAATATCCAGCGAACGGGCGACGGGGCAGGTGCTCTCTTCAAGGCGGGTACGTTTCACAGCGAATTCTCCGGTGGGGTATGGTTTTTTTATAAAACTCATCGGCACACGCCGTAAGCACGTTAATCATCAGTTTGAGAAATGCTTCCCGAAAAACCTGTCACGGATCTGTCACACTCAGGGCGACATTAAAAACGTGTGAGGAATTAGGGATGAGAAAAGCACTACTCGCAGTTGCCGTGGCAGGTACCCTTTCCGTGACCTTTGGCGCACAGGCGCAGGACACGCCGGATGGCTATCAGCTGGAACAGGTGCTCATCATGAGCCGCCACAACCTGCGCGCGCCGCTTGCCAATAACGGCAGCGTGCTGGAGCAGTCCACGCCGAAGCAGTGGCCGGAGTGGGACGTCCCGGGTGGACAGCTCACCACCAAAGGTGGCGTACTGGAAGTGTATATGGGTCACTATATGCGCGAGTGGCTGGCAGAGCAGGGGATGGTGAAGACGGGTGAATGCCCGCCAGCGGATACCGTCTATGCCTACGCCAACAGCCTCCAGCGCACCGTGGCGACCGCGCAGTTCTTTATCACCGGCGCGTTCCCGGGGTGCGATGTTCCTGTGCATCACCAGGAAAAAATGGGCACCATGGACCCCACCTTCAATCCGGTCATTACCGATAACTCCCCTGAGTTTCGCGAGAAAGCGCTGAAAGCGATGGAGACGGAACGGCAGAAAATGCAGCTGGATGAAAGCTACAAACTGCTGGAACAGCTGACAAACTACAGCGACTCGCCGTCCTGCAAGGAGAAAAAAGTCTGCTCCCTGACGGAGGCGAAAGATACGTTCAGCGCCGATTATGAAAAAGAGCCGGGCGTCTCCGGGCCGCTGAAGGTGGGTAACTCGCTGGTGGATGCGTTTACGCTTCAGTATTACGAAGGCTTCCCGACAGACCAGGTGGCCTGGGGGGAAATCAAAACCGATCAGCAGTGGCGCGTGCTGTCGAAGCTGAAAAACGGCTATCAGGACTCGCTGTTTACGTCGACGGAGGTGGCGCAGAACGTGGCTAAACCGCTGGTGAAGTACATTGATAAAGCGCTGGTGACCGACCAGGCAAAAGCGCCAAAAATCACCCTGCTGGTGGGGCACGACTCAAACATCGCCTCGCTGCTGACCGCGCTGGACTTCAGGCCTTACCAGTTGCACGACCAGCAGGAACGCACCCCGATTGGCGGTAAAATTGTCTTCCAGCGCTGGCATGACAAAAACACTAATCAGGAGCTGATGAAAATTGAGTATGTCTACCAGAGTTCAGAGCAGTTACGTAACGCCAGCGTACTGTCGCTGCAATCCCCTGCGCAGCGCGTGACGCTGGAACTGAAGGGCTGTCCGGTGGATGGCAACGGCTTCTGTCCTGTCGATAAATTCAATGCGGTGATGAATAACGCGGCGAAATAGAAGATAACCCCCCGCGCGGGCGGGGGGAACGTTCAGACGTTTTTACGTTCGATGGTTTGCTCGCCCCAGAACAGCGAGTCTTTGTCGGTTTTTTCGAAGGCGCGAACCAGCACTTCATCGTTGCCTTCTTCCCAAATCTGCTCAGCCAGCTTTTCGTCATAATTGGCGACTTCAAAGATGGCTTCGGCAATCTCCGGAGAGGTATTGCGTAAACTTGCCCATTCGCCCACGTGGTGAGCTTTGGATTCTTGAGTTGGCATACTTGTCCTCCTGTTGGGTTAGCCGTTCAGTTTTTTGGCAAGACCCGCGACGTATTCACCCTGATAGCGGGCGATAGAAAGTTCTTCATTGCTTGGCTGACGTGAACCATCCCCACCGGCAATGGTTGTCGCGCCATACGGTGTCCCGCCACGAACCTGGGAAACATCGAACAGTTCCTGCGCGCCGTAGCCAATCGGCACAATCACCATCCCATGATGGGCAAGGGTAGTCCAGGTGGAGGTGATCGTCTGCTCCTGGCCGCCGCCCGTGCCGGTAGAGCTGAACACGCTGGCCAGCTTGCCGTATAACGCGCCGGAGGCCCAGAGCCCGCCCGTCTGGTCGAGGAAGGTGCGCATCTGGCCGGACATATTGCCGAAGCGGGTCGGGGTGCCGAAGATAATGGCATCATAGTCCGCGAGCTCCTGCGGGGTGGCGACCGGGGCGTTTTGTGTTTTCCCCCCGGCTTTGGCGAAGGCTTCCGCCTGCATGGTTTCCGGTACGCGTTTAACCACGACCTCAACGCCGTCTACTTTGTTTGCGCCTTCTGCTACTGCGTGAGCCATGGTTTCAATGTGTCCATACATGGAATAATAGAGCACCAGAACTTTTGCCATTTTGCATCACTCCTCGTTGGTTTTTCTTACAGCGGATCGCTGCGTTCCTTTAAAGATATGACATCACAGCCAGACTGCAAAAATGAACGGCATTTCTTTGATATATAACAATATCTTTTGGATACGCGCCTTGTAGCAAAATGAAACAACTTTCGCGGCGCGGATTTTTCAAAATATAAGAACGGCTTATGAATGACTTCCCCGATATTTCATACGAAAGGCTGAGATCATGTTGCAGAATATTACCTCTCGCTTGCCGGATAGCCGCATTACACTAAGCTTAGTTTCACGCGGCACAGATAAAGGCACTGTCCTTGAGCCGCGAGGTGAAAGAATCCTCTTTTACTGAATGCAATATGATGTCTAATGTTTCACACTCTGGAGGTTAGAGATGGCAAACCATCGTGGTGGTTCAGGTAATTTCGCTGAAGACCGTGAAAGAGCATCAGAAGCAGGTCGTAAAGGTGGCCAGTCTAGCGGGGGCAACTTTAAAAATGACCCTCAGCGCGCATCAGAGGCTGGTAAAAAAGGGGGTAAAAATAGCCACGGCAGCAACAAGTAGTACGCCGGGTTAACTCCCTGCCGCCGGGTTTCCCGGCGGTTTTTTTATGTCTGCTACATTGAACTGTCATCAAAGGCATCGCACACTACAGGATTGATTCTTCGTGCTGGTGTCCCATGTCCGTTTCCCGTTTTACCTTCTCCATTAAGCCTCAGGAAGCCATCCTGATTTTGATCACCATGTTCTGGGGCGGAACCTTTCTTGCCGTTCAGTACGCGGTCACGATGAGCGATCCGTTTTTCTTTGTAGGGCTGCGCTTTGCAACCGCGGCGATTGCCGTGGCGCTTATTTCGCTGAAGACCCTGCGCGGGTTGACCCTGAGAGAGCTTAAAGCGGGTGTCGCCATTGGCGTGGCGATTGCCATGGGCTACAGCCTGCAAACGTGGGGGCTCCAGTCTATCTCCAGCAGTAAATCCGCCTTCATCACCGCCATGTACGTACCGCTGGTGCCACTGTTGCAATGGCTGTGCCTCGGCAGAATGCCGGGCCTGATGTCGTGCATTGGCATCGTGCTGGCGTTCATCGGCCTTATTTTATTAGCCGGGCCGGAAAATAATCTGCTGGCGCTGGCGCTGGGGCCGGGGGAGATCATCACTCTGGTGGGGGCCGTCGCCATTGCGGCAGAAATTATCCTGATTAGCGCCTGGGCAGGAAAAGTGGACGTCAAGCGGGTGACGGTGGTGCAGCTTGCCACCGCGTCGCTGGTGGCGTTCGCGACGATGGTGCCGGCAGGGGAGTCCGTCCCGCCGATGTCTACCGGGCTTATCGTCGTGGCGCTGGGGCTGGGCATTTTCAGCGCCATTATCCAGGTCACCATGAACTGGGCGCAGCGCAGAGTATCCCCGACACGGGCGACGGTCATTTATACCGGTGAACCGGTGTGGGCGGGTATTTTCGGGCGACTCGCCGGGGAGCGTCTGCCGCTGCTGGCGCTGGTAGGTGCGGCGTTTATTATCGCCGGGGTGCTGGTGAGCGAGTTGAAGTTAAAAAAACGACGTAAGGCGACTGCCGGATTGAGTGCTGAACAAGGGGCAGATAGCTAACAACGCGCACCCTGCCCGTTTAGCCCGGCGGCGCTTCGCTTGCGCGGGCCTACTTGCCAATTGTAGGCCGGGTAAGCGTAGCGTCACCCGGCAAGAAAACGGCACGTATTTCAGGTGGAGGGGGTGATGGCTTTTCCTTGCGGTACATCCCTTTTCCGGCGGCTCAGCAGAGCATTGAGCAGGATCGCGCCGAAGGTCGCCGTGCCAATCCCGCCCACCGTAAACCCGCCCAGCGTCAGGGCGAAATCACCCGCCCCCAGCACCAGCGTTACCGCCACCATGATCAGGTTACCGTTCTGGCTCAGATCAACATGATTCTGCACCCAGATACGTGCCCCCGCGACGGCAATCAGACCAAATACCACAATCGAGGCGCCGCCAATCACGGGTGCCGGGATGGTGTGGATCAATGCGCCGAATTTCGGGGAAAAGCCGAGCAGCATCGCCATCACCGCCGCCGCCACGAAGACCAGCGTCGAATAGACTTTGGTCACTGCCATCACGCCGATGTTTTCCGCGTAGGTCGTCACGCCGCTGCCACCGACCGAGCCGGAGAGCATGGTCGCCAGACCGTCTCCCACAAACGCCCGTCCCATATACGGATCCATATTGCGCCCGGTCATTCCTGCTACGGCTTTCAGGTGGCCCAGGTTTTCAGCCACCAGAATCACTGCGACAGGCGCGATGAGCATCATCGCCTGAGCGTTAAAGGTGGGGGAGGTCATCTGTGGCAGGCCGAACCAGGCGGCCTGGTGAATCAGTGTGAAATCAACCGGTTTGCCGAGGCCGAACACGTTCGCCAGCAGCGCGTAGACCAGACAGGCCGCAATCAGCCCGACCAGGATCAGCAGCCGCTGGATCATGCCGCGCGTAAAGACCGCCACCACGCCGATGCACAGCACCGTTATCACCGCCATCCAGCTTTCAAACGGCGAGCCGGATACGCTCTTCACCGCAATCGGCGCGAGGTTCAGGCCTATCGCCATCACCACCGCCCCGGTGACGACGGGGGGCATCATCCGCTCGATCCAGCGTGTGCCGACTTTCATCACCACCAGACCGGTCAGGGTGTAGACCAGCCCACAGGCGATAATACCGCCGAGGGCCACGCTCAGGTTGGGGTTAATACCCTGACCGTTAAACCCAGTCGCTGCAATGACTACCCCAACGAAGGCGGCGCTGGAGCCCAGATAGCTGGGCACACGCCCGCCGGTGACAAAAAAGAACAGCAGGGTACCCATACCCGACATCAAAATGGCGAGGTTAGGATCCAGCCCCATCAGCATGGGCATCAGCACCGTCGCCCCAAACATCGCGACCGCATGCTGCACGCCCATCACCATGGTCTGCCCGAGCGGGAGCCTTTCATCCGGCGCGACCACGCCTGCTTCTGTGGAGGTCGATTTCAACTGCCAGTGGGGAAGTCCGAACATGATCTGTCTCCTGAATGCGGATTAACAGGCGGGTCGCATAAGCGCGTGATAGCCGCGGTCGAACCACACCAGCCCTTGCGGCGCCGGGTGGCGTACGATGGATACAATGTCGCAAAACAGAATGTCGTGAGTGCCAACGCTCACCACCTGGCTGATGCGGCAGTCGAACGAGGCCAGCGCATTTTCCAGACGCGGGCAGCCCGTGTCGCCTGTCTGCCAGCGGGCAGCGGCAAAGCGTTCCGCCATCGGCGTTTTCCCGCCAAACAGGTTGGATAACGGCTCCTGTCCGGCACTCAGCGTGTTAACGCACAGGGTGCGGTTCTCGCTGAAAATCGGCCAGACCGACGCGCCGCGGTTCAGGCACACCAGCAGGGTAGGCGGGGAATCCGTAACGCTGCATACCGCGCTGGCGGTGAAGCCCGCCATTCCCGCCGGGCCGTCGGTGGTGATGATATTGACCGCTGCGCCGACGCAGGCCATAGCGTCGCGAAAGGTTTGTTTATCCGGTGTCATCACGTTCGCTCCTTACGCCAGCCCGCAGGCATCGTCAAAGGCCAGACGCGGCAGGCGTCCGTACAGTTTGGTCGCATCGCCGTAGCCGATGTTGATCAGCAGGTTGCTTTTGAGCAGCGTTCCCGTGAAAAAGGCCGCGTCCACTTTTTCCCGGTCAAAACCGGACATCGGCCCGGTGTCCAGCCCGAGCGCGCGGCAGGCGAAAATCAGGTACGCGGCCTGCATTGAGCTGTTGCGAAAGGCGGTCTCTTCCGCCAGCGCGGGGCTTGCGGTAAACCAGCTTCTGGCATCGCCGTGCGGGAACAGTTCAGGCAGGCGCTCATAAAACTCGCTGTCCCAGGCGACAATCGCCGTGACCGGGGCAGTGAGCGTTTTCTCAAGGTTGCCGCTGGAGAGCGCCGGGCGCAGCTTCTCTTTTCCTTCCGGGCTTCGCACAAACACAATGCGCGCCGGGGAGCAGTTGGCGGACGTCGGCCCCCATTTCATCAGGTCATAAATCTCGCGCAGCGTCTCGTCACTGACCGGTATATCCAGCCAGCCGTTATGGGTACGTGCGCCGGTAAACAGCGTTTCCAGCGCGGCGGGCGTGATGGCTTCGCTCATTCAAGCTCCTTACAAAGCGGGTTCTGGGCTGTGCAGCAGGCTGGCAAGCCCGTTCAGCAGCAAAGTGTTAAAGGTGTCCGGCTCGGTCACATTGCAGGCATGCCCGCCCTGGCGCATGACCGTTTTGCGGGCGTGCGGGAGGGCGGCGTGCAGTTCAGCGGAGCAGACGGACGGCACCAGCAGATCGTCGGTGGAACAGATAATCTGCACGGGGCAGCGAACGCGTGCAGCGTGGCGGCTGAAATCGGCCTGTTTCAGCGCATCCAGCCTGCGCAGCAGATTGGCTTTGCCCTGAAAATGGGCCAGCGCCAGCGCGTCCTCGGCCTCCAGCCGCGGGGCGCGGGCGGCCATCCAGTCTGCCGGGTAGAGGAACAACGGCTGTGCCTCTACCCACGCCTGCGCCCCGCCCGCATGCAGCAGACGTTCGCGAACGTCAAAACAGCGGCGGGTATGGGCATTGAGGGTCAGCCAGCCGTTGACGCAGACCAGCGCGGTGAGGGCGTCGGGGTTATCGATGGCCAGCCGCAGGCCGACCAGCGCCCCCAGCGCGTGGCCGACCACGCAGTAACGGGCGATCCCGGCCCCGGCTAACGCCAGTGCAAGCTCGTCGGCCATGTGTGCGAGGGTGTAGTCTTCCGGCAGGATATCCGGGTTATTCCCCGTGCCCCGCTGGTCGTAGCACACCACCTGATACTCCTGCCCCAGCACGGCGAGCTGGGGCAGCCAGTAGCTGCCGCTGCCGCCGAGCCCGGCAATCAGTACCACCACGGGCGCGCCCGCAAAGGGGGGCGGTGAAATGGACAGTTTCATGGCCGCCTCACTTCGCGATGTGCGCAACGGTGGCAATTTCAACCAGCGCTTCGGGCTTTACCAGCCCGCACTGGATGCAAAACCGCGCCGGTTTATCGCCGGGGAAAAACTCCGCGTAGATTTCGTTAATCGCGGCGTAGTTTTTCCAGTCGGTGATAAAGATGCTGTTGAAGGTCACGTCCTCCATCGTCCCACCCGCCGTTTCGATCACGGTTTTGATCGTCTCCAGCACGTGGCGGGTTTGCGCCTTTGGGTCATCGATAAACACCACGTTGTTATCTTTATCAAACGGCAGCGTGCCCGAGACATACACCACGCCGTCAGCGAGGGTGCCGGGGACAAACGGGGCAATCGGGGTGCTGGTGCCCGGCGGAATAATCACGGATTTCGGCATAGCGGTTCTCCTCAGGCGATGCGGGCGAGCGGCGGCGTCAGCGCGTCGCAGAAATCATTGACGTTACTGACCCAGCCAAAAAAGGTTTCGATATTGAACAGGGCGGCTTTCTGGGCAAAATCCGGTCCGGCCTGATGGGTGGCGTCTTCCAGCACCACCCCAAAATACTCGAGGAAAAAGCCGTCGCGCAGGGTCGACTCCACGCACACGTTGGTGGCTATGCCCGTAAAGACCAGATGACGAATGCCCCGGCTGCGCAGCAGGCTGTCGAGCGGGGTATTGAAAAAGCCGCTGTAGCGCGGTTTCGGCAGCACGATATCGCCGGGTTCCGGTACCAGCTCATCCACCAGCTGATAATCCCAGCCGCCTTTCGCCAGCAGCGTGCCCTGGAGTTCGGGCCGTTGGCGCATGGTTTTCAGGGCGTTGGATTTGTGAAAGTTGGGTGAGCCGGGACCGCCAGCCTCGACGTACTGGTCGTCCCAGCCGTTCTGGAACCAGACGATCAGCATGCCCGCAGCACGCGCGGTGCTCACGGCGGTTTTGATATTCTCAATCCCCGGCTGCGTGGTGGAGACGTCAAACCCGGCCAGATCCAGATACCCGCCTTTACTGGCATAGGCGTTTTGCATGTCTACCACGATCAGCGCGCTGCGCTGCGCGTCAAAGGTAATGGCTTCCGGGCGAGCGTTGAGGGTCGTCATTACGCCACCTCCTTCGTCACGGCAGGGATGTGGGCGCGGCACTGCATCAGCGGCTGGATGCGCTCGCCGAAGGTTTCCACGCCGGTGAGAAAATCATCGAAGGTCAGCAGTACGCCTTCGGCGCCGGGCACGGCAGCCACTTCGTCGAGCATTCTGGCGACGCTGGCATACGAGCCAACCAGGGTGCCCATGTTGATATTGACGGCAGACGTCGGGTCGGCCATCTGGCGCACATTGGTGTCCGCGCCGGAGCGGGTATCTTTCTGGCTCTGCTCGGTCAGCCAGCGCAGCGCGTCGTCATCCGCGCCGTCCTTGTATCGTTCCCATTTGGCGCGCGCGGCGTCGTCGGTTTCGTCGGCAATCACCATAAACAGCACGTAGGAGCCCACGTCGCGCCCGGTTTTGTCGGCGGCCGCTTTCATGCGTGCCGCGGTGGGCGCGAAGGCGGCCGGGGTGTTAACGCCTTTGCCGAAGCAGAAGTTGAAGTCGGCGTATTTCGCGGAAAATTCCATTCCCGCGTCGCTCTGCCCGGCGCATATCACCTTCATCGGCACCGACGGCTGCGGGCTGACGCGGCAGTCGTTCATAGTGAAGAAGTCGCCTTTGAAATCGCTTTTGCCGGTGCCCCACAGATCGCGCAGCACCTGCACATATTCGGTCAGGTAGTCGTAGCGACGGGAGAAGTAATCGTCCCCAGGCCAGATCCCCATCTGCTCGTACTCCGGCTTTTGCCAGCCGGTGACCAGGTTAACGCCAAAGCGCCCGCCGGAGATGGAGTCGATGGTGGAGGCCATCCGCGCCACGATTGCCGGGGGAAGGGTAAGGGTGGCGGCGGTGGCGTAAATCTGGATGCGCGAGGTTACCGCCGCCAGGCCCGCCATCAGGGTGAAAGACTCCAGGTTGTGGTCCCAGAATTCGGTCTTACCGCCGAAACCGCGCAGCTTGATCATCGAGAGTGCAAAGTCGAAGTGGTAGTGCTCCGCTTTCTGCACGATGGCTTTATTCAGCTCAAAGGTCGGCATGTATTGCGGGGCAGTGGTCGAGATAAGCCAGCCGTTGTTGCCGATCGGTACAAATACGCCAATTTTCATCACGAACCTCTCTTCATTACGTCGCAGGTGTCACGGTGTTTTTGCAAAGGGAGTGCCAGTTTTGAAAATTACTTTGTTATCAAGGTGTTAAATGATGGTTGTAAAAATTAACAGCGAAAATGTGGACTAGCTGGTCAAAATCATTGCACAGAAAACAGGCACTCATGCGCGCTGAGGGTGCAGAAGGTCGTGGCGAGACGGGGGTTTTGCTATGCTGAGCGCAGGACAGAAAATGGAGAGCGGAAATGACACAAGGCGCAGTGAAAACACCCGGTAAACGTTCGCAGGCGGTGAGCGCCAAGAAACAGGCCATCCTCAGCGCCGCGCTGGAGACATTTTCGCAGTTTGGTATTCACGGTACGCGCCTTGAGCAGGTGGCGGAGCAGGCCGGGGTGTCCAAGACCAATCTGCTCTACTACTACCCGTCGAAAGAGGCGCTGTATGTGGCGGTGATGCAGCAGATCCTGGATATCTGGCTCGCACCACTTAAAGCATTTCGCGAAGAGCTGGCCCCGCTGGTGGCGATAGAGGAGTACATACGCCTGAAGCTGGAGGTGTCGCGTGATTACCCGCAGGCATCAAGGCTGTTCTGCCTGGAGATGTTGCAGGGCGCGCCGCTGTTGCAGGCGGAGCTGACCGGCGATTTAAAGCAGCTGGTGGACGATAAATCGGCCATTATTGCCGGATGGGTCGCCAGCGGAAAACTGGCGCCCGTCGATCCGCATCATCTGATCTTCATGATTTGGGCCTCAACCCAGTACTACGCTGACTTCGCGGCCCAGGTCGAGGCGGTGACCGGTAAAACGCTCCAGGACGAGGCGTTTTTCCAGAGCACCCTGGAAAACGTACAGCGGATGATTATCGAAGGGATCCGCGTGCGCTAGTTTCCCGGCGGAAGAGGACAGCTTAAGTCGCCCTCTTCACACTGCATCAGCGTGGCCAGAAACGCTTCGCGCTCCGCGGTTTTCTCCGCCAGACACTGGTTAACAATCATTGGCTGAACGCTCCCGCCTTCCGTACCCGAACCGATAAACGCACAGTCCGCATCGCGCAGGTTGATCCACGCCTGCTGCGCCTTTTTAAGCAGATCGCGCTGAGGCGCTGGCGCACGTTTGATGGCGGCCTGATACGTCTCGTTGAGCTTTTTATCGGCGGCCTGGTACTGCTGCGCGCTACAGGTGTTCAGTTCAAGCTGGGTGGTCGCGTTGTCGCACTCGTCGGCCAGCGCGCTGGCGCTCATGAGCAGGGCTGCACCTGCGAGAAATACTCTTTTCATCATCCCCTCCATGTAAAAAAGCCGGATACGCTGTGCTTATCCGGCCTGGGCTGTTTTGTCGCCCCGGTAAGCGTAGCGTCACCGGGGAGAGTTTACACGATTAACCGATTGTCATCAGGCTGGCGTTACCGCCCGCCGCCGCGGTGTTGACGCTGAGCGAGCGCTCAACGTACAGGCGCTCCAGCAGCAGGTTGGTCTCCCCGCGGGCGAAGCCCTGCACCGAGACAATCGCGCCGCTGCGGGCCGCCACCTGCTCGCACAGTTCGCGCAGCTGGTCGGAATCACCGTGGTAGATCACCGCGTCAAACGGCTGGGTCAGCAGGGCATCGGCCTTCGCAAAGCGAATGCGGGCCGAGACCGCTTTTGGCAACTGTTTGGCGAGGTCGCGATGCAGGGCATCTTCCGGCCACAGCACCTCACAGCCCGTTGCCGTTGCGGCTGCCAGCTGCACCAGCGCATCCTGCTCGTTATCCGCCACGCACAGCACACGCTCGCGCGGCATCAGCGTCCAGGTGTTGCGCTCACCGGTTGGACCCGGCAGCAGACGCTGTGTTCCCGCCTGCGCCAGCTCGCCGTACTGCTGTGCAATCGCACGCAGCTCAGGACGATTTTCAGCCCACTTAATCAGCGCATCCAGCGGCTGGGTCAGCACGGCTTTCACCTGCGCATCCACCGGATATTCCGCGTCCTGACGCGCCAGCGTCACGCCCAGCGCATTTTCCGGACGGTTTGCCAGCAGGCGGTACAGATAGAGCGGACCGCCCGCTTTCGGACCGGTGCCGGAGAGACCTTCACCGCCGAATGGCTGCACGCCCACGACCGCGCCAACCATATTGCGGTTGACGTACAGGTTGCCGACTTTAGCATTGCCAGTCACCTGGGCAATGGTTTCGTCGATACGGGTATGCACGCCAAGCGTCAGGCCGTAACCCGAAGCGTTGATCTGATCGATCAGCTCGTTGAGGTTGTTACGGTTGTAGCGCACCACGTGCAGTACCGGACCGAAGACCTCTTTTTTCAGCTCGTCGAAGCTTGCCAGCTCAATCAGCGTTGGCGGCACGAAGGTGCCGGTCTGCCACTCGCGGGCATCTTCGCTGTTCTCGCGCACCGCCTGGAACACCGGACGGCCTTTGGCACGCATGGTCTGAATGTGGTTTTCGATGTTGGCTTTGGCTTCCGCGTCGATCACCGGCCCGATGTCGGTGGTGAGACGGCCCGGGTTGCCCATGCGGCATTCCGCCATCGCACCGCGCAGCATCTTCAGCGTGTGGTCAGCCACGTCATCCTGTAAGCACAGTACGCGCAGGGCGGAACAGCGTTGGCCCGCGCTGTCGAAGGCAGAGGCCAGCACGTCAACGACGACCTGCTCGGTGAGGGCAGAGGAGTCCACGATCATGGCGTTCATGCCGCCGGTTTCAGCGATCAGCGGGGTAGGACGGCCCTGCGCATCCAGACGGGTGGCGATGTTGCGTTGCAGCAGGGAGGCCACTTCGGTCGAACCGGTAAACATCACGCCGCGCACGCGGTTATCGGAGGTCAGTTTGGCGCCGACCGTTTCACCGCGCCCTGGCAGCAGCTGCACCACGCCCGCCGGTACGCCCGCTTCCAGCAGAATGTTAATGCCCTGGGCGGCAATCAGCGGGGTCTGCTCTGCCGGTTTTGCCAGCACGCTGTTGCCTGCGGCCAGCGCTGCGGCAATCTGGCCGGTGAAGATCGCCAGCGGGAAGTTCCACGGGCTGATACACACCACCGGGCCGAGCGGACGGTGGGTTTCGTTGTCGAAATCATCGCGCACCTGACCGGCGTAGTAGTGCAGGAAGTCGACCGCCTCGCGCACTTCGGCGATGGCGTTGCTGAAGGTTTTACCCGCTTCACGCACCAGAATGCCGATCAGCTGCTGCATCTGATCTTCCATCAGCACCGCCGCGCGTTCCAGAATGGCGGCACGCTCCTGCGGCGGAGTGGCAAACCAGATTGGCGCGTTGTTCACCGCGCTCTCCAGGGCCTGCTCCACTTCCGCTTCCGTGGCTTCGCGCACGTAGCCGACGATATCCTTCGGCTCTGCCGGGTTGATCACCGGCTGCATTTCACCGTCCTCAACGGACTGCTCAAGGATCGGTTTAGCCTGCCACTTCTGCAATGCGCTGTTAAGCAGGGCGGAAGAGAGCGACGCCAGACGGTGTTCGTTGGCGAGATCCAGACCCGCCGAGTTGACGCGACCTGCACCATACAGCTCGCGCGGCAGGGCAATCTTCGGATGCGGCAGACCAATCTGGCCTTCCTGCGCCGCCATCTTCTCAACGGCCTGTACCGGGTCGGCCACCAGTTCGTCCAGCGGCAGGGTGGTATCGGCGATGCGGTTAACGAAGGAGGTGTTCGCCCCGTTCTCCAGCAGACGACGCACCAGGTAGGCCAGCAGGGTTTCGTGTGTCCCAACCGGGGCATAAATACGGCACGGACGGTTCAGCTTGCCGTCCGCCACTTTACCGGTCACCTGCTCGTACAGCGGTTCACCCATGCCGTGCAGGCACTGGAACTCGTACTGGCCTGGATAGTAGTTCTGACCCGCGAGGCTGTAGATCGCCGCCAGGGTATGGGCGTTGTGGGTGGCGAACTGCGGATAAATCAGGTTCGGCACGCCGAGCAGCTTTTTCGCACAGGCGAGGTAAGAGACGTCGGTGTAAACCTTGCGGGTATAGACCGGATAACCTTCCAGACCTTCCATCTGGGCGCGTTTGATTTCGCTGTCCCAGTAGGCGCCTTTTACCAGGCGGATCATCAGGCGGCGACGGCTACGGCTTGCCAGGTCAATCAGGTAATCAATGACGAACGGGCAGCGTTTCTGGTAGGCCTGGATGACGAAACCAATCCCGTTCCAGCCCGCCAGCTCCGGCTCGAAGCACAGTTTTTCCAGCAGATCGAGGGAGATCTCCAGACGGTCCGCCTCTTCGGCGTCGATGTTGATGCCGATGTCATACTGGCGCGCCAGCAGGGTCAGGGACTTCAGGCGCGGGTAGAGTTCTTCCATCACCCGATCGTACTGCGCGCGGCTGTAGCGCGGGTGAAGGGCGGAAAGCTTAATCGAGATGCCCGGGCCTTCATAAATACCGCGGCCGTTGGACGCTTTACCGATGGCGTGGATCGCCTGCTGGTAAGAGACCATGTAGGCCTGCGCGTCGGCGGCGGTCAGCGCCGCTTCACCCAGCATATCGTAGGAGTAGCGGAAGCCTTTATCTTCCAGCTTGCGGGCGTTCGCCAGCGCTTCGGCAATGGTTTCCCCGGTGACGAACTGCTCGCCCATCAGGCGCATCGCCATGTCCACGCCCTTGCGGATCAGCGGCTCGCCGCTCTTGCCGATGATGCGGTTCAGGGAGCGCGACAGGTTGGCTTCGTTATGGGTGGAGACCAGCTTGCCGGTGAACAGCAGGCCCCAGGTGGCGGCGTTAACGAACAGGGACGGGCTGCGGCCAATGTGGGAGTGCCAGTTGCCGTTGCTGATTTTGTCGCGGATCAGGGCATCGCGGGTGGCTTTATCCGGAATACGCAGCAGCGCTTCCGCCAGACACATCAGCGCCACGCCTTCCTGCGAGGAGAGGGAGAACTCCTGCAACAGCCCCTGCACCATACCGGCGCGTCCGCTGGCGGTTTTCTGATTACGCAGCTTGTCGGCGAGCTGATATGCCAGGCTGTGCGCCTGAGCGGCAACGGCTTCCGGCAGGCGCGCCTGCTCCAGCAGCATCGGCACGGCGTCGGTTTCGGCACGGCGGTAGGCGCCGGTAATGGCGGCGCGGCTGACGGACTGCGGCAGGATCTGCTCGGCAAATTCCAGGAACGGCT
>OKJC01000168.1_pt1 | contig 13739 bp, 10 predicted proteins | sample 1613781 | NCBI WGS metagenome assembly OKJC01 (sample SAMN04436877, study PRJEB24849) | human gut metagenome | biome: human gut; feature: NICU; material: stool | host: Homo sapiens | place: USA: Saint Louis, MO | collected 2011-12-03
GGCCCGATGGTGACCGCGCTCTCTGCGGGCGCTTCCGACATGAGCGGCTGGCTGTTGATGGGCCTGCCGGGTGCGATTTTCATCTCCGGTATCTCCGAAAGCTGGATCGCCATCGGCCTGACCGTTGGCGCGTGGATTAACTGGAAGCTGGTGGCAGGCCGTCTGCGCGTGCACACCGAAGCCAACAACAACGCCCTGACGCTGCCGGACTACTTCACCGGACGCTTTGAAGATAACAGCCGTATCCTGCGCATTATCTCGGCGGTGGTGATCCTGCTGTTCTTCACCATCTACTGTGCTTCCGGCATCGTGGCGGGCGCGCGTCTGTTCGAAAGCACCTTCGGCATGAGCTATGAAACGGCGCTGTGGGCCGGTGCGGCCGCGACCATCCTCTATACCTTCGTGGGCGGATTCCTGGCGGTAAGCTGGACCGATACCGTGCAGGCGAGCCTGATGATCTTCGCCCTGATCCTCACTCCGGTGATTGTCATTTTCACCGTCGGCGGCTTTGGCGAATCGCTGGAAGTGATCAAGCAGAAGAGCATCGAAAACGTCGATATGCTGAAAGGGCTGAACTTCGTCGCCATCGTCTCTCTGATGGGCTGGGGCCTGGGCTACTTCGGCCAGCCGCACATTCTGGCGCGCTTCATGGCGGCGGATTCCCACCACACCATCGTTCACGCGCGTCGTATCAGCATGACGTGGATGATCCTGTGTCTGGCGGGGGCGTGTGCGGTCGGCTTCTTCGGTATCGCGTACTTCAACAACAACCCGGCGCAGGCGGGCGCGGTGAACCAGAACGCCGAGCGCGTATTCATCGAGCTGGCGCAGATCCTGTTCAACCCGTGGATTGCCGGTATTCTGCTCTCCGCGATCCTCGCGGCGGTGATGTCCACCCTGAGCTGTCAGCTGCTGGTGTGCTCCAGCGCCATCACCGAAGACCTTTACAAAGCGTTCCTGCGTAAGGGCGCGAGCCAGAAAGAGCTGGTGTGGGTAGGGCGCTTTATGGTGCTGCTGGTTGCGCTGGTGGCGATTGCGCTGGCGGCAAACCCTGAAAACCGCGTGCTGGGGCTGGTGAGCTATGCGTGGGCGGGCTTTGGCGCCGCATTTGGTCCGGTGGTGCTGTTCTCTGTACTGTGGTCACGCATGACCCGCAACGGCGCGCTGGCAGGGATGATTATCGGTGCGGTTACCGTTATCGTCTGGAAACAGTTCGCGTGGCTGGGCCTGTACGAGATCATCCCGGGCTTCATCTTCGGCAGCCTCGGTATTGTGGTGTTTAGCCTGCTGGGTAAAGCGCCGTCTGCCGCGATGCAGAAACGCTTCGCGGAGGCGGACGCGCACTATCACTCAGCGCCGCCGTCTAAGCTCCAGGCTGAGTAAAAACATACCCCCTCACCCTAACCCTCTCCCCGGTGGGGAGAGGGGATAGTCCTTTCACCTATGTGAGTCTTCATCAATGAGAATTAAAACAGGGTTAATGGTGGCAGCATTCGTGATGCTGGCGGGCTGTAGCGCACCCGCACAGCATGCGGCGGTGGAAACCTGCAAAGCAGAAAATCAGATGCAGCAGACCACGCTCTATTTCGGCTTGAATCGTCCGGCCGGGGCGCAGATTACCGGCAGTGAGTGGCAGCAGTTTGTCGACCAGGACGTGACGCCGCGCTTTCGCGATGGCTTAACGGTGTTTGATGCGCGTGGGCAGTGGCTGGGTAACGATGGCAAAGTGGCACGCGAACCCAGCAAGGCATTGATGCTGATCCACGGTAAAGATGCGCAGAGCGAGAAGAACATCGAAGCGTTACGCGGAATTTATAAATCCCGCTTCGCGCAGGAGTCGGTGATGCGCGTCGACCAGCCGGTGTGCGTGCAGTTCTAATAAAAACGGCGGGATAACCCGCCGTTATTGTATCGTAGGCCCGTGCAAGCGAAGCGCCGCCGGGCATTAACCGCACAAAACTTACAGCACCAACCCCGCAAAGCTCGCCGACAGCAGGCTCACCAGCGTCGCGCCGTACACCAGACGCAAACCAAACCGCGACACCACGTTGCCCTGCTGCTCGTTCAGGCCCTTAATCGCCCCGGCGACGATGCCGATGGAGGCGAAGTTCGCGAACGATACCAGGAACACGGACAAAATACCCAGCCCACGCGGTGACATTTGATGGGCTATTTTTTGCAGCTCGATCATCGCTACAAATTCATTCGCCACCAGTTTAGTTGCCATAATGCTCCCCGCGTTTAAGGCATCGCTCAGCGGAATACCAATAAGCCACGCCAGCGGATAAAACACATAACCCAGAATTTGCTGGAAGCTCATGCCAAATATGCTGGAGAAGAGGGCGTTAACGGCGCTAATAAGGGCGATAAAACCAATCAGCATCGCCAGAATAATCATCGCCACCTTAAAACCGGCCAGAATATACTCGCCCAGCATTTCAAAGAAGCTCTGGGATTCGTGCAGTTTTTCCAGCCTGATATCCGGCTCCGCTTCCGGGCGGGTCGGGTTAATGACCGAAAGAATAATAAAGGTGCTGAACATGTTCAGGATCAGCGCCGCGACGACAAATCTGGCGTCGAGCATAGTCATATAGGCCCCGACAATCGACAGCGACACCGTCGACATGGCCGTGGCAGCCATCGTAAACAGACGACGCGAGGAGAGATCCCCGAGTACGCCCTTGTAGGCAATGAAGTTTTCCGACTGACCGAGGATCAGTGAGCTCACCGCGTTAAAGGATTCAAGCTTGCCCATGCCGTTCAGTTTTGACAGTAGCGTCCCGATCACCCGAATAAAGATCGGCAGAATGCGCCAGTGCTGAAGAATACCAATCAGCGCCGAGATAAAAATAATGGGGCAGAGCACGCCAAGGAAAATAAATGCCAGCCCTTTTTCACCCATCCCGCCAAAGACAAAATTCGTCCCTTCGGCAGCGAATTTAAGCAGCGACTCAAAGAAACCGGAGACGTATTTAATAATAAACAGACCGCTTTCTGCGTGGAGGAAAAAGAACGCCAGCGCAATTTCAATCACGATCAGCTGTAAAACGAAACGAATACGAATTTTTCGGCGGTCGAAACTCACCAGCCAGGCAAGCGCAAGAATAATCACCAGCGCCAGCAGGAAATGGACAATTTTAAACATGGTTTATTTTCAGTTGGTTTTCGAGGTGGACATTTAGCCACAGCCCCGGTTAACCGTAAATGGGCATTTTCGTTATACCTTATAAACGTAGCGGTTACTCAGGCAATTATTACTCCGCAATGCGTTTACATCTGGTCATCAAAACGCAACACATTTCGCTTGTTTTTCTTCTTGCCGTAATGATAATCACTATCACAAGAATTTACCTTTCTTTGCATCAGTTGACCGCGATAAACATTTAAGGTGTCGGCATGTTTGTTCCATTTCTCATTATGTTACGTGAAGGCCTTGAAGCGGCCCTGATTGTTAGCCTTATCGCCAGTTATCTGAAGCGTACCCAGCGCGGACGCTGGATTGGCGTGATGTGGGTTGGCGTTTTCCTTGCCGCGGCGCTCTGCCTGGGGCTGGGTATTCTTATCAACGAAACCACCGGTGAATTTCCGCAGAAAGAGCAGGAGCTGTTTGAAGGTATCGTCGCCGTAATAGCGGTGGTGATCCTCACCTGGATGGTGTTCTGGATGCGCAAGGTCTCCCGTAACGTGAAGGTACAGCTTGAGCAGGCGGTGGATAACGCCCTGCAAAAAGGCAACCACCACGGCTGGGCGCTGATCATGATGGTCTTTTTCGCCGTGGCGCGTGAAGGCCTGGAGTCTGTGTTCTTCCTGCTCGCGGCTTTTCAGCAGGACGTGGGCATCTGGCCGCCGCTGGGCGCGGTGCTCGGGCTGGCCACGGCGGTTGTGCTTGGCTTCCTGCTCTACTGGGGCGGCATTCGTCTTAACCTCGGGGCGTTCTTCAAGTGGACCAGCATGTTTATTCTGCTGGTGGCCGCAGGGCTGGCGGCAGGGGCGATCCGCGCCTTCCACGAAGCGGGCCTGTGGAACCACTTCCAGGACGTGGCGTTCGATCTCAGCAACGTCCTGTCGACCCATTCACTGACCGGTACCCTGCTCGAAGGGATCTTCGGCTACCAGGAAACGCCGAGCGTCAGCGAAGTGGCGATGTACTTTATCTATCTGGTTCCGGCGCTGATCCTGTTCGCTATGCCGCCGCGTACCGGCTCGCAGACGTCGCGGGTAGCGCCGTAAGTGCTGTTTTAGTTACAACATACTTTTAAAGGGAAGAGTCATGGCCATTCAGTTCCGTCGTAGTGCGTTATGCGCAGGCATTGCCGCGCTGTTCGTGTCTGCCTTCACCGCTCAGGCGGCAGATATTCCGCAGGTAAAAGTCACCGTCAACGATAAACAGTGCGAGCCGATGACCATCACGGTTAACAGCGGTAAAACGCAGTTTATTATTCAGAACCACAGCCAGAAGGCGCTGGAGTGGGAAATCCTGAAAGGCGTGATGGTGGTGGAAGAGCGCGAGAATATTGCGCCGGGCTTCAGCCAGAAGATGACCGCAAATCTTCAGCCCGGGGAATATGACATGACCTGCGGCCTGCTGACTAACCCGAAAGGTAAGCTGATCGTCAACGGCGCAGCGACGGCGGACGCTGCCAAAGGCACGGCGCTGCTGAGCCTCGGCGACGCCATTACCGCCTATAAAGCCTACGTCACCAAAGAGACGGCGGACCTGGTGGCAGGCACCAAAGCCTTTACCGATGCGGTGAAAGCGGGGGATATCGAAAAAGCGAAATCCCTGTATGCGCCTACCCGTCAGCACTACGAGCGCATCGAGCCGATTGCCGAACTGTTCTCTGACCTTGATGGCAGCATTGACGCCCGCGAAGACGACTACGAGCAGAAGGCCGCCGATCCAAAATTCACTGGTTTCCACCGTCTGGAAAAAGCCCTGTTTGGCGATAACTCCACCAGTGGGATGGAGAAATACGCCGATCAGCTCAACAGCGACGTGCTGGAGCTGCAAAAACGCATCAGCGAGCTGGCCTTCCCGCCGTCGAAAGTGGTGGGTGGTGCAGCGGGCCTGATTGAAGAAGTGGCCGCGAGCAAAATCAGCGGTGAAGAAGATCGTTACAGCCACACCGACCTGTGGGACTTCCAGGCCAACGTCGACGGCGCACAGAAAATTGTCGATCTGCTGCGGCCTCAGCTGCAAAAAGAGAACGGCGAACTGCTGGCGAAAGTGGATGCCAACTTTAAGAAAGTTGACGCTATCCTGGCGAAATACCGCACCAAAGACGGGTTCGAAACCTACGACAAGCTGACCGATGCAGACCGTAACGCGCTGAAAGGCCCGATTACGACGCTGGCGGAAGATCTCTCCCTGCTGCGTGGCGTACTGGGTCTGGATTAAACGATGAACAAGCATGACGAGTACGACGTGGCGGAACCTTCCCGACGTCGGTTGTTAAAAGGGGTAGGGGCGCTGGGCGGCGCGTTTGCCCTGGCGGGCGGCTGTCCGGTGGCGCATGCGGCAAAACCGCAAAGCGCCCCCGGCACGCTCTCCCCGGATGCGCGTATGGAAACGCAGCCATTTTATGGTGAGCACCAGGCGGGGATCCTGACGCCGCAGCAGGCCTCGATGATGCTGGTGGCTTTCGATTCGCTGGCGAGTGATAAGGCCGACCTTGAGCGGCTGTTCCGCCTGCTGACGGCGCGCATTGCGTTTCTTACCGCGGGCGGTCCGGCACCGGAAACACCGAATCCGCGCCTGCCGCCGATGGATTCCGGGATCCTCGGGGCGTTTATCGCTCCCGATAATCTGACCATCACCGTGTCGGTGGGGGAATCGCTGTTTGATGATCGCTACGGACTGGCGAAGCAGAAGCCGAAAGCGCTGCAAAAAATGACGCGATTCCCGAATGACTCTCTCGACGCGGCGCTGTGCCACGGCGATCTGCTGTTGCAGATCTGCGCCAATACCCAGGATACGGTGATCCACGCCCTGCGCGATATCATCAAACACACCCCGGATCTGCTGAGCGTGCGCTGGAAGCGGGAAGGTTTTATCTCTGACCACGCCGCGCGCAGTAAAGGGAAAGAGACGCCGGTCAACCTGCTGGGCTTCAAAGACGGCACCGCCAACCCGGACAGCAGCAATACCGCGTTGATGAAGAACGTGGTATGGGTGACGGCGGATCAGGGCGAACCGGCCTGGGCGGTGGGCGGCAGCTATCAGGCGGTGCGTATCATTCAGTTCCACGTGGAGTTCTGGGACCGCACGCCGCTGAAAGAGCAGCAAACTATCTTCGGTCGCGATAAGCAAACCGGCGCACCGCTCGGCATGAAGCACGAGCACGATGAACCCGACTACGCCCGCGATCCGAACGGGGATGTCATCGCGCTGGACAGCCATATTCGCCTCGCCAATCCTCGCACCAAAGAGACGCAATCCAGCCTGATGATGCGCAGGGGCTACAGCTACTCGCTGGGGGTGACCAACTCCGGTCAGCTTGATATGGGACTGCTGTTTGTCTGCTATCAGCACGATCTGGAGAAGGGATTCCTCACCGTGCAGAAACGGCTCAACGGCGAAGCGCTGGAGGAGTATATCAAGCCCATCGGCGGCGGCTATTTCTTTGCCCTGCCCGGCGCGCGTGACGCGAACGGCTGGCTCGCTCAGGGTCTGATAGAAGCCTGATAATCGTCCCTGCGACAGTTCGCAGGGACATTATTTTTTCGGGGGGACTATCTTATTGTTATATTTCTGTAATATTTCTATATAAGACTGATTTTCCATGTAGGGGCAGTCTGAAAAGTTGCATTCAGGTAAAATAAATGTTGCATTTATGATAATCCCTGATGTACTTAAGATAAGACAGCGGTAGTTCCCGGCAGTGATGTTAACTCACTATGGAGATCGCGAATGGTTGCGTCCTGTACTGGACAAGGTAAACACATCAACCGCAGTATCCGGCGCGGAGGCTCAGACTCCGGCAGCGATTTCCTCACCACCAAATTCTCTCATTCACCTCAAGAACCTTTTTCTACCGACGTGCATAACGGTGCGCGTAGCCGTTGTATATCGTCATCCGGTAATGCAAGCAATGGCTTACAAGGAAGCCAACCCTCTGATGTTCGTGCGCATAATCGTGCCGATGCTGGCGCGTGTGATGAATACCAACAACTCAAGGTGCTATCCATGGGAAGACAGAAAGCAGTGATCAAAGCTCGTCGTGAAGCAAAACGTGTGCTGAGACGGGATTCACGTAGCCATAAACAGCGTGAAGAAGAATCGGTCACCTCGCTTGTGCAGATGAGCGGCGTAGAATCCATTGGCATGGCGCGGGACAGCCGCGATGCATCGCCAATTGTGGCGCGGAATGAAGCTCAGGCGCACTACCTGAATGCTATCGAGAGTAAACAGCTCATCTTTGCAACCGGGGAAGCCGGATGCGGGAAAACCTGGATCAGCGCCGCCAAAGCGGCGGAGGCGCTGATTCATAAGGACGTGGAAAGGATCATCGTTACCCGTCCGGTACTGCAAGCGGATGAAGATCTGGGCTTCCTGCCCGGCGATATTTCCGAGAAGTTTGCCCCGTACTTCAGGCCCGTCTATGACGTGCTGGTGAAGCGGTTGGGCGCTTCCTTTATGCAGTATTGCCTGCGACCAGAGATTGGCAAGGTGGAAATCGCGCCGTTCGCCTATATGCGCGGACGTACATTTGAAAATGCGGTCGTTATTCTTGACGAGGCTCAGAACGTGACCGCTGCGCAAATGAAGATGTTTTTAACGCGCCTCGGGGAGAACGTGACGGTTATCGTCAACGGCGATATTACCCAATGTGACCTGCCGTCGGGCGTGAAGTCCGGCCTGAGCGATGCCATGTCACGTTTTGAGGAAGATGAGATGATAGGGATGGTCCGCTTCACCAAAGATGACTGTGTGCGCTCAGCGCTATGTCAACGAACGCTGGAAGTGTACTCCGACTAAGATCATTTCATATTTTAAGTCATTACTTCCCGGCGTTATGCCGGGAAGCTTCCTTTATTCCCTCTGCACGCGTGGCTTTTTTTAAATCATATTTATTTCCTATAGCATTCAACGGGATTTACGCACCGTTTTGCGGTAATAATAATATTACTGTTAATTTGCTGCGAACGCTTTTTATACAGATCACGGAAATGTGATATGTATTTATAATACCCACAAAATATCGATGAATATAATGATCATGCTAATTATTGGTTTAAAATTAAACGTGAATGTTGTCACAGAACATGACTAAGCAGTAAAAATTAAGTTGGTGTCTTTTGGGTAATTATCTATGTTTCGTACTTGTTCAGACAAAATTCTAAAAAGAAACTCGCCAGGGGATCGTTTCCTCTGGAACATCACGCTAAGGGTCATACATGAACGAACTGGTTAGTGCAATTAACGGTGTTATCTGGAGCCCGGCGTTAATATTTTTATGTCTGGGTGTCGGCCTCTATTTCTCGCTGCGTAGTCGCTTTCTACAATTACGGCATATAAAACTTATGATTACCCTGATGTTTCAGGGGCGTCCTACCGAGGCAGGCGTGTCGTCGTTTCAGGCGCTGACGATGACGCTGGCGGGCCGCGTGGGGACAGGGAATATTGCCGGTGTAGCGACCGCCATTACCTTTGGTGGACCCGGTGCGCTTTTCTGGATGTGGATCGTGGCATTTTTGGGGGCAAGCTCTGCTTTTGTCGAATCCACGTTAGGTCAGGTTTATAAAGAGAAAATTAACGGCGAATATCGTGGTGGCCCTGCCTTTTATATTGAGAAAGGGTTAGGCGTGAAGTGGTACGCATGGTTATTTGCCATCGTAACGATTTTCTCCTGCGGATTATTACTGCCAGGTGTGCAGGCAAACTCTATTGGTGCGAGCCTGGATATTGCCTTTGGTCTGAGCCCAAATGTCACGGCGGCGTTACTTGCTGTGCTGTTGAGTTTTATTATTTTTGGTGGCGTAAAAAGGATTGCCAGCTTTAGCAGCATGGTGGTTCCGTTTATGGCGCTCGGCTATATTATTGTCGCGTGCGTGATTATCGCTATCAATATTGATCAGCTTCCTTCAGTTATATTGCTGATCTGGAAAAGTGCTTTTGGCCTTGAAGCTGGGTTTGGCGCTATTCTGGGCCAGGCCATCATGTGGGGCGTGAAGCGTGGCGTCTATTCCAACGAGGCGGCGCAGGGTACCGGGCCACATGCCTCCTCGGCGGCGGCCGTAAGCCATCCGGTGAAACAGGGGCTGGTTCAGGCGTTCTCCGTGTACATCGACACGCTGTTTGTCTGCTCCGCGACCGGGTTTATGCTGTTGATCACCGGGCTGTATAACGTGCAGGGCGTCGACGGCGCAGCGCTCTATACCGGAATAGCAGGCGTGGCCGCAGGACCGGGATATGTCCAGACGGCAATGGAAAGTATGATGCCGGGCTTCGGTAATTACTTTGTTGCCATCGCGCTGTTCTTCTTTGCCTTCACCACGATCATTGCTTACTACTACATCGCTGAAACGAATATCGCCTACATCAACCGTAAGATTCATCGCCCGTGGCTGACGTTCCTGCTCAAGCTGTGTCTGATGGCGTCGACGGTATATGGCACGGTACGCACCGCGGATCTGGCCTGGGGATTAGGGGATATTGGCGTAGGGCTGATGGCATGGCTCAACATTATTGCCATCGTTCTGTTGCATAAAAAAGCGTTTGCCAGCCTGAAGGATTATGAAATCCAGAATGCACAGGGGCTGGATCCACACTTTGACCCGGTTCGGCTGGGGATTAAAAATGCGGATTACTGGCTGGAGGAGCGTAAGGATGAAGCGGGTGCTCAGCCTGAGCAGGTTTTATCTCCTGAAGGAAAGGAGTCGGTAGGGAAGTTGAATAGCTGAGGAATGGTTGAGACAGGCCCGTACTTTTGTACGGGCTTTCTTTTTTTGTAGGTGAGGCAGCTCGTGTCGCACCGGGGGGGATTGACTCGCTTCGCTCGCCCTGCGGGCAGCCTGTTCGCTACGCTCTCAGTCTGTCCAACTGGCTGCGCCAGTTGTCGAACCCCGGTCGGGGGTTCTCATCCCCCCCTTACGAGAATATAAAAGAAAAAAGCCCGTACTTTCGTACGAGCTCTCGTCTTGAATATGGCGGTGAGGGGGGGATTCGAACCCCCGATACGTTGCCGTATACACACTTTCCAGGCGTGCTCCTTCAGCCACTCGGACACCTCACCATATTGTTTTGCTGCCTGACCGCTTGGGGGGCAACGGGGCGCTACTATAGGGAGTTGCGCTAAAACGGTCAAGCAGATTTTCAGCATTCGTGCTTGTTCGGTTAAGCCTTAATCAGCTTATGTCGCAGCGCGCAGGATTAACGCTGCGAATCGAGCACTTCGCTATTTTTCACCACGTCCTGCGCTTTGCTGTAGCTTTCGATCAGCAGCTGGTAGGCCGGGAAGATGTGTGTGTACACCTCAGCCCATTCACCCGCATCTTCACGGTTCCACGTGCGCTGAATTTCGGAAGCAACAGCAGCCGTGTCCATTGGCACCACGCCTGCCTGCACCACGCGCGCCAGGGTGATCTCCTGCGCCATTTTGCTGTAGGTGCCGGAGGCATCAATCACCGCAAACACTTTATATCCGTCCGCCACCGCGCTGATAGACGGGAAGGCCATGCAGACGCTGGTGATCGTCCCCGCGATAATCAGCGTTTTGCGCCCGGTGGCTTTCACCGCTGCCACGAACTCCGGGTTATCCCAGGCGTTGATCTCACCCTTGCGTGCCACATACTGTGCGTGCGGCGCGTTGGCGTGGATCTCCGGGATAAGCGGGCCGTTCGGTCCCTGTGGAACCGACGCCGTGGTGATCACCGGGATCTTCGCCAGCGAGGCGATTTTTGCCAGCGCCGCTGCACGGGCGCGCAGCTCAGGCATTGGCATGTCTCCTACGGTCTGGAACAGCCCGCTCTGGTGATCGATAAGCAGCATAACGGCATCGTTTACGTCAATAACGGGACGTGCACCGTTGAAGTTTGCAGGGGTAGACATAATGCGCTCCTTTATTACGTTTAGATTTGGCCAAAGCGGCCGGAATTGAAATCGCGAATAGCCTCGGCAATTTCGGTTTTACTGTTCATAACAAACGGGCCATAGCCCACGATGGGTTCATTCAGCGGCTCCCCGGCCATCAGCAGCACTTTGGCATCACTGCTGGCTTCGAGATGCAGTTTGTCACCGCTCTGACTCAGCACGACCAGTTGCGCCTCACCGGCAGGCGTGGTGCCGTTCACCGTCACGTTGCCTTCAACGACAACCAGCGCCGTGCTCCAGCCTTCGGGCTGATTAAGCGTCAGGTGGTTACCCTGGTGCAGCGCGAGATCCCACACGTTCAATGGTGAGAAGGTATGCGCCGGGCCGGTTACCTCTCCAAAGCGGCCAGCAATCACGCGCAATGTTCCGCTGTTATCCGGCAGGGTGACCACCGGGATATCCGCCTGAGTGATGCTCTGGTAGCCAGGCGTCGCCATTTTGTCTTTAGCGGGCAGGTTGACCCACAGCTGCATCATTTTTAGTTCACCGCCTTTCTGCGAAAACGCGCTGGAGTGGAACTCCTCGTGCAAAATGCCTGCGCCTGCCGTCATCCACTGCACGTCGCCTGGGCCAATAACGCCGCCTCTGCCGGTGGAATCACGATGCTCCACTTCGCCTGAGTAGACGATGGTCACCGTTTCAAAACCGCGATGAGGATGCTCGCCCACGCCGCGTTTCGCGCCGTCCGCCGGGAAGGTATGCGGTCCGGCGTAGTCCAGCAGCAGGAACGGACTCAGGGGCTCGCCGTGCGTCTGGTAAGAAAACATCGAACGAACCGGAAAACCGTCACCGACCCAGTGCGGACGAGGTGCGGTATACACGCCTGTTACGTTTTTCATGATTAACTCCTGATGTCCTGTTGATGGAATTAGCTTATATTCAGGGTTAATATCCCGGTAGATAGCAAAAATGACATTCACTGTTCCTTAAATGGAACAATGGAGGCGTATGCAGGATCTCAATGATTTCGTATGGTTTGTGAAGGTGGTGGAGCATGGCGGCTTTGCGGCGGCGGGGCGGGCGCTCGATCAGCCTAAGTCGAAACTGAGCCGTCGGATTGCGCAGCTGGAAGAACGCCTGGGCGTTCGGTTGATACAACGTACCACGCGGCAGTTTGCGGTGACGGAGGTGGGGCAGACGTTCTATCAGCACTGTAAAGCCATGCTGGTGGAGGCTGAAGCTGCGGAGGAGGCGGTGGCTGCTTTACAGGCTGAGCCGCGCGGTATGGTCCGGATCACCTGTCCTGTCACCTTGCTGCACGTTCACGTGGGGCCCATGCTGGCACGGTTTATGGCGCGCTATCCGGGGATCAACCTCCAGCTTGAAGCCACCAACCGCCGGGTCGATCTGGTGGCGGAGGGGGTGGATGTGGCGATCCGCGTTCGTCCGCGCCCGTTTGATGACAGCGATTTAGTATTAAGGGTGCTGGCGGACAGGGGGCACTGTCTGGTTGCCGGGCCGGCACTGATTGAACGGATGGGCAACCCGGCGGTGCCCTCTGAACTCAGCGAGTGGCCGGGGTTAAGTATGGGGGCGGGCAAGCACCTGCATAAGTGGGAATTGAGCGGGCCGGAGGGCGCAAAGGCAGAAATTCACTTCACGCCGCGTCTGGTGACTACCGACATGCTGGCGCTGCGGGAGGCGGCGATGGCGGGCGTGGGCGTGGTACAGCTGCCCATTTTGATGGTGAAGGATCAGCTGGCTTCAGGTGAACTTGTTCGGGTGCTGAATGCCTGGGAACCCAGACGGGAAGTGATCCACGCGGTGTATCCTTCCCGGCGCGGCCTGCTGCCGTCGGTCAGGACACTGGTGGATTTTCTCACCGAAGAGTATGCAAAGATGGTTGAAGACTAGCTTTTTGTAGGTCGGGTAAGCGTAGCGCCACCCGACATAAAGGGCGCAGGGAGTGCACTGAACCCCCTTACGGAGAATATAAAAGAAAAAAGCCCGTACTTTCGTACGAGCTCTCGTCTTGAATATGGCGGTGAGGGGGGGATTCGAACCCCCGATACGTTGCCGTATACACACTTTCCAGGCGTGCTCCTTCAGCCACTCGGACACCTCACCATATTGTCATCCCGTTGTTGTCGGGACGGGCGCTAATGTAAGGAAAAGCCGTACTGCCGTCAACCCACTTTTTCAGTAATTTAGCGTGTTTAGACAAACTTCAGGCAACCTGATTCCGAAATGTGCGAAATGCGCCTCTTTTATCAGCAACGCGGTTTAGCGATAAATTTGTTATGCTGGCAAGCCAGTTGAAAATGAAAATAAAACAGCGCAATAAAAGGCAATGACTATGGATATTATCTTCTATCACCCCACTTTTGATACGGCTTACTGGATTAACGCGCTCACGGCGGCACTGCCTGGCGCACGCGTTCGCGAATGGAAACAGGGCGATAATGAACATGCCGACTACGCGCTGGTCTGGCATCCCCCGGTCGAAATGCTTCAGGGACGCCGTTTGAAGGCGGTGTTTGCTCTTGGTGCGGGTGTGGATTCCATCCTCAGTAAGCTGAAGGCACACCCTGAAATGCTGCCGGAGGATATTCCCCTGTTTCGTCTGGAAGATACCGGTATGGGGCAGCAGATGCAGGAATATGCCGTGAGCCAGGTGCTGCACTGGTTCCGCCGCTTCGACGATTAT
>OKJC01000173.1_pt1 | contig 11966 bp, 10 predicted proteins | sample 1613781 | NCBI WGS metagenome assembly OKJC01 (sample SAMN04436877, study PRJEB24849) | human gut metagenome | biome: human gut; feature: NICU; material: stool | host: Homo sapiens | place: USA: Saint Louis, MO | collected 2011-12-03
TTAGGGTTCAGCTCGGTGATGTTCGACGGCTCGACGCTGAGCTATGAGGAAAATATCCGCCAGACCCGGGAAGTGGTGAAGATGTGCCACGCGGTGGGCGTCTCGGTGGAGGCGGAGCTGGGCGCAGTCGGCGGAGATGAAGGCGGCGCGCTGTACGGGCATGCGGACGAAGCGTTCTTTACCGACCCACAGCTGGCGCGCGAGTTTGTTGATTCAACCGGCATCGATGCGCTGGCGGTCGCCATTGGCAACGCGCACGGCAAATACAAGGGCGAGCCGAAGCTTGATTTCCCGCGTCTGGACGCCATTCGCCAGCAGACGGGCCTGCCGCTGGTGTTACACGGCGGCTCTGGCATCAGCGATGCTGATTTCCGCCGCGCCATCGAGCTGGGCATTCATAAAATCAACTTCTATACCGGCATGTCGCAGGCCGCGCTCGCCGCCGTTGAGCAGCGCATGGCGAACCGCCAGCCGCTGTACGATGAGTTTGCCGAACTGCTGCTGGGCATTGAAGAGGCCATTACCGATACGGTTGCGGAGCAGATGCGCATCTTCGGCAGCGCGGGGCAGGCATAATGGAACGCAAAGGGATTATCGCCGCAGGCAATATGCTGGTGGATCACGTCCACCAGATCGTGCAGTGGCCGGAGCGCGGCTGGCTGGCGGAAATCACCCACAGTGAACGCTCAACCGGCGGTGCGCCGCTCAACGTTCTGCTGACGCTGGCGAAAATGCACGTCGGCCTGCCGTTACAGGCGGTGGGGCTGATTGGAGAAGACAGCGACGGAGACTATATTCTGGCGATGCTCGACCAGTATCACGTCAATCGCCAGCGCGTGCAGCGTACAACGTTCGCCCCAACGTCGATGTCGCAGGTGATGACCGACCCCAGCGGACAGCGCACCTTTTTTCACTCGCCGGGCGCCAACCGCCTGCTGGATCTTCCCGCCTTCGATCGCTTCGACGGATCGCTGAAGATCTTCCATCTCGGCTATCTGCTGCTGCTCGACAGCCTGGACATGCCGGACGAGGAGTTTGGCACCCGCAGCGCGCGGTTACTGGCACAGATGCGCGATCAGGGGTATGAAACCTCGCTCGATCTGGTCTCCCGCAAGGGCGATCCGCGCTATCAGCCGCTGGTGCTCCCTGCCCTGCGTCATCTTGATTATCTGGTGATTAACGAACTGGAAGCCGGTGAGTTTAGCGGGCTTGAGATCCGCGACGGCCATGATGCGCTGAACATGGCCCATATCGCCGACGCTGCCGCACAGCTGCTGGCGGCAGGCGTGCGGCAGCGGGTAGTGATCCACTGTCCGGAAGGGGCATGGGGTGAAGCGCCGGGTGAAAAAGGGCAATGGGTTCCGTCGTGGAAGCTGGCGCAGGACGACATTATCGGCAGCGTCGGCGCGGGCGACGCGTTTTGCGCGGGCTTTTTATACGGTTGCCATGAATCGCTGTCGCTTACCGAGAGTATTTATCTGGCGCACGCCTGCGCGCGGGCCAGCCTGCTGGCGGCCAATGCGATTGACGGCGCGAAAACGCTGGCCGAGCTTCAGGCGTTTATTCAGGAGAACGGTCAGGCGGCTTTTTCATGATGGGAAACGTCCGTGGCAAAAACATAGCCCAGACCGCGAATGGTTTTGATCAGCAAAGGCTGGTGCGGATTGACCTCAATTTTTCGCCGTAGCCGCATGATCAACACGTCGATAGTGCGGTCAAAGACCTCGGCGCTTTCGCTGTGGGTCAGCTCCAGCAGCTGTTCACGGCTCAGTACCCGGCGGGCGTTTTGCGTTAATGCCAGCAGCAGGCCGTATTCGCCCTGGGTTAACGGCACGGTATTACGCTGCGGATCGCTCAGCTCGCAGCGGGTGGTGTCCAGCGTCCAGCCGTTAAAGGCAATACCTTCAACGCGCGGCGCGGCAGGCTCCGCGTCCAGCGCGCCGGTACGACGCAGCACCGCCTTAACGCGGGCGACCACCACGCGCGGATTGAACGGTTTTCCGATGTAATCATCAGCGCCCATTTCCAGCCCGACGACCACATCTGATTCACTTCCCAGCCCCGTCAGCATCACCACCGGTAGCGACGGTCGCTGCTTTTGCAGTTGCAGCAAAACCTGTAATCCGTTGATATCCGGCAGCATCATGTCCAGCAGAACCAGCGCAATGCCGGGGTCCTGCTGGACACGGTTCACCGCGTCCTGACCGGTGTGACACGTCAGCACGGTAAAGACGTGCTCGCTGAGCACATCCTGTAGCAGTTCGCAGACTGCGACATCATCATCAACCACCAGAATCGCCGGTTTCATCGCATGCTTCCGTCAGGGAATTATGTTAAGTCTGAACCATTCTGCCGCTGGCTCCAGCCGAATTGTTTTTTACGTGACGGAAATTCAATCCATGTCACATCCCCTGCCCTTTCGACACGTCAATTTTGACGATTGGCTGTTTTTCGTCAGGGTTTTGCCCCGCAAAGGGTCGTAAAGTCAGGAAATACCCATAGTAAAAACATGGCATAGAAGCTGCATATTGGGCAGGTAAGAACTGTTTAACTGGAGCAAAGTGATGAAAAAAGTCGTCACGGTTTGCCCTTATTGTGCCTCAGGTTGCAAGATCCACCTGGTGGTCGATAACGGCAAAATCGTCCGGGCGGAAGCGGCGCAGGGGAAAACCAATCAGGGCACGCTGTGCCTGAAAGGGTACTACGGCTGGGATTTTATTAACGATACCCAAATCCTCACCCCGCGCCTGAAAACCCCTATGATCCGTCGCGAGCGCGGCGGCAAGCTGGAAGCCGTCTCCTGGAATGAAGCGCTGGATTACGTCGCCACGCGCCTCAGCGCCATCAAGGCCAAGTATGGCCCGGATGCGATTCAGACTACCGGCTCCTCACGCGGAACCGGGAATGAAACCAACTATGTGATGCAAAAATTCGCGCGCGCCGTTATTGGTACCAATAACGTCGACTGCTGCGCTCGCGTCTGACACGGCCCATCGGTTGCAGGTCTGCACCAGTCGGTCGGTAACGGCGCAATGAGTAATGCCATCAATGAGATAGATAACACCGATCTGGTGTTCATCTTCGGCTATAACCCGGCGGATTCTCACCCTATCGTCGCGAATCACGTCATTCGCGCCAAACAGAACGGGGCGAAAATCATCGTCTGCGATCCGCGCAAAATTGAAACCGCGCGCATTGCGGATATGCACATCGCACTGAAGAACGGCTCGAACATCGCGCTGTTGAATGCGATGGGGCACGTCATTATTGAGGAGAACCTCTACGACCAGGCGTTTGTCGCGAGCCGTACGGAAGGGTTTGAAGAGTATCGCAAGATTGTCGAAGGCTATACGCCGGAGTCAGTAGAGGCGATAACCGGCGTCAGCGCACAGGAGATCCGCCAGGCGGCGCGGATGTACGCCGGAGCGAAAACCGCCGCCATTCTATGGGGCATGGGCGTGACCCAGTTCTACCAGGGCGTGGAAACCGTGCGCTCGCTCACCAGCCTCGCCATGCTGACCGGCAATCTGGGTAAAGCGCATGTGGGCGTGAACCCGGTGCGTGGTCAGAATAACGTGCAGGGTGCGTGTGATATGGGCGCGCTGCCGGACACCTATCCGGGCTACCAGTACGTCAAATTCCCGGAAAACCGCGAGAAGTTTGCGAAGGCCTGGGGCGTGGAGAGTCTGCCGGCACACACCGGATACCGCATCAGCGAGCTGCCGCACCGCGCGGCGCACGGTGAAGTACGTGCGGCCTACATCATGGGTGAAGATCCGCTCCAGACCGACGCCGAACTGTCTGCGGTGCGCAAAGGCTTTGAGGATATCTTTATGACCAAAACCGCGGCGGCGGCGGATGTGATTCTGCCGTCGACCTCCTGGGGCGAGCATGAAGGTGTCTATACGGCGGCAGACCGCGGCTTCCAGCGCTTCTTCAAGGCCGTCGAGCCGAAGTGGGATCTGAAAACGGACTGGCAGATCATCAGCGAAATCGCCACCCGCATGGGCTACCCGATGCACTACAACAACACCCAGGAGATCTGGGACGAGTTGCGGCATCTGTGCCCGGACTTTTATGGGGCAACCTATGAAAAAATGGGTGAGCTGGGCTACATCCAGTGGCCGTGCCGGGATGAGTCAGAATCCGATCAGGGGACGTCATACCTCTTTAAAGAGAAGTTCGACACCCCGAACGGGCTGGCGCAGTTCTTCACCTGCGACTGGGTCGCGCCGATTGATAAGCTCACCGACGAGTATCCGATGGTGCTCTCCACCGTGCGTGAAGTGGGCCACTACTCCTGCCGTTCCATGACCGGCAACTGCGCCGCGCTGGCGGCGCTGGCGGATGAACCGGGCTACGCGCAGATCAACACCGCCGATGCCGAACGGCTCGGTATTGAAGATGAAGCGCTGGTGTGGGTGAACTCGCGTAAAGGCCGCATCATTACCCGCGCGCAGGTCAGCGACCGTCCGAACAAAGGGGCAGTCTATATGACCTACCAGTGGTGGATTGGCGCCTGTAACGAGCTGGTGACGGAGAACTTAAGCCCGATAACCAAAACGCCGGAGTATAAATACTGCGCCGTAAACGTGGAGCCAATAGCGGATCAACACGCTGCGGAACAGTATGTGATCGATGAATATAACAAGCTGAAAGCCCGCCTGCGCGAAAGCGCAATGGGATGAAGCCGTTAATTAATCGCTGACTAATATGGGGTGAGATATTCACCCCATTATTATTTCTGGCATCGCTATTAATTACATCTATATATATTTCTGAAGATGCCTCGCAGAAAAAATGTAATTTGCGCGAAAATTAATTACATCTTTTCATTTTAATTCAGAGGGATAAGATATGCGGCGGGTGCTTAAGACTTTCTGTCTTGAGCATTGTTGAGGGACAGAAAGTGGAAAGCCCCGGGAAATTTGCATTTACCCGAGGCTACCCCTCAACTACCAACAGGTTGAGAGTAGCCTCTTATTCTATTTTTCACAAGGAGTAAAAGGCATGACGCCATTAAAAACTACGTTAGGCATCGTCTTTATTATTTGCCTGACGATAGTGATCTTTACCTTTATTACTCGCGATAAGTTATGCGAGTTTTCAATAAAGAGTGAACATCAGGAGGTGGCGGCGAAATTAGCCTGTAACGCAGGCTAACCTCTTCGGGCGGAACGCGTGTTCCGCCCGGCTTGTGGGATGCTGAGGTCTTAACGCACCCGTTTTTTTCTTCTGTCACCGCGATTATACTGCGCGGCGTGTACCCAGATGATAAGAATCCATGAAAACCCTTTTTCTGATGTTGTTATTTTTAACCGCGTTTGCCCATGCCGATGAGATAGGCAGCCAGTATAAAAAGCAGGCTGAAGCGGGCGATGCGCGCGCGCAGTATTATCTTGCCGATACCTGGTTCAGTTCCGGCGACAGCGCGCAGGCGGCGCTGTGGGCGGAAAAAGCGGCAAAAGGCGGTGATGTCGACGCCATGGCGCTGCTGTCGCAAATCCACTTTTCGCAGGGTGACTATGCGCAGGCTAAAGCCCTGGCCCAGCAGGCAAACATTGCGGGCAGCAAACGCGGCGCGATCATGCTGGCGCGGGTGCTGGTGAACACGCAGGCGGGCAAAACCGACTACCCGCAGGCCATCGCACTGCTGCAATCGGCAACCGAAGACATCGATAGCGACTCGGCGGTAGACGCGCAACAGCTGCTGGGGCTGATCTATGCCAACGGCGTTGAAGTTCCTCAGGATGACGTGCAGGCCGCGTCGTGGTTCAAGCGCAGTTCGGCTCTGTCCCGGACGGGCTATGCGGAGTACTGGGCAGGAATGCTGTTCAGGCAGGGTGAGAAAGGCTTTATCACACCGAATAAGCAGAAAGCGCTTTACTGGTTAAACCTGAGCTGTACCGAAGGGTTTGATACCGGGTGTGAAGAGTTTGATGCGTTGAGCGGGGAATAAGTTGTTGCCCGGTGGCGCTGCGCTTACCGGGCCTACGGCTTATGTAGGCCGGGTAAGGCGAAGCCGCCACCCGGCATTTTTACATCACTGGTCAGCCGTCTTATCAAAACGACCCAGCACCTCGCGTTCATACGCCAGCGCTTTTTTACGGTCGAACTTGTGTTCCCACTTGGAGATAACCAGCACCGCCAGGGCATTACCCACCACGTTCAGCGCGGTACGCGCCATGTCGAGGATTCGGTCCACACCGGCAATAAATGCAAGCCCTTCCAGCGGAATACCGACGCTGCCCAGCGTCGCCAGCAGCACCACGAAGGAGACGCCCGGCACGCCTGCGATGCCTTTGGACGTCACCATCAGCGTCAGAACCAGCACGATCTCCTGCCACAGCGACAGGTCAATGCCGTACAGCTGCGCAATAAAGATCGCCGCAATACTCTGATACAGCGTCGAACCATCCAGGTTAAAGGAGTAACCCGTTGGCACTACGAAGCTGGTAATGGACGCCGGCGCACCGTAGGCCTCCATCTTCTCAATGATACGCGGCAGTACGCTCTCGGAGCTTGCCGTGGAGTACGCCAGAATCAGCTCATCCTTCAGGATGCGGATCAGGATCCAGATGCTCAGGCCGCACAGCCGCGCCACAATGCCCAGCACCACCAGCGCGAAGAACAGAATCGCGAAGTGCACCAGAATCACCAGCTTCGCCAGCGGCCACAGGGAGGCAAAGCCGAAGTTCGCCACGGTCACTGCAATCAGCGCGAATACCCCGACCGGCGCATAGCGCATCACCATATGGGTGACTTTGAACATGGTTTCGGAGATAGATCGGAACACGGTCACCAGCGGTTCACGGTGCGTCGCGGGCAGGGAAGAAAGTCCCAGACCAAACAGCACCGAGAAGAAGATGATCGGCAGCATTTCGCCCTTCGCCATGGATGCGATAATGTTGGTCGGCACCAGCGACAGGATAGTCCCCATCAGCCCATGCGAATGGCTCTGCACATCGGCGGTTGTGCTTTGGTATTTCGAAATATCCACCGTCGCCAGCTGCGACATATCGATCCCGGCACCAGGCTGGAACACGTTCGCCAGGGTGATGCCAAGAACGATGGCAACCGTGGTGATCACTTCGAAATAGAGAATAGTTTTAACGCCGATGCGGCCTAACTGTTTCGCATCACCGACACCCGCGATACCGACCACCAGCGTCGAGATCACAATCGGCACAACAATCATCTTGATCAGATGAATAAAGATATCGCCCGCAGGGGAGAGAAGGTTCGCAATCAGCCACTCGCGGCTGTCGCTATGATAATGGAGGTAACTGCCCAGCAAGATGCCCAGCACAAGGGCCAGCAGGATCTGCCAGGCCAGGCTGACTTTCAAATTTTTCATAGAAACTGACTTCCTCAATGAAATCTCCGTACCATCAAAACTGCATGAATATGGAGACATACTGAAAGGGTATGAATTGTGTTGCGTTGGTTTATGGGATTTTTTAACGCGCCGTATGAGTATCATTTGCACGGCATGCTGCGCAAGCCTTAAAGAACAAGGCATTTCACTGCAAAAAGCGTCATTGACGGTAATTTATAGCAATTCGCATAAATAACCGTTTGTTATACAAAATATTTTCACTTCAAAAAAGTGAATAATTCTTCAGATGAATTATTTCTCTTCAAAGTTTCATTCGCTCAATTTTCATACTCTTCAGACATTGCGTGATCTGTCGCCCAAATACTAAACAAAGCTTGTAAAGCCCCTACTATTAACGTTTTTGCGACATATTATTAACATCTTACAAGGAGAAAAAAAGCCATGAGCCAAATACACAAACACGACATTCCCGCAAACATTGCGGACCGTTGCCTGATAAGCCCGGAGCAGTACCAGGAGAAATACCAGCAGTCCGTTTCCAGCCCTGACGCGTTCTGGGGTGAGCAGGGCCACATCCTCGACTGGATCAAACCTTATCAGAAGGTAAAGAACACCTCTTTCGCGCCGGGCAACGTCTCCATTAAATGGTATGAAGACGGCACGCTGAACCTGGCGGCAAACTGTCTGGACCGCCATCTTGCTGAACGCGGCAACGAAACGGCCATCATCTGGGAAGGCGACGATGCCTCTCAGAGCAAACACATCTCGTATAAAGAACTGCATCGCGACGTGTGCCGCTTTGCCAACGTGCTGCTGGCCCAGGGCATTAAAAAAGGCGATGTGGTGGCGATCTATATGCCAATGGTGCCGGAAGCCGCCGTGGCTATGCTGGCCTGCGCGCGCATCGGCGCGATCCACTCCGTGATCTTCGGCGGCTTCTCCCCTGAAGCGGTTGCCGGACGCATTGTTGACTCGAACTCGAAGCTGGTGATCACCGCTGACGAGGGCGTGCGCGCCGGGCGCGGTATCCCGCTGAAGAAAAACGTTGATGAAGCGCTGAAAAACCCGAACGTAAAATCCATCAACAACGTCATTGTCCTCAAGCGCACGGGCGGCAAAATCGACTGGCACGAGGGGCGCGACCTGTGGTGGAGCGATCTGATTGAAAACGCGAGCGACCAGCATCAGCCGGAAGAGATGAACGCGGAAGATCCGCTGTTTATCCTGTATACCTCCGGCTCCACCGGCAAGCCGAAAGGCGTGCTGCATACCACCGGCGGTTATCTGGTCTATGCAGCCACCACCTTTAAATACGTTTTCGACTATCATCCGGGCGACATCTACTGGTGTACCGCCGACGTGGGCTGGGTCACCGGTCACAGCTACCTGCTGTACGGCCCGCTGGCCTGCGGCGCAACGACGCTGATGTTTGAAGGCGTACCGAACTGGCCAACGCCGGCGCGTATGTGCCAGGTGGTTGATAAGCATCAGGTCAACATTCTCTACACCGCGCCAACGGCGATCCGTGCGCTGATGGCGGAAGGCGATAAAGCCATCGAAGGGACCGACCGCTCCTCCCTGCGCATCCTCGGCTCCGTGGGCGAGCCGATCAACCCGGAAGCCTGGGAGTGGTACTGGAAGAAAATCGGCAACGAGAAGTGCCCGGTGATGGATACCTGGTGGCAGACCGAAACCGGCGGCTTCATGATCACCCCGATGCCGGGCGCCACGCAGCTGAAAGCCGGTTCGGCCACCCGTCCGTTCTTCGGCGTGCAGCCTGCGCTGGTGGACAACGAAGGCAATCCGCAGGAAGGCGCTACCGAGGGCAACCTGGTGATCGTCGACTCCTGGCCTGGCCAGGCGCGTACCCTGTTCGGCGACCATGAGCGCTTCGAGCAGACCTACTTCTCGACCTTCAAAAACATGTACTTCAGCGGCGACGGCGCTCGCCGGGATGAAGACGGTTATTACTGGATCACCGGACGCGTGGACGACGTGCTGAACGTCTCCGGCCACCGTCTGGGCACGGCGGAAATTGAGTCTGCGCTGGTGTCGCATCCGAAAATTGCCGAAGCGGCGGTTGTCGGCATTCCTCACAACATCAAAGGCCAGGCGATCTACGCCTACGTCACCCTGAACCACGGCGAAGAGCCGTCGCCAGAGCTGTATACCGAGGTGCGCAACTGGGTGCGTAAAGAGATCGGCCCGCTTGCCACGCCGGACGTACTGCACTGGACCGACTCGCTGCCGAAAACCCGTTCCGGCAAGATTATGCGCCGTATCCTGCGCAAAATCGCGGCGGGCGACACCAGTAACCTCGGTGATACCTCAACGCTGGCCGATCCTGGCGTGGTGGACAAACTGCTCGAAGAGAAGCAGGCCATCGCAATGCCTTCCTAGTGTTTTCTCCCTCTCCCTGTGGGAGAGGGCCGGGGTGAGGGCATCAGACCGCACCTTTCTCCCCTCACCCTCTCCCCACAGGGGAGAGGGGATAAAAACAAACCAACCTTACTTCTGGAGACTCTGTGATGAATAACGATATTTGTCAGCAGATAGAGAATAGTGCGCACTACAGGGAGCTCGTCGAAAAACGGCAACGGTTTGCCTTCATCCTTTCCATCATCATGCTGATTATCTACGTCGGCTTTATTCTGCTGATCGCCTTTGCGCCGAACTGGCTGGGCACCCCGCTGCATGAGGGTACCAGCGTCACGCGCGGTATTCCGATTGGGATTGGCGTGATCATCATTTCGTTTGTGCTGACGGGTGTGTACGTCTGGCGCGCCAACGGTGAATTCGATCGTCTTAACAGAGAAGTTCTGCGCGAGGTAAAAGCATCATGAAGCGAGTCCTGACGGCGCTAGCCGCCACACTTCCCTTTGCTGCCCATGCAGCAGATGCCATTACCGGCGAGGTTCAGCGCCAGCCAACCAACTGGCAGGCGATTATCATGTTCCTGATTTTCGTGGTGCTGACGCTGTACATCACTTACTGGGCGTCGAAACGCGTACGCTCCCGTAACGATTACTACACCGCGGGCGGCAATATTACCGGCTTCCAGAACGGGCTGGCGATCGCGGGGGACTTTATGTCCGCCGCCTCGTTCCTTGGGATCTCCGCGCTGGTGTATACCTCAGGGTATGATGGCCTGATCTACTCCCTCGGGTTCCTCGTCGGCTGGCCAATCATTCTGTTCCTGATTGCCGAGCGCCTGCGTAACCTGGGGCGCTATACCTTTGCTGACGTCGCCTCCTATCGCCTGAAGCAGGGGCCGATTCGCTCCCTCTCCGCCTGCGGTTCGCTGGTGGTAGTGGCGCTCTATCTGATCGCCCAGATGGTCGGCGCAGGCAAACTGATCGAGCTGCTGTTCGGCCTGAACTACCACGTCGCGGTGGTGCTGGTCGGCGTGCTGATGGTGATGTATGTCCTGTTCGGCGGCATGCTGGCCACCACCTGGGTACAGATCATCAAAGCGGTACTGCTGCTGTTCGGCGCCAGCTTTATGGCCTTTATGGTGATGAAGCACGTCGGGTTCAGCTTCAATAATCTGTTTACCGAAGCGATGGCGGTCCACCCGAAAGGGGAAGCGATCATGAGCCCGGGCGGGCTGGTGAAAGATCCGATATCCGCGCTCTCGCTCGGTCTCGGCCTGATGTTCGGTACCGCTGGCCTGCCGCATATCCTGATGCGTTTCTTCACGGTGTCAGATGCGCGTGAAGCGCGTAAAAGCGTGTTCTACGCCACCGGGTTTATGGGCTACTTCTACATTCTGACCTTTATCATCGGCTTCGGCGCAATCATGCTGGTGGGGGCAAACCCGGCGTTTAAAGACGCGGCGGGCGCGCTGATTGGCGGTAACAACATGGCGGCGGTGCACCTGGCCGACGCGGTGGGCGGCAACCTGTTCCTCGGCTTTATCTCTGCCGTGGCCTTTGCCACCATCCTCGCGGTGGTTGCAGGGCTGACGCTGGCCGGCGCGTCTGCGGTGTCGCATGACCTCTACGCCAACGTCATCCGCAAAGGCGCTAGCGAGCGCGATGAGCTGAAGGTCTCGAAAATCACCGTGCTGGTGCTGGGCGTTGTGGCGATTCTGTTAGGCATTCTGTTCGAGAAGCAGAACATCGCCTTTATGGTGGGGCTGGCCTTCTCGATTGCGGCAAGCTGTAACTTCCCGATCATTCTGCTCTCCATGTACTGGTCAAAACTGACCACCCGTGGGGCGATGATTGGCGGCTGGCTGGGCCTGCTGACGGCGGTGATTCTGATGATCCTCGGCCCGACCATCTGGGTGCAGATCCTCGGTCACGAAAGCGCTATCTTCCCGTATGAATATCCGGCGCTGTTCTCCATCGCCGTGGCGTTTATCGGGATCTGGATCTTCTCTGCCACCGATAATTCACCGGAGGGTAACCTGGAGCGTGAGAAATTCCGCGCCCAGTTTATCCGCTCGCAAACCGGCCTGGGCGTTGAGCAGGGCCGCGCGCACTAAGCCTTTTCTCCCCGGACGCTCTGGCCGGGGAGCTTAAAACATCACCCACGCCACCAGCGGCGCAATCAGCACCATCGTGACGCCCGAAAGCATCATCACCAGGCTCGCGACAACGCCCTCCTGCTGTCCCAGCTCATA
>OKJC01000178.1_pt1 | contig 11136 bp, 10 predicted proteins | sample 1613781 | NCBI WGS metagenome assembly OKJC01 (sample SAMN04436877, study PRJEB24849) | human gut metagenome | biome: human gut; feature: NICU; material: stool | host: Homo sapiens | place: USA: Saint Louis, MO | collected 2011-12-03
TTCCCGGTCTGATCTGTCACCTATGTATCCGGTCATACAGCAGCGCCACCGGGCAATTACAGCGCTACTGATTCTCTATCAACAACGCTTCCAGCAGGTCCAGATCGTGCAGCAGCTTTTGCAGCGTCTCGTTGCTGATCTGCCGCGTCGCACGCAGGTGATACAGCTCGGCACGCTCGGAGCGCAGCGCCGCCAGGCGGAAACGGCGTTCGAGGTTCTCTTCCTGCAACGAACTTTCCACGTCGTTACGTCCGTCAGCACGGCGACGCAAATTACCGATCACGCGTGAACTGACTTCCTTCAGCAGCTGGTTATCAATGTTCTCTTCGGCATCGGCGGCCAGACGCTCCTCCATCTTCTCGATGGCGACAATCGCCACTTCCGCCGTCGCCGCACGGGCAATCCGCTCTTCTTTGTGCTGCTGCGAGGAGTCACCCGCGTCAATATGTTGCAGCAGAATCGGCAGCATAATCACGCCGACAAACAGGGAGAAGAGGATCACGCCCGCCGCCAGGAACACCAGTTCGTAGCGCGCCGGGAAGACGTCACCCGTCGGCAGCAGCAGAGGAATGGAGAGCACACCAGCAAGGGTGATCGCCCCGCGCACGCCCGCGAAAGAGGCAATCAGCAGCTCGCGCGTGGTCCAGGAGCCAAACTCCATCGGCTTTTTGGTCAGGAAGCGCACGCTGAATTTCTTCATCGTCCACAGCCAGCCGAAACGCACCAGCATCAGCGCAAGGTAGATGAGCACGATATCGGTAAACAGCATCCAGACTTCAACGTTTGGATCCGCTTCGGCCGCAATCAGCGAGGATTCCATAATGCCCGGCAGTTGCAGACCCAACAGCAGGAACACCATGCCGTTAAACACAAACTCGAGCATCGCCCAGGTACTGTTTGCACGCAGGCGCATTGCCAGCGGCGCGCGGCGCATAACGCCGACACGCCGATGTGTTCGGCAATCAGGTAAGAGGCAAACGGCAGCAGGAACAGCAGGACGATCTGCGTCGCCGGTTCATCACCACCCCAGCGGCTAAGGAAGCGCAGCGAGCGTCCGTACAGCCAGCTCACTACGAAGCCCGCGAGGATACCGCCAATCGCCACCTTGAAGAATTCCAGGGTCGCGCCGCCGACGGTAAAGACCATGGTGCCCATGGCAACCGCCACGGCAAACTTCAGGGCGACCAGGCCGGAGGCGTCGTTCATCAGCGCCTCGCCCTGCAAAATGCCCATGATTTTCTTTGGAATGCGCCCTTCGCCCACAATGCCGGACAGCGCCACGGCGTCGGTAGGCGACAGCACGGCAGCCAGCGCAAAGGCGGGTATGAGCGGGATCCCCGGTACGGCCCAGTAGATCAGGAAACCAATCCCGACCACGGTGACCACCACCAGCGCCAGCGCCAGGCCGAAGATCTCTCGCCCGTGCTCCAGAAATTCGCGCGTCGGCGTTTTCCAGCCATCGGCAAACAGCAGCGGCGGGATAAACAGCACGAGGAACAGTTCCGGATCGAACTCCACGTGCAGACCGAACGTCGGCCACGCCAGCAGCGCACCGATAGCTATTTGCATTAAAGGCAGGGGGACCTGGAAGGGCAGTACGCGTGTAACCACCCCGGATAATGAGACCACAAGGGTCATGATGAGTATTGTGAAGAAAATTTCCATGCGTTCCCTGTTTGCTGTGTTTCTTATATGCCAAACCTGAGGCGTCGTGCCTCTTATTCTATCCTCTCCAGAGTAACGTAAAAGGCAACAGGATGAGTCCTGAAAATAAAAACGGGCGGCCTGAGCCACCCGTTTTCGCATAAAAAGTCAATTCAGATGGCCCAGCCGCCCGCGTAGAACGCGACCAGCGCAACGGCGATGACCACGGTCCCGATGTTCAGCTTACGCCACTCACCGGAAACCAGACGCCCAATCACCAGCGAGGCGAAACCGATCATAATGCCGGTCACGATGTTACAGGTCAGCACGATGAATACCGCAGTGATCAGGCCGGACATGGCATCAACAAAATCCGCGAAATCGATTTTCGCCACGTTGCTCAGCATCAGCAGGCCGACGTACATCAGCGCAGGTGCGGTCGCGTAAGCCGGCACCAGATAAGAGAGCGGAGAGAGGAACAGGATCAGCAGGAACAGCACGCCAACGGTGATGGCCGTCAGGCCGGTTTTACCGCCTGCCGCCGTACCCGCTGCGGACTCAATGTACACCGCCGCAGGCGCCGCGCCCACCAGACCAGAGAAGACGCTGCTCAGGGAGTCGGTGGTCAGCGCTTTGCCGCCGTCAATAATCTGTCCGTCTTTATCCAGCAGGTTCGCCTGACCGGCCACCGCGCGGATGGTGCCGGTGGCGTCAAACACCGCGGTCATTACCAGCGCCAGCACGCTTGGCAGGATCACCGGGTTCAGCGCGCCCACAATATCCAGGCTGCCAATCAGGGAGTTGCCTTTGTCATCGCTCAGCGACGGCATGGCGAAAATCCCGGAGAAATGAACGGTCGGGTCGAAGATCAGGCCGACGATGGACACGCCGATAATGGTCAGCAGAATGCCGCCCGGCACTTTCAGTTTTTCCAGGCCAATGATCACCGCCAGACCCACCAGCGACATGATCACCGGGAAGCTCGCGAAGTTACCCAGCGCAACCGGCAGGCCGTCCAGCGGGTTCTTGATGACCAGACCCACGCCGTTGGCAGCGATCAGCAGCAGGAACAGGCCAATACCGATGCCGGTGCCGTGCGCCACGCCCTGCGGCAGGTTGCGCAAAATCCAGCTACGAATGCCGGTTGCTGAAATTACGGTGAACAGCACGCCCATCAGGAACACGGCGCCGAGCGCTACCGGGACGCTGATATGCTGGCCCAGCACCAGGCTGAAGGCGGTAAACGCGGTCAGGGAGATGGCGCACCCGATCGCCAGCGGCAGGTTCGCCCACAGGCCCATCACAATCGAACCCACACCCGCAACCAGGCAGGTGGCAACGAAGACCGCCGCTGGCGGGAAGCCCGCTTTGCCGAGCATGCCCGGCACCACGATGACGGAGTACACCATCGCCAGAAACGTGGTCAGACCGGCAACAACTTCCTGGCGCACGGTGCTGCCGCGAGCAGAAATTTTAAACATGGCGTCAAGTGAACCGCCGGTACGCGCAGATGGCGTAGACATAGAAAACATCCCCTGAAAATTTTTATTGAAAGTCCGTAAGCGTGGTGGAGACTCCACTGCCAGCGAAACGTCAAATCCTTGTGCTGCGTTTGCGACGAAAGGGGCGTCACAAAAAAAGCAAACGTTTAGCTCCGCGCTTACAAAACGGGTGGTCAAATGTAGGCAAACGATTATCTAGCCTAATACCCGCCCTTTTCAACTGAACTTTCTCGTTTTTCGCTAAAATTGCCTCATGACGATGAAGAATTAAGCAGAGGATGCGCAAACGTTATCGTCCATGCGCAATTTCGTTACATTTCAGCCTTCACCGGGGATCGTCAGTGGACCGCCTTTCGCAAGCGTTGTCTGCCAGCCCGGACGTGCCTCCACTCTCTGTTTCCACGCTGCTATGTGGTCGAGATTGTCGATGCCGCCTCTCGCCAGCAGGGCGAAGAGGGGAAAACTCATCTGGATATCAGCCATGGTCAGCGTGTCACCGGCAAACCAGCTGTTTTCGGCAAGATGATCGTTAATAAAGCGCGCATGCGTTTCCAGCTGACGGTTGAGATACGCTTTTTGCACCCCCTGCCCCAGCGCCTTACCCAGCGTGCGCAGGCCAAACGGGACGGGTGGTTTACCGAGGCTGTTGAATACCAGCTTCATTAACAGCAGCGGCATCAAAGACCCTTCGGCGTAATGCAGCCAGAAGCGATACTGCACTTTATGGGCGGGATCTAACGGTTTGAATCGTGACGCCGAATCGTACGTTTCCTGAAGATATTCCAGAATCGCGCCTGATTCGGCCAGCACCAGTCCGTTATCTTCCAGGACCGGGGATTTCCCCAGCGGATGCACTTTTTTGAGCGAATCCGGTGCAAGCATGGATTTTTCGCGCTGGTAGCGCACAATCTCATACGTCAGACCCAGCTCTTCCAACGCCCAGAGGACGCGATGTGAACGAGACTGATTAAGGTGGTGGACCGTTAGCATGATGTTCTCCGGTGACTCATACTTTTTAACTATAGAAAACTGAACAACTTCACGAAAAAAATTCGGCTAAAATCTCACCGTCTCCGGTGGCAAAAACGGCGGCCGGGCATAGAATTAAAGTGTCAGTACAAACCGGAACCTCCTCCACAAGCTCGACACGAGGGGTACTGATGTCGGGGGAAACCCTCCCGTGAGCCAGCGGGATAGAGAGAAAGACAAAGACCGGAAAAAACTAAAGCGCCCTTAGTGGCGCTTTAGTTCTTTATGCTTGTTGCCGGGTGGCGGCTGCGCCTTACCCGGCCTACAAAACCGAGAGCGTAGGCCGCCGGGTAAGCGAAGCGCCACCCGGCAAACACCTCTCATTCCTCCTCCAGCAACCGCGCCCCTGTTCCCTGCTCGCCCAGCCTGTCACCCGGGTTACGCAGCGGACAATCGCTGCGTGATAAACACCCGCAACCAATGCAGCCGTCCAGCTCATCGCGCAGGGCCACCAGCGTGTGAATACGACGATCCAGTTCTTCACGCCACTGGGACGACAGCTGCTTCCACTCCTTCGCGCTCAGCGAGTGCCCTTCCGGCAATACGCCGAACGCGTCGCCGATGGTGGCCAGAGGAATGCCGATACGTTGCGCAATTTTAATGATCGCCACGTAGCGGAGCACATCGCGGGTGTAGCGCCGCTGGTTTCCGGCGTTACGGATACTTTTTATTAACCCTTTGCTTTCATAGAAGTGGAGCGCCGACACCGCCACGCCGCTTCGCTTAGCCACTTCACCGGGGGTTAACAGCGCTTTGATGCGCGGTAATCTCTTTTCCATAAAACCTCTTTACCTCAAGTTAACTTGAGGAATTATACTCCCCCGCAGAGAAAACGACGAATCAACCAGGACAGATGTCTCCACAGAGGGGTAACCTTATGTCGCATCAGCAAATTATTCAGACGCTTATTGAATGGATTGATGAACATATCGACCAGCCGTTGAACATTGATGTGGTCGCCAGGAAGTCGGGCTATTCGAAATGGTATTTACAGAGAATGTTCCGCACCGTAATGCATCAAACGCTGGGTGATTATATTCGCCAGCGCAGGCTCCTGCTGGCGGCGCAGGCGTTACGCTCCACGCAGCGGCCCATTTTTGATATCGCCATGGATCTGGGCTATGTGTCGCAGCAGACCTTTTCCCGCGTCTTCCGCCGCGAGTTTGACCGTACGCCGAGCGACTACCGTCATCAGCTCAATTAATGCGTGTTAACGCAAGGGTTGCTGCTGCCAGGCCATAAATGCCTGGGGCGGCATCGCTTTCGCGAAGTGCCATCCCTGACAATACTGCACGCCACGCTTCAGCAACCAGCTCACCTGCTCCCCCGTCTCGACCCCTTCCGCAATGGTTTTCAGCCGCAGGCTTTGCGCCATCTCAATGATGTGCTCGGCAATCAGGTGGCTGGTGCTGTTGGTAGTTAAGGTATCGATAAAGGATTTGTCGATTTTCAGGATATCGACGTTCAGCGAATAGAGGTTATGCAGGTTAGAGTAGCCGGTTCCGAAATCATCAATCGCCACTTCATACCCCGCCTGGCGAAACGCCTGAATGACCGGCGTGGTTTTTGGCACGTCAATAAACCCCCGCTCCGTCACCTCAATTTTGATTTGCTGCGCGCGAACCGAGTAAAAGCGGGCTTTGTCGGAGATCAGGGCGATAAGACGCGAAGAGTGAAAATCCGACGCCGACAGGTTAATCGAGACATACAGATCGGGATGAGCGGCAAGAAAATGGCCCAGATCGCTGAACACCTCCTCCACGACGTAATCCGTAATGCGCTCAATCATCCCCTCTTTTTCTGCCAGGGGAATAAATTCCGCCGGGCTCATAACCTGACCGTTGAATCCAGGCCAGCGCAACAACGCCTCTGCCCCCACGCACTGGTTATTTTTAATATCAATAATGGGCTGGTAATGGACGCACAGCTGGCGTTTATTCAGAGCCCGGTGCAGAAGTCGGCCAGGCGAATTGAATTCACGGTGTGTACGCGACCACACCAGCAGAATAATAATGCTGCAAATCATCCCCAGCGGTAGCGTCAGGGTAGCCTGATGATAAAGCGTTTTATAAAAACGGGCGCTGGAGGTTGAAACGATGGCCGCAATGGGCCGCTGCCCGGATTTCACGATCGTATAAAAACGGTCATCTTTCTGAAAAGTCGTTTCCTGATGTCGAAGCATCGAATGCAATAAAGAAATACTGGCTTTCTGGCTTACAGAAAAAAATGCATTGCTGACGGTGTCATACACTCCCCACGACAGGGAACGATCGTCTGACATCACCTCACTGTACGAAAGCGGGTTGACCACTGCGACATAATTTCCGCGCTGCATATATATCATTTTATAACCATCAAAAAATGGTGTATCGCGAAAATAATAGATAGCAACGTCAGGTTTACGTGTGTAATTGGCAGCGGGGATGGTGTAAGGATGATCCGGCGTAAAAAGGGTCGAGCAGAGAAACTCCTGGCCTTCAGCATAAATTAAATCGGCAACAAAAAGACGACCGCGGGAAACGTTCAACATATATTGACGATGCTCCGGCGTACACACTTTACCCTGATATTTTTCCGCGTCTTCCCGGGCCAGATCAACCTGTTGAATAACCCGTTCAGTTTTGTTTAAAGCAAGCTCTGCAAACGTGCGCAGCTGGGCGCTGATTTCCGACACGGCTCTAAGCTGGGCAAACCATAGCGCAAGCATCACCGGCAGCATAACTACCATGATAATCCCGACCACTTTGAGCATGTTGCGCCGCGCGCTACGATTCATTTCCCGCTCTGTATCCCTGCATGTTGTACGCCTGTAGCAATGAAGACCGGCTGCTTTGGTAAACAGGTGATTACGTTGCATGAATCATGGGAAGTTAGCAACTGACTTTTAGTATTAAAAATCCTAAAATTCGTGATGCCGATAATATTTTCCCGTAAGCCAAACTAAAAGTATTCATTTCGTTTCTGATAAGGAAAATAATTACCCGCGACAGGTGTGGAAAATTCGCTGGCTGAAATAGCCTGCTCTTTGTTCTTATGCTGATTTATAAATAATCAGACGCCAGGACCGTTTTTCCTCTTCCCGTACGCTTGGCGTCATATAATGCCTTATCGGCACGCATCAGTATGGCAGAAGTATCCCGTTGCCCCTGACAGACTTCAACCACCCCGGCGCTGAAAGAGAGTACCAGCGTTTTATCGCCCACACGCAGCGGTTTTGAGATCAGCGCGGCACGCAGCCGGGAAGAGAGCAACGTTGCGGCCATACCATCCGCGCGCGCCAGCAGAAGAACAAACTCTTCGCCCCCCACCCGTCCCAGCGCTGACCCGGCCGGGCTCACCTCGCGAATACGGTCGCAAAAGTGGATCAATGCCGCATCGCCAACCTGATGTCCCCACCGATCGTTGATCTGCTTGAAGTAATCGAGATCGAACATCAGGAGACAGAAGTGGCTACTGACATCCTGCGGCGAACTGGCTGCCAGCGCCATTTTGAGCCGCTGTAAGATTGTCGAGCGATTCAGACAGCCCGTCAGATCGTCCGTGGTGGCTTTGACGGTCAGCTGCTGTTCTGCTTTTTTACGTTCGGTGATATCCAGGCCAATATTGAGAATGGAGTTATCCGGCAAAAGGATGTTTGACCAGAGAATGGTTAACTGCGTCCCGTCTTTACGCACCGGATGCCATTCGTACATATCCTTAAGCGGTGCGAAACGAACCGACTCCTGCACGCGCTGTCGCTCCTCAGGATCCGGGTAAAACAGGGCCAGCGGATCGGGGTGCTCGCCGATTTCAGTCATACTCCAGCCAAAGACTTTTTCGCATTCGGCATTCCACAATACACACCGGTTATGCCTGTCAAAGGCGTTCATTAATACCGGAGCACGCTCAAATAAGGTTTTATATTGCGTGACGACGCGCTGCATTTCCTGCGCCGTTTTTTCCCGCACGATGATGTCATCAAAATAATCTTTTAGCTTCTCAACCAATACCACCATGATATTTTTCAGTATCGGCAACGAGGTCAGTTTTTCATTAAAAGCCAAAAAGAAATAACCACTGCACTGTCTGCCATGCGCTGAGAGTTTACACAGTACGCCGCTTTGCAGCCGCGCATAGCCCGGGTGCTGAGGGGAAAATACCGCCCGGCCAATATGCGCTTTCCAGTAGATAACCCGCCAGGCGCGGTGATGGCGCTGCAACAGGGTGCTGGCAAGAAAATCCGCCACGTTGAAGGCGTGACACGTCACGTCGCCGGCACAAACCACGCGCGGCCCGTCTGCGGATTCGACACTGACCCACGAGAGATTTGCCCCCAGTGCGCTGTTGATAATTTCCAGCATTTCAACCGGCGAACATTGCGCGTTGAGTTGCGGCATCAGCTTCGCCAGGGCGTGCAGCGCCTGCATGCTGTCGTTAATAATCTCGCGTCTTTTTTCTTTCATTATCTTTTCGCAGGTCATTAATCGAGAGAGCAACCGCAATAATTCATATCTGAATAAAAGAATAAGACCACGAAATCAAAGAGCATGCTGAGTGTAAAACAAAGAATATAAAATCCAAAAAAGCCAAACAATTCAATGCGATGAATTATTTTTGCGGGTACATTTATTGTTCCAGACAAGCATAATCCATAGATATACTGCTGTAAACGCTATACAGCCGATGGCATTTTGCAAAGGTTTTGCTATCTGGATGAATTAAAAATAAAAATTCCGACCAGACGTCGTTCTGAGCGACGACGATATATTTTCCCCGGCAATAATCCCACTTTTACCTCACGCGGATACTGGCGAATAAAACAGCAAATGTGATATAGTTCACACATCTTATGTAACGAGAAACATTGTTTCATTCCAGTTCGTCTGTTTTGTCGAGGATGGGTTTTATGGCAACCATTACCACCAGCATGGTGCTCCTGCGCTGGCCGTTGTTGAGCGCGGTTTTGATGTTCCTGGCCAGCACGTTAAACATTCAGTTCCGAAAGTCCGACTACGCAGGTCTTGCTGTGATTAGCACCCTGTTAGGGTTAGGCGCCGCATGCTGGTTCGCGACAGGTTTGCTTGGCATTACGCTGGTGGATATAGCCGCCGTCTGGGAAAACATTAAAGTGGTGATGGTTGAAGCCATGAGCCACACCCCACCAGACTGGCCGATGGTGATTACCTGATAGCCTGTTATAAAAAACCCAGACATTGTCTGGGTTTTTTGTGTTTCACGCGTCTGGATATCAGAACGGGATATCGTCGTCGAAGTCCATTGGTGGTTCGTTAGACGGTGCCGGAGCAGACTGCTGCTGCGGACGAGACTGCGCGCCGCCGCTGAACTGATTGCCGCCCTGCGGCTGCTGAGGCTGACCCCAACCGCCCTGCTGCTGGCCGCCACCTGCCGGTGCGCCGCCGCCCTGACGGCCACCCAGCATCTGCATGGTGCCGCCAACGTTCACCACCACTTCCGTGGTGTATTTTTCCTGACCGGACTGATCGGTCCATTTGCGGGTGCGCAGCTGGCCTTCGATATAGACCTGAGAACCCTTACGCAGATACTCACCGGCCACTTCAGCCAGTTTGCCAAACAGCACAACGCGGTGCCATTCGGTCTGCTCTTTCATTTCACCGGTCGCTTTATCACGCCAGGATTCGGAAGTAGCCAGCGTAATGTTGGCAACTGCGCCACCACTCGGCATGTAGCGTACTTCCGGGTCCTGGCCCAGATTACCGACGAGAATCACCTTGTTTACGCCTCTGCTGGCCATGTTCGTGTCTCCTGAATACGTTTCTTAATAGTGTAAACGCGCGAGTGTACCATTTCCATGCGACACTTTGATAGTTGCGTAGCATGTTCCAGAGTTCTCTCGCGGACTCGACATTGTTACACAGTGAATCAGAAAATGCATTCCAATACTGTATATTCAAACAGGTCATTTTGTGTCATAATTAGCCGTTTCTGACAGCCGTTTGTCCTTCAAACAAATCAGGCAATCCGTGTTCCAACCGGGAAAGGTGAATGGATAAGATCGAAGTTCGGGGCGCCCGCACCCACAATCTCAAGAATATCAACCTCATAATCCCTCGCGACAAACTCATCGTCGTGACCGGGCTTTCGGGGTCTGGCAAATCCTCACTGGCTTTCGACACTTTGTATGCCGAAGGACAGCGTCGTTACGTTGAATCGCTCTCGGCGTACGCGCGTCAGTTCCTGTCGCTGATGGAAAAACCGGATGTCGACCACATTGAAGGGTTGTCCCCTGCTATCTCCATTGAGCAGAAATCCACGTCGCATAACCCGCGCTCCACGGTCGGTACCATTACCGAAATCCATGACTACCTGCGTCTGCTGTATGCGCGCGTGGGCGAGCCGCGCTGCCCGGATCACGACGTCCCGCTGGCGGCCCAGACCGTCAGCCAGATGGTGGATAACGTGCTGTCGCAGCCGGAAGGCAAACGCCTGATGCTGCTGGCGCCAATCATTAAAGAGCGTAAGGGCGAACACACTAAAACGCTGGAAAACCTGGCAAGCCAGGGCTATATCCGCGCTCGTATCGACGGCGAAGTGTGTGACCTGTCCGATCCGCCAAAGCTGGAGCTGCAAAAGAAACACACCATCGAAGTGGTGATTGACCGCTTTAAGGTGCGTGAAGATCTGGCGACGCGTCTGGCGGAATCCTTTGAAACGGCGCTGGAACTGTCGGGCGGCACGGCGGTGGTGTCAGACATGGACGATGCAAAAGCGGAAGAGCTGCTCTTCTCCGCCAACTTCGCCTGCCCGATTTGCGGCTACAGCATGCGCGAGCTGGAACCGCGCCTGTTCTCGTTCAACAACCCGGCGGGCGCGTGCCCGACCTGTGACGGCCTGGGCGTTCAGCAGTATTTCGACCCGGACCGCGTGATCCAGAACCCGGAGCTGTCGCTGGCGGGTGGCGCTATTCGCGGCTGGGATAAGCGTAATTTTTACTACTTCCAGA
>OKJC01000181.1_pt1 | contig 10534 bp, 7 predicted proteins | sample 1613781 | NCBI WGS metagenome assembly OKJC01 (sample SAMN04436877, study PRJEB24849) | human gut metagenome | biome: human gut; feature: NICU; material: stool | host: Homo sapiens | place: USA: Saint Louis, MO | collected 2011-12-03
GCAGGCTGAAATCAACGTTATCCAGCGCCTTAACGCCAGGGAAAAATTTACTCAGGCCCTCTGTGCGGAGGATTTCCTGGTGTTGTTCGGTGGTCATGGTTTCCCCCTCACCCTGACCCTCTCCCCGGAGGGGAGAGGGGACTATGTCGTGCCCATCTTTAATTTTCTGCCCAACCCGCCCTTTTCCCTCTCCCCTCCGGGGAGAGGGCTAGGGTGAGGGGGCGAGGGCTTAGTAGCCCATATTTTTCTTCTTCTCTAACTCTTCTTTCGCCGTGTCCGGCAGGTAGAGCGTGGATTTGGTGATGGTCAACTTCTCAGGCTGGGTGCCGTCTTTCTTGAATTTCTCCAGCGCATCGAATGCCGGGCCCGCCATATTTGGCGTCAGCTCCACGCTGGCGTTCGCTTCGCCGTCAATCATCGCTTTGTAGATGTCCGGTACGCCGTCGATCGAGCCGGTGAGGATATCTTTGCCCGGCTTCAGGCCCGCTTCTTTGATGGCCTGGATGGCGCCGATCACCATGTCGTCGTTGTGGGCGTAAACCATGCAGATATTTTTGCCGTTATTTTCTGCCTTGATGAAGCTTTCCATGACCTCTTTACCCTTGCTGCGGGTGAAGTCGCCGGACTGAGAACGGATGATTTTGATGTTTGGTGCTTTAGCGATGGCCTCCGCGAAACCTTTTTTACGGTCGATAGCCACGCTCGCCCCGACGGTGCCCTGCAACTCAACCACGTTACACGGCTTGCCATCCACCTGCTTCACCAGCCAGTCACCAATCAGTTTGCCTTCCAGCACGTTATCGGCGGTGACGGTGGTCATATAGAGAGATTTGTCTTTTACGTCGATGGAACGGTCGAGCAGGAAGACCGGAATTTCAGCATCTTTGGCTTCCTTCAGCACCGGCTCCCAGCCCGTGGCGACAACCGGGGCAATAAAGATGGCATCCACGCCCTGAGCGATAAACGAGCGCACCGCTTTAATCTGGTTCTCTTGCTTTTGCTGACCATCGGCGATTTTCAGCGTAATACCGCGCTTTTCAGCCTCACTTTTCGCCACATTCGTTTCAGCGGCGCGCCAGCCAGATTCAGATCCGACCTGCGAAAATCCAACGGTTAAGGGTGCGGCCATCGCCATAGACGACATGGCTGCCGAAACTGCTGTAACAAGAAGTAAGCGCTTCCACATATGAACGTCCTCGTAGGGTAGGTTATTGTTGGTTAAAAGATGTTCCGCGGATGAACTATAGCCAATGGAATATGTTACGGATTGCGTTACATCACACTTCAGAAAAGTGAATAAAACGTTAATCACAAGTTTGTAATCGCTTTCATTTCAACATTTAAAATGCGGCTGAGTTTATGGATTATCCTGTCATGGAAACGGTCTGAAAAGTGAAGGCGCGAGGGAGAGAAGACGAAAACAGGCGGAGACTTTCAGCGCCAGTTGGCTATAATACCTGCCACTTGTTTACCATCCATTTTAAAGGACACCGACATGAGCTTACTCAACGTCCCTGCGGGTAAAGAACTGCCAGAAGACATCTACGTTGTGATCGAAATCCCGGCCAACGCAGATCCAATCAAATACGAAATCGACAAAGACACCGGTGCGCTGTTCGTTGACCGTTTCATGTCTACCGCCATGTTCTATCCGTGCAACTACGGCTACATCAACCACACTCTGTCTCTGGACGGTGACCCGGTTGACGTACTGGTCCCAACGCCATACCCATTGCAGCCAGGCTCCGTCATTCGCTGCCGTCCTGTTGGCGTGCTGAAAATGACTGACGAAGCGGGTGAAGATGCGAAACTGGTTGCCGTACCGCACACCAAGCTGAGCAAAGAGTACGATCACATTAAAGATGTGAACGACCTGCCAGAGCTGCTGAAAGCGCAGATCGCCCACTTCTTCGAGCACTACAAAGATCTCGAAAAAGGCAAATGGGTTAAAGTTGAAGGCTGGGATAACGCAGAAGCGGCGAAAGCAGAAATCATCGCCTCCTTCGAGCGTGCTGCTAAGAAGTAATTCTTACTGCTGAGACTAAGCCCCGCGAGTCGGGGCTTTTTTGTGCCTGGAGAGTTTCGCCCGGCGGCGCTACGCTTGCACGGGCCTGCAATCAGCAAGAGGCGCAAAACGACAACGCCACCTTACGGTGGCGTTGTCGTTTTTCAGAACTGGTCTCTGTCTAACCAGTTACCGCTTTCAATCAACGTTAACCCGTCGACCGAACGTTGGTACACGTACATCCATGCACTGCCGTAAGGCGTCTGGATCAACTGGCGAGCGTATTCACCGCCCCTGGTGCGCAAGGCATCAAGTTCGGCCAGCGTGGCATTATCAATACGATAAACCTCACCCTGTACCGTTCCGTTCCCCGGAACCGCGCCTGGATAGTGGCCCAGACTGTACAACTGGTAGTTTTCGATTGTGTAATTTCCCAGCAACTGGGCGTTGGTCATCCAGTGGCTGTTGCCTTGCCTGGTTCGTAAACTGCCGTAAACAAATATTCGCATTGCTAAAACTCAAACTGATAGAGCAGATCAAGTGCCTGGTCTACGCCGGACACTGCTTCCAGATATAGCTTAGGCATCAGGCGATAACGTAACGTGAGTGTAGCCAGTGAGTCAAAGATCCCCACGCCATATTTTACCTGTAGACCCGGCAGTACATAGCCGCTGACCACTACCTGCGAAGAGTCACCCACGCCCTGAGTGTCCAGCGCCAGATTGCTTACGCCAAACGTCTCGCCGATTTTACCCACAACCTGACCACTTTGTGCAACCCCCAGACCGACTAACATTGATGTCATTGCCGCACCATCGCCCTGTTGGCTATCCAGACCCTGGCCGCGCAGGAGGTAAGAGAGCGCTTCCTGTTGCGACATGGCCGGGTCAGAGAAGATTTCTGCCTTAGGTTCATCGGCGGAGCCCGTCACGCGCACGCCTGCAATCACATCATCTTCGGTGGCTTCCGGGTTACGGATCGCTTCGATATTGAGTACCGGCTGATCCGGTGGACCGGAGAACAGCAGCTCGCCTTTACGCACAATCAAATCCTGCCCGTAGGCATGGAAGCGCCCTTCAGGAATATTGATTTGTCCATTGAGGCCAAGTCCCTGTTGATCCTGCGCCACTTTCAGGTCACCCGTGAGTCTCGCCTTCAGCCCAAACGCGTCCAAACGCACGTTATTCCCCACGTGCACGATAAGATTACTATTGATCGGTATGCCAGCGCTCTTCTGTTCAACAGGTTTCAGATTTTCATTGAGCATAACTTCGTCACTGGAGACGCCAACCGCGCTTTCCGGCACCTCGTGAACCACGATGCGCGCCCACGGTACGTCAACACGGCCATCCAGGGTGAAGAGACTCGGCGTTGCCTCAAAGACCACGTCTGGCGACACGTCCAGGCGCACCATCGGCGGTACCGTGATACGCACCCTGCTGCCCTTGGCCGCAATACGGGCGCGCCAGTTGTCGAGCTGGCTCCAGTCTGCGTCACCGCTCAGGTTGATTTGTCCCTGCTGCGTCAGCACTGAGCCACTGAGGGTTGAGCTTTGGCCGTTAAAGTTCATCGTCAGCTGGCTTGGCTGCATATCGAACGGCATAAAGTTACCGTCAATGTCCACGCCGTTTAACCGCATCTGGCCAAACAGCTGTGGGCTTTGCGCATCCCCCGCCAGACGCAGGTTGGCGCTGAGCATCCCCGCCGCCTTTTCTCCCCGCGAGAAGATCGGATTCACCATCGCCAGGTTGAAGTTGCGAATATTGACGTTGCCGCCGAGATTGCGCCGCCCTTGCGGATCGGTAATTTGCACCTGTCCGTCAAACTGACCGTTGTTGGTCAGGCGGATCAGCCATCCCAGTTCCGCACGATTGTTACGCAGGTCAGCGTTCACATTCAGGGTGTCGAACGCCACCGGCAGCGGCGCGTCATTGACCTCCTGCGTCACCTTCACGTTACGCCCGGAGAGGGTAACGCTGCCCTGCGGCAGTCCCTCTTTGGTGGTGTCCCACGCGACGTCCGCTTTACCGCTGAAGACCCCGCTGGCCTGGGTGGTTTCCGGCATAAACGGTTTCAGCATCGCCAGGTCGAAACGGTTGAGGTTGATCTGCGCGCGTCCTTCCGCGCCCGCATCAATGGTCTGCGGCACGCACAGCTCAGCATTCGGGTTGGTCCAGCAGTGTGGCCCAATGCTGATCTTTTGCTCCGCGTTGCGGTAATCCAGCGCGACAGACCGCGACAGCACCAGCGGGCCGACCGGCGTGCTGAAGCGGGTGTTATCCAGCACGCCTTTCCAGCGCGTCGCCTGGCGGTCAAAACTGCCCGTCAGGTGCAGCTGCCCGGAGACCGGCTCGCCCTGCACACGTAGCTGGAGATCGTGCTGCTTTTCGTTACCTTTTGCCGCCAGCGTGACCAGACTGATGTTCACGTCCGGCTGAGAGATACGCTCCACGCGCAGATCCAGGTTTCCGCCGATCTGATCGGTGGATTTCACGTCTCCCTCGACGCGTACGCGGGCAATAGAAAGTTCCTGCCAGCGCAGGTTATTGGCGGTGATGTCCGCCAGCAGCTGCGGCGCCTCCACCGTACCGCGAACCTTCACTAACCCCTTCGCCGTGCCGCCAAGACCCGGCAGGGCGTTATCGAGATTTGGCGCGTCGATGGTGGCATCCAGATTGAGGTCTTTCACGCCCAGCTCGCCTTTAATATCCGCCGTGTTGCGACCCAGCGCCACGTGCAGTCCCGGGATCACCCACTGGAGATAGCTGTTGCCCTTAAGCGAGCCCTCTACGTTGACTTTGTTCTGCTTCACGTTGCCAGTGAGCTTGAGTTCCGGCACGTCCATCTGCCAGGTGCCACCGTACAGGCTACCGCGGGTTTTGATCAGGCCATCCAGTTTTGACGGCCAGTCCGGGACCTCTTTAGCGGTGTTGATCCCGGTCAGCTTCAGCTCGCCGCGCCAGCTGATCGCCTGCTGCCAGTCGAGCAGCGCGGTCAGCTCGGTTTTTCCTTCCAGCGCCGCCACGGTCAGCTTGTCGAGGTTAACCTGCAACTCGTTACCCTTCGCATCCAGGGTGATATCGGCGGGCGGTACCCCCTGCCCCTTCACTGCCGTGCGGAACGACAGCGTGTAGTCGGTCATTTTGCCACTCAGCTTCAGCTTCAGATCGTCAGCCTGGAACTGTTTTTCGCCGGTGAACGGCCAGTAAAGCTGCTTGCTGACCACCTCAAGGTTGAGCGGTAAACCGGCCTCTGCCAGCTGGGTTTGCCCGCGCAGCACCATATCCACCGGGCCGGAGAGGTTCACGCCGAACTCCAGCTTCTCGCGCAGCGCGCCGCCAACTTTCACCTTCACCTTTTCGCCTTTCAGCGGATCGATGTTCAGGGCGCTGTTCAGCGTAATATCTACCGGCCAGTTGTCGCGCAGCAGCGCATTGCCTGAGGCGTTGACCGACCCCTGGTTAGTATCAATATCCAGCGCGTCGAGCTTCATGTTGCCGTCGATACTGCTGACTTTAAGCAGCATGTTGAAGACCGTCAGATCGGTATCGCCGGTCAGACGCAACTGCTCGCCTTTAAACTCTTCGATATTGAGGTTCAGCGGCAGATGCACGTCGGTCATCTCCGGCAGAACTGGTTTCGAGAAGAGATCTTTCAGCGTTTCGCCCAGCGGTTTTTCTTCCGGCTGCGGGTTCTGGATCTTCGGCTCGACGATCTCTTCCTGCGCCACGTCGGCCACCTTCGGCAGCGCAATCAGCAGCCCTTGCAGGGAGGTTGGGGTCAGGGTGAGGTTTTTCTCCTGCCAGCGCAGGCCGGAGGTGAAATCCATCACGGATACCGTCGTGTCGTCGATTTTGATATTCACGTTATCCAGTGCGACCCGGTAAAGCGCAATCGGGTACGGCGTGGAGAGGTTCAGCGGGCCGCTGTCCTCTTCTTCGACAGGCTCGGACTTCGGCATTTTTTTGGAATCTATCGCCACGTTAACGTCTTTTAGCGACAGATCGTTTACGCACAGCTGGCTGTCCCGCAGGCAGCCGAGCTTGACCGCCAGATGAAACTCGCCCGCGTTCACCGCCACACCGGGCTGTTCATAACGAATATTCTTCAGGCGCAGATCGCGCCAGCCGCCCGTTACCTGGCCGATTTCCAGCCCCGGCACCCAGCGGTTCGCGGCGTTAAACAGCAGATGCAGGCCCGTGGTGGTGCCCACCAGAAACGCCACCGTACCGAGCAGTAATACGATAAAAATCAGCACCCCGAGGCTTATCTTCTTCCATAAACTCATAATTCAGGCCCCAGACCGATGTAAAACTGTAAACCGTGTTCGTCTTTGTCGCCCACCGGAACGGCGAAATCGAGCTTGATGGGCCCGACCGGTGACTGCCAGCGCACGCCCACACCCGCGCCGGTTTTGAAATCGCTGCGGCGGATATCGTTCACCGCTTCACCGCCGTCAACGAACATCGCTCCCCACCACTTGCCGCTGACGTTGTACTGGTACTCCAGCGAGCCGGTCGCCAGTTTTGACGCCCCGGTCAACTGGCCTTTGTCGTTTTCAGGTGAGATCGATTTGTACTTATACCCGCGGATGCTGCGGTCGCCCCCGGCGAAGAAGCGCAGATCCGGCGGAACGCGTTCGAAATCACCCGTCTCAATCCAGCCGAGGTTACCGCGCATCACAAAGCGGTGTTTGTCGTACAGCGTGCGGATCCAGACGTTTTGCGCCTGAAAGACGGAGAAGTCTACGTCGGAGCCCCAGGCGGTGTTGGAGTAATCGATGGAGTAGCGCTGAGAATCGCCCCAGGTCGGCATCAGGCCACCGCGCGAGCGGGTACGGCTGATCATCACGCCCGGATAAAGCAGCATGGTGGTGTTGGTGACGTTTGCCTGGGTAAAGTGGTCGAGGCTCCAGCGCAGGTTAATGGCGCGCTGCCAGCCGCTGGAGAGATCCCAGAAGCGTGATACCGCAAGCGTCGTCGAGTCCTGCTCGGTATCGTTCAAATCGGTACGCTTAAAGCCGCCCTGCACGAGGTAGTATTGCTCAAGCGGATTTTTCAGCAGCGGCATTTTATAGCTGAAGTCCAGCTGCTGTTCAGGTGCAGACAGGCTGACGCTGGTGGTCAGGCTGTGGCCGTAGGAGTTCATCCACGGTTTTTTCCATGAGGCTTTCACGCGCGGGCCGACGTCCGTGGAGTAGCCAACACCGGTCTCAATGGTGTTCTCGGTGCGCGGAGAGACCACGCCATGCAGCGGTAACACTTTCGTTTTACGGGATTTATCAAATTCCGGCGCTACCACCACGGAGTTAAACCAGCCCGTCGCGGACAAACGACGGTTCAGCTCGCCCAGGTCGCTGGACTGGTAGTAGTCGCCCTTTTTAAACGGCACCAGATTTTGCAGATACTCGTCACGGATTTGCGATCCTTCGAAGGTCACATCGCCAAACCGGTAGCGCTCGCCGCTGTCGTAATCGATATCCCAGAATGCCTGACGTCGCTCAAGCGCAACGCCAAGCTGGCTTTTGTTGAACTGGCTGTCGAAGTAGCCTTTGCGCAGCGAAACGCTGGTTAAGGATTTTTTAAAACGATCGTAATCCCCGTGATTGAGCACGGTGCCCACTTTCGGACGGGTGCTGAGCAGATCCAGGTAGTCACGATCCGTGCGCGCACCGCCGCGCAGCACCACGTTCGTGCCGCCAATCAGGACGGGTTCGCCCGGCGAGACGCGGGCAATCAACACCTGGCGTCCTTTCGCCGGCGGCGGGCGTAAATCGAAATCGATGGTGGGTTCGTAGTACCCCAACGCCTTTAAGCCTTCGCGGATGGCGTCATCCACGCGCGCGCGAAAACGCCGATCCGGCGTGACCTCATCGCTCTGGATGGTAGAAAGCTGCGCACGCACGTTTTTTTCCAGCGCCCCGGATAACCCCTCAACCTGCAAACGGACATTCGCCGCGCTGGCAATCCCGCTGGTCAGCAGTAAGCTGACTAAACATAACTGGCGGATCTTTGTCACGTTTTCTCCTGAATATCCCTGTTTCCACCCTGGAAGCAAATGCAGTGCCGCTCCGCGGCAAAATACGGCCTGAAAGCCAAAAACCCAAATTACGGGTTGAAAAAGGGTGTAACACCCAAATATTTCTTATGATTAAATCTAGACTCATTCATCGCATTTATTGTGTTCAATTAAACGCTTCGTGACAACCTTAACCGAAACAACGCTACCCCGGAGGCCCCACCGTGAGTTTATTTGATAAAAAGCATCTGGTATCACAAGCCGATGCGTTACCGGGACGCAACACCCCTATGCCAGTGGCGACATTACACGCCGTAAACAACCATTCAATGACAAACGTTCCTGATGGAATGGAGATCGCCCTGTTTGCCATGGGCTGCTTCTGGGGCGTAGAACGCCTGTTCTGGCAGCTGCCGGGCGTGTACAGCACCGCTGCGGGCTACACCGGAGGATATACGCCTAACCCAACCTATCGCGAAGTCTGTTCCGGTGAGACCGGGCATGCCGAGGCGGTGCGTGTGGTGTATGACCCGAGCGTCATTAGCTATGAACAACTGCTCCAGGTGTTCTGGGAAAATCATGACCCGGCGCAGGGCATGCGTCAGGGTAACGATCACGGCACTCAATACCGTTCGGCCATCTATCCGCTCACCCCAGAGCAGGAGGCCGCCGCCCACGCCAGCCTGACGCGTTTCCAGGAAGCGATGCATGCGGCCGGTGATAAACGTCAGGTCACGACGGAAATCGCGACCGCGAAACCGTTCTACTATGCCGAAGACGACCACCAGCAGTACCTGCATAAAAATCCGTATGGCTACTGCGGTATCGGCGGCATTGGCGTTTGCCTGCCTCCACAGCAGGACTGATTATGGCATCAGCGCCACGCGAACCGCGTGGCGCGCAGCCTCTCCCTCCGGCCACTTTTTGCCGAAAACGTGACCTCTGGCAGGGTTACACGTCTTTACGCTATACTACCGCTGAAATAATCGGCTCAACGCTACGAGCTGAGTTCAATGTGTCTTCACACGAATGGTATCAACTCCCCTTCTGAGGATCTGGCGAGAAGCCGGATAAACTATGTTAAACAGTATTTTAGTAATACTTTGTCTTATTGCCGTCAGTGCATTTTTCTCGATATCGGAGATCTCGCTGGCTGCCTCCCGTAAAATCAAACTGAAGCTGCTTGCCGACGAGGGCAACATCAACGCATCACGCATTCTGAAAATGCAGGAAAACCCCGGCATGTTCTTTACCGTGGTGCAGATTGGCCTGAACGCGGTCGCCATTCTTGGCGGTATCGTGGGCGATGCAGCGTTTTCTCCGGCGTTTTATAGCCTCTTTGTTAAGTACATGTCCGTAGAGCTGGCCGAGCAGCTGAGCTTCATCCTCTCCTTCTCCCTGGTCACCGGCTTGTTCATTTTATTCGCGGACCTGACCCCGAAACGCATCGGTATGATTGCGCCAGAAGCTGTGGCTTTGCGTATCATCAACCCGATGCGCTTCTGCCTGTACGTGTTCCGTCCGCTGGTGTGGTTCTTTAACGGCCTGGCGAACGTCATTTTCCGCATCTTCAAGCTGCCGATGGTGCGTAAAGACGACATCACCTCCGATGACATTTATGCCGTGGTGGAAGCCGGGGCGCTGGCAGGCGTGCTGCGCAAGCAGGAGCACGAGCTGATTGAGAACGTTTTCGAACTGGAATCCCGTACCGTGCCGTCCTCCATGACCGGCCGTGAAAACATCATCTGGTTCGATCTGCATGAAGACGAGCAGAGCCTGAAGACCAAAGTGGCGCAGCACCCGCACTCCAAGTTTCTGGTCTGTAACGAAGATATCGACCATATCATCGGCTATGTGGACTCCAAAGACCTGCTGAACCGCGTGCTGGCCAACCAGAGCCTGGCGCTGAACAGTGGCGTGCAGATCCGCAACACCCTGATAGTGCCGGACACCCTGACGCTCTCCGAAGCGCTGGAAAGTTTCAAAACCGCCGGGGAAGACTTCGCGGTGATCATGAACGAATACGCGCTGGTGGTGGGCATTATCACCCTCAACGACGTTATGACGACGCTGATGGGCGACCTGGTCGGCCAGGGGCTGGAAGAGCAAATTGTGCAGCGTGATGAGAACTCCTGGCTCATCGATGGCGGTACGCCGATTGAAGACGTACTCGACATCGACGAGTTCCCGCAGTCCGGCAACTACGAGACCATCGGCGGCTTTATGATGTTTATGCTGCGTAAAATCCCGAAACGTACCGACTCGGTGAAGTTCTCCGGCTTCAAGTTTGAAGTGGTGGATATTGATAACTACCGCATCGACCAACTGCTGGTAACGCGTATTGATAGCAAACCGACCGTGCTGGTGCCGAAACTGCCGGATGCGGAAGAGAAGGTATCGGCGTAATTTATGAATGGCAGCGGTGAGCTGCCCTTTCTTTTACCCTCCGAGATTCACCCTAACTTTTAAAAAGGTGATGAATTCAAATAGATAAACGTTGAGTAAGATATA
>OKJC01000207.1_pt1 | contig 7108 bp, 7 predicted proteins | sample 1613781 | NCBI WGS metagenome assembly OKJC01 (sample SAMN04436877, study PRJEB24849) | human gut metagenome | biome: human gut; feature: NICU; material: stool | host: Homo sapiens | place: USA: Saint Louis, MO | collected 2011-12-03
AGGGTTAGCAACTAACATACAAAATAATAGTAAACATTCCTTTATGATAATATGTAATCCATTTGCGAAATTTTCTATACGTTTTTTTGTCAAACTTATCTTTAGCAAGTAGTTTCTGTCTCTTCATTTCTCTTATCTCACGCTTGATAAGATCAAATAAAGGTATATCACCATCTCCATCTCTGTGTAAATATTTAAACATTTCTTTTTTCCCTCCTATACCAATTTATAAAGTCAAAATATGCCTCGGGTGTTCCTATGTGTTTTGACGGTTTATCATAAACAAGACCCTTTATAGACTTGTTTTCTACAATTTGACCGAGTATGTTTTTGTCTGAGTTATATTTATCGTAAAAGATATTTTTATTTAATAAGATTGCACCTATATCAACAAAATCTGATTCCTCTGTATTAGAGTAGCAAATTATTTTTCCTTCAGTGTTCATTTTCACATTTGCAAATTCGCATGTATCTTTTTTATGACATAAACACATACAACCATCATCTTTATCTGTAACAATATCTTCAATTTTTTTCAGATTAACAGTTGGAAATACATCTCCATATGTCATTAAAAAATTCCTAGGTAAAAATTTTTCGGCCAAAATCAATGCATTCCACGGTCCCATTTGTATTCCTTCAACTGTTGCAGATATAATAATATTTTTCCTTGTTTGATTCTTCTTTTTCCACTGTTCCACTGATTTTAATATTTCTGCTGCTCTATATCCTAGAAGCAAATGAAATCTATTAATTCCTTGTTGTTCAAACTCATCTAGCACTAAATGTAAAAAAGGAATTTCATCAATAGGAGCAATAATTTTGGGACAATCTCCTAAAATTTTCCGCACTCTTGTTCCTAATCCGCCCGCAGCAATAACTACACATTCAATTTTCCTCATTAAATATCCCTCTAAGCACAAAGCATATAATATGATCTATAACAACATGTAACGATTCTGTAATTGGTGTTGTTAGTTCTGTATCGCTTGGTGGTGGAATAACTAAAGAGATATCGCAGTGTTCTTCAAAATAGCCCCCCTTATCCCCTGAAAATCCAATGGTTGTTGCACCTCTTTTTTTTGCTAATTCTATTGCTTTACTTAGGTTATTTGACCACCTTTCTCCACCATGTACTGAAAACAATACTAATATATCACCTTTTTCAATCCATGGGTTTAATATTGAGCTCCAAGTTTCCTCCCAGTTCTTATCATTAGTCCATGCTGTTTGTAATGAGTTGTTTCCACCAAGATCTATAGCCCTAAACCCCTTCTTGTTACCTGTTGCAAACTTACTTAAATCTGCTACAAAATGTGCTGATGTACTTGAAGAACCTCCGTTTCCTACAGCAAAAACAATTCTGTTTTGCTTGTATGCATTAACTAGTACTTCAACAATTTTTTCAATCTTATTGATATCAATTCTTTCTAAAGAATTCATAGTTTCTTCTAAAGATATGTCGATTATTCTCTTAATTTCTGTATTCATATTATTTTTCCTCTTTAATCACTACACCGTTAACATCAATCTGAAACTTCTTTATGTTATAACCTCTATCACTGACTAGTTTAGATATCTTAGGTATGTCTGCTTCATATGCACACACCAAGATAAATCCCCCGCCACCCGCACCAATTAATTTTGCTCCAACTGCTCCTGCCTGTAACACTTTTTGAATCAAATCATCAATAGTATTGTTTGTAACAAAAGGTAGTCCTAGCCTCTTATTATCCCAATGCCTTTTGAGTATTTTTCCAATCTCACATATATCTTTCGTTAAAATAGCCACTTCCATTTCTTTAAAATCAGCTGAGAAAGTTTTGTTTAAGTTTTCTTCATTGAAATTTTTTGCTAATTGTTTTAATAATGCGTCAGACTCATGTTGTATTCCTGTTTCTATAAAAATAAAATTATGTTCCATAAGAGGAATTAAGCACTTTTTTATATCGTGTCTTTGAACAATTTTTATCGCGCCATCCGTATATCCTCTCATCTCAACACAACCCCCAAAAATTACGGAAAACTGATCCTGAAACCCAACAGACTTCTTAAGATACTCTCTTTCCCATTGATAAGCTTCAAAAGCTATTTCATATGGTGTCTTCTTTTGATTCAAAATATAATATTTCGCAGCTACTAATCCAACCGCAATAGCTCCACTTCCACCCAGTCCAGATCCTGGATTGATTTGAGAACTAATTGTCACATTATAGTCAGGTACAAATTTTTTAAATAAATTATTTAATTCAGACTCCTCATGAATTCCCTCTTTACTAAATGAGAGTTCAATCCTCTCATTTAGTGCTGTTGTTAATAGTACAGTGTTCATTTTTAAATAATATTCCGGCAAATCTGTTCCACCACCAGCTAATGAAAGTCGTAGTGGAACGCTAACTGTAAACTTACTCGACATATTCTAACCACCCCCACTCATCTTTTATATTACCTTCACAAATGCCAATATATGTATCTATCATTGATTTTGTAATTTGTCCAACTTCTCCCCCTCCAATAATAGTTTTATCAATTTGCAAAACTGGCGTTATTTCACATAATGTTCCTGCTATAAATATTTCATCCGCAGTATACAATTCTACTCTTGTAATATTTCTCTCAATTACAGATATATTTTTGCTATGAGCAAGACTTATAATATTTTTTCTTGTTATACTGTCAAGAATTCCTGCATTTAATGGGGGTGTGATAATCAAGTTGTCCTTCACCATAAAAATAGATGCTGCTGTAGTCTCTGAAACAAAATTTAGATTATTTAAAAAAATCGCATCATCATATCCCAACGCTTTGGCTTCAATTGCTGGTATTCTAAATGCTTGATATGCTGCTCCGGCTTTAATAAGTGGTGAAAATGTCATATCATCGCTTCTTCTATATGTACTAATACAACATTTGATTCCATTTTTAATATTTTTGTCTCTATCTACAGGGACACAAACAATGTATGCATCATTTACAGCATCACCATATAAATTCCCATATCTGCCGTCTTCTACATATACAGTTGGTCGAATATATAGATGACCATAGCCTTTCATTTTCTCAATTAATCCTATAATTCCACTTTTAATCTCTTGAAAATCATATGGGTTTTCTATATACATAAGTTTCGCAGACTGTTCCAATCTATCTAAATGTTCTTTTAAACACAAAATTGCATATTTCCCATCCTTTTGTCTATAGCATCTAATTCCCTCAAAAACATTTGCTCCCCTTGTAGCTAATTCTGACCATACATGTATTTTGGCTTCTTCCCATTTACAAATTTCTCCTTTAAACCAAATATATCTAGGTCTCACAATCTTTTCCACGTTCTCATTTCTCCTTCATAAATATTTTATCTAACTGTATTCTTCTCTGCTCATTTGACGATAAATAAGCCTTTTCAACTATATACATATTTTGAATTGCATCATCTACATTTCCCATCTCAAAATCTGCTTTGTTTTCAATATTATTGATAAAATAAACCCATTCATTTATCCAGGATTTATCCCTTCCCCTATATTCTGTGATGGTTTCCTGAAAAGGATCATTCGGTCTCCTAAATCCTATTTTTAATTTTTCTGAATCATAGCTCCCACCTAGCCCAGTTATTTCAAAATAACCTTTTGTACAATACAATTCAAATCGAAACTTATTTATCCATTGAGTTATTGAAGAATGCAATGTAGCTGTTTTTCCATTTTCACCGTGTAATAAAACTACAGCTGTATCTTCTAATGGCTCAATTGGAAATACTTGCGTAGATACTTGTGAAGATAGTGAATCAAACTCTCCCATATACCATCTGAATAAATCTATAGCATGTATCCCTTGTTCCATTAATTGCCCACCTGAAACAAATTTTGTATTAGACCGCCATTCGTTCTCACACTCTTCTCGTCCACATATACCATATACAGCTCGTCCTGTTATTGGTCTGCCAATTACACCAGACGTAAGTATCTCATGTGCTTTAAGCATTGCAGGATGATGTCGATGATTAAATCCACACATTATCTTTTTACCACAATCCAACGATATTCTTTTAATTGCTTTTGCATCTTCTAACTCTTTAGTTAATGGTTTTTCGCACAAAACATGTTTTCCATTTTCTAAGGCACAACTTGCTATTTCAAAATGTAAATGAGGAGGTGTACATATAATTATTACGTTAATCTCATTATCTATCACAACTTCTTTCCACGAAGAAGTAGTAGCAACATTATATTTGTTTCCCAATTTATTTAGCGAGTCTTTATCAATACTGGCAATTTTGCGCAAATTTCCAATTTGTGTTTCCATGATAGCTTGTGCTCTTCTATCAGCCTGTAAACCACTTCCAATAATTCCTATATTATACATAAACGATACTCCTATATTTCAAAAGTTCTACCTGGAGTTACAATCATGCCATGTTGTGTTAAATTTAATTTTTCTAGACTGTTTGGTATATCTAGAATCAATTTCCCAGAAGTAAGCGATATATAATTATCTTTTTTAATTTCCTCTGCAATATCATTTCTTAAAATAATTAAAATGTCCGAATCTTCTATTGCTTGATCGAGTCTTTTGTAGCAAAATATTTCTCTTTCTCCTAATAGTGCTTTGTCTTCACCACTTATTAACTCATCATAAAACGCTATTTTCTTCATACCATATTCTTTTAAATATTTATGCATTTGAAGTCCAGGTGATCTCCTTAATGTATTCGTATTTGCTTTATAAATAGCTCCTAGAATGCATACGTTTTTATTTTTTAATGATGTATAAGTTTCTATGCGATCTAATAAATATTGAATACGAGTATTATTTATATCTATGATTGATTTGAAAAAAGACTCAACAGGGGATTCTTTATTGCATATAGAATCTAATATTTTAACATCCCTTGCCAACGTTCCACCGCTAAACCAAGGACCCGGTAGTAATGGTAACCCATTTCCAATTCGATTATCTAGCTGCATAATTTCTGCTACTTTATACGCATCAGCCCCCATCTGAACGCATATCTCAGCTAATGCATTGCTGAAACTTATTGTAGTTGCTAAAAACGCATTTATTGCATGTTTTACCATTTCAGCAGTTTCAAGATTACAAATAATTGGCTTTTCGCACCACTTATTTATTATTTGTTTTATTTTTTTTGCATATTCTTTGCAATCTGATCCGATTACCCAAGTATTATTTTTTTTGAAATATGCTAAAGACTTTCCTAATTGGAAGTTTTCCGGTACATACGCCACATTAATTTTAGCATTATCTAAAATGTGTACTATTTCTTTGCATGTTCCACAAGGAACCTGTGAACTAACTATCAAGTCCTTGCATATACCTGATTTTTGTAACATTGATACATATTGCATTATTTCTGTAAGATCACAATTATCTTCATCATCCAATTTAGTATCTACAGTAATCCAAATCAATTCTACTTCATTTAGATCATATATATTGGTAGTAAAACATAATTTTTTTTCTGCTATAGCTAACTGTAATCTTTCATCTAAGTCAGGTTCAAAAATAGGTGACCGACCCTTAATTAAGTTTTCAATCCTATCTGCTCTCATATCAAATGCAATAATTTGATTATTACACTCAACAAGTCCTGCTGTCATAACACAACCTAAATGCCATAATCCCATAATTCCAATTTTTCTCTCCATATTCACCTCAAATTATTTCTTTAAATAGTCATTCATTCTTTTTGCTGCAATCTCCACAGATTCATATGAATTGTACTTAGTGTGCCATCCTAACTGCTTCACTTTCGATACATCTAACTTAACAACCGGTTGATCACCAGGCCATGCTTCTCTTTTTGTACATTGATATCGAAAATTCTCGATATTCAGAATATCAGCTATAATTTCTGCAATTTGAATAACATTTGTAGTCAACGAATTTCCTAAATTAAATATTTCACTTTGACTTTCTAAAACGACATGCGACTTAACATATTTCATTCCTTCTATACATTCCTCTACCAGAAAATAGCTTTTTTCTTGAGTTCCATCTCCTAAAATAGTCAATTCTGAAGGATTCTCCCTTAACTTTTCAATAAAATCACGAATTACTCCTCGTGGCATTCTTTCTCCAACAACATTTCCAAATCTAAAAATATATCCTCTTAGACCAAATAAATGACAATAAGCGGAAATAAAAGCTTCAGCTGCCAACTTTCCAGCAGCATATAGTGACAGTGGATATAATGGGGCGCTACTTTCTTTTACTTTATCTTTAGACAAATTTCCGTAGACCGCACCAGAACTCGCAAACACAATCGTAGTTACTCCTAATTTTCTCATTGTTTCCAATATGTTTTTAGTTCCTTGTACTGCAGAATTCAAATCAACTTGCGTATCTAAATATCCCAGAGGAATGTTTGCATTTCCTGCTAAATGCCACACCTCATCTTGATTTTTCATAGCACTTTCAACCATAAATATATCCATAATATCTCCAAAAATAACTTTTAATCTTGGATGTTCTATGTATGATTTCATCCATATTTCATTTCCAGAGCTCATATTATCTAGAATGGTAACAAAATGTCCCTCGCTCAATAAACTTTCAACTAAATGACTTCCGATAAACCCTGCTCCTCCAGTCACAAGAATTCTTTGCATATCCCTATCTCCTTATATTATTAGTTATCTATCTTATCAAATACTTCAATAATCGACATATATGAAGGCACATCTATCTTTGAAGTAATATTGGAATATCCATTTAAAGTTTCTAAAATGTGATAATAAAATTCCATTGTAATGACAGGGTTCTTAAAAATATCCTCAACAAAATAATTTAGACATTTCAGATGGACAGTACTAATATACTTTTTGTTTTCTTCTATTACGTGGTCATTTTTACTATATATAATAGTACAATCGATATTTTTTAACTGAATCAGCTCAAAAACACTATATATATCAGCACAACCACTCCAGCCATCTAATAATGGTTCTGTGATCACAAAACCATTTAATAATTTAATTTTATCAATTTCATTTTTTATTTGTGATTTTAAGCTTTCTACTAAATTTATCATAATAATTTTAGGCTTTACCGGCATTTTTATTACAGATTCTATAACATAGAATACTGA
>OKJC01000208.1_pt1 | contig 7104 bp, 7 predicted proteins | sample 1613781 | NCBI WGS metagenome assembly OKJC01 (sample SAMN04436877, study PRJEB24849) | human gut metagenome | biome: human gut; feature: NICU; material: stool | host: Homo sapiens | place: USA: Saint Louis, MO | collected 2011-12-03
ATTCATAATTCCACCTCCACGCAGCTATCCGGCGGTCGGGTGAGATCCACGCACATCACCGGCACGCTGACCGATGCGGGCATTTCGCTGGCCTCCGTTATGGTCGCCATGCTGCGCCGGGATTACTCCAAAGATACGGCCGCGCAAAAGAGTCAGCTCAAGACCCATTTAACTACCCTTTTCTCCTTTATCAGCGGCGGGATCGCGGGGCTGATCCTGTTCAGAGCGTTTGGATTCCACGCAATGCTGGCGCTGGGCCTGATGCTGGTACTCGTTGCCGCCTTCTCTCTCGTCCGCATCTCGTGGCGGGTACGCAAGGTGCGCGCCGCGCTCAGTCGTCAGGTTTAATCAGCACGCCTTACGTGACGTTGTCACCTAAGGCGTGCTTCTTTAAGACTATTCTGCCTGCCCACTGACAGCCCTTATGCCATAAGGCTTCACTCAGGTTGTCACTAATTTCATAGGGTTACTGTTTTACCCCCTTCGCTGGAACCCTTCCGTTTCGCTTGCTATAGGTGAAGTACCCCTGCCGAAACATGGCATAACAACAGGCAACCGGTGGTTGCTATAACGCATGCGCACAGGGAGACACACCGCAATGCACCCATTACTTAAACGTTCGCTGCTTTTTGTCGGCGCGATTATCGTGGTTCTCGCTCTCCTCACCTGGGGAATTGGACTGGAGACGATTAAGGCGCGCCAGGTTGACCTGATCTACCTCGGGCAACAGCACCTGATTCTGGTCTTTTCATCAATGTTCTTTGCCCTGCTGGTGGGCATTCCAAGCGGTATTCTGCTGAGCCGTCCGGCCGCGCGTGGTATCGCCGAATATGTGATGCAAATCTTTAACGTGGGCAACACCCTGCCGCCGCTGGCCGTTCTGGCGCTGGCGATGGTGGTGATTGGCATCGGTGATAAACCGGCCATTATCGCCCTCTTTCTGGCTTCCCTGCTGCCGATTGTGCGTAACACCTATGCCGGGCTGTGCTCTGTTCCCGCGTCGTTGCTGGAAGCGGCAAACGGCATCGGCATGACCAAATGGCAGCGCCTGCGTCAGGTCGAACTGCCTAACGCCTGGCCGGTGATGCTTTCCGGTATTCGCATTGCCACTGCGATTAACGTCGGTACCGCACCGCTGGCATTCCTGATCGGCGCCAGCAGCTACGGCGAGCTGATATTCCCGGGGATCTATCTGAATGACTTCCCGACGCTGATCCTGGGCGCGGCGGCCACCGCCCTGTTCGCCCTGATTCTGGATACGCTGCTGGCGGCGCTGGGTCGGCTACTGAGCCCGCATCTCGCGCGATAATTATAACAAGGAGCTTCTATGAGACTGTTTTCCGGCCTGACGGCGCTGTGCGCCGCCGCGCTCTTCACCAGCCAGGCGCTCGCCGCGCCGCTGATCCTGGCAACCAAGAGCTTTACCGAGCAGCACATTCTCTCGGCCATGACCGTGCAGTATCTGCAAAAGAAAGGGTTTCAGGTACAGCCGCAGACCAATATTGCAACGGTGATTTCCCGCAACGCGATGATCAACAAGCAGATTGATATGACCTGGGAGTATACCGGCACGTCACTGATCATCTTCAACCACATCAACAAACGCATGTCGCCGCAGGAGTCATACGAGACGGTGAAACGCCTCGACGCGAAGCACGGTCTGGTGTGGCTTAAACCTGCCGATATGAACAATACGTATGCCTTTGCCATGCAGCGCAAGCGCGCCGAGGCTGAACATATCAATACCATGTCTGAAATGGTGGCAAAGATTGAGCAGATCCGTAAAACCGATCCGGATAACAACTGGCTGCTGGGCCTTGACCTGGAATTTGCCGGGCGCAGCGACGGGATGAAGCCGTTGCAGGCGGCCTACAACATGGAGCTGGACCGCCCGCAGATCCGCCAGATGGATCCGGGCCTGGTCTATAACGCGGTGCGCGACGGGTTTGTCGATGCGGGGCTGATCTACACCACCGATGGGCGCGTAAAGGGCTTCGATCTTAAAGTGCTGGAAGACGATAAAGGCTTCTTCCCGAGTTACGCCGTGACGCCAGTTGTTCGAAAAGACACGCTGGAGGCTAACCCGGGACTGGAGGAGGCGCTGAACACCCTCTCAGCCCAGCTCAATAACGACGTTATCACCGAACTGAATAAGAAGGTGGATATCGACCATCAGTCACCGCAGCAGGTCGCCCGTGATTTCCTGCGTAGCAAACAGTTGCTGTAGGAGGCGCTATGGAGACGATTCACTATATTCTCGACAACTGGGACTATCTCTTAACCCTGACGCTGCAACACCTGTGGCTGGTGGCGCTCGCCGTCGGCCTGGCGATTGTGATTGGCGTGCCGCTGGGCATTTTAATTGTCCGCCATAAATGGCTGGCAACGCCGGTGCTGGGGATTGCCACCATTGTGCTCACCATCCCGTCAATTGCGCTTTTCGGCCTGATGATCCCGCTCTTTTCGCTGATCGGTCAGGGCATTGGCGCCCTGCCCGCGATTACGGCGGTGTTCCTCTATTCGCTGCTGCCGATTGTGCGTAACACCCACACGGCGCTCGACAGCCTGCCGCCGGGCCTGCGAGAAGCGGGACGCGGCATCGGCATGACCTTCTGGCAGCGTCTGCGCTGGGTGGAAATCCCGATGGCGCTGCCGGTGATTTTTGGCGGCATCCGCACCGCCGTGGTGATGAACATTGGCGTCATGGCGATTGCCGCCGTGATCGGTGCGGGCGGGCTGGGCCTGCTGCTGCTTAACGGTATTGGCGGGAGTGATATTCGTATGTTGATTGCGGGCGCGCTGATGATTTGTCTTTTAGCGATTGTGCTCGACTGGTTGCTGCACCGTTTGCAGGTGGTACTGACTCCGAAGGGGATTCGATAATGATAAAACTGGAAAACCTCACCAAACAATTTTCACAGAAACACGGCCAGACGTTTAAGGCCGTCGACAACGTCAACCTGAACGTGCCTGAAGGGGAAATGTGCGTGCTGCTCGGCCCGTCCGGCTGCGGGAAAACCACTACCCTGAAGATGATCAACCGTCTCATTACGCCAAGCAGCGGGACGATCCTGATTAACGGCGAAGACACCAGCGGAATGGACACCGTGACCCTGCGCCGCAACATTGGCTACGTGATCCAGCAGATTGGCCTGTTCCCGAACATGACCATCGAAGAGAACATTACCGTCGTGCCGCGCATGCTGGGCTGGGACAAAGCGCGCTGTAAATCCCGCGCCGAAGAGCTGATGGATATGGTGGCAATGGATCCGCATAAATTCCTTCACCGCTATCCGCGCGAAATGTCCGGCGGTCAGCAGCAGCGTATCGGCGTCATCCGCGCGCTGGCAGCGGATCCTCCGGTCCTGCTGATGGATGAACCGTTCGGCGCGGTCGACCCGATTAACCGAGAAGTGATCCAGAACCAGTTCCTGGAGATGCAGCGCAAGCTGAAAAAGACCGTGATGCTGGTGAGCCACGATATTGACGAAGCGCTGAAGCTGGGCGACCGTATTGCCGTCTTCCGTCAGGGACGTATCGTGCAGTGCGCCAGCCCGGACGAGCTGCTGGCGAAACCCGCGAATGAGTTTGTCGGCTCGTTTGTTGGTCAGGACCGGACGTTGAAACGCCTGCTGCTGGTCTCGGCGGGCGACGTCACCGACCAGCAGCCGACCATTACGGTACGCGAATCGACGCCGCTGCCGGAGGCCTTCGCCACCATGGATGACAACGATATTCGCGCCATTACCGTGGTTGATGAGCACGGCAAACCGCTCGGCTTTGTGAAGCGCCGCGAAGCGCGTAACGCCAGCGGCAGCTGCGGGGATATTCTGCATCCGTTCCGCATGACCGGTAAGGCCGAGGATAACCTGCGCGTGGTGCTTTCTCGCCTGTATGAGAGCAACACCAGCTGGATGCCGATTGTGGACGAGGACGGACGCTATAACGGCGAGATATCCCAGGATTATATTGCGGAATATTTGAGCTCAGGGCGTACGCGCCGGGCGTTGAATATTCATAGCGAAACTTAATCACCAGGACCGAATCGAGGGCTATTAAAACATAATAGCCCTTCGTGCCGCGTAATCATTGTTCGCTAGTAACGTTATTGAATTCTCCTACCAGCGAAGCTCTGACGTTGGCATGAAGGTTACAGACCTCACGCTATCCGCTACGTCATAGTTAATTTGCATACTGGTAGGAATATCGTAATCCTTTACTTCATAAAGGTCTGTCCAGCCATAATCCTTATTCATTACAGTGTAAGGAGGCGCACTTCGTAGAGGCTCACCAAGATTTTCATTAACCCATTTGCGTGACATAGACACCTGCAAAGGTGCTGGTAGTTCATTAGGGAATGTCCAACTGGACGCAGGTTCGTGCTGAATTCTGAGTGTGACAGATTTCAATATCCGTCCCTCCCGCCAGAAAGAAAGAAAAATTCCTTCCTGGGCCATTTCGAGATTAATGGTTGGCGTTCCAGAAGCTCCCTTTGGTGGAGACTTATACGGAATTAAATCCTTATCAAGCATATATTGATAAGATTTACCCAGACTATTTATCAGCGCTTCAACGTTTACCGTCATTTGTACAACCCCGTTTCACTGTTTATTTTATGAATTTTTACCCTTGCTTCTTCGATCTGGATTTCGGTTGCTCCATGCTCTTTCAATGCCGGTTTTATGGCATCCAGATTGCGGTCAACTGCTGCCCTGAGGTTCCTCGAGTCAAGCTCAATTTGTTTAGGCGTATTACGTCCACCATATGTCTCGCTTATTTTTTGATGCATCTCTTTCGGGATCACGATGGCAGAAACTTTATCAGTCAGCGAAAGTATTTCGTCATCGTCTAACAACGGATAATTAGCTCTCAGATATGCATCAACAGCAGCTCTTGACGGCATATGATCTGCCTCATAAATCCCCTGCCGCGAACGGCGTTTAAAGTCACTGTATAATTCGACCTCCAGAAACTCCACCGGCGGTTTGCTCAGGGAACGGCAGGATCAGAATGTAATCCGCGAAACTCTTTTCCTCCAGTGCCGGGCTGGTGGTCGCCGTTATGCCGGTGTTATTGGGTAGCGGGTCCACAATCACCGGGTTCGGCAGCACCGGCCGCGCCTGGTTGCCGGTATTCCACGGCTTTTTCTCGTCCGTTCGATCAGGCGTCCAGACGATGGTTATGCGCGGTTCTGCCTCGGTGGTGAAGATGTACGCCTGCTGTCTGCTGTCATACTCCATTTTTCTGACGCGCACACTGTCCCGGCCAGGTGGTGTGTGCCAGCCATGCGGCACCGGGTTCCCCCTGCTGTCGTTCTCCCACGTATAGCGAATACGGCTCGGGGCTTCACGCATCTGCTCCAGGCGCATACGGTCGATAAAGTCCTGTTCGCCGTCATTCAGCCTGCCGGGCATCATCCCCACCAGCAGACCTGCCACAGGTGCACCGGGTCCGGCAACAGCGCCACGCACCGCCCAGGTGCCGTAGGTCAGCGCCCTGCCGCTTATCAGCTCCAGTAGGCTTGCGCCTGCCGTGGCCGCCTGCGCCCGTGCAGCAGCAGACGCGGCAGCAACGGCGGCCTGGTAATCCATCTCCTCATGGTTACCGTTCCACCAGCGCCAGAGAGCGCTGCGCTTCTTCGGTTTGGGGATATTTTCAGGCTTTTTCTTTTTAGCGGTCTGTGCGTACTGCGGGACGTCTGAATCGCTGGCGGGCATGGCGTGATAAAATGCCATATCGGCAAAATTAGTGTGGGGCTCGCGCTGGTCACCGGCATCATTGCAACCCTCACCACGCAGGCAGGATTTTGCGAATACCCGGTTGCGCTCCCTTTCCTCCTCCCTGCGTTTTTCTTCGGCCTGCTTTTCTGCTGCCAGCCTGGCGGCGTGTTCTTCCACTGACCTGCCGGGGCTATCACCCGGTTCGAACCAGGCGGACAACCACAATGTACTTCGGACCCATGAACGGCTACAGGTACGCCGTGAAAACTTACGCGCGGCTCACCTGATACAATGACGCCCTGTTTCCCGCATCTGGGGCAGGGAGTGGTTTTATCACCTACCCGGAGTATCCTGCGGCCAAATTCAGTGCTGTCCGTGATGGAAGCAATACATCTGGCGCCGGTGGTTGTCCTGTCATTTTCGAGCGCCTGCCCCCGTCCATAATTATCGGTACGGTATCCCATTGGTACACATTCTCTATCCCTGGAAAAATAGATCCAATTTTATCACCGCCGCCTTCAGAGTAAAAATGTTTATTTTCAATATGTTAAACATTGAAGCATCCTTGAGATTAACCTGCATTTATTAAGCTAACAGCACTTCTGTTTATTCCCTTCCGAATCCGCACGCATACCTTTTGCTAACCTCACGTTTTCCCATCACAATATTGTTTTGTCCTCATTTAATTGCGACCCATGCAACGTCTTAATGCTTACCCCGACATCCGCGTGATGTTGCGCCGACTCCTGATCGCTTCCATCATCGGCGTGCTGGCGGCGCTGGCCGTTGCGGTGTTCCGCCACAGCATGTATCTGCTGGAGTGGCTATTTCTCAGCAACGAAAGCGGAAGTCTGGTGAACGCCGCAGCCGCGTTATCGCCCTGGCGGCGGGCGCTGACGCCTGCGCTGGGTGGTCTGGCCGCGGGAATGCTACTGTGGGGATGGCAGCGCATGACGGCACAACGTCCCCACGCCCCCACCGATTATATGGAAGCGCTTGAGACCGGTGACGGCCACTTTGATTACGGCGCCAGCCTGGTGAAATCCCTCGCGTCGTTGCTGGTGGTCGCCAGCGGCAGCGCCATCGGCCGTGAAGGCGCCATGATCCTGCTCGCCGCCCTCGCCGCCTCCTTTTTTGCACAACGTTGTACGCCGAAATCCGAATGGAAACTGTGGATCGCCTGCGGTGCCGCCGCCGGGATGGCCAGCGCCTATCATGCGCCGCTGGCGGGCAGCCTGTTTATCGCAGAGATCCTGTTTGGCACGCTGATGCTGGCCTCCCTCGGCCCGGTGGTGATTGCCGCTGTAGTGGCCCTGCTGACCACGCGCCTGTTAAGTCCCGGCGCGAATACGCTATATGATGTCCATCTCAGCGAGATGCTTAC
>OKJC01000219.1_pt1 | contig 6424 bp, 7 predicted proteins | sample 1613781 | NCBI WGS metagenome assembly OKJC01 (sample SAMN04436877, study PRJEB24849) | human gut metagenome | biome: human gut; feature: NICU; material: stool | host: Homo sapiens | place: USA: Saint Louis, MO | collected 2011-12-03
GTTATTCTTCTTAATAAAAAGCTAAAGCCTTAAAAAATAGGTGTATAATGTAACTTTTGTATTTTAAAAGAGCATAAGTGGAATCCTGCACAGAAATGTCTCCAAATGTCTCCATTCGGTATCCATTTCTGTGCAAATTATTGATTTGACAGTGTCAAATGGGATTCCTATTTATGCGATAAAAATTGTTATATGACTCCCGAACGGCTACACAAAAGCTACCGAATAGCTACCCAAAATCAAAAATGTATACCAAATGGCTACCAAAAATAAAAAATGTATACCAAATAGAGACATAAATTTATCTCCATTTGGTATACATTCGGTCTCCATATGGTATATATTTTTCTGAAATTCTTACAAAGAATATTATTATATTTAGACAACATTACAAATTTTTTAAGAAGTAATTTTGCTTTTCGAAATTCCAAATTGCCGTAATTGAATGAGCTTTTTGTTCTTCTTCTGTCGTTTTTTCTTCATCACTTGTTTGAATTAAGTTACCATCTTCGGCATCATCTAAATTCAAAAGTTTATGCTTTTTCTTAAGCAATCCACCATAACTCAACATGCGTTTTCTGTATAAACCTTGTTCTAAATCTTGAACAATTTCTGCGTCTTTTTCATGATTTCCCGTTAAATAATCAGACGACTTAACCGAGTATTTTGATGTCTCTTTAATTGCAGCTTGTATATCTTTATCGCCTTTTTTATTTGGCCTAATTGCTTTGATATTTGCGACAGGTTTGTAATCAACTTGAAGTGCTTTTTGCCATAAATTGATCCACTCTTCTTGCGTTATATAATTTTCTTTTTTTCTAAAATAAGCATTTTCAACACACAATAAAACGTGCATATGTTGATTATAACTACCATCATTTTTATTAACTGTTACCTCAGTTGAACGCATAAAACCAATCAAATTTTGTTTTACTTTTTTATATCTACTCAATCTATCAAAAGCTTTAGTTAAATGTTTTAAACTCTGTTCTAAAGTTTCACCGTCAATCGCATTTTTTGTTGAAAGTGTTAAAAACAACCAACGTGCTTTTGGTTTTTCTTTAATAACTTCCTCAATTACTTTTTGGGCTTGATAACTGTTTTTCATTGAACGCCTCCAATTACAAACCGGACATAATTTAGACTTACAAAACCATGTTTTATAAAGTTTTAAATACCCTTCATCAGTCGGCTTAAATTCTAAGACGTTACCACATTGTTTTACGTTAAAAGCCTTTTTAATTTTTAAAATTTCTAGTATATCAGCATAACTTACATTGTCGATTTTCTTCTCTCTCCATGGGCGTCGTTTCCCATTTTTAGACATATCTTTCAATGTTTCAGTATCTTGATTTTCGTCTATATATTTTGTAGTATTATATTGCATATAAAAAGACCTCCAGTAGTTTTTTATTGAGTAGACGCTTTAATCATACTACTGGGGTTTTTTTATGTCAAAAATTATTTTCACGCATAAAAAACGCTCTAAACCCTTTCACTTCAAGGATAGCAAGCGTTTTTATAAAATCGAGTTATTTCTATATAGTATCAAGACAAGAAGAAACTCGTTTCACTCGTTTCAAAAAAGCCAAAAAATCTCATCGTTAAATACTTTTAAATGCACTATTAATAAATAAATGATAAAGTGAAAATGTAACATCATCCCCACACATCATTAAATCTTTTAATATGAAAAAGTTCTTTTACCCTCCATAGCCACTTAATTGTTGAGTGGCTATTTTTAATGCTTTATTCCAATTGCTTTTTGGTTGGAACCAACGGAGCATAATGTGTTGTTGAGTTGGTACTTCGTTGGGATTAATCCCAACAAACCACCAACCAACTCGCTAACATAGTTAGCTAACACATAGCTCATTCCAACCAAAAATTTTCTCGGCATAAATGCGTGTGATATGATTAATGTATTACTCCTTTCATTTAATATATCAAAAACTATTCCCTGGCTACTCAAAAAATGAGTAGTCTTTTTATTTTGCATTTTAAGCCCTTTCTAGGACATTTAATCATTCCACGTATAAAAATAACTAAAAACTTTTTTCGTTCAACAGAGAGACGATAAATCATTTTAAAATTCATTTTCTAAATCTTTTAGAATACGAAATATGTTTTTCTATCTCGGTTATTCTTCTTAATAAAAAGCTAAAGCCTTAAAAAATAGGTGTATAATGTAACTCTTGTATTTTAAATATTTTAAAGAGCATAAGAGGAATCCTGAACAGAAATGTCTCCAAATGTCTCCATTCGGTAGCCATTTCTGTTCAAAATATTGATTTGACAGTGTCAAATGGGATTCCTTTTTATGCGATAAAAATTGTTATATGACTCCTGAAGGGCTACACAAAAGCTACCGAATAGCTACCCAAAATCAAAAATGTCTCCCAAATGGCTACATAAAATCAAAAAATGACTCCCAAATGGCTCCCTTTTTATGTAGCCATTTGGGAGCTAAAAGGGAGCCGAATGGTAGCCATTTTTAAAATAGCTTCTTACTTTTTGTCTGCCAAAATTCTATTTTCTTTTGCAATTGTTTTTCATTTTCTCTTAAAGTCGATTTCATTAATTCCGTCAAATCAACTGGAGATATTTCTTTGATTAATTTCTTATATTTATATTTAGCATGCCTTTCAAGTTTTCCCCATACGCCTTCTTCATGAATTAACATATAAATCATAGCTTGGTCTTTTAATTTTTCTAGTGTAGTCCAATCAGGTTTTAAAATATGTAAATCTTCAAAACAATCGTTCCAATAATCAACCATATCTCTTTTAAGTTCAATTTCTACACGCCATAAGTGATCAGACGTAACTTCAACATCTGCGTTATCTTTACGTTCTTGTTTTTTGTTATAAATTCTAATAAATCTATCACTATCACGAACGCCAAAATATTTTGTTTCTGGTTTCCCGTCACGACCATAAAATACAGTTTTCTTAACTGCTTTATCAGTCATTGCATAATAATTACTTAAATCATCTTCAAAATCAAAAGCTAAATCTATTCTTGTAAAACCGTCATCTTCCATGTAGTTGATAATGTTTTGTTTTAACCAAAGCATTTCTTCATGCGTAAGTTTATTCGGATTAAATTCAACACGCATATTACGTCTATCCCATGTATCTGCTTTTACTTTGTCGTATTCGATATAAACTTTTTCCTGCAGTGCTTTAGCTTTAAATTTCGTTTGTAGTATATCCCAAAGTCGAATTTGTGGTTCGATACTCATAAATGACGATAGCTTTTGAGCGTTGTCACGACTGAGATTTCCAACTATTGTCATAGCGTCAAAACTTAATTTAGGATTTTGTGGGTGCACAGAATGCACTCCTAACCGGCTATTAGAGTATCCGGTTGAGGTGTAATTTGTAACTTCTTGTAATGTGCTTTGCTTTGAATGAATTTCTTGCTCTTTTCTACTCATAAAAAATCGACTCCTTAATTTAATTTAAGAAGTCGCCCACCCGAATATTTATCTTGATGTATATTTAAATATCGTTTAGTATTTAAATATACAAATTCATAAAAAACAACTCATGTTTTCTTTTTGGATTGTCGTTCACAAACTTTGGTCGGTGGGTGAGCGACTTCTTTTTATTTGTTTATTAATATAACACTATCAAAAGGCTTGGTCTAATCAGATCAAGTCTTTTTTAGTACCAAAACTTATTACATAATCAAAAATTAATTTTCTTTAGATAATTTATATTGCTTGTAAGCATAATAAACTATAAATGACTGTACTACTACTTGTGCAAAAGATAATGCTATACGAATGCTTTTCTTAGTTTTCTCACTCATTTTCTTCAACTCCTTTTGTTGCTTTATTCCAATTGCTTTATTGACGTTGAGCCTCGGAACCCTTAACAATCCCAAAACTTGTCGAATGGTCGGCTTAATAGCTCACGCTATGCCGACATTCGTCTCCAAGTTTAGTTAAGGGTTCTTCTCAACATCAATAAATTTTCTCGGCATAAATGCGTGTTAATATCTATATTTGTGTTCTAAAGCCAATATAAGCCATATCAGCGTCGCTAATAGTAAATAAGGTATCAAGTATCCTAAATGCCATAAAAATGCTACAAAACCTTCTGAGTGCTTTATTTGATATTCTAGACCTTTATACATGTGGTCAAATCCTAAAACATTGAATAAACCACCCATGAATGTAGCGACAACGCTAATCAATAAAACGGCAAATAGTGTCAACATCAACGCTGACTTAAAGTAAGTCGCCCATTTGTGAACACTTTCAATATTGTCATCGAGTATTTCTTGTTTATCCTCAATTCTCATCAAAGACCATTTGAATTGTTCCATTGTTTGCTTTGTACGAAGATTAGGTATTTTTTCATCAAATTTCTCATCGATTTTTTGTTTAATAAATTCGCTTAGATTATCATCTGTCTCAATATTTACTTTAATCTCATGCGTATTCGAGCGTTTTATCTGATCGGTCATTCGTGATATATATAGCTTGTCTTCATCACTCAAGTTCAAAGTCGTTTTCTCGTGATTGGACTCTAAGTTCTTTAGGACGTTTAATATTTTTTTCTGTATCTCTTGGTCTGTACTCACTTTCTCTTGGTTCGTATTCTGATAATTGTTGCTCGAATTCTCTCCGTTCATTTGCGACCGCAAACTCATTTTCTAATGCCCCCTTATTGAATTGTTCACCTAAATTTTTACCTCTCACTTTTTTATTTTCTTTCAAGTGTCTGTAAGTGATTGTTTTGTTTGTGACACGATCGATTGTGATGTCTAATTGGTTCAACTCTCTCTCAAGCTCCTCAAAATTTGTCGCTTGTGATTGTTCAATCGCATCTCTAATTTCGTCTTTCCAAGAGCTTTTACCTTTTTCAATTAAGCCTTTTTCGGCTTGAGTATATCGCATTGTTGCATTGCGTTCAGTTACAGACAATCCATGTTCTCTACATACTTCATCATTTTTTTGTTTTACGAACTCTCTTTGTTTTTTATTGCTTTGATATTTTTTCCCAGTTTCTAAATCAATTGAATTAATCACAATATGATTGTGTACATGATTTGTATCTGCGTGCGTATAGACGGCTACTTGATGATTAGGTGCAATCTTTTCTGCCAATTCTAGACCCAATTGATTACATTGCTCTGGCGTTACCTCGCCAGGCTTGAACGATTGAATCACTGTATGTGCTTGAACACCATTCTCTTTGCCATATAAAGCTCGTGTTTGCTTAAACGATGATTTTGCATAATCTATATCACAATTTAAGCCACTTTTTTCTTCTGCTCGCTTTTCTGCGTAATTGATTGCTCGACTTGCCGATTTGGTATTACCTAATTTAGTTGTTGCCATATCTCATCAAGCCTTTCACGTAACTCATTGATATTATGTTCTAACGCTATGTAATTGGGTGCTTCATGTTGATGTTTATTACAATATTTAGCAATCTGATTGGCGTTTGCACCTAACTTACTTAAATCTCTAGCAATCGATTGTCGCGTTTCTTTATCAAATTTTGGTGCGACTAATCGACTGCCTTGTGCCTTTTTCTTTACGAAAGCAGGCACACTCATATTTAAAGTTTCCGCAGATTGCCTTAACTTTAAATATTCGGATTCGCTCACACGAAAACTAATTTGTTTTGGCTCCTTACGGTTGGGTTTACGGTTTCGCCCAACAGTTTCGTCGCTAGCCACAAATGTGTTTTGTTCGCTCATTTAATCCCACCACGCTTTCTTCGAAAATTATTACTTAATACAAATTTAGCTTAAATCATAACCTAAATTTTATCAAGTAATAAAGTGGTTTGGCAAGCGTCGTATATTCTAGCCACTTCGTTCTGAATATACCGGCTTGATGGGGAATATCCCCATGCCCCTTTTGTATTTTTGTTGGCACAAAAATAGTGGCTAATTGCTAGCCACTAAGTTCAAAACCATTAAATCCCCAGCAACCAAAAATGGTGGTTGCTATACGTTCATAAATTTTATGATCACTTGCGTGTATAAAATTTAATTCACTTCCAAAATCTAAATTCACGCTGCCAAAAATCAATCTGCTTTTGCAATTGTTTTTCGTTTGCTTTTAAAGTCAATTTCATTAATTCCGTTAAATCAACTGGAGATATTTCTTTAATTAATTGCTTATATTTATTCTTAGTACGTCTTTCTAATTTTCCCCATTCTTCTTCGTCATTCAACAACATAAAAACCATTGCTCTATCAGAAGTACGTTCGATAGTTTTCCAATCTGGTTGTAATATATGTAAATCATCAAAACAATCGTTCCAATAATCAACCATAACTCTTTTTAATTCAATTTCTACACGCCATAGATGTTCTGAAACAACTTCAATATCTGCATTATCCCTACGTTCCTGTTTTTTATTATAAATTCTAATAAACCTATCACTGTCACGAACAC
>OKJC01000220.1_pt1 | contig 6410 bp, 6 predicted proteins | sample 1613781 | NCBI WGS metagenome assembly OKJC01 (sample SAMN04436877, study PRJEB24849) | human gut metagenome | biome: human gut; feature: NICU; material: stool | host: Homo sapiens | place: USA: Saint Louis, MO | collected 2011-12-03
GATAAAATGTTCTGTTGATAATCTTTTATTCTCATCAGCACACTCTGCAAATAATTTAATATAAAATAAAGGATTAACCAAAATAAAACTGGTGCAATGCTTCCTGAAACAATGGAGCGACTCATATCGTCAATAAGATATTTCCAAATAACCAAAGTAAATGGAATCGTAATACCTGAAATAACACTTACTATGATTGTTTTAATAAAATTGGACTTCGAGCTATTCCATAATAATCGAACTACTCTGCTTATTATCAAAAAGAATTCTTTACTTTTTTTGATTAACATCATTAATCTTTTCATAAACTTCACTCCACTTGCTTTTGTAAAAGGAGACCGCACCTACTGGACAATCTCCTTCTATTCTTATAACATAGTATTAAGCCTTTTAACTCTGTTCACATGTCTGTTTTTCCAGAATTTATTTAGGCATTAAACAGATTATTTTGTCTCTTATCCAGACTAATAAATTCTGTTTAAAATACAATCTTTATGCTGTTTTTGCGACATTTGCATTCGCATTTCTTGTTACTACTCCACTATTTCCGCAATACCCAACACAATATGCTGGTCCTGCATTATGAGAATTTGCTACTGCTACAGTGCCATTACAAATACATCCAGCTCTATTCCCTTCAAAGTTTGTTCCTGTTTTTGTTGTTTTTGTTTCTACTAATTTCATAGTCCAATACCTCCTATTATTTTGTTCTTGCAAGATTCGCATTCGCATTTCTTGTTACCACTCCGTTGTTTCCACAGTATCCCACGCAATACGCTGGTCCTGCATAGTGAGAATTTTTCACAGCTATAGTACCACTGCAAATGCAATCACCTCTACTGCCTTCAAAGTCTGCTCCTGTCTGTAACTTTCCTGCTACGATTTTTCTCATACCAGCCGCCTCCTTTCCGTCTGATTTTTTCTATTTTAAATTATCTTTGATAATCTAAAACCTTTCCTTAATAATACGGTACCGCATCTATCTCTTCGATCACTTCCGGCTTCTCTTCCAAAATGCTGTAATACGAAATCAGTTCTCCTTTTGTGGCATACCTGTGAGCACCGCAGACTTTTTCTTTCCTCTCCATATCAATTCCTTCTGCTTCATAACATGCTGCATAACAAAGTCCGCACAGGTTTCTCGCCCAACATTCATTGCATCTCGTGATGGATTTCTCATCGTATTCTTCGATATAATATTTCTTTATCTTTTCCAGATCTGCCCCTTCAAACACATTTCCTATATCCGGCGCATCTCCAGTTTTTTCGCACAAAAGGAATTTCCCATCTGTCTTCACATATACTCTCCGATTCCCAGGAATACAGCAGCCGTTTCTTCTGAGGTCCTTGCACGGTTCCTGTGTCTGTCTTCGGTTATGTATCCGTACCAGTTTATCCGTTACAATCCCTGCCACATAACTTTTGGGATCCTGCTCTTCTAAATCCCTTGTCAGTGCCCAGCCTTCAATGGCATCTAATGTAAAGCCGTCCAATTCTTCCCCGACAAACTCCCCATCCCCTGCATACTCCATGGAAATATCTTCTTCTCTTACACTTCCGTATTCTACATAATCACACTTTTTCACCATTTCTTTTGGCAGCCAGCTCAGACCTTCAAAAAACTCCTTAATCGCATCCAGTTTCTTTGCACTGAACGGCGGGCAGACCACTGTATTGATTACAATACTTTCCTTTGCCCTCTCTCCAAAAGCTTCTACCAAATATTTTAATCCCTGTATTGCTTTCTCAAAACTTCCTTTTCCTCCACTCATCACTCTGTACGCATCGTGGATTCCTTCTGGTCCGTCTATACTTGCCAGAACACTCATTCCTTCCACTCCGGCCACATACGCTGCGATTTCCGGTGTTACCAGTGTCAGGTTGGTAGAGAAAGAAAAGGTCAGTTCTTTTCCTTTTATAATCTGTCGGCTGTAATCTATTGTCTTTTTCATCAGTTCAAACTGCACCAGCGGTTCTCCGCCATAAAAGGATACTGCCACTTTATCTCCGCTGTTATCCCTTGCATACTCCACAGCACGTTTGGCCACTTCCCAGGTCATAGCTTTTGGCGAAAAATTCCGGTATCCTTCATTATGTTCATTATAAATACAATACCGGCATCTCATATTACACTGTTCTGTCAGCTCCAGGATAACCTGCTGCAGATCATACCGTAGCAAATCCCTTAATGTTTCGTCTGTTTCCTTTACAAACTTTAAATCCGGTGAAATCTGCAGGATATGCTCTGTTTCTATCATCTCCCAGATATTTCTGTATGCAGCCTCCAGTTCTTCTTCAGAAAATCCTTCCACCTTCTCCGGAAGGCTTGTCTCTTCAAACAGGCTTTTTAATATCTGGTATTCATTTGCCCCGCACTCAAACACTTTTCCGGTTCCTGTATCATACATATACTGTTTGTTTCTGGTAGTGAAAACAGTCCCCAGACTGTATCCTCTCTCTACATCAATGGTCCCTTTGATCTTTTTCAGGTGTTCTTTTGCTTTCAATTTTCTTTCCTCCTAACACTTTTTCCAAAATATATCAACTCATTTCTGATAAAATTTCTTTTGGTTTTTTCCTCATGATCATAATCCCTGCTACTGAAACTGAAATGAGTAGCAATCCACCGATTGCAATTGTATCTTTTATTAACATATCTGGCGTAACTTCTATTTCTATGTTCTGTAATTTCAAATCCGGTGCAGTATATCCGTCTGCAAATACCTGATTTTCCGTTGCTTCTTTCTGCTCTTCTGCCTGACTCTGGGATTGCTGTGCCATATAAGATGCTGTCATTTTGGAAAGTGCAGGCGATATCATAAATGACAATACTAATCCCAAAACTCCAATCAGCATAGCTTCCCAAAGAAATTGACTCCAAATTTTCTTCTTGCTTTCTCCTAACGCCATAAAAATACCAATTTCCTGTGTCCGGTTCTTCATCCAGAACAAAAAGATCAGACTTAATATAATGAAACTCGCTGCCGAAACTACAATTAACAGCATTTCACTTAACTGCTTCATATTATTAAAGTTCTCAGCCATACTCTGAATATTTCCATTGCTATCAATTAAATCATATCTTTCCCAGTTAATGTCTACTTTTTCAATTTCCTTTCTTACCGCATCATATTGGTCTACATTCCCCACTTTAAAAATCGCATATCGGAACAACGGATTTCCCTCTTCACCAGATGGTTTCTCTGGAAAATTCATGTCGGTAAAAATTGTATTTTCTGACCGATACGTATCTCCTGACATAACCGGTTCCAACTTCTGCACCGCTTCATAGATTCCTACAATCTTCGCACTATAGACTTTCGAATTCTCCTTCTCATCCCACTGATTGAACTGTAGACTGTCGCCTACTTGCAGTCCGTTTAATTCTGCCAGTTCTTTTGAAATAGCACAAACATCTTTATCCTCTTTGGTTGTCATTCGTCCATCTACCAGCTTAATTTTTCCTGCTGCAACATCCATATCCATTTCCATAATTCGATTGCCTCTTAGATTAACACCTCCAAAGTCCTGGCTCTGATCCATATCCGGATCTTCAATTCTTTTAAAATTCACAGGATTTACTACTGTTGCTACTGTAATCAGGTTGTATTCTTCAATTCCTTTTACTTTTGCTATCTGCTCTGCATCTTTAGGAATAACTGTTTCAAAAGAATTATCTGTTGAAACTCCATAAGCTCCATTTTCTAAACGATAATTGTGAACACCTTCATAGTCTCCTTCTGCTCCTGTTATTTTTGATGCCTCTTCAAGCCGGGTATGTCGATTAGCCTCATTCAGTTCCAGTCTAAATGTAGCCCCAACTGCTTGCCGCGTAGAATCTTGTACATTGACACTTGCAGACCGACTTGCCAATCCTGCCATAAAAAAACTGCTAATCACTACAACTACTAACAGGAGAAGAAGACTTTTTACAGGTTTTCGAGTAATGGAACACATTCCCCGTCGTAAGATACTCATATTTTATTCTTCTCCTTCTATAAAGCTTTTTATATTTCGATTCAATAATTCCTCATATCATTTGTTCGCATATAAATGCTATTTACTGCAATAATTTTCCATCTATAATAAATCTTAACAGGATATCAACTCATTTCTGATAAAATTTCTTTTGGTTTTTTCCTCATGATCATAATCCCTGCTACTGAAACTGAAATGAGTAGCAATCCACCGATTGCAATTGTATCTTTTATTAACATATCTGGCGTAACTTCTATTTCTATGTTCTGTAATTTCAAATCCGGTGCAGTATATCCGTCTGCAAATACCTGATTTTCCGTTGCTTCTTTCTGCTCTTCTGCCTGACTCTGGGATTGCTGTGCCATATAAGATGCTGTCATTTTGGAAAGTGCAGGCGATATCATAAATGACAATACTAATCCCAAAACTCCAATCAGCATAGCTTCCCAAAGAAATTGACTCCAAATTTTCTTCTTACTTTCTCCTAACGCCATAAAAATGCCAATTTCCTGTGTACGGTTCTTCATCCAGAATAAAAAAATCAGACTTAATATGATAAAACTTGCTGCTGAAACTACGATTAACAGCATTTCACTTAACTGCTTCATATTATTAAAATTTTCAGCCATACTCTGAATATTTCCATTACTATCAATTAGATCATATCGTTTCCAGTCAATGTCTACTTTTTCAATTTTCTCTTTCACCTCATCATATTGATCTACATTGGCTACTTTAAAAATCGCATATCGGAACAGCGGATTTCCCTCTTCTCCAGATGGTTTTTCCGGAAAATTCATGTCGGTAAAAATTGTATTTTCTGACCGATAGGTATCTCCTGACATAACCGGTTCCAACTTCTGCACCGCTTCATAGATTCCTACAATCTTCGCACTATAGACTTTCGAATTCTCCTTCTCATCCCACTGATTGAACTGTAGACTGTCGCCTACTTGCAGTCCGTTTAATTCTGCCAGTTCTTTTGAAATAGCACAAACATCTTTATCCTCTTTGGTTGTCATTCGTCCATCTACCAGCTTAATTTTTCCTGCTGCAACATCCATATCCATTTCCATAATTCGATTGCCTCTTAGATTAACACCTCCAAAGTCCTGGCTCTGATCCATATCCGGATCTTCAATTCTTTTAAAATTCACAGGATTTACTACTGTTGCTACTGTAATCAGGTTGTATTCTTCAATTCCTTTTACTTTTGCTATCTGCTCTGCATCTTTAGGAATAACTGTTTCAAAAGAATTATCTGTCAAAACTCCATAGGCTCCATCTTCAAATTTTTTTATTGTTACCCCTCGATAAGTTCCTTCTTTTCCTTCTCCAATTTTTTCTGTTGCCTCGTCAAGCCTAGTATGTCGGTTCGCTTCACTTAATTCCAGCCTAAAGGTTGCTCCTACCGCTTGCCGCGTAGAGTCCTGTACATTGACACTTGCAGACTGACCTGCCAATCCTGCCATGAAAAAACTGCTAATCACTACAACTACTAATAGGAGAAGAATGCTTTTTATGGGTTTTCTAACTACAGAATAAGCACCACGTCTTAACACATTCATTTATGAAACCTCTCCTTTTTCTCTTATATTTTCTTCGTGTATTTTCCCTTTTTCTATTTTAATAACAACATCTGCTGTTTCTGCCATACTTCTACTATGGGTTACTACAATTACACATTTCCCTAATTTATGTGCTGTTTCCTGAAGAAGCTCAGTAACTTCTCTGCCAATATCTTCATCAAGATTTCCTGTTGGTTCATCTGCCAATAATACTTTAGCTGGACTCGCTAAAGCTCTTGCAATAGCCACTCTTTGCTGCTGTCCTCCAGAAAGTTGTAAAACTTTCCGATCCCAATCTTCCTTTTGGATCCCAACAGCAGTTAATAGTTCTTCAGGATTTCCATTTCCTCCAAGCATAACATTTTCCTTTGGAGTTAAATAATCAATCAAATTATAGTTCTGAAACACTAAGGAAACATGTTCTTTTCGATGATGATTCAATCCGCCCTTTAGAATGTCCTCTTCTTCATACAAAATAGTTCCAAGAACAGGAACATCCAAACCTGCAAGCAATGATAAAAATGTTGTCTTTCCTGATCCACTTGCACCTAAAATGGCATAAACCTTACCTTCTTCAAATTTATAACTAATCCCATTCAAAACATTTTTACTTTTATTTGTTTTATAATAATAAACTATATTCTTTACTTCTAAAACCACATTATCGCCTCCTAATCAATCTACATTTTCAAATCCAATTTCTACTTCATCTGGTAATTTTTCTTCCCTCAAAAAAATACCTTTTGTTTTTAAATATCCCCTTATCACATCCATCTCTGAATTATGAATAGGTGTTTGCCTTTTGGATCTGTACTTTTCTTCTGCACTTCTAAAAATTATCCATATCCTTTCCTCATAAGATTT
>OKJC01000227.1_pt1 | contig 5789 bp, 8 predicted proteins | sample 1613781 | NCBI WGS metagenome assembly OKJC01 (sample SAMN04436877, study PRJEB24849) | human gut metagenome | biome: human gut; feature: NICU; material: stool | host: Homo sapiens | place: USA: Saint Louis, MO | collected 2011-12-03
TTAAACCTAACGCCAACAGCCGTCCGACGGGTGACACCACCGGCTACCTGGCAAACCCGAAGGAGGTGTGAGATGGGAAGTGGATGGCATGAATGGCCGCTGGTGATCTTCACCGTTTTCGGGCAGTGCGTGGCCGGCGCGTTAATCGTGACGGGCTTCGTCTGGCTTAAGGAAAATGATGACAAGGCCAGAATGCGTATCGTGCGCAGCCTGTTTTTTCTCTGGCTGGTAATGGGTATTGGGTTTATGGCCTCGGTACTGCATCTAGGCTCCCCGCTGCGTGCCTTCAACTCGCTTAACCGCGTGGGCGCGTCAGCGCTGAGTAATGAGATCGCGGCGGGTTCGATCTTCTTTGCCGTGGGCGGTTTCTGGTGGCTGGTGTCGGTTATCGGTAAAATGCCCCCAGCTTTGGGCAAAATCTGGCTGGTTGTCAGCCAGCTCCTGGGCATCGTTTTCGTCTGGGCGATGACCCGGGTCTATCAGATTGAGACTGTCCCGACCTGGTATACGGGTTACACCACGCTGAGCTTCTTCCTGACGATGGTCCTTGCTGGTCCTCTGCTGGCCGCGCTGCTGCTGCGCGTGGCAAACGTGACATTCAAAGGTACTCTTGCCGCGTCTGTCAGCGTACTGGCACTTATCGTCTGCGTGGCGGTCGTCGTGTTGCAAAGCAATACGCTGGGGACGATACAGAGTTCCATCCAGCAGGCTAACGCCCTGCTTCCGGATTATGGTTCGCTTCAGGTATGGCGCATCGCGTTGCTGGCGGCGGGTTTAGGCTGCTGGATCTGCCCGCTGATTCGTCGTCAGGAGCCAAAAACGCTCGGCCTGTTTGCAGGTGTCGTGCTGGTGGCGCTGGGTGAACTGATTGGCCGTGGGCTATTTTATGGTCTGCATATGACCGCAGGGTTAGCAATTGCAGGTTAACACAGGTGCGCGGGGCTACCCGCGCGCAAGTAAGGAAAGTTGTAATGAATGAAGTCTCACACCGCGAATCGTTCGCGTTCAGCGCCCGGGTACTGGGCGCGCTGTTTTATTTCGCCCCAGACAGCGAGCAGACCGCGCCGCTGGTGAGTGCCCTGACCGCAGGTGACTGGGTTCAGGACTGGCCGCTGGCGGAGGAAAACCTGCTGCCCGTCGCCAGTATGTTTAAGACCCCATTGGATGAAGCGTTGAAAGACGCCTGGCAGCGTCTGTTTATTGGCCCGTATGCCCTGCCCGCCCCCCCGTGGGGCTCGGTCTGGCTTGATCGCGAGTCCGTGCTGTTTGGCGATTCGACCCTCGCGTTGCGTCAGTGGATGCGTGAAAACCATATCGCCTTTGAGATGCAGCAGAATGAGCCTGAAGATCATTTCGGAATGTTGCTGATGCTGGCGGCATGGCTTGCCGAGAACGGTCGCGAAACAGAACGCGACCAGCTTCTTGCGTGGCATCTGCTGCCATGGAGCACGCGTTTCCTGAGCGTATTCGTTGAAAACGCGGCCCATCCGTTCTACACCGCGCTGGGTAAACTTGCCCAGCTGACGCTGGCGGAATGGCAGTCCACTTTGCTGATCCCGATTGCCGAAAAAACGCTGTACCGATAACAGCGCCTGGCTTGTCCACCCGTTGTGCAGGCCAGGTTCGCACATTTTTGCTGCAACACAACGTCACAACTGTTATGCTGTATATAATTACAGTATACGGGGGTGCACAATGGCTGTTGAAACAAAATTTGTTGTCGTAAGAAAAGGTGAAGAGAAAATGACATTTGCCAGTAAGAAAGAGGCTGACGCTCACGACAAACTGCTCGATATGGCAGAAGCGTTCACCGACTGGCTGTTGCAAAGCGGAATGCAGATGGATGAAACGCAGGCGGAGAATCTTGGTCTGTATCTCGCCGAGCAGAAAGAGTCCGTGCAGCATATCCTGCGTACCAGCAAGCTTCCCGAGCGCAATGCTGCAACGGATAAAACAGCATCAGATGCGGATAGCAGCAAAAAAATCCGGGCCGTCAAAGCCGCCTGATCGTCAGAACGTCTCATCACCTGTCCTGTTGCCGCGGGCCGGAAACGGCTCGCGGCTTTATTATGGTCGGCTGAACCTTATATTCATCAACCATAACCGTGAAATTACGTCCTGTTATCTTGATTTGTCCGCCTCAACGTTTACGCTGATATTCAGCCTTTTTGCTTCCATGGTTATTATTGTTTTGGCCTGGTCCTTATCGCCCCCGTGCACTTTATCTATCAGATCCTGTACAAGGGTCATCATCAGAAAATTTTTATTTGCAGGATAAAAATCTGTCGTAGTGATCCCGTTATCCTTCAGGCGCTGATGCGCCACCGTCTCTGTATCTGCGATTATTTCTGCCACTTTCTCATGCATGATCTCGATCTGCTCGAAAACAATGCGGTTAATCATTTCAATCTGTTCTGGCGTAAAATTCGGTTCCATTATTTCCCCTCGTCAGGCGTATGTTAAAAACACGTGCATCACACGTTGGGCGCCTCTGAATGGTGCGGTAAATTATCACACAACTCTTGTAACTCGTTGATCATCCTGGCCACATGAAAGCCATCACAAACAGAATGATGGACCTGAACGGCGAAAGGCAACAAGACTTTTCCATCCTGGTCATAGTATTTTCCAAACGTGAACATGGGCGCAAAAAAATTCCGCATGTTAGCGACGTTGACGTTAAAACTGCTAAAACTGACCCACGGAATATCCGATATGAAAAATATATTCTCCTGGGACTCTTCCTTAGGCCAGTAAGCAAGGATATTGCCATAGCGGGCAACATCTTCTGCATAAACGCGCTGAAAATGGTGAATATTTCCATCGTAATGACTCCACAACGATGAAAACGTCTCCGTTTCTTTATGGAAAAGGGTATAGCTTGGATGAACCTCATTCCATATTACAAGCTCATCATCCTTCATGGCCATACGGAATTCCGGATGCCGGTTTACGACGTCAGAAATTAGGGAAATAATCGCAGGATAAAATTTCCAGCCAACCTCTTTGATATGCTTTAGCAGCACGGTAATGTCCAGCTGAACCGTTTGGTTAAATGTAGATTGAGCAAAGCCCTGAAATACTTCAAAGTGTTCCTTTCTTGCCCAACGTGATAAGTCAACTACCGTATATTCTGGCGTTATTTTTGTCATTTCATAGCCTTAGTTGAGCTGCGCTATATAAAATAGTAGCGTATCACAAACCCAGGGGCTGTATAGACCGTAGCGTAGAGGCACCCTAAATTTTCAGCGTATCAATCACCGCTCTCAGCGCCGGGGACACGTTGCGGTGTGGATAATAGAGGTACAGTCCGTCCATCCGCAGGCTGTAGCGCTGTAAGACGCGTATAAGCGTGCCACGCTCCAGATCGTCAGCCACCAGCTCAACCGGGACATAGGCCAGCCCGAGTCCCAGCCTGGCCGCTTCGGCCTCCATGTAGCTGTCGGAAAAGGCCCATTGCCCCTCCGGGCGGTGAGTAACTCGCTTCCCGTCCTGAACCAGCTCCCATTGATAGTGGTTACCGTCGGCAAACTGGTAGGCAATGCAGGGATGAGCATCCAGATCGGCGGGCGTCTGCGGGAAACCATAGCGCCGAAAATGCGCCGGAGCGGCAACCACAGCCATCTCCATATCGGGCGTGATGCGCACGGCAATCATTCCTTGTCCCACCTCCGGCCCCAGCCGGACGCCCGCGTCGAATCGCTCGGTAATGATATCCACGAACCGGCTCTCATTCATCAATTCCAGACGGATATCCGGATAACGCTGTTTGAAGATAGCAAGCTTTGGCAGCAGGCATTTTTCGATGGCGTGCTGGCTGGCATTAATGCGCACCGTGCCGGACGGCGTCTGGCGATAATGCGCCAGTCTTGTCAGCCCGGTATCGAGCGCATCAAAGGCTGAACCAGCGGTCTGGTAAAGTTGCTCCCCGGCATGGGTCAGCGACAGTTTGCGCGTGGTACGCACCAGAAGCTGAACGCCCAGCCGCTCTTCCAGCTCGCGAACCGATCGGCTGATGCCGGATTGTGCCAGCCCGAGCCGTTGCGCGGCTGCCGTGAAACTTCCCTCCCGCACCACCTGGATAAACAGATACAGCTCATTGTAGTTTTCCCGCTTCGCCATCATGTCTCATCAATTGATAACAATATGATATTAATCCTAGCAGCTTTTGGCCTCTAATCAGCACTATTTCTGCTAACTATAATGACCGCATGACAACAACACACGGTACCTCTTATGCAAACATTCACCCAAAAACTGTCCGTTGCGCTGCTGCTATGCGCATCATTAAGTGGAGTGACAACAATGAGTTATGCAGAAACACGAAATCCTGACGCCCCCGTTTCGATGGTGACAACCTGGGATAAGACCTTCGCCAGGAGCGATAAAGTCGACCACCGCAAGGTGACGTTCGAGAACCGATACGGGATCACCCTGGTCGGCGATCTGTACATTCCCAGGAACAGCGGCGACCAGAAGCTGGCGGCGATTGCCGTCAGTGGACCATTCGGTGCGGTTAAAGAACAATCCAGCGGTCTTTACGCCCAGACTCTGGCTGAACAGGGGTTCGTGACCCTGGCCTTCGACCCATCCTACACGGGTGAAAGCGGCGGCCAGCCGCGTAACGTTGCCTCCCCTGATATCAACACCGAAGACTTTAGCGCCGCAGTGGATTTCCTCGGATTACAGAAAGAAGTCGACCGTAACCGTATCGGCATTCTCGGGATCTGCGGCTGGGGCGGTATGGCGCTGAACGCGGCATCCATGGATACCCGCGTGAAGGCGGTCGCCACCAGCGTAATGTACGATATGAGCCGCGCGATGGGTCACGGCGTGGGCGACGGGAGAGATCGTTATTCAGCGGCCGATCGCCGGGCCGTGTTGCAGTATCTGAACGCGCAACGCTGGAAAGATGCTGAAAGCGGCACCTTCGCCCATGGCGGCCACGATATTTATGTCGATGAAAACGGTAAGGTAACAGCGGCCGGGCGTATTCTGCCGGAAGCATTGCCCGCCGATCCGCATCCGGTACTGAAAGAGTTCTATGATTACTACCGTATGCCGCGCGGCTTCCATGCCCGTTCCGTAAACTCCACCGGCGCATGGACCGCGACCATGCCGTTGTCCTTTATGAATATGCCGCTGCTGAGCTATGCCGGGGAGATCACCATCCCAACGCTGATTGTGACCGGTGAAAACGCGCACTCACGTTATTTTGCGGAAGATGCGTTTAAAGCTGTCGGCAGCAAACAGAAGGAACTGGTGATTGTTCCCGGTGCGAATCACGTTGATCTCTACGATAACGTCGCAGGGAAAATCCCGTTCGCGCAGTTCGGGCAGTTTTTCAAAACCAGTCTGGATTAATTCTCTTAGCCCCCGGCAATCAGGGGGCTTATCTTCTCTTCGCCGTGAATTACACCTATGTCCACACTGAATCAAACCTCATCCCGTGATGCTGAGCGTGCACACTGGGGCGGTATTTTTGCCATGACCCTGTGCGTTTTTGTCCTCATTGCCTCGGAATTTATGCCCGTCAGTCTGCTCACGCCCCTCGCCAGAGACTTAGGGGTGACAGAGGGGATGGCTGGCCAGGGGATCGCCATCTCTGGGGCGCTGGCTGTCCTGACCAGCCTTTTTCTTTCCCGGCTTGCCGGGAATATGAATCGCAAACATCTTCTTTTAGGCATGACCGTCCTGATGGCGCTGTCAGGGATCATTATCGCCTTCGCCCCGACTGATATCCCTCCTGTATCAGAACCTCTTCCAGCATTTCATTGATATGAATATCA
>OKJC01000229.1_pt1 | contig 5480 bp, 6 predicted proteins | sample 1613781 | NCBI WGS metagenome assembly OKJC01 (sample SAMN04436877, study PRJEB24849) | human gut metagenome | biome: human gut; feature: NICU; material: stool | host: Homo sapiens | place: USA: Saint Louis, MO | collected 2011-12-03
CTACCGCCGATTGAACCGGTATCAGCCTGTACAGCACGGAAATCCAGCCCCATGCGGGAGAAGATTTTGCTGTAGGCCGCGTACATTTTGTCGTAGGTCTCTTGCAGCGATTCCTGAGAAGTATGGAAAGAGTAAGCATCTTTCATCAGGAATTCGCGAGAACGCATGACGCCAAAGCGTGGACGCACTTCGTCACGGAACTTGGTCTGGATCTGGAAGAAGTTCAGCGGCAGCTGTTTGTAAGAGCTCAGCTCGTTACGGATCAGGTCGGTGATCACTTCTTCATGCGTTGGACCGAGAACGAATGGACGATCGCCACGATCGGCAATACGCAGCAGTTCAGGACCGTACTGCTCCCAGCGACCGCTCTCCTGCCACAGTTCAGAGGGCTGAACGACCGGCATTAACACCTCGATAGCACCGGCGTTGTTCATCTCTTCACGCACGATGTTTTCGACTTTTTTCAGGACGCGCACGCCGGTCGGCAGCCAGGTGTATAACCCGGAGGCCAGCTTGCGGATCATCCCGGCGCGCAGCATCAGCTGGTGGCTGATCACCTCGGCGTCGGCAGGTGTCTCCTTCAGAGTGGAGAGCAGATATTGGCTAGTACGCATGTTGTTACGGTTCCATTTCGACGATTGGAACAGGCTGAAACACCAGCCTGACACAAAAAAAGTGGTTTAGTTTACCAGTGTGGCAAAGATGCCAAAAGAGAGGAGAACAAAATTACCTGGGTTCCAGGGCAAACACTTCAAAACCCGCCGCAGTCACGCGCCAGCGCACGTTAAAGTCCAGCAGCCAGACAGCGTACGTTTTCCCGGCTTCCTCTTCTTTGCGGTAGGCGGGACGGGGGTCCTGGGCCAGCACTTCAACGATAAAGTCACGCAGACGAGGATAACGCTTTTCCAGCTCGCTGATTTGCGTTGTAATTTCAGACGTGAAGTGAACCGGCATATCTGCCTGCGGTGCGTCCTGTGCATAGCTTGCCCGGGCATCCGGCAGCGCTTCGGCGAAGGGCAGGTAAGGCTTAATATCTATGACCGGCGTGCCATCAACCAGGTCAAGGCTACCTAACTCCAGGATCACCTGATCTTTCTGACAACGTATGCCTTTCAGCTCGACCAGCGACATCCCGATGGGGTTGGGACGAAAGGTTGAGCGGGTGGCAAAGACACCCATTCTGGCATTTCCGCCCAGACGAGGCGGACGCACGGTGGGACGCCAGCCGCCTTCCATGGTCTGGTGAAATACAAAGACCACCCATAAATGGCTGAACGCCTCAAGCCCGCGCACTGCATCGGCCTGATTATACGGCGCGACAAGATGAAGCTCGCCGCCGCCGTTAATGACCAGACCCGGCTGACGCGGCACGGCGAACTTTTCTTTATAAGGGGAGCGAATAACGCCTATCTGCTCGAACTGAAATGAACTCATTTCGCCGTAATGTTAAGCGCAGAACCGATACATACCGCCTGGCGATAGCAACCTGGTGTGCCGCTGGTGACTTCGCAGCTGTGCAGCAGCACCGCGTTGGCTTTCATTTTCGACGCGTTGATTTGCATACGCTTGCGGGCTGTCGGAATATTAGGTGGGGAGTCCTGATTCGTTGCCTGGCAGGATTCGCCGCTCACTTCGCCCAGTTCACGGAATGGCTTACCGACCAGCTCGTCGGCTTTGGTAATAATACGTACCGGCGCAGCGCGAGGCGCTTTCGGTTTTGCTGGCTCCGCTTTTGGCGGGGTTGCAGTGCTTTGAACAGGTTCAACAGGAGATCTGCTTAGCATAGAACAGCCGCTCAGCATCAGTGCTAAAAGACAGATCGGTAAAGCACGCATAATAATTCCTCAGTGGATAATCAAAACGTCAGATATTGAAGCAGTTGACCGCACAAATGACAAGACGGGCAAACGCCCGTCTTGATGATATTACACTGCCGGGAGATTACCAGCCTTTAACCGCGCCGCCGTTAAACACCTTATTGGCTTCCTGGTACACTTCTTCAGACTGATAGGCCTGTATGAATTTCTTCACATTCTCCGCGTCTTTGTTGTCTTCGCGAGTCACGATCAGGTTGACGTACGGGGAATCTTTGTCTTCAACGAAGATGCCATCTTTCGCTGGGGTCAGGCCGATCTGGCTGGCGTAAGTGGTGTTGATCACGGCCAGGGCGATCTGCGCATCGTCCAGAGAACGTGGCAGCTGTGGTGCTTCCAGTTCAACAATTTCCAGAACGGTCGGTAACAGGCCAACGCCTTCTTTCAGTTTAATCAGACCCACTTTCTGTAGCAGAAGCAGGGAACGGCCAAGGTTGGTTGGGTCGTTAGGGACGGCAACCTGTGAACCCGGCTGGAGTTCATCCAGAGATTTAATTTTCTTGGAGTAACCGGCAATTGGGTAAACGAAGGTGTTACCGACAGCAACCAGTTTGTAGCCACGATCTTTGATCTGCTGATCCAGGTACGGTTTATGCTGGAAGGCGTTAGCGTCAATGTCGCCTTTGCTCAGCGCTTCGTTCGGCAGAACGTAATCGTTGAAGGTCACCAGTTCAACGTCCAAGCCATATTTCTCTTTCGCGATTTTCTGCGCGGCCTCAGCAACCTGCTGTTCTGCACCGACGATAACGCCTACTTTGATGTGGTTTGGATCTTTTTCGTCCTGACCGCAACCCACCAGTGCCAGCGAACCAATCAGTGCGCCTACTGCTGCAAAGGTCTTAAATTTAAACGCCATGTTATGTCCTTAACTCGTCGAGTTTGTGTTGTTTGTAACGTTATTTATGCGTAACAGCCCGGACGATACGATCGCCAGAGAATTGAATTAAGTAAACCAGCACAACCAGCAATACCAGAACGGTATTCATTACGGTAGCGTTATAGCCAATATAGCCGTACTGATAGCCAATCTGGCCTAAACCGCCAGCACCTACGGCGCCGCCCATCGCGGAATAACCGACCAGGGTGATAAGCGTGATGGTTGCTGCGTTTACCAGCCCAGGCAGCGCCTCAGGCAGCAGAACTTTGCGAACGATCTGCATTGGGGTTGCGCCCATCGCGCGGGAAGCTTCAATCAGGCCAGTTGGGATTTCCAGCAGGGCGTTTTCCACCATACGGGCGATAAACGGTGCCGCGCCTACGGTCAGCGGGACAATAGCTGCCTGCAAACCAATCGACGTCCCGACGATCACGCGTGTAAACGGAATCATCCACACCAGCAGAATAATGAACGGAATAGACCGGAAAATGTTCACCAGCGCAGAGAGCGTGCGATACAGCTTCGCGTTTTCAATAATTTGACCCGGGCGCGTAACGTACAGCAGCACGCCGACCGGCAGCCCAATCACAAAACCAAAGAAGCCCGATACGAAGGTCATTGCCAGCGTTTCCCAAACGCCGCGAACCAGTAGCCACATCATCGGCTCAGACATAACCCAGTACCTCTACTTTTACGTGATGTTCTTGCAGCCAGGCAATTGCCGCCTGGGTTTCTTCCTGTGTGCCGTGCATTTCCGTCAGCATAATGCCGAACTTCACGCCACCGGCGTAGTCCATCTGCGCGCTAATAATGTTGTTATTCACGTTAAAGCGACGCGCGGTTTCGGACAGCAGCGGTGCGTCAACGGACTGGCCCGTGAACTCCATGCGCAGCATCGGGACGCTGTCAGGCGTTGCGTCTGTTTTTAAACGTTCCAGATAATCTTCCGGAATATCCAGATGCAGTGTGGACTGAATAAACTGCTGAGCCAGCGGCGTTTTCGGGTGCGAGAAGACTTCACTCACCGTGTCCTGCTCAATCAGCTCACCGTTGCTGATAACTGCCACACAGTCGCAGATACGTTTCACTACATCCATTTCATGCGTAATAAGGAGGATAGTCAGGCCCAGACGACGGTTAATGTCTTTTAACAGTTCCAGAATAGAGCGCGTAGTTGCCGGATCTAATGCGCTGGTGGCTTCATCGCACAGCAGCACTTTTGGGTTGCTTGCCAGCGCGCGAGCGATTGCTACACGCTGTTTTTGCCCGCCGGACAGATTTGCCGGGTAGCTGTCATGTTTATCACCCAGTCCAACCAGATCCAGCAATTCGGTGACGCGACGCGTCACTTCTTCTTTTGGTGTGTTATCCAGCTCCAGGGGTAACGCAACGTTACCGAACACGGTGCGGGAGGCCAGCAGGTTAAAGTGCTGGAAAATCATGCCAATCTGGCGACGCGCTTTGGTGAGCTCTTTTTCTGAGAGAGCGGTAAGCTCCTGGCCGCCAACTTCTACGCTGCCCTGGGTTGGGCGCTCAAGCAGGTTAACACAACGGATCAGCGTACTTTTACCCGCACCCGATGCGCCAATGACGCCATAAATCTGACCAGCAGGCACATGCAGGCTGACGTTGTTCAGCGCCTGAATGGTTCGGTTCCCCTGCTGGAACACTTTGGTGATATTGGAAAGTTTAATCATTAGATTATTTTTATCGTAAGTAAGTTAGCCGTGGCATTTTCTTCTGCCAGATACGGGGAATGACCGTAAACAAAATGGATGTTAAGGCATCCAGACGTCTAAATCAATCCACCTCTGTGCGATGAGCACTTTATTGCGCTGCGATTCATGAGATACTAGCTGAACAAGACTTTTTCAGGAGCAAACCGGTGGCAAAATCTGTACCCGCAATTTTTCTTGATCGTGACGGCACTATTAATGTGGATCACGGTTACGTCCATGAGATTGATGAGTTCGAGTTTATCGAGGGCGTTATAGATGCCATGCGCCAGTTGAAAGAGATGGGCTATGCGCTGGTGGTGGTAACTAACCAGTCCGGTATCGCCCGGGGTAAATTCACCGAAGCGCAATTCGAGACGCTGACGGAATGGATGGACTGGTCTCTGGCCGATCGCGGCGTCGATCTTGATGGCATCTATTATTGTCCGCATCACCCGCAGGGAAGTGTAGAAGCGTATCGACAGACCTGTGACTGCCGTAAGCCACACCCGGGCATGTTTATCTCTGCACAGGAATTCCTGCACATTGATATGGCCGCATCTTATATGGTGGGCGATAAACTGGAAGATATGCAGGCAGCAGCGGCGGCAGGTGTAGGTACCAAAGTATTAGTGCGTACCGGTAAACCGGTCACCCCAGAAGCAGAGAATGCAGCCGACTGGGTGATAAATAGTCTGGCAGAACTGCCAAAAGAGATTAAAAAGCACCAAAAATAGGCGTTTTGGCGAAAAGGTGAGCGGTTGAAATAAAAATGCATTTTTCCGCTTGTCATTCCTCGGCGGCTCCCTATAATGCGCCTCCATCGACACGGCGGATGTGAATCACTTCACAGACAACCCGGTCGGCTGAAGAGAAAAAATCCTGAAAATCAGGGTTGACTCTGAAAGAGGAAAGCGTAATATACGCCACCTCGCGACAGAGCGCTGAAGCGCGTCGCAACTGCTCTTTAACAATTTATCAGACAATCTGTGTGGGCACTCAAAGTGACATGGA
>OKJC01000274.1_pt1 | contig 3112 bp, 2 predicted proteins | sample 1613781 | NCBI WGS metagenome assembly OKJC01 (sample SAMN04436877, study PRJEB24849) | human gut metagenome | biome: human gut; feature: NICU; material: stool | host: Homo sapiens | place: USA: Saint Louis, MO | collected 2011-12-03
TCACCTGGTTTGTATCCTGCTTTTTCGATAGCTTTAATAATAGTTTCTACAGCGTCTTCAGTGCCTTCAAATCTAGGAGCGAAACCACCTTCATCACCTACTGCAGTTTCTAAACCACGTTTGCTTAAAATTGATTTTAAGTTGTGGAAAATTTCAGTACCCCAACGTAATGATTCTTTGAATGACTCAGCACCTACAGGTAAAATCATGAACTCTTGGAAAGCAATTGGTGCATCTGAGTGAGAACCACCATTAACAATATTCATCATAGGTACTGGCAATTGTTTACCATTAAATCCACCTAAATATTTATATAATGGTTGACCTAATAAGTCAGCAGCTGCACGAGCTACGGCAATAGAAACACCTAAAATGGCATTTGCACCTAATTTACCTTTGTTGTGTGTACCGTCTAATTGAATCATCATTTTATCAATAGATACTTGATCTAAAACTGAAAATTCACCTTCAACGATTTCTGGTGCGATCATTTCGTTAACATTTTCTACCGCTTTAGTCACACCTTTACCTAAATAACGTGATTTATCTCCATCACGTAATTCAACTGCTTCATGTTCACCAGTAGAAGCACCAGAAGGTACTAATGCACGTCCGAAAGCACCGCTTTCAGTTAATACTTCAACTTCAACTGTTGGGTTACCACGTGAGTCTAAGACTTCGCGAGCGTAAACATCTGTAATAATTGGCATGTTTAATATCTCCTTTAATTATATTATATGACTATTATAGCCTTTTTCTAAACTTTTATAAAATGATAATACATATAAAACCAAGAAAATTTGAACATCTATACGTTGCTGTAAATTCTTAATCTTAATGCATCTAATCTAATGTTTAATCAGTGATTCACCTGTCATTTCAGATGGTTGTTTAACATTTAATAAATCTAATAATGTCGGCGCTAAATCGCCTAAACGTCCAGTTTCTCTTAATGTAACACCTTCTTTAGTTACAATAACTGGAACAGGATTAGTTGTGTGTGTCGTCATAGGTTGGTCGTCATCAGTTAATACTTGATCTGAGTTACCGTGGTCTGCAGTGATGATGGCATGACCACCCATATCAATAATTTTGTCAACGACTTCACCAAGACACTCATCTACTGCTTCGATTGCTTTAATTGTTGGTTCAAGCATACCACTATGTCCAACCATATCTGGGTTAGCAAAGTTCAGTAGAATTAAATCTAAGTCACCTTTGTCTAACTCTTCTAATAATGCATCTTTAACTTCATATGCACTCATCTCAGGTTTTAAATCATAAGTCGCTACTTTTGGAGAATCGATGAGTCTACGACGTTCTCCTTCGAACTCTTCATTTCGTCCACCACTCATAAAGTATGTTACATGTGGATACTTTTCAGTTTCAGCGATACGTAATTGTTTCAAGCCATTATCTTGAGCAACTTCACCGATTGTATTATTTAAGTCAACTTTTTCAAATACAATTTCAGCATCTACATTGTCATTATATTTCGTGAATGTAGCGTAGAATAAGTTGTCCACTTGTTCAACTTTAAATCCATCAAACGCTTTATTAGTAAAGATTTCTGAAAGTTGAGCTGCTCTATCTGGACGATTACTGCGTCTCCATCGTTCACACCATCGTTTTGGCCTTCAACTATAAACGGTTCGACGAATTCATCAGTCACATCATTTTTATAATTAGCTTCAACGCCTGCTTTAGCTGAAGTAAATGTAGGACCTTCAAAGTTACGAATAGCATTATAGGCACGTTCCTCACGATCCCAACGCTTGTCACGGTCCATAGCATAATAACGTCCTGAAACAGAAGCGAATTGGCCAACACCTAATTCTTTAAATTTATCTTCAGTTTCCTCTATATATTTCAAAGCAGATTTTTGATCAACATCACGACCATCTAAAAATGCGTGGACATATACTTTATCTATTCCTTGCTTTTTAGCTAATTCTAAAATAGCAAATAGATGCTTATAATGACTGTGTACACCACCATCAGAAAGCAATCCGAATACATGAAGCGCAGAGCCATTGTCTTTAACATGTTTAACAGCGTTATTTAATACAGTGTTATCAAAGAATTCTCCGTCTTCAATCGATTTATTAATACGAGTTAAACTTTGATATACGATGCGTCCTGCACCAATATTCATATGTCCTACTTCAGAGTTACCCATTTGACCTTCAGGAAGACCTACATCTAAGCCACTAGCTTCTATTTGTGTTGTAGGATATTTTTCATAATATCGATCAAAATTAGGTTTGTGTGCTTGCTTAACTGCATTGCCATGTTCACTTTCACGATTTGCGAAACCATCTAAGATGATTAAGGCAGTTGGTTGTTTTGCCATAATTATTTTGCACCTTCTAACAATTGTACGAAATCTTCAACTTTTAATGATGCGCCACCTACAAGAGCGCCATCGATATCTGATTGAGCCATATATTCTTTAATGTTATTAGGTTTAACACTACCACCATATTGAATACGTGTAGCGTCAGCAACCTCTTGACTAGATAAGTCAGCTAATGTTTGACGTACGTGAGCACACATTTCATTTGCATCTTCAGATGTAGATGACTTACCAGTACCGATAGCCCAAATTGGTTCATATGCAATAACAACTTCTTTAAGTTGATCATCTGATAAACCTTCGACAGCTTTTTTCACTTGATTACCTACGATTTTATTTGCTTTACCAGCTTCACGTTCTTCATCAGATTCACCTACACAAATAATAGGTGTCATACCGTGATTGAAGATAGCATGCGCTTTTTTGTTTACTTCTTCGTCAGTTTCGTGGAAATAGTCACGACGCTCTGAGTGACCAATCACTACATATTTAACACCTAATTCAGATAATGCTACTGGTGAAGTTTCTCCAGTATAAGCACCGCTTTCTTCAAAGTAAGCGTTTTGTGCTCCAATTTTTAACCCTTTTGCTTTACCATCTTTAACAGCTGTTACTAAAGCGTCTAATTGGATTGTTGGTGCACAAATAACTGATTCTACTTCTTTAGGATCAGGTAATGTTGGTAATTCGTTTACAAAGTCTTTAGCTTCTTGAACTGTTTTATTCATTTTCCAGTTTCCGGCTATAATTGGTGTT
>OKJC01000338.1_pt1 | contig 2040 bp, 1 predicted proteins | sample 1613781 | NCBI WGS metagenome assembly OKJC01 (sample SAMN04436877, study PRJEB24849) | human gut metagenome | biome: human gut; feature: NICU; material: stool | host: Homo sapiens | place: USA: Saint Louis, MO | collected 2011-12-03
TTATGATTAAACATGATGTTTCAGCTTTAAAGAGACATTATAATATTGATACACATGAAGACGCTGAGATACTCGATTGGTTTGATGCAATTGGAAGAAGAAGGGGATTGTTACAAAAAGGAAATGAAGTAGATTATGAATCTGTCATTGAGTTGATCATCAATGATATGAGAAATGCAAAAATTGGAACTTATTGTTTTGATATTTTAAAAGAAATGAAGAGTGAATGATAGTATGTCTCTAACAATTAAAGAAATCAAAGAAAAACTATCTCGAATTGAAACGTTGGAAGAGTTACATAAACATGAAGCAAATAATGATTCACGTAAAGGTGTTATAAATGCGGTTAAGTCTAGGGAAAAAAATATTCTTAAGCAACAAGCATTAGAAGAGCACTATTTATCCATGAATCAATACGAAAACAACATTATGTCCTCTAACAGAGATGCATTAATTTGTGGAATTGATGAGGTAGGGCGTGGGCCCTTGGCTGGACCAGTGGTGGCTTGTGCAGTCATCTTAGAGAAGAATCATCATTATATTGGTTTAGATGACTCTAAAAAAGTGTCTCCCAAAAATAGAGCACGACTTAATCAAAATTTAAAAGAAAATGTCTATTATCGGGCAACTCAATTAGCTATGCTACGTGCTATAAATCAATTAGATGTTACACCGACGCATTTATTAATAGACGCAATGACACTAGATATTGATATTCCACAAACCTCAATTATTAAAGGTGATGCTAAAAGTGTGTCTATCGCAGCAGCAAGTATCATGGCTAAAGAATACCGTGATCAATATATGAGACAACTATCTAAACAGTTTCCAGAATATGGTTTTGATAAAAATGCAGGTTATGGAACTAAGCAACATTTAAAGGCTATTGATCAAGTGGGCATAATCAATGAACATCGTCAATCATTTGAACCAATTAAATCAATGATGAAATAATTTGAATTTTGCTTAAATTGCAATAAATACTGGCAATCAGTTTACAATAGCGCTTACATTTTTTATAATTAAAGGGCAACTTAACCTAAGAAACAGGAGGATGGAAGATGAATATCCACGAGTATCAAGGGAAAGAAATATTTCGTTCAATGGGCGTTGCAGTTCCAGAGGGACGAGTAGCATTTACTGCTGAAGAAGCAGTGGAAAAAGCGAAAGAATTAAATTCAGACGTATATGTGGTTAAAGCGCAAATTCACGCTGGGGGTAGAGGTAAAGCAGGCGGCGTGAAAATTGCTAAATCATTATCTGAAGTCGAAACGTACGCAAATGAACTGCTAGGTAAACAATTGGTCACACATCAAACTGGGCCAGAGGGCAAAGAGGTCAAACGTTTATATATCGAAGAAGGATGCGATATCCAAAAAGAATATTATGTTGGTTTTGTTATTGATCGTGCTACTGATAAAGTGACTTTGATGGCATCAGAAGAAGGTGGAACTGAAATTGAAGAGGTTGCAGCTCAAACACCTGAAAAGATTTTCAAAGAAACAATTGATCCAGTAGTAGGATTATCACCTTACCAAGCGCGACGTATCGCTTTTAATATTAACATTCCAAAAGAATCAGTTGGAAAAGCAACTAAATTTTTATTAGCACTATATAATGTCTTTATCGAAAAAGATTGTTCTATTGTTGAAATTAACCCACTTGTTACAACTGGAGACGGTCAGGTATTGGCTTTAGATGCTAAATTAAACTTTGATGATAATGCATTATTTAGACATAAAGATATTTTAGAATTACGAGATTTAGAAGAAGAAGATCCTAAGGAAATAGAAGCTTCTAAATATGATTTATCATACATCGCTTTAGATGGAGATATTGGTTGTATGGTTAATGGCGCAGGTTTAGCCATGGCAACAATGGATACAATTAATCATTTTGGTGGAAATCCAGCCAACTTCTTAGATGTAGGTGGCGGTGCTACAAAAGAAAAGGTAACTGAAGCATTTAAAATTATTTTAGGTGATGACAATGTTAAAGGTATCTTTGTAAATATTTTTGGTGGAATTATGAAATGTGATG
>OKJC01000352.1_pt1 | contig 1870 bp, 1 predicted proteins | sample 1613781 | NCBI WGS metagenome assembly OKJC01 (sample SAMN04436877, study PRJEB24849) | human gut metagenome | biome: human gut; feature: NICU; material: stool | host: Homo sapiens | place: USA: Saint Louis, MO | collected 2011-12-03
ACGGTGATTTATAAATTCAAAGATGTTCAAGGTCCTCAAATTAGTGTTGATAGTCAAACTAGAGAAGTTGGAAAGACCATTAATCCAATTACAATTACTACAACTGACAATAGTAAAGACGTATTAACTACAACTGTGACAGGTCTACCTTCAGGGTTATCTTTTGATCAAACGACAAATACAATTACTGGCACGCCAAGTGAAGTAGGAACTACAACTGTGACAGTTAATACTACTGATGCTACTGGGAACGTAACATCTAAGCAATTTACAATAACGATTCAAGATACAATCAGCCCTGTTGTAAATGTGACGCCAAGTCAAGCATCAGAGGTTTTCACGCCGATTAATCCAATTACGATAACTGCTACAGATAATAGTGGCAAAGTGGTAACGCATACAGTAACTGGATTGCCACAAGGACTTAAATTTGATGCATCTACGAATTCAATTGTTGGAACTCCAACTCAAATAGGAACAAATACAATCACGATTGAGTCAACGGATGCGAGTGGAAATAAAACTACGACTAAAATTAATTATGAAGTAACGAGAAATAGCGCAAGTGACTCTACTTCCACTAGCATAGTAAATAGTGTTTCAACAAGTATAAGTAATAGTACATCGCTAAGTGATAGTGTAAAAGCGAGTCAATCATTATCAACAAAAGAATCAACAAGTAAGAGTCTCTCAGGTTCGTTAAGTGCGTCAACGTCGAATAGTGCATCAATAAAAGCGAGTGAATCAGCAAGCACAAGTAAGAAGTTATCAGAATCAGCGAGTACGTCGATGTCTGATAGCGCATCAATAAAAGCGAGCGAATCAGCAAGTACAAGTAAGAAGTTATCAGAATCAGCGAGTACGTCGACTTCAGATAGTGCATCAACATCAATGAGTGAGAGTGACTCAACAAGTGAAAGTACATCGTTAAGTGACTCGACAAGTGCGAGTCTTTCAGAATCGACAAGTACATCAACATCCGACAGTGCGTCCACATCAACGAGTGAGAGTGACTCAAACAGTACAAGTACGTCATTGAGTGAGTCGATAAGCACAAGTCTTTCAGACTCAACGAGTACGTCAACATCAGATAGTGCGTCAACGTCAGCAAGTGAGAGTGACTCCAATAGCGCAAGTACGTCATTAAGTGATTCAACAAGTACAAGCATTTCAGACTCAACGAGTGCGTCGACATCAGATAGTGCGTCAGAGTCAGCAAGCGAGAGTGAATCAACAAGTGAAAGTACATCGGTAAGTGAATCATCAAGTACAAGCGTTTCAGATTCAACAAGTACATCGACATCAGAAAGTGCATCTGCATCAACGAGTACGTCGACTTCAGATAGTGCGTCCACATCAACGAGCGAGAGTGATTCAAACAGTGCAAGCACATCCATGAGTGAATCATTAAGTACGAGCGTTTCAGACTCAACGAGTATGTCGACATCAGAAAGTGCATCCACATCAACGAGTGAGAGTGAGTCAAACAGTGAAAGTACATCATTAAGTGACTCGATAAGTACGAGCGTTTCAGACTCAACAAGAACATCAACATCCGATAGTGCATCTACATCTATGAGTGTAAGCTACTCAAACAGTGCAAGTACGTCCTTAAGTGACTCGACAAGTACAAGCATTTCGGATTCAACGAGTACATCGACATCAGACAGTGCGTCAACGTCAACAAGTGTGAGCGACTCAAACAGTGCAAGCACATCTTTAAGTGAGTCGACAAGCACAAGCGTTTCAGATTCAACAAGCACGTCGACATCAGAAAGTGCATCCACATCAACGAGTGAGAGTGAATCAGCGAGTACAAGTAAGAAGTTATCAGAATCAGCGAGTACGTCGATGTCTGATAGCGCATCAA
>OKJC01000371.1_pt1 | contig 1621 bp, 1 predicted proteins | sample 1613781 | NCBI WGS metagenome assembly OKJC01 (sample SAMN04436877, study PRJEB24849) | human gut metagenome | biome: human gut; feature: NICU; material: stool | host: Homo sapiens | place: USA: Saint Louis, MO | collected 2011-12-03
TGTTGATCTCCAAAGAATAACCATGTATTTCCTTCAAAACCTAGTTCCTCTCGTTCTTGCATATAGGATCTAAACGGTGCAACACCTGTCCCAGGACCTATCATAATCACAGGTGTTGATTCATCTTGCGGAAACTTAAAATTCGGATTTCGTTTTAAATAGATAGGAATTGTATCGCCCTCTTGTATTCTCTCTGCAAATTGTACTGAACAAACACCTGAACGTTCCCGACCGTGTGCTTGATATCTAACTGCTCCAACAGTAATGTGAACTTCATCTGGTGTTGCTTTATAACTACTAGATATTGAGTACTCTCTAGGTGGTAACTTTCTTAATAATTGATGTAAATTTTCAGGTTGTAGTTCTGTCGTTGCGAAGTCATTTAATAAGTCAATCAAATCCCTTCCCTCAACGTAGTTTTGAATCCATTCTTTATCTTGAATTTTTTCAGAAAGCTCTTCATTATCAAAAAATATCGCAGCATTTTCTATTAACGGTTTTGTTAATTTAGTAATTTCAAAATGCGATGTTAATGCCTCTTCAAGATTTAAAGTATCTCCATCCTCGTTAATTAAAACTTGTGTTTCTGGACTCCAGCCTAATGTGCTAATAAGTAAGTCTACGATAGCTGGATCATTTTGAGGCAAGACAACTACACAATCTCCTGGTTCATATTCTTCACCAAAATTATCAAGTAATAACTCAATGTGTCTCGTCTCTTTGTCTGAACCTCTACCATTCAAATTAATATTGGTCAATACTTCAGCATCGTAAGGATTAGACTTACTATATTTCTTTTCTTTTGCTGATTTTATAGATTCGCTAACAACTTGTTCACTTTCAGTACCAGCTGGTGTTGAATCAATCGTATTAATAACATTGGCCATCCACTTTTCAGCGTCTTCTTCATAATCAACATCGCAATCAGTACGATGATAAAGTCTTTCTGCCCCTAATTCAGCCAAACGGTTATCAAAATCTTTACCAGTTTGACAGAAGAATTCATAGGTTTGATCTCCTAATGCTAATACTGAAAATCTCACCCCATCCAATTTTGGCGCTTTACGTCCGTGGATGTATTCATGTAATTCAACAGCGTTATCTGGTGGATCTCCTTCGCCATGTGTAGATGTGATAATAAATAGATCTTCTACTTTCTTCAAATTCTTAGGTTTAAAGTCATCCATTGATTTGAGCGTAACGTCATTTCCAATATCAGATAAACGTTGTTCAAATATTTCTGCAAGTCCTTGCGCATTACCAGACTCAGATCCATATAAAATTGTTATCGATCTAGCTTCCGGCTCAACTGAAGGTTCATCAGATAGCCACTTAACCATACTTGTTGGTTAGGTGATAAAGTGTGAAGCAATTCATTGATTTGTTTAGCTTGCCCTTCCGTAAAAGGACTATTGGTAACACTTAAGTTCAATCTTATCCACCTCTTATACTTTGTTATTCCGATATTTGTCATTGTTTATATATGTCTATTTTTGAAAGTTATTAATTATATCTTCAATTCTAGTATGTACCATTTGTTATTTTCAGTAAATGTAATACTCAATTGATAACTAAAATCGAAAAGATAATTCATAATATCAAAGTGCAATACAAACTTTTA
>OKJC01000403.1_pt1 | contig 1452 bp, 1 predicted proteins | sample 1613781 | NCBI WGS metagenome assembly OKJC01 (sample SAMN04436877, study PRJEB24849) | human gut metagenome | biome: human gut; feature: NICU; material: stool | host: Homo sapiens | place: USA: Saint Louis, MO | collected 2011-12-03
ATTATCATCTCTTGATGTTGTTTTATCTGGCTGAGGGATATTTTGATGTTCATGAGTAGACGTTGTTTGACGTTTGGATTGTGAAGTATTTTGTTTTTCTTTATGATGTGATGTTTTTTTCTTTTCATTTTCATTCCAATCTTCGTTCAGTGGTGGTAATGAAGTTTCAAAAGGTTTACTCTGTCTTTTTTCAGGTTCATCATTTAATTCGTCACTAATTTCTTGAAAAGTTTTTTCTAATTTTTCAAAGAAACCACCTTCTTGATGTTGCTCGTTTGAGGTTTTTTGATTGGGTCTTTGATTTTGTCTGTCCTCGTGACTTTTATCTCGTAATGCGCTAACACCTGTAATTATCACAGATATGATGAAAATGATAATGCCAATATTCATCTTATCACCTCTTCATTATTGTTGTGGTGATTCATCATCGTTTTGATCAGTGCGCTTATTTATTGCATTTCTCATACCTGTATCCGCTTCAATATTTTTAAGGTTATAATAATCTTTAACTCCAATATTGCCTGATCTTAATGCTTCCGCCATAGCTAAAGGCACTTCGGATTCAGCTTCAACAACTTTAGCTCTCATTTCTTGAACACGCGCTTTCATTTCTTGTTCAGAAGCAACAGCCATTGCGCGACGTTCTTCTGCTTTAGCTTGTGCAATGTTCTTATCAGCAAGTGCTTGTTCTGTTTGTAAATCAGCACCGATGTTTTTGCTAATATCAACATCGGCAATATCGATAGATAGAATTTCGAATGCAGTTCCAGAGTCCAAACCTTTACTTAGTACTGTTTTTGAGATATTATCTGGATTCTCGAGCACTTCTGTATGATGCTCACTAGAACCAATTGTAGATACTATACCTTCTCCGACCCTAGCAATGATTGTTTCTTCACCAGCACCACCAACAAGTCTTGCTATGTTAGCGCGTACGGTAATACGAGCTTTCGCCTTAACTTCGATACCATTCATCGCTACACCTGCAATAAATGGCGTTTCAATAACTTTTGGATTAACTGACATTTGTACTGCTTCTAATACATCTCTACCTGCTAAATCAATGGCAGCGCCTCGCTCAAATGGTAAGTCGATATCTGCTCGTTGTGCTGCAATGTTTGCATCTACAACACGATCAACATTACCGCCTGCTATTCCAACATGTACTCCAGCAGCTAGTGCTGAAATCCATAATCCGACCGGAACAAATGAAAACAGAATGAGTAGTGCAACTACTATAATGACTGCAATGATTATAAAACCAATACTAAACATTAAATCGCTCCTTTTTATTTTTCGATTTCTCTAACAACAACACGTGTACCTTCAACTTCAAGAATCTTAACTTGTCGATTACGTAAAATAAATGATCCATCAGATACTGCGTCTATTCGATCATTGTCACAAGTTATAATTCCTGCTGGTCTTAAATCGGTAACAGTATGTGCAGTT
>OKJC01000404.1_pt1 | contig 1440 bp, 1 predicted proteins | sample 1613781 | NCBI WGS metagenome assembly OKJC01 (sample SAMN04436877, study PRJEB24849) | human gut metagenome | biome: human gut; feature: NICU; material: stool | host: Homo sapiens | place: USA: Saint Louis, MO | collected 2011-12-03
AATTCATACACGTAGCGTTCTATAAAACTATCTGCAGTTTCTTTTTCTTTAGTAAAGATTGTTTTGACACCATGATAGAAGTATTCCCTTTCTATCCCTGACTGTTCATAGGCATCAAATACACAGACAATTTCATCTGCTATTAATGCATTGTAGTTGGCAATTGTGTCTAATAATTGCTCTCTAGCTTCTTCTAAATTCTCTTTTGCAATGGCGCTTAGCGTTGGTGATTGTCCTATCATATTGTATCCATCAATGATTAAGTAACGTTCTTTCATTATATTTCTCCAACATCATGTCTTTTTCGAAATACTTCATACATCATTAAACTTGCAGCCACAGACGCGTTCAAGCTATTGACATGTCCAACCATTGGAATCTTAATATGAAAATCACACTTATCACTCACTAAACGACTCATACCTTGCCCCTCACTACCTATTACAATACCTAGTGACATATCAGCTTGTAAATCTCTATAATCCGTTGCATTATTAGCTTCTGTCCCCGCAATCCAAAAGCCGTTGTCTTTTAATTCGTCGATAGTTTTCGAAAGATTAGTAACCCTTATAACCGGAACATGCTGAATCGCTCCTGTAGAAGCTTTGGCAACGGTCTGTGTTAGCGCAACGGATCGTCTTTTAGGTATAATAACCGCATCAACACCAGAAGCATCTGCTGTTCTTAATATAGAGCCAAGATTATGCGGGTCTTCTAAACCATCTAAAATGATAACAGTTGAATAACGGGCTTTTTTCTTTTGTTTTTGTAAAAATTCATCGAAGTTTGCATATTCATATGGGGCTACTAAAGCAGCCACACCCTGGTGAGGTGCATTTGCTAAAAAATCTAATTTAGATTTTGGTACCGTTTGTACAATTAATTTTTGTGATTTTGCATTTTTTAAAATGTCGTTAATTTGTTGCTTTTTTATACCGTCTTGAATCAAAATCTTATTTATGGCGTGACCTGATATAATCGCTTCTTTAACTGCGTGTCTACCTACTATCACTATATCTTCCACATTCACACTACCTTTCATCCACTATCCTAACAATTGTTTCTAATAAGTTTTCTAATCGTTCTGATTGATGGTCTAAATATAAAAATCCGATAACAGCTTCTAACGCTGAGCTTTTACGATAAGTTTGAATGTCAGTATTTTTAGCTTTTGTATAACTTTTAGCGTTACGTCCTCGTTTTAAAACACTTAGCTCTTCCTCTGTAAACCAGTCAATACCTAACAAATACTCTAAAGTCTTAGCTTGACTTTTCGCTGAAACATAACTCTTCGATACTTGGTGCAAACGATGAGGTTTACTTTGTAATTTTAGCACGATATATTCACGCACATGTTGATCAAGTACTGCATCACCCATATATGCCAATGTTAAAGGATTGAGAAGTTTTACATTCATATGTTTAGCCACGTTTGAATCT
>OKJC01000517.1_pt1 | contig 1080 bp, 1 predicted proteins | sample 1613781 | NCBI WGS metagenome assembly OKJC01 (sample SAMN04436877, study PRJEB24849) | human gut metagenome | biome: human gut; feature: NICU; material: stool | host: Homo sapiens | place: USA: Saint Louis, MO | collected 2011-12-03
CCTGGGATGATGATGACAACAGGTGTGGCTATCGTCATAATTGTGATGGCGTTTAACTTTTTATCAGATGCTTTACAAATGGCGATTGATCCTCGTATGTCCGCTAAAGAAAAACGACTGGCTCTGAAGAAAGGTGTGAAAGCACGTGACACTGCTTAAAGTAGCACATTTAGGAATTAAGGACACATGGTCAGATGAGACGCTCGTTGATAACGTGAATTTCACAGTTCAATGTGGAGAAACATTAGGTATTATTGGAGAAAGTGGAAGCGGAAAATCGATTACTTGTAAGGCATTAATAGGTTTAAACGCTCAACGTTTATCTGTAAGCGGAGATATCTTTTTTGAACATCAAAATTTAAATACAATAACTGAAAAGCAACTACGCAAAATTCGTGGTAAAGATATTGCGATGATTATGCAACAAGGAACACGGGCATTTGATCCTTCAACTAAAGTGGGAAAGCAAATGATTGAAACTTTGCGTGCACATACGACATTATCAAAGCAACAAATAAAACAAGAACTTATTCATTATATGACGTATATGAAGTTGAAAGATCCTCAGTCATTATTAAAAGCATATCCCTACATGTTGTCAGGTGGGATGCTTCAACGTATGATGATTGCACTAGCATTAGCATTGAAACCTAAATTGATCATTGCTGATGAGCCGACCACAGCATTAGATACCATCACACAATATGAAGTTATCAATGCTTTTAAAGATATAAAACATCATTTTGATTGCGCCATGATTTTTATATCTCATGACCTCACAGTTATGAGAGAAGGTCGTGTGATAGAAGAAGGTCGAACAAATATGGTATTACAACAACCTCGTCATCACTATACAGCTTATTTATTATCAACTAAAAAGACAATTTATGATTATTTTCAGTTTGTGCTGAGGGGTGATTTCAATGCTTAAGGTTCAAAATGTTATTAAATTTTATGGAAAAAAATCAATGTTTCGTGATAAACGTATTCCTGTAGTTAAAGGCGTGTCATTTGATTGTCCCACTGGTGCATCAGTAGCAATTATTGGTGAAAGTGGAAGTGGAAAGTCTACGTTGAGTC
>OKJC01000519.1_pt1 | contig 1079 bp, 1 predicted proteins | sample 1613781 | NCBI WGS metagenome assembly OKJC01 (sample SAMN04436877, study PRJEB24849) | human gut metagenome | biome: human gut; feature: NICU; material: stool | host: Homo sapiens | place: USA: Saint Louis, MO | collected 2011-12-03
TTCCTAAAACATTGGAAACGTGTGCGATAGCAACAATTTTAGTTTTATCATTGATGGTTGCTTTTATATCATCTAATTGCAATTCACCATCTTTTGTCATTGGAATAAATTTTAGTGTTGCATTTTTACGTTTAGCTAATTGTTGCCATGGAACAATATTAGCATGATGTTCCATTTCTGTTACAACAATTTCGTCACCCTCACTAATATTAGCGTCACCATAACTATGTGCTACTATATTTATTGATGCAGTTGTTCCTCGAGTGAAAATAATTTCTTACTGTTTCTCTTGCATTTTCATAGCCATCTGTAGCTAAAGACCCTAATGTGTGTACACCACGATGGACATTAGAATTATAGCGTTTGTAGTAATCATCTAGTACATTTAAAACTTGTACAGGTGTTTGGCTAGTCGCAGTTGAATCAAGGTATGCTAAACGTTTATTATTTACCTTTTGCTCAAGTATCGGAAAGTCTTTAATGACTGCCTTGACATCAAAAGAATGTTCGGCCATTATAGTCACGACCTTTCTATATATGAGTTTCCCCTCTAGGAGGTATCAATTGAATTAATCTTTGACTTTATTTTGAAACTTTACGCTCAATTACTTCTCTAAGTTGACGTTTTACATCGTCAATTGGTAATTCACGTACTACTGGATCTAAGAAACCATGTATAACTAGACGCTCTGCTTCAGCTCTTGAAATACCACGGCTCATTAAATAATATAATTGCTCAGGATCGACACGACCAACTGAGGCTGCATGTCCTGCTTCAACATCATCTTCGTCTATTAAAAGAATAGGGTTAGCATCACCACGAGCATTTTCAGATAACATCAATACACGTGACTCTTGGTTCGCAATAGATTTCGTACCACCACGTTTAATGTAGCCAATTCCATTAAATACAGAAGATGCATTTTCTTTCATAACACCATGTTTCAATATATACCCATCTGTTTCTTTACCGTATTGAACAATTTTGGAAGTTAAATTTATTTTTTGATCACCTGTGCCAACAACAACTGATTTCAATGCACTTGTTGAACGATCACCGTTTAGATTTGTAGTATTAT